>Ga0194133_10005713_pt1 | contig 15718 bp, 17 predicted proteins | sample TA2KigOf40mmetaG_FD_155448 | JGI IMG/M metagenome (GOLD analysis project Ga0194133, IMG submission 155448) | Freshwater microbial communities from Lake Tanganyika, Tanzania - TA2015055 Kigoma Offshore 40m | ecosystem: Environmental > Aquatic > Freshwater > Lake | place: Tanzania: Lake...
TTGCCCGCTCATACAGGTCAGCCTCTGACCCGTTATTATCAACAATAAAATCGGGACTGTGTTCCAAGAGGTGATATTCAGATGAATGCGCTACGGGAGATACACCGTTTTGGCTCTTGCGACGAATGAGGATTGTGAAGATTTTGGCGGATGGGAAACGGTCACGAAGTACGCGGAGTTCATTGGGGAATCGCCAGTCCGTTATGACGAATTTGTCGTACGCAACCTCTCTGAACATCGCATCTGCACACATTGATGCAAACACATCGGGATTGCGAGCACGTTGTTCCGATGCCTCATCGAGAAGAACCTGTCGCCAGGTTCGTGTCTCGTCGGGCGTGTATCCCTCTTTTCCCGCCTGACTGTGAAGCATATAGAGTGGAACACCGTATGTAGCACTGACCATCTCTTTCAGATAATCTGCAAATGCGAAACGTTTGTATCCGAGTTGGTCGGTAAATATGCGACCGAATGTGTCTTTTCCTGCACCGGCAAATCCGCGAATAAAAAGAATAATCATTGTTATATGCCTATTCTTATTATAGTGAATTTACATTAAGCTGTGCACGGGGGGTATGGGGATAAGATAGTCTCATCTCCAGGGGGTGTGGGGGCGGAACGCCTCCACTACATATACATCCCAAACGGCGCACCATTGCCAGCACTCTCCTTCTTCTTCAGGAAGAGGTCCACATGCTCACGCTTCAGCACAAACGGCAGACTGAAGTTTGCAATGTGGAACGGCAGTTCACGCGCATTGTACATCCGCAGTAGATTGAGTTTCTGAACAATCTGCTCAATACAGCGCTTCAGTTCACGCACACCCGCCTCCTCACGCGCATACGTCTCAATGACATACTTCAGGATATCCTTGGAAATACCCACCTTCTCCGTCAGATTGACCTCCTGTAGCGCAGCGGGCAGAATGTAATTCTCCGCAATCACGAGTTTCTGGTCCAGCTCATACCCCTTCAGCTCAATCACGAGCAGACGGTCCAGCAGAATCTTGTCAATCTTCGTGATGTCGTTTGCACTGAAGATGAACATCGTACGTGACAGGTCAATCGGCACACCCGCGAGATACTTGTCCTCAAACTCGCCGTTCGCAGCAGGATCCGTCAGATGCACGAGCAGATTCTGAACCTCTTCACCCTTCGGCGTGGAGCTGACCTTGTCCACCTCGTCAAAGAGCAGAATGGTGGACATGGATTTCGCGGTGATGAGCGAGTTCACAATCTTGCCACAGTGCGATGACTCATAGACGAGCTGATGACCATTGTATGTACTCGCATCGGAATCACCGCCCAGAGAGATGAACTGGAACGGCCAATCCAGCGCCTTGGCAATACCGTGCTTAATCAGCGACGTCTTACCAATACCTGGTGGACCCACGAGGAGCAGATTCATGCCACGACCCCCAGGATTCGCAATCTTCGTGCTCATGTATTGCAGAATCTGGAGTTTCGTATCATCCTGGCCGTAAATCGCGTCGTCCAGTGACTTGCGCGCCTTCACCATGAACTGCGAGCACGCCTCCTGTCCGTCGTCAATGCGAATAGGGAACTCCTTGTACATACCAAACGGCACCGAGACAACCTTGTCCAGCCAGTTCCGCAGTTTGAAGTATTCGCCCGTGCTGGGATCCATACTCTGGAGGGAATTGTACTTGGCGAGAATGAGAGCCTGAATCTCCGTGGGCAGACGGAGCGTGAGAATACGGAGCATCAGACTGACACCTGAATCCGTAATCGTGGGGCGACGTTCCAGAGCCGTCAGGAGTTCATTCTGTTTCTCCACGGTCAGCGCCTTGAACTGGTCAATCTGCGCATCAATCGTGTTGTCCTCCATCGGAGCAGTGACAAGTTTCACGAATTTGCGAATAGACTCTGGCTCCTTTTTCATATTGTAGCGTTGCGGGACCATGCGGTCCGATTCATCACCACCACCGCCACCGAGCGTCAGAATCAGATTACCGCCGAGACCGTGCTGGACACCTTCCTCCTCTTCGTCATCGTCTTCATCGTCCTCGTCGTCTTCGTCATCCTCGTCGTCCTCATCCTCCGTATCCTCAATGTCCTCTTCATCGTCCTCGTCCTCGTCGTCATCCTCAAACTCTTTGAAGTCAGACTCGTCACTTTCATCTTCGGATGAGCTTTCGTGACGTTTGCTAGCACCACCGCGTGACTTGCGAGGGGGGGTCACAGATTTGGCGGGTTTGCGGGCACGTTTCGGAGAGGGCACTTTGCGGGCAGCGGATGCATGCGGTGCCTTGCGCTTACGAGTTACAACAATCTCATCGGATTCCTCGTCGGATTCCTCTGATACTGACGTACTATCCGTCTCCTCATCCTCTTCTGTGTAGTTGCTGTCGGAGGAGGTGGACGGAGCCTTCTTGCCAGAGCTCTTCTTCGCCTTCTGTTTCCCATCAGCCTTGCCCTTGTCCTTATCCTTAGCCTTTCCCTTCCCTTTGCGCTCATCGCGCAGTTCCTCCTTAATCTTCTTGCGGGCAACAAGAGCGGCACGTCGGACAGGTGGCGGGCTATCGCTCACCTTCGCACTGACAATCTCCTCCGTGTCAGTGCTGTACGAGCCAGACGAGTCAGAATCCTCGGAGGAGTAGTCGTAGTCAATCAGACCGCGCACATTGCCGTGGCTGTCCACGTCACTGTCACTGTCGTGATGACCGCCACCCGCACCCTTCTTTACAATCTTACTCTTCCGCTTCTTCTCGCCGTCATCGGCACCCTTCTTGTCACGCCCACGCTGTTTCGGAGGCATCCTATGAATCGTATTCATTTTCAATAGAGAAGTATAACACACATTCGTTTGTAATACACCCCGATGTGTGTCAAATTTTTGCCAGATATCCAAGAATAAGCTTGCAAAATTTTAATCTATACTTAATGATGACGGCGACTTGAGGCCTTGCGCCCCCGTACTTTGCGGAGTGTCTTCTTGGCCTGCATAGAAATGACAGAGCCAGTGCGACCTACCGCGCGCACAGTGCCAACTGCAAGACGCTGTAGCATACCTACCGTCTTCTTCGCCATACCTGAGGTGGCCTTCATTGTCTTGTTCACCGTCTTCAGAATACCGCCCATTCTACGCGTCTTACGTGTTCCACGATGTCTTCTTGCCATTTGTTCTATTCTATACCAATAAAATATAGTTTTGTAATGTATTAATCTTTGATTTCTTAATTATTTGCGCTGAAGAGCATTATACACATCCAGCAGTGCAAATCGCGCCTTCATACTCAGTTTATTCTCAGGGCCTTTCACCGTGAATGGTTGAATCTGGTCGCTAATCTCGGTCTTTACAATTCCGCACACTGCGCAAATACTTTCATCGGTAGACGCGATGAGAGCGCCAATAATCTTTGCGAGACACTCGGCATACTCTTCGCCGACACGCATGAAACATGCATTTCCAGCAACCTTCGGAATCTGTTGCGCGATGATACGAATCGTCTCCAGAAGCAGGTCACGGTCAAGAACCTTGTGCTTCACCAGTTCAGCCAGGAACTGTGAATAGCCGAACCGATACTTCTTCTGCGAGGTGCGCTCCACAAATTCATCGTAGTCGCCACACTCTGACTCATCCACATCACTGAAGATTGCCATATACTCGCGATACAGAATCACCATTTCACCGAGCAGGAAACTGTAGTTCGTGCTCAGTTCGCTGAGCAGTTTGGCATACAGCGGGCAGAAGATTTCCTCTGACGCTGCCTTTTGAAAGACGAGCTTCATGAACTCTTTCAGGAAGTCCGTCTCACCTGAGTCCAGAATTTGGCAGAGGAACTGTTTCGTATCATCATAATTGGCCAGACTGAATTTATTGAGTTTGCCGAGAATGATTGTATTGAGAATTGCCTCATCAATCGTATCCGTGGATGACTTGAAACGACTGACATACTTTGCGGGCGGACGGTATCCACCTGCACCGCCCATTGGAGCAGGCGCAGAGGCAGGAGCAGAACCACGATTCATTGTGATACCTGCACCACCGCCACCACCTCCACCACCTGAAGCTGCGCCACCGCGTGAGCCGAAATTACGATAATGACCACCGCCACCACCACCGCGACCCCCGCCATGACCGCCCCCACGACCACCTCCACCTCCGCCACCGCCACGCGGTCTCCAATCTACCCGTTGCCACCCATTCGTATCCGTGCACGTGCGCAGACATTCATGCACATGCTGAATGGCACGTGACGTTTGAATAGGCACGGTATAATTCCGGAGTTCCCGTTGAAGGGCACGTACTGCCGTGATCTGTTCGATCAGGGACATGATTGTACTTTAATCGGTTGTTTTAAGTTATACAACTTGGACGCTCATCCCAAACTCATATTTGCGGAGGTCAAATTTTTTACCCCCGCGTCTACCATAGGGCAATTGTTACCCCTCAATCCAATAAATGAATGTTGAGCATCTGCATTCATCTATTGACATAGATTCTCTCGCGACCTGGATTGGCATCAAGTCCGTCGCAGGTCGCAACGCACTCAAGAGCAAGTGTTCCAGTTGGCAGAGCGAACTCAAAACACTGGAATCTCTCAGTTACCAGTTTGCATCCGTCCGTGCAGCCCAGGAAACATGCGGTGACACGGTTGACCGTATTCTCACACAATTTGCCACTCTGGAACCCGAGATTCGCACACAATTGGAACCCGATTCTGCAATGGAACGCGAATCAAAAGGTGAATTGCTCTTTCTCGGTTCCATCCTCTCGCCTCTCAATCTCATTCCTTACATTCTCTCCATCTGGGCCGTTGTCCGTGTCTACATTCTTCCAGGCATGTCACTCTTAATGCCGATTCTCATGGCTATTCTGCCATATATTCTTATCCGCTTTGTATTTCGTCTCACAATTCCGATGGATCGCTACATTGCAATGATGATTGGACTTCTTGCAGGAGATACGAGCAGTCTAATGAATCCTGAAATCACACCTGGTCTCGCTGATTTGATTGGAGGATGCATCACGCAACTCAAACAGCAACCTATTCAAGCCCTTGTCAAAATGGGCGGTGTCGGCGCAACTGTTGTTCAGGCTGTTGTCCAGCCGTATTTCACATACAGACATCTGTCAACAATCAATTCCCTTATTGGCACACAGGGCGCACAACTCACCACAGTTCGCGCACTCTATGAACAACTTGCATCGGAACTGAAGGTGCTGGGTATGGATATGCCACGATGCCCTATTCCCGCAGACCTCACAGAGCGTCAGCACTGTGCCTCTGCCCATCTAGACCCCGTTCCGTACAAGATTGCGATGCGGTATATAGGTCAGATAGAGGCAATCTGGAAACTCGCACAGATGCGCGATATTTGTCCTGTGCGCTGGCAACCTGTAGACCAGACGCCAGTGTTCCATGTCACAAATACATTTGATATTCGTGTATCTGCTGACGAAAACAGGAAGCCCATCTCAGTGGATTTAGCAGGTTCGCGCCATCATGCGCTCCTGACGGGGCCGAATCGTGGAGGGAAATCTACCGCGCTTCGTGCGATGACGTTATCTGCACTTCTGGCACACACGTATGGATGTGCCATTGGAGAATCGGCAGAGATGACGCCATTCAAATATATGTTTGCGGGACTGAGGGCGGATGACATTCCTGGACAGAAATCGCACTTTGAACGCGAAGTGGAATTCACGGCGCACACTCTACAGATGGATGGACCAACGCTCGTGTTTATTGACGAACTCTTCCATACAACGAATCCTCCTGATGCCCTGGAATCATGTAATATCTATTGCAATAGACTCTGGCAACATCCTACAATGGTGAGCGTTATCAGTACACATCTGTTTGACCTTGTTCGCACGGCAGATACCAAGGTAGTCCAACAGCTCTGTTGTCCCGCGGAATACAATCAGGAAACGGGTGATGTGATTTACAAATATGGGCTGGAGGAGGGCATTTGCACAGTGAGCAGTGTTCACGAAATTCTACAAAAATACGGGCTGAAAAACTAACTGCGCTCAGACATAAGGTAAGATTCTCCGTGGTTGGGCAGAAATGAGCGGTCTAAGTGATACTCTAACAGTCGGTCTTGTTCTGCTTCTACTCTTCGGCTCTGCGTGCCTCTATCTTTACACACGTATCCAGCAAGTGGAGGCGAAGCTCAATCTAGTGGAAAGTATTCTACTGGACCTCAAAATGACGAATGAATTAAAGGCATACCCACCCGTCCCTGCCCCGGCGCAGACGAAGCCTCGTAGTCGTGAGCAGTCTATTGGCGACGTGGTGCATCCTATCAGCCACGATATGGAGGAGGTTGCCCCGTCAGCCATTCAGCCGTTCCATGACGCCGATGACGATGAATTTGCGCACCACCAGCTAGGCCCGAACCGTCCAGTCTCACTGAATGAGGCCGATGCCGACGCTGAGGTCAGGGAGGAGCGCCTAGCGTCAGGTGCCCCTGCCCCTGTAGTCCCTGTCCAGCATGCTGAATCTGTGAAACAGACACCGAGCTACGAGTCCATGACGGCGAAGGAACTGCAGGCGCTCGCAAAACAGCGCAACATTCCAGGAACGAGTGGTCTACGTCGTGCCCAGCTGATTGAAATCCTGAAACAGTCCGATGAGCGCTCTTCCAATCACGTAGGCATCTTTGAGTCGCTCGCTGCCAGTGCTCTTGTGGAATCTGCGGAGGAAATTCATAGTCTTGACGCATAATTGGGGGGGTGATAAGGTCTTCTACAGAAACTCGCTTCTGTTAAACCCCATACCCCAATCTTCATATAGTATTGTAAATGCATATGTATATTTTGTGTATTAGACCCGTGCGGATTTTAATTAGTATTATTATTCGTTGTCCATTCCGATTCATCCATATCTGAATAAATATTACATATTTCATGCCATAACCAGCGAAATGGAAGTATTATGATTTCGCTAAAAAATATAGATGTAATAATAATACAGAAAAATGGTGTAATGATTGTTTTTATTGGTTGTGAAAGTTCTGAATAATAACTTCCAATTGTTACACTTATTGGAAGAGGGTGAAACGGCATAGTAATATTAATTATGAACTCTCTAAGCCAGTGGCTGTTTTGCACTCAATTAAAATCCGCACTGGTCTAAATGCAAGTTCATGCCATGTATTTTACCATATATGGATAGATAGCCATGACAACCGAATTTAATAGAACCACACAGCCAAACTATTATCCGTCTCCTGCAATGGGCACGGAATACAGCAATATTCGTTCCGCCGTTGTTCCTCCGAAATTCACGCATCCGATTCCAGATGCCCGTTATCCTGCCTATGCTGGAATGGCAGAAGATGCACGGTTCGGTACAGACTACCGCCCCCACTGCACACAGAATATGCCGACAGGTACTCAATTTACGACAAAACAGTGGATGATTCGTCACGCAACGGATATCATGGATATTAGTCGCAGACGCCAAAGTGAGTGGACGGGTGCATCTCTCCCGATGGCAAACACCGTGCCACCACCCGCTGTTATCGTACATTCTACGCCATTTGACAATGAACTACAGCCGAGTGGTGCACCCTTTGGTATTGGTGTGGAACGGTCGGATGCGAAAGCACCAGGTCTCTTTGGTACGTTTGTGATTCCGCCGACAGGTGCTGAACAAATGATGAATCGTAAGAATATTGCGCTAACCTCCAAATACGAAGGTGGTAGAAATTCGCCGAGAGGTGTTCAGGCGCCACCGAGAACGGCAGCCAGCGTACCGCGTGTCGCGAATTACTGAAAATCAGTTTAAAGCCCCAACTCAAGCTATAGAATGTGCAAGGTAACAGCACACTGCAGTATTAGCTCAGTTGGTTAGAGCGTGGCCCTTATACAATCATAGTATAGACGAGAGACCAAAGTCCGCGGTTCAATCCCGCGATACTGCAACCCAACCTTTTTGCATATATATGTATATATTTACAGGAGGGCACTTTTAAAATCTCCTTTCTAAAATAGAATGGCAAAATGCATGCTATAATCCCCCTAGAACCCGATTCCCATATACCGCAGATTCGTACGATTGGCGCTGCCATTTTTAACGCGAATGACTATGCTCTACTGGAAAAGTCTCTCCAAGAATCTTCCTGTGGGCTTACTCGCACATTGTCTCGTGTCTTAGTTGCAGATGGCACTGTCCGTGGATTTGCGCTCGTAAAACAGCGCGACCCTGCTATACAGACATATGAACTCTCGTTCCTTGGTATTTCACCTGATTATCAAGGACGTGGAGGAGGCTCTCAACTTCTCCGAGCGCTAGAAACAATGCTCCCACAGGGTGCGTCGTGCTGGCTTCTCGTGAACCAAGACAATACCTCCGCACAGAATTTGTATTCAAAATTTGGATTTCACATTCTATGCGAATGTCTTGACGCGTATCTCACACCATGTTATATCATGATGCGTAAGGAAATGTCGCCTGTGTCGTCACCAGTGCAATCGCCTCAACGCAATGGGTCTTCCGCATCATTAGATGTAATTAGCGTGTAGATTTTATATATTAATTAAGACCAATCTACTGTAGTAGTGTATGTCATCTAGTACAATAGCTTCTGATGATGCAAGTGGTGTTAGACCTTTTTCACGGTCATTGACGGATGCCGAATTAGCAGATGCATCGGGTATTATGTTATTAGAATATGTTGCACCAGCACCTGCACCAGTACCAGTACAAGTACCAGTACAAGTACCAGTACAAAACCCTGTAACAAATACGGCACGTCCGCCACCCGTACAGCCACCCGTACAGGCAACCCCTGTAATAAATACAATTCATCAACCACCACAACCTGCTGTACCGCCACCTGTGCAAAAACCAGCAACCCCGCGTACAGCAACAGCAACTGCAACCGCAACTCGTCAAAGTGGAAGTGTAAAAGTACGCCCAAGACACATGTCTGGAATTGCAGAGGATAGAGAGGATACGCTCAGCGAGACATCAACCCGCGCCAAAATTTCAAAGTTACTTGCACAACAAAATACAAATAAACTGAAATCGGTTGAAAGTATGGCAGATGAGCGATTCAGAACACTTTTCAATACAACCGTTCTGGATATTGGAAAATTACCCGACCTAACCACTACAAGCCGTTTTAATCCCGATACGCTAAATGGAATTGAAGAACGCAAGCTAACTGTGGAAGATAGAACACAGCTGAGTCCGCTCAAATCATTCACAGAAACTCGTGAAATGATGAATACACGATTTGCATACAAAGAGGGCAGACTGTCATCCACTCTGGATATTCTTTCACAGTATATGCGCGGTCAGAAAATTCTCTATTTGGAGGCAAAATCATATTGTGAATTTTACCTCTATAGACTGATGATACCGACTATTTTCATATCCACAGCATGTTCTGTTGTGGGAGGTTTATTCGCAGAATCTCCCATTATATCCATCGCTGTCGCCGCCGCAAACGGATTTAATACTCTTCTTCTCGCACTGATTAACTATTTCAAACTGGATGCCCGTGCAGAGGCTCATCGTATGACAGCGTATGCATTTGACCAACTTATCTCAGAATGCGAATTCACCTCTGGCAAAATTCTGTTAAGTAATCTTGTATCTGACCCTGAACTTGGAAAAGGTGCAGATAAGTTTGATTTAAAATATGTCCAAGATTTTATGACAACATTGGAAAACAAGGTCAAAGAGGTAAAACAAAAGAATCAGTTTATAATCCCAGATAGTATTCGTAACCGTTATCCGAATATTTATTATACCAATATTTTTGCGCTCGTCAGCCAATCACAAATTCAAGAAATGATTATTATCAATCAACTCAAAATGGCATCCAATGCATTCACAGAGGTGGAGAACCGTCTTATTAAAGGGAATCGCGACCCAGAAACATATGAAGATTACAATATTAAATTGCAACAAAAGAACGACTTGATTGAACGAATTTTAGAGCACAGACGCTCTCTGGTTATGTTTGACCATGAAATTCGCGCAGAGGTGGAAAACAATCGTCGTCGTTGGTGCAAATGTTTGCGGTGCTGGTACTGATTCATCACCAGCTGTCTAAAGCACGTGCAACACATATATACAAATGTCAAGTGCACAACGTATTCTTGCATTTGACATTGGTATTAAAAACCTCGCATTCTGTATTTTGGAATCAAATCGTATCCATCGTCTTGAAAACACAAATATCCTCACGCCTGTTGCCAACATCGCCTGTTCCAAATGCAAATGCAATGCAAAATTTAGCGCACAGGATACACATTTTTGTGCCCGTCATGTGCCAAAAACATTCACTGTTGTTCGCAAGGCTCCGACAGCGACGGAACTCAAAGAGCTTGCAACACAGGCTGGCGTCCAAACTGCGAAAAAGACAAAAGCAACTCTTCTCACCGAACTTTCACAGACACATGCATTTCCGTTCAAACAGCCGAAACAACCGAAGGCATCCACACAAAGTCTCGCCGAACTTCACGATGCTCTGCGTACATTCGTGACCAATCAATGGGACGATTTCCGTCACGCCACGCATGTGCTTCTTGAAAATCAGCCGGCGTTCAAAAATCCGCATATGAAATCTGTTCAAGTTCTTCTTTTTGCAACTCTGCGTGAACGTTTTTTACAGGATGGGCTCTCGCCCCATTTCCATCTTGTTCACGCGAAAAAGAAAGTGAAAGATGCGGAAGCGGGTGACGCAGGATATGCAGAACGCAAATCTAAATCGGAGCAACGGGTGGCTGACTTACTCACGGCAGGAACTATTTCTGCAACGGAACCTGCCGTTCTTCATTCGTGGACAACGATGAAGAAGAAATCCGATATGGCAGATGCAGTATGTATGTGCATGGATTTTAGTAAATAAATGCAATCTGAAGTAGAATAATGTCAGTATCCTGGACGTTCTGGGACTATGTCAGTCTCTCTGAACTCGTAGTCCTTCTCAGTCCGCTCTATTTCTGGTTCACGACCTACAATACAATCCATCTCATTGCGTTCGCAGGAATCATACTGACAATGGGTATTACAGAAAGCATTAAACACTTTGTCTTACCGACATGGTCTCGTCCATCGGGCGCAAAAGGATGTGACCTTCTCTGTCTCAGTCCAAACGATGAAGGAAAACCAGGAATGCCGTCGGGTCACATGTCCAGTCTCGGATTCTACGCCGGATTTTACAAAATCAGAGACCCGTTCTTCTACGTCTATGGACTTCTCGTGGCTGCCAGCCGTTGGGCAAAACGGTGCCATACCCCTGCACAGATTACAGCGGGTGCCGTAATGGGTGCAGGTCTGGGTTTACTCGGACGGAACAGTCTGTAACAGGGTGAACCGTTATATTATGTTGAAATTGTTTAAAAAAGGGGTATGGGGGTGATTGTATCACCCCCACGCGAAATTTGAATAGAACGCACCCAGCATGCGTAATTAACCCTGCTTAAATAGTCGCCTCTGTATCAAGATAAATGGCAGTCAGCATCAACGACATGCAAATGTTTGCCGAATCAATGGATGGACAACCCGACATCCAAATCTCCAGCGATATTGGCAACGTGATTGAGCTCGGTGGTGCAGAGGTGGATGACCTTGGCATGAGTCTCCTTGCAAATAGCCGTGTGTCTGCACGCCCAGCCTCGCAACAACAGTCTACGGGAGGGAATACGGTACATGTTGCTGCCGCCCCAGCGGGCGGTGATTTCTCTCTCGGTCCACTGGAAGCGCTAGAGCCTGTTTCCCTGGATATTCCTGGTGAAGGTTCGCTCGGTCCTATGCCGAGCATTCAGGTGAATCGCGAGGGTGGCGGTGGTGGGGGCTATGGCGGAGGTGGTCAGCCTATGTTCTCAGATAATTCCCAGACGGCATCGGGTCCAGGCATTTCTCTCGCCCCTCCTGCCCAGCGCATGAGTATGGAAGAGGAGCGCAAAGAGAAAGCTGACCTACTGAACAAACTCGGACGTCTGGAGTCCAAAGGTTTCCAGATTACGAAACGTTTCACGATGGACAACTCGCTGGATGAGATTAAGATGGAGTTTGAGCGCCTAATGGATGCCCGCAACCTGGAGGGTTCCATTAAATTCCAGCGCCAGATGATGGTCGGTCTCGTGACAGGTGTTGAACTGATGAACAACAAGTTCAATCCGTTTGATTGGCAACTGGACGGCTGGTCGGAGTCGGTACATGAGAATCTGGACGACTTTGACGAGGTCTTTGAGGAGCTGTATGACAAGTACAAGGGTAAGGGTAATATGCCACCTGAGGCGCGCCTCCTGTTTATGCTTGCAGGCAGTGGTTTCATGTTCCACATGAGCAATTCCTTCTTCCGCTCGAAGATTGGCAATACGACGATGGACAGTATTCTGAAGAACAATCCTGAACTCGCGAAACAGATGGCGGCCGCCGCTGCCCAGGCTGCGGGACCAGGGTTTGGCAACTTCATGGGCATGTCAATGGGTGTCCCGCAGTCTCAGCCTGCACCGATGTCTGCGCCTCCACCCCAACAGGCACCGATGCCCCAGCAGAACATGTTCTTCAATCCGCCGAATGCGCCCCCACAGGCGATGCCTCAACAGGCACCGCCGGTCCAGCGCCGTGAGATGAAGGGTCCTTCGGGTGTGGATGACATTCTACGCACCTTTGAGGAGGTTCGCAATGCGGAAGTGCCCCAGCCTCCGCCGATTTACAGCCAGCCGGTCGCGATGCCGTCACCGAACTCTGGCCCAACGGCACAGCCGGCACGCCAGGCTCTCGCGGAGATTCGCAGTATTCATTCGGAAGAGGCACGGTCACAGGCGGAATCAACGATGACGGGTCGGACGGCGGGAGGACGTCGTCGTAAGCCGACGGTGCCGGTTGGCAACACGTTCTCACTCAATGTGTAAATTTGACAGCCTGTATGTAATCCCAGAGAGCCATACCAAACATGAACGCCCTTGTAAAATTTCTCGCGCATCCATCTACGAAGAAGATTCGCGATGATGACGATGAATTTGTATACTACACGTGTATGCAAGACACAACAGTAGATAAATCTGCAACATATAAGAATCATTGTATTCGTGGATTATATGAAAGTGAACTTACACTATCATACAAACCACATGTTATTCAAATGAATAAGAGTATTCAGATAATCTTTGAACAGGCATTCTTCCATACTCTGTTCCCACGCCATCGGCTCTATTACAGGAATCCTTTCACGGACTCACTTGTCTAGTGCATACCGTTGCTGTGTAAAAGTTCCATATTCGCCATATATACCTCTGACACATCTGCATCTTCCTCTTGCGATTCCTCGGCCTTCTTCTGCGGTTGGTTGTACCGCTGATATTTTTCACTGAGACGGCGGAGAATTTCCTGTTCTTCGGGCGTCATCCCTCCACCCTGTTTGGCTACATCAGTCTTGGCCCCATCCTTCTTTGCACACGAACCGGACCATACGCAGAGTGATGAGTTCTCATTCAGTAGATAACCGAGAAGTAGGACTGCAAAGAGTGTTAGCCAGAATGCGACAATAATGGACCGAGTTGCAACGAAGAAGACGATAAAGATGAGACCACGACGCACCCATTGATTCTGGAAGAATTGCTCCTGCTCTTTCGTAATCTCTAGCGCAAGGAATCTGCCACCCAAGTTTAAGATTAACATCATGAGACCGATGAAATAGGGATTGGCACTGAACATGGCAAGCGCGGCCTCAATTGGACCGAGCGGAGGCATGCCTGCTTGCATGACTGGCTGTGCTATTAATCCAGGTAGACTCATACCCACTCTACTACCAGGGGTGGGAATAATCCCACCCCCGTACCCCCTTTTGAACCATTTTCATATAACAAAGGACAATGTTGAAATATAAAAGTATATAAACCTACTTTCCAAGATAAATCATATTAACCTATTTTGTCCACCCCTGTTACTACTCAATTCGCAATTATTCGGAGACCCCCAGTGGAGTCACGAGCGATTCCATATCATTCAGATAGAAGAACACTGCAAGTGCGATAACAATGCCGACACGAGGACACCAGACTGCACCCGCAATAACGAGCAGTACAACGAGAATTCTCCACCATGGGCGCGTGTACAGGTCAATCAGCTTATCTCCGTACTGTGCCTCAAAGAGTGTGCTATTCACAATTACAATTGCACCGACAAGAATAACAAACAGCATACGAAAGAGCCCGTCTGCGGAATGGTGAAATGTAAGCATATCAGGCCACTGCATCTCTATCTAGCTCTAATACTATTAATCAGGGATGGGCAAAATAAGTTTATATGATTATCTTGAAAAGTAGGTTCATATAATTTCATATTTCAGATTGTCCCTTAGTTATATGAGAATGGTTAAGGCGAAGCCACCTTCGGTTAAGAAGGGGTTCAAGGGGTGGGTTTTTGCCCACCCCTGCTATTAATCCTGAACTGCCTCCGTAATCACAGTATCGCGTTCAATGCGCACAGGGTGTTCGCCAAAGACGCGCTCTACAAACCAGCGAGAACGAGGACGCTCAACATCCTTCAACATCATATTATTGAACCCCTCCTCTCCTGCACGAGGGCTGTTGTGAATAACGAGCAGGAATGCAATCGCGAAGAGGAGACCATATACCCAGCCGACATAACGAACAGTCAGAATCAGCCCAGCAATTGCAACGATACGACCGATAACAGAGTCCGCAAACATACGAATATCCTTCGGAATCAGATTAACATATACAATAATGAGCGCAAGTGCAACACCGTAGAGAGTATTTTGAATGGGGGGAATTGCCTGTAGTAGTGATTCCATGTTTATAGTTACCTACCATAAATGGCTAATTTTAGCTGAATATCGGCCGATACATGTTTGCCAATTCACTCACAGGAGGTGCAGGCTGTTTGAGTTGGCACGACGGTTCAAATAGTTTGTCTTTGATATCCTGAATGAATGGACCAATCTTGCTCGGGTTCTTAGACATATAGGTTAAGATTGAGCGCCAGCAGACATTGAGTTCCTCCGCTTCCTTTCCCTCTGTAGCCGAGCCGGTTGGAATGGCCATATTTGGGATAACTACAAATCCTTCACGCGACCGTGATGTAAATGCAAGGAGAACTAGTAAAAATAGAATGGACAGTCCCAGAAACAGCATCCTCTAGTGTACATTGTGGTTTTAATGGCTCGTGTCCCCGTGCACGCACCACCTCTAAAAAAAGCATATAGACCAAGTAGAGTTGGGCTCCGATATGAACTATTGTTCGTTGGACGATGCATACCCTGGATTAAATCCGGGTTGTGAAGATTCATATTCATCAAAGGAGGCGCGCCGTGAAGAGCGTCGCAAAGCCCGTCGTTGCAAGGGGCCAGCCGTGACATTCCAGGAGTCGCAGCCTCAGCAGTATCCGCCAGAGGACAGAGACCCTGACCGCCAGCATCTGGAACGTCCGAAAGAGATTGCACCGATGTCGTCGGCACAGACAGGTCTCCGTGCACATGTGCCAGTGGACGCCCCGCTGGGGATGGAACCGTTCCAGGATGCAGGCAGTGGCTGTGGGATTGCAAACAAGCTCTCCCGAGAACGGCTACAGGAGATGCTCCCACGCCAGAACACTGTGGCTGCCATGGAGGCAACACAGTCTACATTACCGACCCCTGCAATGCTGGCGCAAGCTCTACCGGCAAATCAGGCGGCAGGATTCTTTGGCGCTGACCCGCTGGACGATGGATTCGCAAATTACATGCCTGATGCGAAGAATTATCTCATGGAGCCGAAT
>Ga0194133_10005715_pt1 | contig 15714 bp, 7 predicted proteins | sample TA2KigOf40mmetaG_FD_155448 | JGI IMG/M metagenome (GOLD analysis project Ga0194133, IMG submission 155448) | Freshwater microbial communities from Lake Tanganyika, Tanzania - TA2015055 Kigoma Offshore 40m | ecosystem: Environmental > Aquatic > Freshwater > Lake | place: Tanzania: Lake Tanganyika...
TGCACCAGATTATTAAGTTATACTAATTAGAAAATTTCTTACCTTGACAAAAACTAATATATTTTTAAAAAAGGTGGTGAAATTTTTTTAAGTGGTTTTAAGATGTGAATATATTACTACTGGTATCTTTATCATCAAATAAATCTCATCAGTAGTCTTCACAGTTCATGTAACTTTTTTCCAGCAAGAATCATCAAACCATGGGTGAGCAAAAGATTATAAAGCCACAGGATTAACATGTCAAATAAGGAAAACCAGCATCAATCAAGATCTCAAAAATATTACCAATAAAAAATCTCTTGTAGAATCATAGTTAATCATGGTTTTGTAAGAAGGTTTTCCTTCACTTTCTACAAATATTTCTAATTTTCACATTTGATCTTCGAGTAAAAAAATTTTGCAAGATAAATTTAAGCCATCTGTAGAAATGCACAAAGTGCCCATAAAGCAAATCGTAAAATTAGAGCTGAAAATTTTGAAAAGTGTGAGAAAGGTTGGCAGTAATCTGAAAAGGAAAGGTCTAGCAAAAAATATTCTGCAATTTTTGACCCAAATATATTCAGAATAACAATTGTGGTACTCTGAACTAGAGCAAAATCAAAAATCTCTCCATGCGAAAGAAGATGCTAAAATGTAACCCAGCAGTGATCTTCCTTATCAAGAAAAGAATTAGGACTGAATTAGTTATTGATTTGGAAGTTGGTGCCAAGAGGGATCCCCTCTTCATTTATGGGACGGTACTGGGAATGAAATATAAGAAATCTGTGATAACGGACTACGCTCCTTTCCATATAAAAGACTTGGAGAAACTGAACTGTTTTTGATAACAACCGATCTCTAATACATGTTTTTTCCATAAGGTGATTCAACAAAATCACTCAAACACACGTGATTACATCACGAATGGAACATATGTGGTACATGTTATGGATCATTGTGAATACATATTTAATAGTATGATATTATAAATTGATGCTGATATTCAACAGCGTCTGGATAATTGAGGCTAATCTTTCTCAAATCCCAACAAAGTCAAACACTGGAAAATTGGAACATTTATATCAAACTGCAACTTGAAGTTACAGCAAGCATAAAGCATGGTACCATGTTATAGTCTTTGGAAGAGATGCAAAAACAGAGGGTGGGTGTTACGTAATGATATGTTTCGCCATGCTCTGGTTCGCCATTGTCAGTTGTTTGCCATAGTCAGTTTGCCATATGAGCCAGTTCGCCATAGTCGGTTTGCCAGTTCTAGCTACAAACTAGTTCATAGTTAGTAGTAACCTAACCAAACCTAATCTAAGCTTATGTGGCGAACCGACTATGGCAAACTCGCATGTGGAGAACTGGAAAATGGCAAAACGACATCATATCTTACTCAACTGGGATCAGATCTAAGAGTTTAAATGGTTTGTGGTTTGATCTTAAGTGATTTTTGAACGAATAAGAGAGTTCGGCTACCCCTAGTTCACCTACCTGCCGAGTTCGCCCAACCAGTACATAAGATTATCAGTCCGGCTGCCTTCCAGTTTGCCTACTGAGCTTAACCTGGGCCTAGGCCCAGGTTGTTTGGTTCGGATAATGAGGTCTGTAGGGTTCAGCCCAGGTGTTGAGCCCCGGAAGGTTAAATTACATTTGGTTAAGAAAGGTAGCAATAAAATAGGCCCGCAAGCAAGGCAAATTAAACCTGGGTAAGGCCCAAGCCTTATCTGGGCCTAATCCAGGCCTTTATTCAGAGGTCGGGGAACGTGTAATCTTGTATACTAGGTAAGCAAAATTGTGAGTTAGGCAAACTATTAGGTAGGCAAAACCTCGTGTTATCAATATTTGACCCTGTGTTAATATTAAAAAATTATCAAAACAGTATAAAATCTCAGCCAAAAATTATCTCTAATGCACCTAATACAAGCTGTGGGTCCGGATCAAACATTTTAACCCTGGTTGGATTGGGTAATTTTTTTGCTGCTCGGATTGGGTCAGGTCAGTAACCTCCATGGTTCAAAAATTTCCCTCAATTTTTTTGTCAATTTTTACCCTTGGGTCAAAAAAATCTTATTGAGTTGGGTCAAAAAATATCCGGTTCAAAGCTGTGTTGGACCCTTATTTACTGAGGTACTAAAGCATGCTCGGTTCAGGTCAGAGCCCATCTCTAGCCCTAGCTCTAGCTGCCCCAAAGAAGGATAAGCACTGTAGTGGTTGCCAAAGAAATTGAGTCATGTTACTATTTTAGGCTTCCAGTTGAGCAACTGTTTACTCTATATGGCCATAATAAATCAAACTGACAGAAATAAAACATTTCACTCTAGTGAATGAAACCTTTTTGCTTTTCCTGATATGAAATATATAACCTTTCATTAAAGCTCTATATAGACCACAGAAATATTCTAACAGCTAAAAACCTCAGCCGTTGGCAAGATTAACATTTAGGTTTAAAAGAAAGTTTTCAACAATGTCTAAAATTAAAATCAAAACTATACCTTAAATTTTAGAGCTAAAATATATCTTCATAGTTCCAAATGTTTTATGTCTTGCCTCTTTAGATTGTGTGTTCTGAATACTATTTGAAAAATGGGAATCAACCATGTGCTGGAAACCAAGGAAAAATCTTTGAATGGATGGAAAAATAATCCAAAAGTCTCCACTTTTTAAGTGAAATTTTGTTGAAGTGCAAAATTATTTTTGAAAAAGCCTGAAATTGAATCAAGAACATTCACAATATAATTTTGATTTGGAGCAAATTGGTATTTTTCAAAAGTTCATAATGAAAACAGTGATTTTCAATTGTGTTTAAAGCTACTTTTATTTAAACAAATGAGAAGCAGACAATTGATATTAAAAAGATATTCACTTAGATTCATCTTTTGATCATTAACATTCAGTATTTGTATTTTTGGTGAACATGTTTTTTTCCCACTCATCATGTATATGGATGGACTAATAATTCTCCTTTAATTGTTATTCTGACATATTTTCATATTTTTCTCACTTTCTTTGAAAAATCAACACAAAAGCTTTTTTCTCCCAGTGGAATTTCAACCAGATTCTTGACTTTTATTTTCTAACCTCTAGACAAAAGATTTCACTCTTAAAACTGTTTATATTATTCATTAATTAATTTTTCAGGTCTCACCTCTTAAAAAAGTGGAGAAAAAGCAATTTGAAAATTTCACATTGAAACTCATTCTACTAAATGGTTTCAAGGTGGAGCTTTTCTTTTTTCAAAATACTTTCTTCACCTTTTGAGTACAAAATAAAAAATGATGATGATCACATCTATCCCATAAACTTTTTGTTCAAAAAAAAGAAGACTTATCAGATGAAACCTTTCCCATTTACCAATTTTATGACATTTCAACTTTAGCCCTAGAAATGTTAGACCTGAATAGCAAATTCACATATCAGATTTGAACTGAAAAAAAGAAACATCATGCCTTTTTGAAATGTCCTAGTTTTGTTCAGTCAGTAATTTAGGTGCAAAGCTGACTTGCCCTTGATAGTACCATTAAAGGATTTGCATTGCATCAAATAAAATACAAAAATAAGCTATCATGCCATCATTTTAGTGTAAATGTTCAAAGCCAAGTCCTTTTCACATTTCACCCTTAAAGCTATTTTAACCAATGGTTTCACTTCCTTGTAGACAATATTCCCCAACATAGATTGATTGGATAGAGTTTTAATTTTAAACAATGGTCCCAAATCTGGCAAAGATCAAGTCTCTCACTATCCTGATTCTACGATCGATCCTTGGGAATTGATACCCGCTAATTTATTAACTTAATAAAAGTAAAGGTGAGATAGACCGCTGAGAATTTTATTTTATAGTTAATTAGTAAACTCCTTTATGTGAGATCAAAACATAGTTTTTATAACTACACAACTGCAAAGAAAAATTACTCAAGTCCGGAGAAAAGGGCAAGGGTAAAACTTCACTCAAGATAAAATATCCTGCACACAATAAGAAGTTTGATGTCTGATAGAACAATTATTCTTTTGGGGGAAAGGCTTTTATAGAGATGTCTCTATGTAGTAGCTTCATTTGTTTCTCTGGGGTATCTGCAAGTCCTCAGGTCTTGGGTCATTAGCCTGATGAGTAGCAAAGGTAGGCATTCAACTCTTTTTGTGGTCTCTTGGCATTGGTCCATTCTAAAACCTCATCAATGGGTGTCATCTCAGGACTGCTTTTGAGAATGGCGTCCCTTCTAATTGGCTGAAGGTGACGTCATTTGATGTCATTCTTGCGGAATCATCTTTGATTGGTTGAATCCAGAGTTCATGGCACTGGACCATCATTGGTTGGTAGGATCTTTGACCTGCTTTGCAATGATTGGATGATCTCCTTTGCTTGTTGACCTGCTTTGTGGGTGTGCTATCATGGTTTGCCTACCCTTTTTTTGGAGCACCAGTGATGTGACTTTGTAGTGTCTTTATGTTTATTTACACAGGGTTGCTCATCTCGTTCTTTTCTTTCCCCGATAGAGCAAATCCATATCTGCTTGCTTTGGGCACTTCTGATATATTTCATGCTTTTCAGATCAGTTTCCACTTTTCTTCTTAACGTCTGTGGAGTTTGTTCGGTTCATTCTTTTCTGAATCAAAGCACTGATTACTTCTTTGCTTGATGTGCCTTTTTATGGGGTACTTTAGTATTTTCATTTTTAGAAAATATTAACCACTTCCAGACCTATTTTCTATACATTGCAACATTAGCATTTCCACTTGAATATGCCTTTCAGGAAAGGTTTAAGATAGAGAAAGTTAGGTTAACATTTTTATCAGAGAGGATTGCCTTTTTTCTCATGCAGTCTATCTTTGCACTTATGAAGACTATTCACATGAGCTAATGTGAATAGCCCTTATTAAGCCTTAATAAAATATAATAAATAAACATTGATTGAGGCGGCTAACATGTTCTGTATGTAACCCTCACTTATCAGTCAAAGAATCCAATAATGCAAAACACTTTATTGAACAAAACATGAAAGTTAACCATGTTTATTGCTTATTTATGAAAGGGCAGAGCTTTATATACAAAATGGGACCCAGAAAAGTACAGGCAAAATTTAAAAAGGGTAAAAATGTTAGCGCCAAGAACAACTAGAGATGGGAACAAAAACTATAATGGTAGCATGTTTTGAAATGAGCTGATGTATAAGGCAGTTGAGAAACTAAAATGGCAGCCTGTTTGAAATGACTTTAATGGGAAATACAATGTGAATTGACAATTCATGTTAAATTATCATGAAGGGAAAGAAAAGTTAATAACTTGGATTGAGCGTCAACAATGATAATAATAATAAATTAAGGTTAACCCACATTCTAAAGTTGCTTAATCATAAAAGTTATGACTAAGATTTAGAGAAACTATAACTTTATAAGATTTCAAGGGACTCATCCCTGTTTAGCAACAGTTAATACAGGAACTCAGTGATCATTCAGGACTTTTGCTCTAATAATGAACTGGTCAGTAACAATTCTTTTCCTGATTGGGGATGGCAATTATCAGGCAACCACACTTGCTTGATGATCTCTAATCTTCCAATATCTCAGACTTGCCTTTTCTTGTACTGTTCAGAGTACTTCTCACATTAATTGTTTCATTTTTTACTTCAAACTTACTTTCAAACTTTCTTAGAATTTTTTTACCACTCCCAAAGTTTTTCAATATTCTGAGATTTTCCTCCAAATTAATTTCAAAAATGAAAAACCTTAAATTTTAATGGGTAACAAAAAAAGAATTAAATTGAATAATGGATTTTTTCTGAAGGCAATGAAAAACAAGGTTTTAGTTGATACACAAAATGAATTGAAAAAATTTCTAATAATCAGTTGATAATTGAATTCATTATTTATGCTAACTTCAAAAAGTTTAAGTTTTGATAAAGTTTGAATGAAAAACTCATTGGAAACTTAAAAGATTGACTGATTGACAATTCATTAAGGTCTTGTCTATAACAGCACTACATTTCCTGCTGTTTGCTGCTTTCAGCTTTCCAAAAGCTCCCTTTCACTTATTAATTGGAGCTTTCAATAGGACTAATGAAGTGAATGATTCCGACACAGTGTGTTTTTCAACAGTTCAATCAAGTAAATAGTAAATGAATGCATCCCAAATGAGTTGTTTTTCACAATAATGTTCCCTTTAAAAACCTGAGAATGAATTATAAAAGAGAAAGAAAGGATGAATACTCTCAATGTGGTCACCAGAGTTTCTTTCAAGGTGATGGAAGGGCCTTTTACAATAGGGTTCAATCCGTCTAATGTGTTGGCAAAGCTTTGGCGGGTACCCAGATTTGGATTTGCTTGAAAACTTAAAGAGGATCTAAAGTTGAAGTTGGATTTGTATTTTAAACAAATCGAGAATTTATTTTCATAAACAAGTAATTGGTTTTTACCAAAAAAACTTTTAGTAGATGTTAATCAACAGTTTTTGTTGTAAATAATGTATATGATAGAAATAAGATTTGTATTTGTATTTTTATTTCAACTCATTCATTTTACAAGTTATCTCATGTATAACTTTATAAGAGTCATTATGAATTCATTAATAGAATATGAATTCTTGCACACTAGCCGCAAGGTCTGATGGGTGTGCCTTGGCCTGGGGACTTCATTCCAGAGAGGTGTAAACGTGTTTTGGAAAAACTGGGCTTTTTTGTTGATGTTGAATTGCCCCACCCAGGGGAAAAAACCACAACTCCTCTGTGGATTGGCCGAATCAGAAACAAAGAACTCTCTACATATGTTGCTCAGACACCAATCATTCATCTGTTGCTCTTTAACCATTGTCAATTTCTAAGGGATAAAATAAATACACAATTATTTGTGAGTCAGAAAAGATTTCATTAGGTTGATTCTAAGAGCGTCTGGTGTTATAAGTAGAAAATGGCCAAAATTTGTTTCTTTGAACAACATTGTCAGTCTGTTTTGTAAGGAATTGTTTCCAATTCTAGTCTGAGCAGTACTAAAAAATTTTAGTCTGTTTGGAAGTCTTCATTCATGGTAGGAATTTTCCTTTAAGGAGTCAGACAGGTGTCTTGGCCATTCACTCGTCATGATTTTTATGAATTGAGAAGAGGTGGAATATTTGGCCCAGACAGACGGTTTAGCCCTTCCAATTTTATCAAGGGATGCTCTGCTTATACATTGTTTCCAATCATTAACTGCAATCCTAAGCAGTCTGTAGTGAAGTGAGGTAAGTCGCTTTAGTAGCCCCTTTGGGGTGTGTTCTCCCAGCCAAACTTCTGAGCCGTATTAAAGCATTCCGTAGTGTTGGCTGGTTGTGGCTTTGAGAAATTGATCTTTTTTGTTAGTCTCTTCCTATGGAATTTTAATCCATGAGTGATGCTATTCATTTTTTTCACAGTTTTATCGCTGTGGGGTTGCCAGCTTAGAGTTTCTTCGAATATAGTCTAGTGGGTGAAGAGTAACGTAAAACTCTTGATACTGGTAGGTTTCTAATATTCTTTTTTGGTCTTTCCGTAAACGTACATGTTCTGTGATTCCCTTTTGATGCTCAGAATGAATGCTTGTACGCCTTCCATTCTTGTGCTCCTTTTACCTTTGAGAATGACTGCATTGTAATTAAGGAAAGTTAGTTTCGCACAGTAATTCAAATGAAAAGCAAGTGTGTTTTATTAGGGAGATATTTACGACAAAAAGATTTTAAAAAATAAGGGGATCAAAACAATTCATGTTTAAATTTTTAGAATCTTTTATTATTGAGATTTGTTCTTATTGTCACTTCAAACATGGAACTTGTTTGACCCAAAGATGCAGTTTTCAACATTGATATAATGAAGATCAATTGAGCAAATGGCAAAAACAGAGAAATAATGTGACACTCCAATCCGTCAATGTCTTGGCCCTTTCTTTGCCAATCAAGTTAAATGAAAAGGATTTGCTTCAATAATCGATTCATTGGAAGGAGGACTGAAAAGATTTTCTTGAGGAAAAAAACCAGAGTCAGGTTTTCAAAGAAGGGGCTTTCATTGTGCCAATTGCTCTTAATCATAGTTATCCATATTTCCTCATTACCTACATTTCATGACAATTCAAAACTTAAGATTGGAAGACAATGTTTAAAAAAAACCCAGACAAACTTCAATTTTTGAATGTGTAGACATTGGCTGGTTTAATTCTAACCTAAGGAACAACACTCTAAGAGTAGGACTCAATAAATCAATTTTTTCCACATTACAACTGACTATAAGGCTCTTTTATATGTCAAAAATATCAAATTTGGGAATTTCAAGAGTTTAGTCACAAAACCTTTCAAAGATATGATTACCATAAAATCAGATTATCTCATGGCCATGACAACTGGCTGAGGACTGAGAGACTAGGGTTCAATACCCGGTCAGGGTTAATCTTTGACCCCAGGATTTGCCTTAAAATAATCATCTAACATGATGGTTACCTCAGTCAAGATAGGTGGTTGTGCAGATCGTATGAACAAAGAACCTGATAGAATTATTAGAAACACAAAATAATTACATATCAGAAAATACCATTCCCAAAAATTTAACCAGGGATAGTTCATATGACTGTAAAGACACAATAACAGCGTGTCGGGAACTGTTGTAAAGTCTAATACTTCGGTATAAGAAGAATCAGTTCCTCAACTGACAATAAACTGTCAATCAATCAATAATGTCATTCGCATTATACGTTTGAGTCTTAAACCAAATAAATAAATATCTCAAGACTTTTTGACTTTGAAAAAATCTATAAAACAAGTTTCAAGCAAAAAGTTCTTAGGAATCCATGAGCATTGTGAATTAATAGTATTTATTTTTGGAGCATATGCACTCATACCCAATAAAAGAGATCTGGTGAAGAGATCGTGTTATAATTTTTCAGGGAACCAATGACCAGGATCAGGTTCCATAGGGTCAGACATACTTTAAGTATCTTAAGAGACTCATATCTCTCCTTTCCTTAAAAAGAAGACCCAGAACAACATAACAAGTTATGGATAAAAAGAGTGTATAATGACTATAGCTATTATGATTTTTCCCATCTTCAACCCCAAGGAATGTTCTTCATCTAATTTAGACCTCAACCCACCCAACCTTTGCTTGTTATTTTTTTTGACCTGACCTGGTGAGATTTTTTTGACCCGAGGGTAAAAAGTTGAAAAATTTGGGATTTTGGGGGGGAAATTTCCAGACCCAGAGGTGGCTGATCTGACCTGACCCAGCCCAGGTAAAAAAATTTTGACCCGGACCCATCACTGACAACCTTCCCAAGCCCTGGGCCTTGAGGGCCAAAACTTGAGAATGCCTCACACTATTTTGTCAAAAAATAAATATTTTCAATGTTCTAGAAATTTAACTTTCCGATATTCTAATGTGAATAAAAACATTAAGTAGAAGGCAGAGATGATTTCATTGTAAAAATGCAAGAATGGATGATGAGATTTTCTTTATTTGTATTCGTATCAGACAAAGGAGTGGCTGATGCAAGCTGCTGGTGAAGCTTGTTTCAGAGCCAAAGACGCAGAAGTAAAGGGGGAAAAGCTGAGAAAGTCAAAGCAGTTTTGCCGGTGGTTCATGATGTTTTTCCCTCATTTTGGTGCAGATTTTCAGAGATGCAACATCAGCATCATGTGAAATGAAGTTACATCGACAACAATGAATCTAAAATAAATCACATTAAGCTCAACACCAACTCATTCATTCATTCAAGTAAGGAAAATTTATTTTGTTTTGTGAATAGTTTTTGTTAGATAATAAGCAGTGATAATATAATGCAGTGCAGTAAATACTCATCCGATGTAAATGTGCGACAAACACGTTTATAAGAGTTCCGCAATCAACATAGAATTTCATGCCTAATGCCACTAAGTCATTACTAATATGACTATAAGTAATAAAGAGATTTTTTTGTAATCCGAATGAGAAATTGCTGGCACAACCGTGGATCAAACCAACAACCTTAGATCTTAGATCTCAGTCAGGTGTCTTGAGCCATTGGCCTTCACTGCCCCTTAGTAAACCATCTATCTATATATATAAAAATGGGCGTACAGAAGTTTGTTTGTTTATTTGTTTGTCTGTTGGTATGTGGAGGGCTAATGGAAATCCAAACCCCTGCACCGATCTTGATGAAATTTTGCACACACATCCCTACCTGTCCAAGGAAGGTTTTGGTCCAGGTTTGACACCTGCCCCCTCACCCCCTGGGCCTCAGGGGCTTGAAACCCTAAAAGCTGAAGGACACATTTTTTAGGTGCTAAGCAGGTGGCAAATTAACCCGGGCAGCGTCGGGTACCTCAGCTAGTTTACAAATAAAAAAGAAATGCAACCTTCTGACACCCAAATAGATCACATCATTGTTATAAGGCAAAATTGACCTTTTCGAGAATAATAAATGGTTTGTACCTTGGATTAAAGCTCTTTTGATAAAATTTAATGTCAAGCTGATAAAATTATTAACCATATATTTTAGATAAAATGATGAACTTTTAGTTGACATTTAACATAAGTAAACTACTTCAATATTATCTGTAAGTAGAAACTAACTTCTTCATAAAGTATTAACAATTCAGCTCCCAAATGGTAATCAATCAATTGGTGAAAAAAATGATTCTTTTGTTAAAAAACTGGAAACTTTTCTTCTTTGTTCCTAAAAGAAAGTTCCCTCCAAATGATCATATTCTTTTTTGCCATAAACATCACCTTTTCTTGCTTCTTTAAACTTTTTTCTTCATGTAGCAAGTGTAGAAATACTGTGAAAAACATATTTACACAAAGTGTTTGTTTCATCAAAGCAGCAAACCTCTAAGGATAGAGTAAGCCTATTTTGGGGTTCCAATGGAAGATAATTTTCTTCCAATCTAGAAAAGAATGAATACTGAATTATCCACTAGTGAGCGCGAAGCGAGTGAGTTAGAAATATGGCTGAAGATAGGGAAAAAATAATTCGACCATCATCTTATGTCTTTGATAACTCCAACAATTTTAAAGTTAGAGAAAAGTTTTTAAAATAGCATTTGTAGCTAAATCTCTGGATTTGATTTTTTAGACTTTCCTCTAACTTTAAAATAATTCTAAATAATACTGCTAACTATTCCCTTCTGATACTGTCCACATTTGTCTTTCCCCTTCGACTGAAATATTGATACAAACTTGACCGCCAGTTCTAATCGCCTCAATTTCCAGACCGCAAAAATCATTGATTTGTGTTTAATAGATGCAACCCGCCTTCTCCTTAAATATACAGTTAGTATCTCATTGGTCTTATTTCTTGACGTTCAAATCTCCGAACCTAGATTTACCATACTTTATCTTTTGAGGGTGTATTGTCATTGAAGCAAACATGTCTTTTATTTGGTATGATAAAACTGTAGTTGAGAAATTGTAAGAGCCTGTCCTTCCCCATTCCAATAGTTCTTATTCTTAAACAAATCAAAGAACTGAATTACAATCCATGTAATCAGATAGATTTGTAGCCTATAGAAGAGAAAGCATCAATTACAAATACATGCATGTAACTCAATTGTAATACAATATACAAATAAGCATTCCATTTAGGCAATTACATTTTCCTATCAAAGACTAATTAATTTAGGTGATCTTTTCTCTGCTAAATTGATTATTGGAACAGTTTCCCTTATTTAATACATTTCATTTTGTTATTTCTTGTTTAAATAATTAGTTTATACTATGAGCTTTTTGAAAGTATTGTCAGAGTTTGAAAATATGTTTCATAAACAGTAAGAAAGAAACTTTTACCCATGGAGCTTTCTAATCAGGAGAAACCATTGGGTGTCAGAGAAGTTTTTGTCAAACTATGTGTACTCAAGGATAATGGCTTATAAGTTTTCTAAATTGCCTCTGTGAATTAAAAAAGCTTCAAACAAATTTAACTGTCAAGAAATTCAAATCTTGAGAAAGAAAAAAGATGTTTTTTAATTCAAGTTGTTTGTCCTTAGTTAGAGCTTTTGATGGATACTGATGGCTGAAGAGAATATACCATGATTCTATCCAACAGAAGGATTCTGAGATTTTGGTCAAGGTGAAGCTTGCAAGATTATAGTTCATGAGTAATGCCTGTTCAAGAGGAAAAAAATTGTTATAGGGGGAAGATAATCCCAAAGGTGAACCAAGGAGAAAGCCAACGGCTGAACTTTCTGGTTGTCATCTTATTCTTGGCAATTTTTGGGCTAATTGTTCTTGCTGAAGTTATTTTGATGGAGGAATTTGCATCTGGTACTAGGAATGACATTTTTTATGAAGATGATGCAATCAAAGGATTAGGAAATCACCTTCTTGAAGTCTCATGGGAAACACCAAGGCCCATTTCACCAAATGTGGCGTGAGTTCTTTTGCTATTTGCACTTTGTTCTCTTCTGAAAAACTAAGATATCTGGAGAAAAAAAAGTCTCTTGGTTGGATTAAGCTATAAGCTTTAGAAAACTTCACTGCCAATAAGATTAAAACTTTAAAAAAGAAAATCTTTTTCACTAGATCAACTTTGTTGAGGCGAGAAATGTCTGCTATCTCCATGACAGCTCAAGAAATACCAAAGAAGAATCCTTTGCCAAGAGATGTAGAACTTAGAAAAACTTTGTACAAACATCAGCAAGAAATAGAGACTTTGATATTGAATATTTCTAACAGATTTCATCCAGGTAAGAGATCATAAAAAAGCTGTAAGAAATGTCTAAAGTGCCAAATATGAAATATGTTGCAGTACCTATGGTCTGATAGAATCTAATAGCAATTTATTCAGCCTCACCCCATTTAGCATCAGCTAACCCTTATCTTTCTAAACCTGATCAGTATCCTTGAATGAGATTTTTTTATTACAATTTTTACTGTACGCCTTGCTATTTGGGATCATTCAAGGCACGCTTTTTTCAATTGTTCAATTAAGGAAGCTTACCCTGGGCGGGAGTCAAACCTGGGCTGTGGGTTGGAAACCTGGTGTGTAGCTTTTGTATAAAATTGAAAATGTCAGACCTGGCTCGTAGGGAAATAAATAATGCGTTTGGTTTTAATATCATATATTGACTAAGCGTCCAAGAAAATTTCATCATCTTTTATACTCTAGAATAAGGGAGAGGGAGACCGGAAACAGGTTTATGCACAGATATATAAACTACTACTTTTATAGACTATGATCACTACTTATAGACTAGCCACGACACTACTTTATTGCAGTTGATTCTGATACTACTTCATTGCTTTTGATTGTGACGCTACGTCATAGCTTTTGTGCAAAATTGAAAATGTGGGGGGATGGCTTGGCTGCTCTCAAACTGCTGGTGACATTATTTTTTTAAGTTAGTACCCTAATATCCTTAGACAAAGGAGCCTTTTCAATTTAAAAATGATGTCAGGCAATCCTATTGCCTCTCAAATATGCATTCTTAATTCCTGCCAACTTTACAAAATCTTTTTGGTTAGATATTTGTCTCACAAGCTCTTTTTGGTCAATTGTAATTTCCAGCTTGTAGTTGAGATTTTTACTCATTACAATATATAGTTAAGGAACAGTTGAGGTTTTCCCATTTCCTCTGACAAATTAGTAATTGCTGACCAATTCTCTTCTTGACAGGACCAAAATTATCAGAACTGTCCTTTCCAGCATTAAATTGTCAGAGTTGCTTTGCAAACAAATTCTCAAATAGAGTCCAAATTACCAAACTTTTTGGGGAAAATTTCCTAATTTCTCTGATTTTCTTCATACAGATCAGTCCAACAAAAAAAGAAAAGAAATCTTCACAGATGAGAGTAAAAGAAATTTTCAGCTTGATTTTGACTTTTCACTCCAAAGTCACTATGGATTTGATGCTGTTTGGCAGCCAGGTTAGTATTCCAAAAGTTTTCAAATTTATATAAAACCCTAACTTCTGTCCGTAATGCAAGGGTAAGGAAGGAGGAGTGCCCAGAGGTGGACATGGAAGGGGGCAGGGTGGCTTAGCCACTCTATAACTGTCAGTAATACTCTTAAACATATAGGCTGCATACACAGAGACAGTACATATTGAGTGCTTGTGGACAGACAATGTTCACGGCTGCTGTACTAGCACGAGTTAAGCTGTCAAGAGTATTCGCTGATGGCAAAATATGGCTTTTTAACAAAATAGATTGTTTTGTTTATTTTTGATGGACCAATAGACACCTTAAGTATCAAATAAAAAATAAATCTTTTTCCATGAGCAAAAAAACACTCAACAACAAACCCCAGATGTCTTGCTACCTAGCCATTCCATAAATTTATCATCTGTCTTGTTCCTCATGCTGGGAGGTACTTGCAGCTCTTTGAACCACTTAGAGTTGAATCCTTTCTAAATTTATGCAGTAGTAGCTAAGGGTGTGCAACATTATATAAATAGGTTAGGTTATTTACCCAATTACCTTATAACTACTGACTATCCTAACTTATCTCCCATCCCACTTTTTTTGAGAAAAATGCATTCAGGAAAATGTTTTTGTGAAAACCTAATTTTACCAATCACGAGAAAAACTCATAGCGCCTGAAAAATGTACTTGAAATACTAGCTGGTAAATTTTATATCCATAGCCCAGTTTATTTAAATTGATGCAAGTTTTTGCCAATGGCCCTTTCATGCACTCAATCCCCCACAATCCCAACTCTCCACTCATACTGACACATTTTCATTTTCTTGTTTGGAAAAGCAATTGTCCATGGGGATGAATAGAGCTTAGAATAACTTCCAATAAAACTTCATTATTGTGTCAATAAGTTTCATCTAGAATGTTAAGTATTCCTCCCGAAAACCTTTTGAGAATTTCCTTTTTATCAGAAAGTGATCCATCAACTTTCAGCTTTCACAAATATTGTAAATGTGGTCTTTCATTATTTCTTTTTTTCCTCACCAATCTTTGAAGACTTTGGAATCAAAGTGACTCAAATAAGGGATCTTTATTTTGAATGAGCTTTGAGATGCATTTGAAATGCTTTCATTAAAAAATTTATGCCATGAAATATTGTTGATAATTAAAGCTAAAATAACATGTTAACAACACATCTTGTCTTAAAGGATAAAAAATAATAGTAATGATAATTTGTGCCATAAAGACTCATCAGATATGAGATCAAGACCTTTAGAACAGTCCTGCCATAAACATGATGCCTCATAAATATTTTGCAACCCGGGTCATAAAATTCCTGGCATGGTCAAGAATTGAACACACAATCTTACATCTTAGTTCTCCATCAGATGCCCTGGATCAAACATCCACAGGATATTGAAGAAAATTTAAATCTACCCAAGGACAAAGCTTTTTTCAATCTTACATTTGAAGCATTTCCAGACTAGAAAACAATTTCTATTCAGTAATTCACACTATTGCCACCATTTCAAACATATCTTGGCAATTCAAACAGTTGTTATAAGTCTTTTACCTCTTATGATCTAAATCATATTCTTAAAGTCTACAACATGGACTTATACAGATTGGCTGAGAGGTCATATGCACCTGACTGAGAACTAAGATTTTAGGTTGAAGGCTCAATCCCTGGCTATACGGCCAATTTTCCACTCCGGATTGAAAAAAGATCAGCAAGGCTCCTACGGTCAGAGTAATAATAAATAACAATGACCACAGACATAATTCTATTTCTAGGTCAGAACTCTTAAAAATGTATTGATCCTGCATTGACATCGTATAAGTATAACCTGTTCCAGATCCTATTAAGTTTCATTTGTCAATCAAAGACCTTTCAGCAAAACTTTTT
>Ga0194133_10005716_pt1 | contig 15713 bp, 12 predicted proteins | sample TA2KigOf40mmetaG_FD_155448 | JGI IMG/M metagenome (GOLD analysis project Ga0194133, IMG submission 155448) | Freshwater microbial communities from Lake Tanganyika, Tanzania - TA2015055 Kigoma Offshore 40m | ecosystem: Environmental > Aquatic > Freshwater > Lake | place: Tanzania: Lake...
AAAACCGCCACACCCATCAGGGCGCCCAGGCCGGTGTAGACCAGACTGGACCAGAGCATCCAGGCGGTCACGGCCACAAAGGCCAGGGGCAGCCAGGGGTAGAGGGGGACCCGGTAGGGCCGCGGCAGGTCAGGCTGGCGCCACCTGAGAATGAAAAGGGCCAGGCCCACCATCAGGACAAAGCTCCAGAATACGGGTGCGGTGAAATCCACCACCGTCTCAAAGCCCTGCCGTGTGACCACCGCCAGTCCCACCACGGCCAGCGAAACCAGCATCTGCAGAATCAGGCTTTTGCGAGGATTGCCCGAGCCATGCCAGCGTCCGAGCCACGCGAAAGTGCGAAAGTCCTGGCCCATCGCAAAGTTGCTGCGCGCTCCAAAGATCATGGTGGCATTCAGGGAGTTCAAGCACGAGAGGATCACGATCACGCTAAAGAGCATGGCGGACTCTCTGCCAAAGGCCAGGGTGAAAACATCGGAGGCTACCGCGCCGGAGGCCGCCATGCCTTGCAAGCCCAAGGCATTGAGGTAGGCCAGATTGGCCAGCAGGTACAGCAAGGTCACGCCGCCCAGGCCCCAGACCAGCGCGCGGCTGATGCCACGACGCCCGTCCTTGATTTCGGAGGACAGGTAGGACGCTTCGCTCCATCCGCCGAAGGTCAGCAGCACGAACACCATGGCCAGCCCATACTGCGTGGTGCCGCTCTGCCGGGCCAGCAGGTCTTGCATGGAGGTGATGTCGTTGACCGAAAAGCCGGCAAAGACAATGGCCAGAATGCCGGCGATTTCCAGTACGGTCAGTGTGTTCTGCGTGCGCGTGCTCTCGCGTATGCCCATCAGGTTGAGCGCGCTGGCCGCCACAATGCAGACCACCGCCCATACATAGCTGGAATAAACGCCCAAGGGGACGATGGTGCTCAAGTAGTCGCCCAGCGTGATGGCCAGGATGGCGATGGAGCCGGTGATGATGACCGTACTTCGTGCCCAGGCATAGAAGAAGGCCATGCGCTTGCCAAAGGCGCGCGAGAGCCAGTGGTATTCGCCCCCGGCGTGAGGGTGGCTGGTGGCCAGTTCCGCGTAACAAAGCGCCCCGCCGATGGAGATCAGTCCGCCGAGTATCCAGACCGCAAAGAAATCAGCAACCGCGCCGGTGTGTCCAGCCACAATCGAGGGCGCTTTGAAAATGCCTGCCCCGATGACGGTGCCCAAAATCAGGCAGACCACATCGAGAGTGCTCAGGGTGTGCTGGGGGCCGCTACTGCCATGCATGGGGTGTTGATGAGCCAAAGGCCTGTCGTTCAGGCCGCTTACCCCGGTCTTGCGACGGGGCCGCGCGATGGCGCTGACTCGTTGAGAGTGACTATTTAAGAAAAATTTTTTAATTATAGGAGCGTGGGCGTTCGTGCCGGGCCGCTCGTGCCTGGCTCACACACCAGCACGCCACCGATCAGCGCATCAGATTTTCAATCAGGGTGGCCATGCCCATGCCCGAGCCCAAGCACATACTGATGACCGCGTAGCGCCCGCCGGTATCTTGCAAGTGATGCATCGCAGTGATGGTCATGCGCAATCCGGTTGCCCCAGGCGGGTGCCCGAGGCTGATTCCGCCTCCATAGAGATTGGTTCGCTGGCGCGAAATACCCAGTTCCCTCTCAGCATGTAGATTGACCACGGCGAAGGCTTCGTTGATTTCAAAGTAGTCGATGTCCGATACTTTGAGCCCCCGCTGGGCCAATAGTTTGGCAATGGCGGGGACCGGGCCACTGCCCATGATCTCGGGCGCAACGCCGACAACTGCCCAGTCGATGAGGCGGGCCTGCATCGGGATCTGCAAATGTTTGGCAGCGGACTCGTCCGCCACGATCAGAGCGGCCGCTCCATCGGTCACGCCACTGGAGTTGCCCGCCGTCACGCTGCCCTTGCCATCCTTGCGAAAGGCCGGTTTAAGCGAGGACAGCTTTTCCAGGGTGACTTCGGGGCGGGGGAATTCGTCGTGTTCGAAAAGCTGTGTCTTTCCCTTGGCCAGTTGCAATTCGATGGGAGCAATTTGCCGGGCCAGGAAGCCGCTACCGATGGCTGCCCCTGCTCTGTGCTGGCTCATCAGCCCCCATTCGTCCTGGGCCTGACGGCTGTATCCGAAACGGGCCACCATGTTCTCTGCGGTGTCGCCCATCAATTCGCGGGTGAAGGGGCAGCGGTAGATGTAATCGAGACCATCAACGAATTCAAAGGGACCGCGTTGTGCACCCCAGCGCACCCGATGGGCCAGATAAGGGACCCGCGAATAGTTCTCGCCGCCGGCAGCCACCGCCACCCGACTGTGCCCCGATACGATTTGCTGAGCCGCGGTGACGATCGCTTGCGATCCCGTGCCGCAGGCGCGCGTGACGCCGATGGCGGCGCTTTCGATAGCCATACCGGCATCCAATGCAACCTTGCGGCTGGCAAACAGGCCATCGTGGTCGACCGGGGCTGTGTTGCCAAAAACCAGGTGATCCACATCGGTGGCTTGCAGGCCGGCTCTGTGCATGCTGGCCTTGACAGCGTGGACCGCCAGCGTGGTCAGGGGTGTATCGCGCAGCGACTTGCCGAAGTCGCCGAGGGGTGTTCGAGCGCCGCTGCTAAGGATGATGTTTTGCATGGTGGTCATGGTAGAGCTCCCGTGGGCTGTGCGATCTACGGGTTTGTCTTGATACCCAAACCCATTACTTAGAAAAACAATCGTTTGGCATTCTAGCTACAGCGTTGTGGAGGGTTGTCGGGCATGCACTATCGAAAAGCAGGGGGCGGCGCAGGGTCTGGCCCAGGGGGACTGGTTTGAGCCGGGTCTATGTCGTCGGCACCGCTTGCACGCCTTTTGGCAAGCATGTCGATCGCTCGTTCTCAGATTTGGCCCAGTGGGCCTACACCGATGTCCTGGCTGATGCCGGCCTGACGCGTGCTGATGTCGGCCTTATCGAGCAGGCTTGGTTTGGAAACTGTGGCATGGGCCAGTGGGGGCAGGGCGGCATACGCGGCCAGGTGTGTTTCACGCCTATGGTGGAAGCGGGCTGGTTTCCGGAGCGCGTGCCGATGATCAATGTCGAAGGAGGCTGTGCCACCGCCTCCTTTGCATTCCATGGTGCATGGAAGGACATTCTTTCGGGTCAATGTTCGGTCAGCCTGGCCCTGGGTGTTGAAAAGCTGGTCAGCCCTGATCGCCCGGAGCGGATCGCGGAAATCTTCGGCACTGCGATTGATCAGCTTGAACCGCGGCGTTGGTATGACTACTACCGGCGAGCCGGTGAGCAGGCGGGCAAGCATTTCGAGCCTGGACCCGGGCGCACGATTTACATGGATACCTACGCCATGCAGGCGGCTTGGCACATGAAGACCTACGGGACCACCCAGCGTCAGATCGCCGCGGCCGCCGCCAAGAACCACCACCACGGCAGTTTGAATCCCAAGGCGCAGTACCGCTTTGAATTGAGCGTCGATGAGGTTCTGGCCGATCGTGAGATCAGCTGGCCGCTGACGCGCTCGATGTGTTCGCCGATGGGCGACGGGGCTGCCGCGGCCCTTTTGTGTTCAGAGGAGGCGCTGGCCAAGTTTCCGCAGGCCGTGAGAGAGCGAGCGGTTCTGGTGCGCACCAGTCAGTTGTCGGGGGGCAAATACAGGGCGCTCGATGAGCCCGGACTGTCGCGGGTGGCCGCGGACAAGGCCTACGCACACACCGGCTTGCGGCCTGAGGATATCGACCTCGTCGAGTTGCACGACGCCACTTCCTTTTGTGAAATCTACCAATTGGAGATGCTGCGATTTTGCGCCGATGGAAAGGGGGGTGCGATGGTCGAGTCGGGGGCCACCGCCCTGGGGGGGCGCTTGCCGGTCAATGTGTCCGGGGGCTTGGTTTCCAAGGGGCATCCGGTGGGCGCCACGGGCCTGTCGATGGTGCACGAGGTCTGTCTGCAACTGCGGCACGAGGCCGGTGCCCGGCAGGTGCATGACGCGCGAATTGGCCTGATTGAAAACGGAGGCGGCGTGCTTGGTTTTGATGAGGCTGCCTGCGCTGTCACTATTTTGGAGAAGAGCTGATGAGTGCAGCCATCGATTGGCATCCCGAGGATCCGGCGACCCTGGCTAACCCATATCCGATTTTTGAGCGCATGCGCGACGAAGATCCGTGCTACTGGAGCACGCGCCTGCGCAGCTGGGTGCTGACCCGCTACGAGGACATCAAGGCCATCTGTCTGGACCGGGGCAACTTGTCGTCCGATCGCCTCAGGCCTTTTTTTGCAACTCTGCCCAGCCCCGAGGCGCAGCGTATCGGTCAGATCATGCGCTACCTGTCCTTGTGGATGGTCTTCAAGGATCCCCCCGAGCACACCCGGTTGCGTCGTCTGACCAGCAAGGTGTTTCATCCGCGGTCCATGCAAGCCATGAGGCCGCAGATCGAGCAGATCGCCGACCGCCTGATTGAACAGATCGGCGAGAAAACCGAGTTTGATTTCATCGCTGAATTCGCCGGTCCCCTGCCTTGCCTGGTGATCATGGCTCTGCTCGGGGTGGATCGTTCTGATTTGTCCGAGGTCAAGCGCATGTCCGACGACATGGCGCTGTTTATCGGCTCATCGCGTACTTCGCCTGAAAAATACGACACGGCAGAAAAAGCCACGCAGGAGATGGCCGAGTTCTTCCGGGTTTTAATTGCTGCACGCCGCTCCCAGCCACGCGAGGACCTGATTTCCGAGCTGATTGCCTTGCGCGATGGTGATGACAAGCTGTCGGAGGACGAACTGGTTGCCACCTGCATTCTGTTGCTGTTTGCAGGCCATGAAACCACCACCAACCATATCGCTAACGGCCTTTTGTCGCTGACCCGCTTTCCAGGGCAAATGGCTCGATTGCGCGAGCAACCCGACCTGATCGCGCCGGCCGTTGAAGAGCTCCTGCGTTTCGACGGGCCATCGGGTGCCCAGGTGCGACTGGTCAGTCAGGCTTTCGAGTTGCACGGCAAGCCGCTTGCCGCGGGAGACCGCATTTTTCTGATGCTCAACTCAGCCAACCGCGATCAACGGGCCTACGACAGGGCTGATCAACTGCTCTTGGACCGCGCCGGTCCGACGCATCTCACATTTGGGTTCGGCACCCATATGTGTATGGGTTTTCCACTTGCAAGAACCGAGGGGCAGGTGGCTTTCCCCAAAGTGTTGTCTGCTTTTTCAGAAATCGAAACAGTCGGTGAGCAGACTTGGATCAATTCCATGGTTTTCAGGGGCATGCACAGCCTGAATGTTCGCGTCCGGCACGCATGATCTTTTTTTAAGCAGGAGCACACGCATGAAATACTTCAGTCGATCGATCAATCGCAGGCAGTGGATGGGCATGGGCGTGGTGGCCGCGGCTGGACTCAGTAGCCCGACCACTATGGCCCAGACGCGTTGGCCTGACAAGCCGATCAAGCTGGTGGTGGGCTTTCCGCCTGGCGGGGCGACGGATGTGGTTGCGCGCATCGTGGCGCAGCCTCTGTCCGATGTGCTGGGTGTTTCGGTGGTGGCTGACAATCGTCCGGGTGCGGCGAGCAATGTGGCCATGGCCGAGGTGGCGCGCTCCCCGGCAGATGGGTACACCGTGCTGATTGCGCCGACCACCGTCGAGTCGGCCAACCCGTTTCTCTACAAAACGCCCGTCAATCCCTCGGCCGACTTGTTGCCGGTCGCGGGTCTGTGCCGTTTCCAGTTGCACATGGTTGTACGACCGAATTTTCCTGCCAAGGATGTCGCTGAGCTGATCGCTTTTGCGCGCAAGAATCCGGGCAAGGTGACCTACTCGTCGGCGGGTGCGGGCACCACTCCCCATCTGATCAGTGAATTGTTCCTTCAGCAGGCCGGTATTTCGGCGGTCCATGTGCCTTATCGTGGATCGGCGCCGGCGCTGCAGGCCGTCATGGCCGGCGAGGTTGATTTCGTGATGGATCCGGGCATCGCCTTCCCCCATGTCAGGGCCGGCAAGGTCAACATGTTCGCCGTGGCCAGTCCGAGTCGATCCCGGCAGTTTGCCGAGGTGCCAACCCTCGGCGAGCGGGGCGTCTCCGGCATCGACTACGACACCTGGGCCGGCCTGTGGCTGCCAGCTGGGGTGCCCGATGACATCAGGGCCCGACTGTCCAGGGCCGTCTCCCAGGTGCTGACGCAGCCGGAAGTACAAAAGCGCATGCAGGCCCTCAGTGGTGAAGCGGTTTACATGGACTCGCCCCAGTACCGACAGATGCTCAACCAGGAGACGGCGGCTTTCTCGAGCTTGATCCGCAATCGCAAGATCGTGGCCGAGTGAGTTGAGCGGTGGCCCTGCAGACCCTCCACGATGCGTTTTCGCAGTCGCGCCGGGACGCTGCGGACCTCCCCTGCCTTGCGGAATCGGCTCTCAGCGGCGGCCAAATCTGGACCTATGAACAAGCCGGCCGCATGGTCGATGAGCTGGCGGATCTGTACGCGCGCAAGGGGTGGTCGAGGGGGCACAGGGTGGCGCTGGCCGTGGGGAACCATCCGCGGCACTTCTTTCACTTCTTGGCGCTCAATCGCCTCGGGGTTTCGATCGTGCCGCTCAACCCCGATTACCGCAGCGCAGAGATTCGCTATGCCCTGGGTCTGACGGCGGTCAGTTTGGTGGTCTGCCACCGGGACCGGCAGGCCCTGCTGCGCGAGGCCATCGGGACTGATAGGGCGCTGGCAGGAACGGCCGTCGTCTTGATCGAGGATCTGAGCGAAGGTTTGCCCACGGCGCCCACGGTCCCGGGCCCCACAGGCGATTTGCGGATGGCCGAGGCGGCCATCCTCTTTACCTCGGGCACCTCTGGACGACCCAAGGGCTGCATCCTGACCAACGACTATGTTCTGGGTGCGGGGGCCTGGTACCGCGATATGGGGGGCTGGCTGTCATGGTGCGATGGCGAGGACCGGCTGCTCAACCCCCTGCCGGTTTTCCACATGAACTGCGGCATGGTGTCCTTTCCGGCCATGTGCCTGACGCGTAATTGTCTGGTCATACCGGACCGTTTTCATGCCACCTCCTGGTGGGAGGACTGCGTCAAGTCGCAGGCCACGGCGATTCATTACCTGGGGGTCATGCCCCCGGTTCTGTTCAAACAGGATCGCGGCGAGTGGGAGCGGCAACACCGCATCCGCTTTGGCTTGGGGGCTGGCTGTGATCCGACGCTGCATGGCCCGTTCGAGGAGCGCTTTGGTTTCCCGCTCGTTGAGGTCTGGGGTATGACCGAGACGGGGCGCTTTCTCGGCAATCACCACGATCCGCGGCAAACCCATACACGAGCTTTTGGGCGCGAGCAGTTTCCGCTGGAGGTCCGTGTGGTGGACGATCAGGACCGCCAGGTTGCTGCGGAGGTGCCAGGCGAGCTGTTGGTCCGCACTCGGGGCGAACACCCGCGCCAGGGCTTTTTCTCGGGCTACCTTCATGACGAGGAGGCCACCGCAAAGGCGTGGCGCGGCGGGTGGTTTCATACCGGGGATGTGGTGCGTCAGGACGCCACCGGTATGCTCTATTTCGTCGATCGCAAGAAGGACATGGTTCGGCGTTCCGGCGAGAACATCTCATCGGCTGAGGTGGAAGCGGTGCTGGCCATTCATCCGCAGGTGCTTCGCGTCGCCATTGTTCCGGTACCCGATGCCATGCGCGATGAAGAAGTGATGGCGGTGGTGGTGCCCGCGCAAGGTGTGTCGCCCGATGAGGCAACAGCCCGCGCCCTGGTGAATTACTGCTTGCAGGAACTGGCGTATTACAAGGCCCCTGGTTGGGTGCTCTTTCGAACCGAGCTGCCCACCACCCCGACCAACAAGATCCAAAAAAATTTGCTTTTCGTCGGCGACAAGGACCGTACCGAGGGCGCCTGGGACTGCCGCCCGATGAAGAAACGATCATGACAGGTCCAGTTTCGACGCGCGGGCCAGGGGGGCAGGGATTTCCCCCAAAGCGGCCGACAGGCCCTTTGTCAGAATCGGCATGGGAAGCGAGTAGGGCCGGTTTTGCGGTCGCGCTTGCGCCTGTCAAGGGATGGATCTGATGAGTGCTGCGCCGCTGCTTTCGGTGGATGATGTGCATCTGCGCTTCGGGGGGATTCGTGCCCTCGGTGGGGTATCCCTGGCGGTGGCGGCCGGACAGATCACCGCGGTCATCGGCCCCAACGGCGCCGGCAAGACCAGTCTCTTCAATGCGATCTCGGGCTTTTATCGCCCCCAGCAGGGCCGCCTGGTGTTCGAGGGTCGTGATATCAGCCAGGTCAAGCCCAATGTCCGCGCTGCCATGGGATTGGCCCGCACTTTTCAGAATGTGGCCCTTTTCCGTGGCATGACGGTGCTCGACAACATCAAGCTTGGCGGGCACAACCGCATGAGGGCCAGCGTCTTGCAGGCCATGGGTTATTGGGGCAAAAGCAGCAGGGAAGAGATGGCCCTGCGTGAAGAGATCGAGCGCGATGTGATCGATTTTCTTGAGATCGACCATATCCGCAATCAGAGTGTGGCTTCGCTGCCCTATGGCTTGCAAAAGCGCGTCGAGCTAGCCCGTGCCCTGGCCATGCGCCCCAAGGTTCTGATGCTCGATGAGCCAGTGGCAGGAATGAATCGGGAAGAGACCGAGGACATGGCCCGATTCATTCTGGACCTTCAGGAAGAGCGCGGCATGACTATTTTGCTGATCGAACACGATATGGGGATGGTGATGGACATATCCAACCATGTTGCTGTTCTTAACTTCGGCCAGTTGATTGCCAGTGGCTCGCCTCAGGAGGTCCGAAGCCATCCGGATGTGATCGAGGCCTATCTCGGTGCGCGCGAAGGGCGCGCTGTCAACGCCAGCCAGGGTCGATGATGGACTGGATCAGCTTCATCGAGTTTTCCCTCATCGGACTTTTCTCGGGGGGCCTGCTGGCTCTTGTGGCCCTGGGATTTGTGCTCGTTTACAAGGGAACCCGAGCCATCAACTTCGCGATGGGAGAGTTCATGATGCTAGGTGCCTATCTGGTCTATACCGGCCACACCTGGATGGGCTTGCCGCTTTGGCTTGCTGTGCTCTTGGGCTTGTTGGGTATCAGCTTGATTGCCTTAGGGGTCGAGCGGCTGGTGCTTCGGCCCCTGGCGGGACAGCCGGTGGTTTCGGTGCTCATGGTCACTATCGGCCTGGGCGCTCTGATGCACGGCGCCGTTGATGCGATTTGGGGGGGGCGTAACCTGGAAATGCCCCAGATCTTGCCGCGCAAGCCTTTGCTGTGGGGCGATATCCTGATACCTGGCCCGATTTTCTGGAGCTTCTGGGTCGCGCTGGCGGTGATTGCGGCCCTGTCCTTGTATTTCCGCTTTTCACGAACAGGTATCGCCATGCGTGCAGCCGCCAGCGATCCCATCACTGCCTACGCATTGGGTATCGATGTGCGCCGCACGCAGCAGTTGACCTGGGTTTTTGCCGGTTGCGTTGGGGCGGTGGCCGGCACCATCGTCGCGTCAATCAGCAGCCTATCGCCAGCCCTCAGTGCCACGGCGCTGGGCGTACTGGCGGTGGTGATTCTCGGCGGGCTCGACAGTGTGCTGGGCGTCATCATTGCCGGCCTGGTGGTCGGCTGGCTTGAGAGCATCGCGGTGGGCTACTTTGGCGGCAAGGCGCGCGATTTGGTGCCCTATCTGGTGGTGCTGGCTATTTTGATGATCCGGCCCTATGGTTTGTTGGGTACACGCGATATAGAAAGGCTCTGAACGCTATGCGCATCGGTGACTTCAGAGCCAGTTATGCCCACGATGAGGCATTGCTGGCTACGCCGGTTCAGCGCAGCTGGATGATCGGCTTTGTGCTGCTGGTGCTGGTGTTTCCATGGATCGGCGGCAGTTACTTGACCTATCTGGCCTGCCTGACCGGCATTCACCTGATCGCTGCCATGGGCCTGAACATCGTCACCGGTTACGCGGGGCAGATCTCGTTGGGGCACGCGGCTTTCATGGGGGTGGGTTGCTATACGGTGGCAGCCCTGGCGCGTATGGAGATCCCGTTCTACCTGGCCCTGCCTGTCGGGGGGCTGATCAGTGCCCTGGTAGGTATCGTGGTGGGTATTCCATCGCTGCGTATCAAAGGCTTGTACCTGGCGGTGGCTACGCTGGCAGCGCAGTTCATTTTGATATTCGTCTTTCGCGAATGGGACAGTGTCACTGGAGGCGTGCGTGGTGTAAATGTGCCGCCGGCCCAATTGGGGACCTGGATCTTCAACACCGAGGGCGAGATTTACTATGTGATCATGGCCTGCGCTTTCATTCTCCTATTAGGCGCACGCAATCTGTTTCGCACCTATATCGGTCGATCCTTTATTGCCATCCGCGACAAGGATATCTCGGCGGAGGTGCTCGGTATCGACCTGTTTCGCGGCAAGCTGCTCGCCTTTGCCCTTGGTTCTTTTTACGCCGGCGTCGCCGGCGGGTTGATGGGCTACTTCTATCGCGCCATCACCCCTGAGCATTTCACCCTGACCTTATCGGTCTTTTATCTGGCGGCCATCATTGTCGGTGGGCTGGGCACCGTCCTGGGTGCTATCTTGGGAGCCGCCTTCATGGTGCTGGTGCCCGAGGCTCTCCGTGGTGTGGTGTCCCTGGTGACCGTTTGGGCTCCCAACGCAATGGCTTTGCTCTCACCGGTGCGTGAGATGGTCTTCGGAGCCTTGATCATAGGATTTTTGATTTTCGAACCGCATGGCCTGGTCGAAATGTGGCGGCGCGTGCGTCGCTTCTTCCATTTGTGGCCATTTAAAACCTAAAGGAGACAGACATGAGCACACGCCGTCATGCCCTCAAGAGCGTTGCCGCCGCGACGGGGCTTTCCGCACTGAGCCTGCCCTTGACCACCTGGTCGCAGGCCGGTGACCTTGTAGTTGCTGCAGCGCCACCAATTACAGGTGTCTTTGCATTTGCAGGGGTAGGGCTCAACTTGGGTCTGAACGATTATTGCGAGTGGCGTAATGAAGCGCGTGGTGGCGTCATGGGCCGCAGGCTGCGCTACATCAGCGAAGATTCGGCCTACAAGATGGATCAGGCCATGTCCGTGTTCAAGAAGCTGATGGCCGCCCATCGACCCCCGGTGTTCTACGGCGACTCCACTGCCTGGGCCAAGGCTGCAGCCGTTGAGGTCAGCCAGATAGGAACCACGATGACCAGCAGTCCCTCTTTTGCTTCGGATATCGCCGATCCGGAGAAGGTGCCGTATTACTTTATGGCCGGGCCGACCTACGCCTCCATGTGCTACATCCTGCTGGAATACATCAATGGCCAGGCCAAAGGCGGAGTCAAGCCAACAGTGGCGCTGGTTTATAGCGACACCGAATTCGGTCGCGACCCTATCGAGGCAGCCAAGGGACGCGCCAAGCAGCTGGGCATTAATGTGGTCCAGGAAATCGTGACCAAACCCGGCAGCGTTGATGTGTCGGCCGAGGTGGCGCGTCTGCGTCGTGCCCGTCCAGACTTTGTGATCTTTCACGGCTATGTGCTGGCGCCTATTCCGGAATTTATTCGACAGATGCGCGAGGCGGGCATGACCGGAACCCAATTCATGGGCACGATCTGGAGCATGGACAAATCGACCGCTGAGGCGATGGGTCCGGCCGGGGAGGGGTGGATGGGTGTCATGCCCTACCGATACAGCCATGATGTCAAGGATGCGCCGGCCGTGGTGACGATGAATCAGTTTGCGCAAAAGCGTCGACCGGAGATCAAGTATGTGAGTACCTTCTACACCCACGGCTGGTTGGTGGGCAGTATCTTCGCTGAGATCATGGAGCGTGTATTGCGGGCCAACCGACCCTTGACCGGCCCGAACATGAAGGCGGCGCTGGAGTCGATGACCGACTGGGACTCTGGGGGTATCTCTGGTTTGCCAGTTAATCTCCGTGGGCACCAGATTGCCACCGGCCGCATCTATCGATTCGATGCGGGAACCAAGTTGTTTGAACCGGCCAGTGGCTGGATCCGAACCACCTGAGACGCCTATGTCCTTGACTCCAGGCGCCGCCTTGCGCGTCGAAAACATCGAAGTGGTCTATCACCACACCATACAGGTCTTGCGTGGCCTGTCCCTGGAGGTGCCGGCCGGGGCCATGGTCGCCCTGCTGGGCTCCAATGGTGCGGGCAAGACGACCACGCTCAAGGCGGTGTCTGGGCTCTTACCCCTGGAGAAAGGCGAAGTGCGCAGCGGCGACATTGTGGTCGACGGGCGCAGCCTCCACCGGGTCCCCCCGCACCTGATCGCCCGCAGCGGTATCGGGCATGTGAGAGAGGGGCGGCATGTCTTTGAGGACCTCAGTGTCGAGGAAAATCTGATTGCCGCCACCTTGGCGCTCAAGGGCCGGCCTGGGGTTGGCAAACCTGATTTTGAGCGCTTGTTTCACTACTTTCCCCGGCTGGCTGAGCGCCGCCGCCAAAGGGCCGGGTACTTGTCCGGCGGAGAGCAGCAGATGTTAGCCATCTCCCGCGCCTTGATGGGTCAGCCGCGGCTGATATTGCTCGATGAACCATCGCTGGGCTTGGCGCCCAAGGTGGTCGAGGAGATCTTTTCCATCATTGCCCAGATCAACCGCGAAGAGGGCGTCTCGATGCTGCTGGTCGAGCAAAATGCATTTGCTGCGTTCGACATCTGCAGCCAGGCCTACATCATGGAGAGCGGAAAGATCGTGGTCAGTGGGCCGGTTACGCGACTGCGTGATGACCCCGATGTACAGCGTTTTTATCTGGGCTACTCAGAAGGTGAATCGGCGGTTGCGAGCTACCGAGATGTCAAGCACTACAAGCGGCGAAAGCGGTGGCTCTCGTGAACGATTTCGACCACCTCACTCTGCCTCATAAGTTGCAGCACTGGGCACGCGAGCGGCCGCAGGGTATCGCGTTGCGGCAAAAAGACTTTGGTATCTGGAGCCCTATTACCTGGCAACACTATGAGACGCAAGCCCGCCACTTTGGCATTGGCTTGATGGCGCTGGGGATGGACGAGCAGGCTCGGGTGGCCATCATCAGTGAAAACCGATGCGAATGGGTCTATAGCCAAATCGGTTGCGGTATGGCGGCATTGGTGACGGTGGGCATCTACCCCACAAGTCCGGCCGCTGAAGTGGCCTACTTGCTCAAGGCCGCAGATGTTGCCGCTGTTGTTTGTGAGGATCAGGAGCAGCTTGACAAGGTGGTCGAGGCCCTTGAGGGCCTGGAGCAGGCGCCACTCCTGATCGTGATCGATCCCAAGGGCTTGCGCCATTACACCGGCTTGAGTTGGCACAGCTTCGCAGCGGTTTGCGAGATGGGCCGACAAGCCGCTGCGGCGTTGCATGATCAACAACGCGCGCGTCTGGCCCGGCAGACGCCGCAGGATGTGGCATTGATGATCTTCACCTCCGGCTCAACCGGACGGCCCAAAGCGGCCATGATCACCTACAGCAATATCACCGCCATGGCCATGGGAGCCCAGAATTTTTACCACTGTGATGGTCGTGATGCGATGCTTTCGTATTTGCCCCTGTGCCATGTGGCCGAGCAGATCTTCACCATCTCCCTGCCCATGCAGTCGGGTGCCCTGGTCAATTTTGCCGAGTCGCTGCGTACCGTGCAGACCGATCTCAGGGAAATTGCGCCCACCGTCTTCCTGGGTGTGCCCCGGATTTGGGAGAAGATGCACGCCTCCATCGTGCTGAAGATGCGCGAGGCCAGGCCGATCCAGCGGTGGCTGTTCGATCGCGCCTTTGTCGCAGTCAATGGATTTGCCAGCAAGCCCAGATCGGGATGGACCTTGGCGCAAAAAATGCATTACGCCCTCTGGTATTTTTTGGTGTTTCGGGCCTTATGCAACTTTCTCGGCTTGCGAAAGTGCCGTCGCGCAATGTCTGGCGCGGCCCCGGTGTCGCCAGACCTTCTGCGGTTCTTTCGAATCATGGGCGTACAGATTACCGAGGGCTATGGCATGACAGAGACCGCTGGTATCGCCACCTTGCAGCGAGACAGCGCATCGCCTTTGGGCACCGTTGGAGAGCCGCTCGCGGGCTTGGAGGTGCGCATTGCTGAGGACGGCGAGCTGCTCCTGCGTGGTCCGACAGTCTTCAAGGGATATTTTCGCAATCCGCAGGCAAGCGCCGAGGCCATCGACGCCCAGGGATGGCTTCATACCGGCGATATGGCTCAGTGGGTTGCCACACCAGACTTGCCGCAGGGACGCGAGATCAAGATCGTCGATCGCAAGAAAGACATCATGATCACCGCCGGCGGAAAAAACATCTCGCCCAGTGAGATTGAAAACATGCTCAAGTTCTCCGGTTTCATCAAGGAGGCCATCATCGTGGCCGACAAGCGGCACTTTGTTAGCGCCTTGATACAGATTGACCCGGAGACGGTAGGCAAATGGGCCGAGGAAAAATCCATCACCTACACCAACTTCAAGAGTTTGGCTGAACACCCGGAGGTCCGCGACCTGGTGGCCGGCGAGGTCGATGGGGTCAATCGCCGCATGCCTCAGGTTCAGCATGTACGCAAATTTCACCTCCTGACCAAGGAGCTTGACCACGACGATGGCGAGGTCACTGCGACGATGAAGATACGCCGTCAGAACATTGCCCGCGTTTATGCCGAAGAAATCGAGGCCTTGTACCGCAACTAGGGAAATCCGAGGAAACCTGGAATTCAAATGACTGCAGACTTGAAATTTGACGGCCGTGTGGCCATCGTGACGGGGGCGGGCGGGGGCCTGGGTCGATCGCATGCGCTGGCGCTGGCTGCTCGAGGGGCGGCAGTGGTGGTCAATGACCTGGGCGGCTCGGTTCATGGGCAGGGCGGCAGCCAGAGCGCGGCGCAGCAGGTGGTCGATGAGATTCGAGCCTCGGGGGGTCGGGCGGTGGCCGACTTTAATGACATTTCAAGCGCTCAGGGCGCGCAGGCCCTGGTCGAGACTGCATTGCGGGCGTTCGGACAGGTCGACGCCTTGGTCAACAACGCTGGTTTTTTGCGCGACAAATCCCTGGTGAAGATGGACCCCGCCGACTTTGAGGCTGTGGTTCGGGTTCATCTGATCGGCTCGGCGCTGTGCAGTCGCGCGGTATGGCCCATTTTTCAGGCCCGCAACTATGGGCGCATCGTCATGACCACATCGGCTGCCGGCTTGTATGGGCATTTCGGTCAATCCAATTACGCTGCCGCAAAAATGGGGTTAATCGGATTGATGAACACACTCAAGGAAGAGGGGGCCAAGCATTCGATTCTTGTCAATGCGGTGGCCCCGGTGGCCTTGACACGCATGACCGAGGGCCTGGCGGTCTCGCGCTGGATGGAGCGGGCCAGCCCGGACAAGGTCAGCGCTGTGGTGGTTTACATGGCTAGCCAGGCCTGTAGTGGCAGTGGGCGTATCGTCGCAGCCGGTGCGGGCCGCTTCGCAGGCGTCAAGGTGGTCGAGGGGCGTGGCGTGCAGGCACCGACCGAAGCGGTGACGGCTGAGTTTGTGGCCGCGCACTGGGCCGAGATCCATGACATGGCGGACGCGCGCGCCTTTGCCAACGCCGCTGAGGCCCTCATCGATACCTACGGCAAAGATCCATCATGACCGTGGCCCGAGTGCGCTTGGCAGCCCGTGGCCAAGAGCCGCTGGCGTCGGCGCTGCGCAAGCCCCGATCACACAACCGGCACGCTGATCTGCTGCTCGCGGCGGCCTGTGTGTTCCGGGATA
>Ga0194133_10005718_pt1 | contig 15712 bp, 12 predicted proteins | sample TA2KigOf40mmetaG_FD_155448 | JGI IMG/M metagenome (GOLD analysis project Ga0194133, IMG submission 155448) | Freshwater microbial communities from Lake Tanganyika, Tanzania - TA2015055 Kigoma Offshore 40m | ecosystem: Environmental > Aquatic > Freshwater > Lake | place: Tanzania: Lake...
ACAAACAGTCTGTTTTATTCAAGTGAAGTGATAAGAAAATGAGTTTGAATAAATTCAAAAATCCAAATTTTAAAATTTTCTAAAACCCTTTTATCTCCAGACACCTGTGATTCCGGATAGCAACAAAAAAATACAAGACAGCAATAAGATCAATTAAAGTCAGGAGAAAAAAGCATCTTAAATGACAAAGTATTGGTTTTTGGGGCTGAAAAGAATTAAGGCACCTGAATTTGACTCTAGTCTTAAATCAAAATACAACTTTATTTTTTCCAGCATAAGGATACTTTTTGCTCTAAATTTCCCATAAGGGTTTTGTTTTGTTAACTTTGATATTTGGAAAGATTTTGATCATCCATAACATTTGCTATTGTTTACAGTGTGTGAGCTTTACTGGTGCATCTTGTGTTAAATGAAAGCTACCTCATAATAAAGGAAGAAAGAATTTATCACAAAACAGTTGAGGTTCTCCTAGGAATGTTTAAAGTTAAGAATTAACATTTGGAAAGTCATCCTCACATTTCATTTGCAGGTAAGATAATTGTATGAGCAATAAAAAACTTGTTTAAAGTTGTATTGATCAGAAATAATTAAAATTTAAATATTGAAGAATGAAAATGACCAGAATCTGTGTGAGAAATATAAATATTTAACTTGTAATAAATTCATAATGAATTTCAGTTAAATTTCTAAAAGTCATCAAAATATGTGCTTAATTTGCAAACACAGTAGGGAGTGTGATGCTGCGGTCTGGAGAATGTGTGTGAGTCGGATGAGAAGGTGTGTGAAAACCCAGATGTGACCTTCCCAATCAAGAAAAGACTGACCTGTTTGTCGATAGAATGGCAACCCTTTATAAAAGGAGAGACTCGGATCAGAGTTGGGACAAATGAGGGAGATCAACCTGTGGCACTAACTGATTGGAAGAGTGTGTATAAACCTCGCACAAAAATGCTATCTTGATATCAAAAAGGTGTGGGAATGCGAGACCAGGGGTAAACATGTCTCAAAATAAGTTTAACGGGAATGTGGTAAAATAGAAAATTGTCATAAAGTATTGTTAACAAGCAATATATTAAAATGATAACATAATCACAGCAGATTATAATTAACCTGTCTGAGGGTAAGCTTTTGATTGATTTACAATCTGGAGTGGAAAATTGTTATTTTTAATGAGGATTGAGTCCACAACCTTAGATCTTTTAGTTTCCAGTTTAGTGCCCCCATTTGTTGATGGAAAGGTACCCCTGGGCACAATGATTTAATAACTGATCTTGAAAACTTTGCAGGAATAGAGGAAGCTATATGAAAAGTATAAAACTTTTAAAGTTTATGTTTGCAATGTATTTAATACTTTTTATGAGAATGAAAAGATTCTAAGATTACTTTCTTTATTGAAAAGGATGTCACGAACTCTACATTTTGGAAGGGATATTCTTGATTCTCCTGATATCAACCTTGAGGAGCTCTTGAATCTCATGTCTGCCAAAGACATTCAAGCTCTGGTTGATGAGATGGCAGCTGATCCAGGTCATCAAATTTCTGAAGGCAAAATATTCTAAAGATAGATATAATTACAGAAGTATTTTGAAAATTTGTAGATGATGTTCATTTGCCAGCCTCAGTTCGCACAGCATACAGGTAACAAGTAAATTATTCTGAGAAGAGTTGGGCCGTAACCCGACCCAGGCATGTTTTTGCCCAGCAGTAAATAAGAGGCTGACCCGTCTTTGATCTGGGTACTTTTTGACCCAACGCGAAGAGATTTTTTTGACCCTAAGGCAAAAATCTGCACCAAAACCTTCCATGGACAGGTGGGGATGTGCTTGCAAAATTTCATTATGGCCGGTGCTGGGTTAGGGTTTGCATTAGCCCTCCACATACCAACAGACAAAGAAACATACATCTGTACATCCATTTTTATGTTGGTAGCACATTAACATCAAATGAGTCTGTAATACACCAGATTATTTTTAGCTCTATCAGCAAGCGAGTGGATTAGAAAAATCATAATGGTTCACGTATGCGGATCAGCAGGGGAAAAATGTTGTCCTTCTGTCACCTCTAACTCCTTCCTCAGTTTTAAAGCTAGAGAGTTAAAATTTTGCATATAGATTTCCCATATCAGTGCCAAAAAGTTACCGACCAATATTTTTGAATTTTTTTTAGAAGCTGAGGTATGAGCATTTTAATTTTACAGAAATTCAATGTAAAATTTGTAAAAAAACCAGTCGCACTAGTCTCAGGGTGCTCAAGCTTGTGGAGGTTATGCATTTTTCAACATATATAAAATGCATGTCTAGCTTAATTATTATAATTGTGAATGCAGAAAGAAAATGTTAATTAAATGGAAATAAAGTTTTTACAAAAATGATTTTAATATATGTTTACAGGTGTTCAAAAGATCCCACGGGTCCACTCAATCGAGATTCTTTAATCAACCACATAAATGAGGAAGGTCTAAAAGCTCTGCATAAGGAAGATCTTGTGCCATATGAACCAGGTTAGAGAAAAGTGTTTCTTTCCCGACCAAAAATAAGTGGCACCATATTGGATCTTAAAGGTGTACTCACCGTTAATTAACCTGATCCAATGGTACAAATACTACACATTTAATTGAATAGTAAATAAGGGTGCATTAGACGTCAAAAACAGCCAAAAAGCAGTTGGACACACCCTTATTCCTGTGAAGTAAAAATAAGGGTGGATACACGGCCTTACTTTTTGGTCGGGTTTTAATAAGCCTTTAGAAAAAATTGGACAAAAAGAAATTATCCTCCAGTAGCGGCTTAGTAGAACTTGCTAGCTGAAGTTATATATCTACCCTTTCCGTGTAACGTGATAAAATTCCTTTCACTATGTAATCACATGTGTTTGTATGATTTCTCTGAATCGGCTTACGGACAAAAACGTATGAAAGAGATTGGTTGTTATATAAACTGTTCAGTCTCTCTCGGTCTTTTATTTTGAAAAGAATGTAGCCCTTCATCACAAACTGCCTAGTCTAAAATGACTAATGTAAAGTATCTGACTTTTTATTTTCAGGGAAGAAAAGAGGCAAGGTTTTTGTACCTAAATTTACACAAGAACAAATGGAGGCCATTCGAAGACATGAGGCAGTTTGTGAGGCTGTGAAACTTGATGATGATGAAGAGGCCGCTTTAGAAGATGCCACTGTAAAAGATTTGGTAAGTTCAAACTGTCTTACTTAAAAATCAAATTTGAAATGACCATGGCACTATTTGTCAAAGTTTGCTACAAAGCTGAATTTTAACAGATTTAATTGTAGATGTCATTGGCAGAAATCCTCGATTCGAATCCACAAGAGTTTATTATGGAAGCTTTCTCTGATCCTTTGAAGTATTATCCACCAGGTAAATAAATCCTTATATCTTTTACCAGCATGACAGTCAAGTAATGGTTAAAAATGTTGACTTTGGTAAAATGAGCTATTACGATGATTTGGTCTAGAGAGGAAGTGTGCGAACTGATGATGGTATTTGTGAAAACCCAACGCTGACCTTCCCAATTCTCAATTCTCATTACTGAACTGTGTATTGAATGAACGGCATTCCTTTATTTACTAGAGAGTTGGATAAGAGGTGATCAATAACGGGAATCAATCAGTGGCACCAGCTGGTTGCAGGGACAAGTAAACCTTGCACTGAAAAGGTGTGGGAATGAGAGATCAGATTTAGCATTTTCATTTTTATATCATTAAAGTCCAAAAGAGTGTTTTTAGCTTGATTAGGTGGCAATTTTATCCTAGTAAAAGCTGAGACTTAAATGACTAGTTTATTAAAAATACTTTAATAGAATAAATCTTTTCAGATCCTCCAAATACCATAAATCTTTTGGAAATAGTTTATAAGATTTGCAACAATGACAAAGAAACAAAAGATGTCAATTTGAATAACATTCCTGACATTGATGAAAAGATGTTTTGTGAAATTTTTGAAGGTTTTAGACATAATGGCTCTCTAATAAGGGTAAAATAAATTTCAAATTTATAAGCAAGCTTTTTTTAATTGTCAAGTATGAATTTTCAAACATAGTTTTCTGCTGCAAACTGTAACATATCTGACTTTGCTTGTGCCACACTAAACTTGGCAATTGAGAAAAATTCAATTTTGAAGTCATTAAACTTGGAATCAAACAGGTAAGGACATAATTGAGAAACTTTTGCTATATGAAAAATGGCTTATCCCGCCTGAGCAAAGCGAGGGGGAAGTTTAGAAATTTTGTATTAGGATTTGTTCAAGAATACTTGACGTATGTACGTCCTTCCATCTGTCACCTCCTCCTCCTACACCATTGAAGCTAGAGAGCTGAAATTTGGCATACATAATCCATACATGGATGGCTCCAAAGTTACCAACCAGATTTTTAATATTTTGCTTAGAAGCTGAGAAAATTATATTTAAAGTTTTATGATGGGTTGATAGTCGCTTTGGAGGGTTTGGCTTTTTTCCCCAAACAAAAGATGCCACTTTACTTAATTTATAATTTTGAAATTTAAGAATATCACCTGATGCTTTGGCAACAATGTTTGAATCAATTTCCAGTGAAAACAATGGAATTGTAGAAATTCGTATTTCCAATCAAGCTCAGAGCAATATGGGGTAAGTAAAGATATGAAGCAGAAAAGTTTTTTTTGAGTTTCCTGTCAATTTTGTTGCTTTGCCAAAGTTTCAGGGTTGAATCAAGAATAGCTGATGCCATTTGTAAAAATAAAAAGCTGTTAAAGGTTGGAATACAGCTTCAATTTCCTGAAGTAATCAACAGAGTCCAAATGCACCTCATTGCAAATGCTGATAGATTAAGGAAAGACAGGAAAAAGTCAAACAGAGCAACAAAGGCTGCATGAATCATAAATAGATTAACAATTTGAAAAATAAATGTAATTTGAAAAATGTGCAGTTTTAAGTCATTCTGTTCCTAAACATCTCATCCATAGAGAGATGATAAATAGTTTCCCCATATCCTGGATATAGTTGTAATTGTACTAACAGTATGGTTTCAGCTTTTTAGAGTTTTTGCCAATAGGGTTTTTTGTTTACCGACGGGCGCCTTGCTTTTTTTGAAAAAGCAAGGATTATGGTTAACCTCTTTTGCAAGGTTTTGGCCTTACAGTGTTTGTTTTTCCAAAATTATATGGAGGAAACCTCAGCACGGGCAACCCCGTCGAATGCAGGAGAGGAACTCTTTTTGCTCAAGGTTTTGTTTTGTTTTCCAACTGCTGATTTGCTTTTTTTGAAAAAGCAAGGATTGGTCAGCCTCTTTTGCAATGTTTGACCTTCCGGCATTATATTACTCCAAAATTACAAGGAAGAGACCTCAGCACGTGCAACCCCATCAGATGGGGAAGAGGATCTCCCTTTTGAAAAGGTTAACTTTGACTTTAATTTTCACTTAAATTTGTTTTGTTTTCTTTTGAGAGTCAATATACACACAAAGATACAGAGTAAAATGAAATAAAAAATTCTTAAGCCAGGAGTGAGAACTCTCAATACCTGAATCCATACCATAACTCCAACCCCAATTTAATACAATAAAGTTTAATATATTATCAAGAGAATTGTTTTGAGCCCAATCATCAATAAATAAAGCTCAGGTTCACAACATCAAATGAAAACAAATTAATTCTCTTCTTTGTAAGGATGATTAAATTTCTCATAAGTTTCATATTGTTAAATTTTCAAAAAAATGAAAACTACTTACAATAACTTCAACTTTAAAATTTGAAACTAGATTAGAAATCTGAGATGGCAATAGCTATTATCCCATATACAAAACTCATATTTTAACAGGCCACCATATGCATCAAATTTCTGTCAAAAATATTAATTTTTTTATCTGGCATTAAATGACATATTTTTTGTTTTAAAACCCAATTTATTTACATTGATATAGCTATAAAGAAAAAAAGATAAATTTCAAATTACTAACTTCAATAAAGTATCTAATTGTTTATTTTTTATAGAACCCCTTTTTCCTAAATTTGGGCACCCCAACAGGGGGTAGGGGGGTTCTTACAAATGCCCAATAAAAAATATTTTGTCCAACATGATGAATTCTATGAATGTTAATATATAATAAAATGATTTTTATGTCAAGCATTTTTGGGTTTTGAGGATATTTTAACCAGAATTATGCATTACAAAATTTATAATTATAACTTTTTAAAAGTACGCCCTGCAAATATGCATTCATTTTTAAGGCGCACCATAAGTGGTCATTCGCATGGATTACCCCTTTCGAGAGTCGAACCCAGGCCGCAAGGACAGAATTCCAGCTTGTAACCTATACACTACCCTGACTCCTTATGTCTTTGAAATACTCCCTTGGAGTTCAAATTTACTGAACTGAATTAAGTAGACGGGTATTTTTTGTGTGGTGAAAAATGCCAAACCCTCCCCAGCAGCTATCAGCCTACCAAGTTTGATGTAAAACTTTAAATTTAATTTTCTCATACCTTCTAAGCAAAATATCAAAATCTGGTTAGTAACTTTGGTGGCATCCACATGGGGAATACGCACACCAATTTTCAGACCTCAAGCTTCACACGTGTGGGAGGAAAATGAGGTGACAGTTGGAAAGAAAAACGTCAAGCATTATTAAACAGATACATTTACAAAATTTCTAAACTCCACCTCACTTTGCTCAAGAGGGATAATTCAAATTAGATATTTGATTTCAATCATTTATTCTTTATACTTTAGGAATTGGATTTTCAATGGTTGAGAAAGATAAAATGTTTATCTTTTTAAAATAGAATTGGTGTTTTATTTTGAAAAACTCGAATGCTTCTTATTGTTCTCAACCTCCCAAATTAATGATTCAATCATGCCAAATGATTTAAAACCAGATGTCAGGTTAAAATATTTTTTAAGAAGGATGTTTTTTTGTGATCAAAATTGTTGAAGGTTACTTTTCTCTCTCTGTTTTGTAACTTTTGTTATTTCTCTCTCTGTCTTTTTCTCTTCTTGATATATAATAATGTACTTGGATGGTAATAATTTGGCTAACACAAAAAATTTCTTAAAATATAGTGAAAAAAATTATTAGAAAATTTGATGGTTCAAGGTACAAAATTTGATAAGAACTTGAGCTGCAAATAGTTTTCAACTTCAAAATAAGTTATGGATTGAAAAATAGGGTGAAAAAATTAGGTTCTCTGACTCATCAGTTGACTTCCAGACCTCAGCCCTTTCGGGGCCTTTCTATCAAAAGGGCCACTATTCCAGAAGGGCTTCAAATTTGAAACCCTGCCACAATATTAAAGTCTGGCACCCCAGCAGCCCACCCGGGAGACACTCCAGCACCTCAAAGATGCTTGAAAAATTGGGCCACTTGTCTGAGGACTCTAAACTTTTTCACCCCTATTTCACCTACTTATTAGTTAGGAGTATTTTAAGGGCAAGTTTTCAGTGTTAGACTATCTGTTTGTGTTATAAATCTAAAGATTTTCAACAAGCTTCTCTTTTTGCTTGAAGATGTTTTTCAGCTCTCCTAGGGTGGATTCCATCTTCTCGAGTGAGAATTGTTGTTCACCTTCTGCACCGCGATCCTTTGCTACCCATGTGTTGAGCTCATTTACAGTGTTGTCCAACAACTTCCATTCTTTTACTAAGGTATCAACCTTCTTGACCCATTCATCTGAAATGGCTTTGACCTTTTCATATCTGTCTTTGAGCTCCTTCACTTCAGAATCAGCCTCCTGTAACAAAATTTAGTAAGACAGCAGTTATACTGTGTAAAACCAAATCCAGAAAACCTGAGGTACTACTTTAAGCTAGAAAATATTTGATTTAGAACCATATAAAGCCTTCTTCTGGATTTGTTCAAATAAATATCCTTCACAATTACAAATCAAGTTCAACAAGTATTCAACAAGAGCAAAATCTAGTTCCCAATTGATGGTAATTGTTTAAAGTAAACAAAATACTTGGTTTTTTAATAAAGCTTGAGCTTTTACCTTGTGAGTTGTCATCTTATTGGCTGCAGTTGCAGCATCATTCAGAATCTTTAAGTGCTTTAAGCACGATTGGTCAAACTCATTGACGCTGGCAAACATTACCAAGGCCTCATCAAGTGTCTGTGGTTTACTCAATCCCTCATGTGACTTATTTTCTGCACTCTCCAGCCAGGGTCTGAATTCCTTAATTCCTGTTTTGTACTCAGCCCAGTACTTGACATCTTCAGAGAAGTTGTCACACTCTTTCATGACACGCTTATGAAGGTCATTGACATAGTCTTGGACACGCTTCAACTCATCCTTGTAATCTTGAGCATCCTTCGGTACATTGTCTCCTTAATAAGAATAATTAAAAAATCACTTCTTCCCCCATTAATGATTTTATTTGGCAATATTGAAAAAACCTTGAGGCAATAGTTCAGATTCTGTTCCAATGGCTTTCTTAATAGTTTCAACCTTAGAAGCAATGTCTTCTTGAAGTTCCATAGTATAAGAAACTCTATCCTCAGGGGTCATCTTGTCGGACTCATTTTTAATGTGATTGAGCTAAAATATATAGTGGAAGAAGTTTTACATCTGAGAAAAGAAAGGCTAATATAGGTAAATCACCTGGCCATCAGCCTCCTTCATCCAACTATCAATTGTCTTTATGGTTTTGTCAAAGTCATTGAGAGCTGCACAGAAGTCTTCAATTTTCTTCACCTTCTCTTCAAACCTGCCCACAACTTCAAGTTTTTCCTACAAAATAGTAAAGAAACAAGGATGCTTTGGACCATCAATCTATCAAACAAAAGGCTTTTATTTATTACTTGAACAGCTTTCACCTCCTTTTTGACAAAGTCTTTCTTGTCTTCAGGCAAAGTCATGGTCATAACATCATAGTTGTGTTGAATATTTGAAAACATTGTTTCAATTGTATTTTTGTTATCATTAAAGATTTTTTGACGTTTCTCAAGGTCTTCAAAAGCAGCTTGTAAGTTGAAGCGTTTCTTCACCTTCTTCATCTCCTCTTCACCCTTTTCAAATTCAACTGCAATGCTTTCAAGGCCCTCAGCATAACCCTCCCAGGCAGCTTTTGTGTTCTACCAAAAAAGTTTGTCAAAAACATCAAAACAACAAAAATTCTACTACAATTTTGTTACCTGAAGCAGAGTGATGCGAGCTTTAGCTTTGTCCTTTGTCTCATCCCATCCTTCCTCAATCCTCTGAACGTGGCCATCCAAAAACTTTGGCTTACTTTAATCAAAAAGATGCAGGATTTGAATCATACATAGCTCATTATAACATTATGAAGGTCCAAAATTACTCTGGATTCTCCAAAAGTTGCTTTCCCTTAATGATGAGTTCTCTGACAACACCTCTTTTAGTCTCCAGCTGACTAAGGGACTTCTCTTGTCTCTCAATCAATTCTTCCACATTTTCAATACAACTTGGGGCAATATCCCTTGTAGAGCTGAGCATTATACCATCTAAGAACTCAATATGTGGCTTGAGCTCATCACCATACGCATAACACTTCCAATAAAGATCTACTTTCACTTGAGTTTTCAAGACAGTTGGTATCAGCTCTTCATGCTTCTTAATCAAGGCATCAAGTTTGGAAATCTGGAAATGAATAAAAACAATCATGCAAGGTGTCAGGGTGGTCAAGTAGGTTACACGCCAGATTTCCATCCCTGTGGCCTGGGTTTGACTCCCGCCCAGGATAACGTACCAAAAAAATACAACCCACCTAATGTGCCTTAACAATGATCTCTGAATTTCAAGGCACACTTCAAAAATTTATTAAAAATAAGACTTCACTATAAAAAAAGATTTCTGTAACCTGCTCAGTTCTCTCATCTTTTCCTCTCTCAGCCATAAGAATTTCAAGAATCTGTTTCAGCCATTTCTTCACTTCTCCTCTCTCTAGATCTTTACACAAGGCCTAAATTTATATTCAAATTGGAATTCATGTTTTTAGGTCTAAAACTAAAAAAAAGTTAGTTTACATGAAAGTTGTCTCTTTCACGCTTGAATTCTGCAGAGGTGTAAACTTTGTCTGCCATGATCCTAAAATAATCAATTAAAGTATGGTAACTTCCTTGAACTTTAATGCAATACTCCAATTTCATTCATATATCTATTCTGTGAATCACATCAGGCAGGGATTATGATACTTAAATCAAAGCAATTTATGAAGTTGTATTATGACATAATAGTAGACTATCCCTGAGAGCGCAAACAATTGAACCTTATGTGATTCCCTAAACGGAGTAGTGCTGACCTGATACAATTGTACATGCCACTTGTTGGTGGTAAACTTATGAAATAAAAGTCTGAGTAAATGCACAAAGTACTTTACTTTAAAAATAAACGGGTAAAAACTTACATACCAAACTTAAAGCTAAGGCCTAATTACCTCACACAATCTTTCTACACTTTTGACCTTAGAGATACTGTAAAGTGCTCCAGCTATCCCCCTAAGAAACATCTGTGCCTATCGTATTTCTTGGGTCTATGATCTTTCGCCCAATGCAAGTTTGCCTAATCAAGTTCGCCCAATCCAAGTTCCCCAACCACGCAAGTTTGCAGTTGCAGTGGGGGGTTGGTTGGGTTAGGTTAGGTTAGGTTCTTAACTACGAACTCATTGAACGAGTTCGTAGTTGGTAGGTTAGGTTAGGTTGGCAAACTTGTACGGTTGGCAAACTTGATTAGGCGAACTTGCTGTTCGCAAACTTGCATTGGGCGAAAGAACATGGTATTGAATTTCTTACCACCTTATAAACTTTAAATATGTATTTTGTGCTCATACAGTTTGTTTCTGAAATTTCTGTCAATAACACAAGGATCAAAACATTTACTCTGTGCTAGGGAATCAATTAATATATAGAAATCCCTAACATCTGTCCAGTCACAGGTGCGGGAAGGGGGCGTGGTGAAAAAACAATATGATAAAAAATGGCGAAATATGATAAAAACTGCAAAAAAGGGGGCAGCCTGCTGCACAAAAATCTATTAGTGCATTGTATATTTTTCTTCTTTTCTTGGCAAAGTAGGTGAAAAATCCCCAAAATGCTGTCAGACTGAAGCTTTGACTTAGAACATTAAAAAATTTAAACTTAATCAAATATTTTTGATTTTTGATAAAAATGTAGTGTGTGAACCTTGAAATAGCCTTTTCAACATTTTCCATCCACTCAATCATCTTAGTCTGCCTCATAATGTAGACATCCTTGATGAAAGGATAGTTTTCTTGCCAGAAAGTCATCTTGGAGAGGTGATTTCAGACCTAGGGATGAAATTATTAATTGAGTAAAATTTTATCAGAAAAAACCTGTGTTATTTTATGATTTAATAAAGATAAGATCACATATAGATCCTGGCAGTTTAATCATGTAATTATTTTTGTATATATATTTATGTAACCCTTACATTTGTCCCCTAACAAGGAGGGAGCGTGTGGTGCAAAAGGGTTCTGCCAGTGAAGCCAGGGGGCGGAGGGTGGCTTGTATATTTGTTTTGCAATCCTAGAATGAAAAATTCCTGGCATTGGTCTGGGATCGAAGCCCCAACCTTAGATCTTGGTTCTCAGTCAGGTGTCTTTGACCTTTCGGCAATAGCAACTCTTTTTGAGGCAGCATAGGGCTATGGGTTGCTGAAGATGCTAAGGTTCAAACTGACTGGTCCTGTGATCAGCATAATATTACTATCCTCCATTTTCAAAATTAGCCATACTGAATCTGGTTTGCACTTGATAAGGTCGTTCTTAGTGACAGGGGATGAACTATAACTAGTGATGGGTTCGGGTCAAATATTTTTGACCCGGGTCAGGTCAGATCAATTTTTTATTGCTCAAGTCGGGTGGGATCAGCCATCTTTGGTTTGGATTTGGAAAATTTTCCCTAAAAATCACAATTTTTTTGCTTCAGGTCAAAAAGGTAAACTAAATGGGTCAAAGACAGGTCAGCCTCTTATTTACTTTGTCAAAAGTATGCTCGGTTCGGGTCAGGGCCCATCTCTACCTATAACATTTGGTCTCCAGGCCTGATGTCAAGAACACTTGGCCAAATGATAAAAATAATGTTAAGGAATAATATTTTACAATTTATTTTGATCAACAAATCTTTTTTTTCTTTTAAAATGATTTTAAAAATTATTTCAAATCAGTCTTAGATGAGTATTTTACAGATTGATCTCATTATAAATCTTTCATCTGGTCTGTTTTGAAAGCTCATTGTGCCCTGTCAATTTGAAACAAAAGAAGTTGAGTTTTTGCAAAGTTAAATAAATATTTTTTTGACTTAAATGACAGCAATGACCTCGAGACAGTGAAATAAATATGTTTTTTATATTTTTTGCTTAGTTTTTTTTGCATGCTTTAGTAATGAGAAGCCAACATAATTAAAATATTTTAAAAGGTCAATAAAAATATTAAAAACATCATGTTATCATCAAATTTTGGCAAAAACAAGCTCTACTATTACTTGGAAGCCTTAATCAAGAAAATAATAAATACTGAACTGCTATAATGGCAGCTCTTTATATAGAAAAGAATCGGATCAGAGTTGGGACCAACGAGGGTGATCAGCAAGTTGGCACTTGCTGATTTGAGGAACAAGTTTACCTTGCATAGAAATGCTATCTTGGTCTAAAAAGGTGTGGGAATGAAAAATCCCGTAATAACCTAGTTTGAAGTATGAGTTTAACTGGAATGTGAAAGAAACGGCAAACATTGTTGTTAAAATATTGTGAAATTAAAATAAAGAAAAGAATTTGAATTGAGCGGATTGTACGATGCTAGAGGTGTTATATTTTGCATGTTACATAAGTTAATTTTCTTGGACCTGAATTTTTAAATTAATATCATTCTTCTTGGTGAAAATTTTTGTTAGGCATTGGAATAGGGTCATGAAATGTTTGCCAATGCACCACAGACTTATATAGGTTGTGCACATATCTGAAGTAAGAGCTAGAGTAACTCAAATCCTGGATGGACTGAGAATCATCTGAAGGAAGTTACCTCTGAAACAAGCGATATAACCATCGTTACTGCACAGGCCCTTTCAATTATTTACTACGCCTCTAGTGCTTGACTTACTCCTTCTCTTGGGAGAAGATGTGATAGATATGTAACTCAGAAAAACTCCATTATAAACCCTTCAGAGTGGTTGTGAGAGACTATGAATATTGAATAGAGGGCTGATTTATGTCAAAACCAGCAGGCTTCCTCAACACCTTTGGTGCCTATTTTCATGTGCATCTTTGCTAATGAAGATATGGGATTCTGGAGGCTGGAATTCTATCCCAGCAACCTGGGTTTGACTACCGCCCAAGTAAAAACCACAAAAATCATCAAAAACTGCCTTAGTATGCCTTTAATGATGGCAAGTCGCAAGGCGTACTTAAAAAATGATAAAACTTAATAAATTCATCCATGAACTCCCTACCGAAAATTAGACACACTGTATGCCAACTTTCGGATGTATCCATCCGCTTTCAGGTGTACCGCTCTTGTTTACATGTTGCACACCAAAATATACAAATTTTGTCATAAACCGTCATAAAACACAGGTAAGCACCATAAAATCATTGTACTCCATTTAAACATGCTTACACTGCCTTATTTTTGGTTGGGCTCTCAAGAAGTTATTTTATGGTATTCTTAACAATGGTAATATAATGAGAGACTTTAATACATCTTACCCTTTGACTGTTGAAATCCACCTGGAGGGTTGAACAGTCTTTTCTCCAATGCAGGTTGGGTCTGAAAGGTATGAGGACCGATTCGATCTTTCTATATATTTTTTATTTTTTATACTCACATTTAGAAAGTATTTTGTCTTGTTTCAACTCAACCCAATGACGTAAAGGGGGTAAACTTAATAAATGAATATAGATGGGATTCAAAATTCATCAATTTCATTGATTGCCAAATCCAAAGTAAAAAATTATTCAAAAATCAGATTTATTTTTTTGAAATCCTGTTATTTTTTATTGTTTTGCATCAAGTCATAATAAACATGATTATTTTCTACATTCCCCCTTTCATTTTAAGATTATCAGCATTGTCAAAATTTTCCAGCCCAGTTATGTGTAGTTCAGGTCAGATTAGAACTTTCAGGTTGGAGAAAGCTATACTTTGACTGTGTTCTGAAATTAACTCATCTTTTTTTACTATATATACACAAATATTGGCAGGGAAAAAAATGCAAAAGGAATTTTTTACCAACAGAAATCCTGAATGAATCACCTAATTTTGCAAACTAAGAATTTTTACATTATTTACATTTCAAAAATTTCTATGGATTTAAAATATTTTGACAAATGAATGTGGTCTAACTTGCTTTGAAAAATATGATAATTTCAACAGTTTCATAGGATGATTCTGAAAAAAAATTAATAAAAATAATCTGGTGCATTATATGGATATATGAAGACGGCACACACGGATCTCAGCCTTTAGATTTATTATCGGTAAAATATTATTTTGATCACGCAACCTTTTACCCACATCTGCTTCCCAAGCGCCCCTGTTCAGCGCGCTCCTGTCTCACATGTCAATAAAAGGCCTGCGTGCCTTAAGATGAGTACTTAGTTATTCTCCGTGTGCTTAGACATAAGTCATTCAGAGTAGATAGCTAGTGATATTCTTAAGGATAACCTTTTTTGTACATAACAATGTGTGTATATTAAAACTCAATAAAGTATTATGAGCATATCTCATACCTCGTCTTTTTATTATAAAGCCAAGGAAGATCTAAGTCTCATAAACATGGGTTAGTATTATAGTACTTTATGCCACTTACCTAAACCTTGGGATGCACCTTAAGGATCTCTCGGGATGGTAATTCTACATGTACGGTCATTTTGTGGTTTCTTATAAATGTAGACAGCACAAACAATTCAAAATTAATGATACGTGAACTTTTTTATGCATACCATCTTTTTCCTAGATCATTCAAGAAAAATGACCAAGCTCAATCATTAGAATGAAGCCCACATCTGTGTCCATAAAAACCCTCATTTGCTTTTTTATCTCCGTCTGTCATTTCCTAAATTTAATGCAAAATAACAGCCACCTGAAAATACTTATTAAGAAATCCAATTACCTATCACAGAACCCCTTTTTCCTCATTTGAAGCAAACAGCCTGAATACAAAAAGTATTAAAGCAGACCTCCATTTTAGACTGTTACTGGAGTTTTACATCACCTTTTGCCTATACAACACCTTTACAAAAATGTGCTCCCTGACAGATTGTTTCTCAATCCTCAGCTGTTTGTTAACCTGCTGTTTTTGATCTTATCATCATTGTCAAGAAAGGTAATATTAAAGCACTTTTGTATTACTTCCTTGTTTTATTCTAACAGGTGAGATAGAAAACACAGAGTTAAGTCAGACCTCTCGAATCTCAGGGATAGAGAATGTTCTCTTAAAAACATATTTACATAAATTAGTAAATTCCATAGTCTGATTGTTCCATTTTTCAGAATCTTTATAACTTTTTTTCATCGTACAAGTCTGTCATCATAGATTTCTTGTATGAACTCTAGCGACGATTACTCAAGAAAATTGCGCTTATTAGAGTCATTTAAGATTACTGTTATCCAGACCAGTTATGCCTTGTTGATTTTTTTCAATCTGGGGTTGAAAAATTGCTGGGGATAGATTCCGCAATCTTAGACCTTAGCACCTAGGCAGGTACCTTTGACCACTTGGTCACAGCGATCAGATCAAAAGATAGATAGATAGTACG
>Ga0194133_10005720_pt1 | contig 15710 bp, 9 predicted proteins | sample TA2KigOf40mmetaG_FD_155448 | JGI IMG/M metagenome (GOLD analysis project Ga0194133, IMG submission 155448) | Freshwater microbial communities from Lake Tanganyika, Tanzania - TA2015055 Kigoma Offshore 40m | ecosystem: Environmental > Aquatic > Freshwater > Lake | place: Tanzania: Lake Tanganyika...
AAACCTCGAGAAACATGAACAAGTGAAGCATTTTCATTGCATTTCCGACAGTAAGGTAAGCTTCAGTTATGAAGCTATCTCCTTGACTTGCGTACCTAAAGTGATATGTAGCATAAAAATGGTATGGTCAGAGTGAGTCAACGTTTTTACCTTAAACACATGGCACTCAGAGCGTACAAAAATCCGACAAACATGAGGAGATTATAGAAAAAAAGATAAATTTTTCTTTTGCTCTCGCTTATGAATCCGAGTTCAGATTTTTGTAAACTGCGGTACACTTCCGGGTATCTCTGTCTTAAAGCATTTTCACCTGTAAAAGTTTTCTAATTAAGATACGTGCCTTGGTTTTCATGGAGTATAAAAAGCGTTTCACTCGTAATATCTCCAACTGTAGCTCCATTGTCAAGACCCATGGTTCTCCTATATCTAATTAAGATTTTTGCCTTTTTAAAATGAAACATTCATATAATAACCAAAATTATCTAATAAGCACTCATATTTACTTTGTGTCGTCGTCTTCTGACTCTGATACGTCGTCACTTTGCCAACGATCAAAGTCTATCTTAAGCCACGGGAATTTTTGCTGTTCATAAAGAAGTCGTGGCCACCTTAAAGGATAATCAAATGTAATCATTCAAAATCAATACCATCTAAAAAAATTGTTTCATGTCTAATCTTGGAACGGGTAGCCAAAAGCTTACCAACTGGCATCTTTTTTCTTTAAAGTGATGCAAACTTGTCGATCAGTTATGTCAACGCGGCTTTTTGTGCGATCCACTGGCAGGAAAAATTCAATCACAAAATGATACACATGAGGGTGTTCGGTTCCCTAAAACAATTTCATATAGTGTTTGGAAATCAGTCTGAGTGAATAAAAAAAGTACCTGAGCTCCTACTCCTTGGGCAGTAAATTCGATTTCTTCCTCTTCTATACTGAAATGAAGTTTTAATAAGTAGTTTCATTAATGTCGAAATTAAGCCAAAATTAATTAAGAAGTTTTTATTACCATACATTAGGCCGCGTTACGTGCTTGAGATCCACTCGTAGAAAAACGTCAGACTCAGTTTGAGCCCAGTAGACAAATGGCTTCAATGACATTTCTGAAGGATTCTCAAGTTCGCAGTCCAAATTTACTAAAATAATCGATCGAGCCTTGTTGTTAGGTTGCAAAAACCGCTCTGTTCTGTACCCGTAGTCTGTATATGGTCTTTATTGATCTACTCTGTTTCCGATTTCGTTATTTGTAGTCGCAAAGATTAAGTATTTACAATTTCATTCAAACCTGTGGTTCTTTTTCACTGAGGAAAAGAACGAAAGTTGCAATCTAATAAAGCATGGGTGCACAGACTGCCCTCAGGTGCACCAAACAGCACTAATCTAGAGATAGTTACGTCAGAGCTAAGTTTTACATATATATATATTTTTGGAGTTACGACTGTAACTTTTTGTGTTTTTGTGCCAGCTAGGGTCAAGAGATTGAGATTCAGTTAAGTTTTCAACTCAGGCACTTTTTCTCAGAAAGTGCTGCAAACAATGATGGTGTTAAACCTCACAAAGTTTTCCTCTAGGTTTTTACAGGTACTGTCGAAAACTCTTGATATAGATCCATATCACAGAAGACGTAAAAATTAACATGTCACCTTTGCTTGCAATCATCAAAAGATGCTTTTGTTTTTGATTAATTTTTAGCCCATCTGCCAACTAAGGAAAAAGTTCTATTGCCTGCAGAGCCGAGACTTTGGAAATGGAGCAACATTCACAGACTTACCAGAAACTCATACTTTGTTGAAAGAAACGTGCAGGAATTTTGCCGAATCTGAATTGTGGCCTATTGCAGGAAAAATTGATAAGTAAAAATAGACTCTGTGTTAAGTTTAACAGAGTGAGCACGTTTGCTATATGTTTATTTTCAGATCATGCGAATATCCCGATACTCAAATTAAAAAAATGGGAGAGATTGGTCTGGTAAGGAAATATTTGGCGCAGATTATCGAAATTTTCTTTTTTTATTTAGTTACCCTTTAGGTACTAAAAAATAAACTTTTTATCCAACAGATGGGAATAAACGTCGATGAAAATTTTGGAGGAGCTGGACTCGACACCTTAGCCTATGCTATCAGTATGGAAGAGATTTCGCGAGGTTGTGCATCAACCGGAGTCATTATGAGTGCCCACAACTCTCTTTTTTTATGGTATTTTAGAAACGCTAAATTTAACATAACACACAAAACTAGGAAAATTAATATCTAGGCCCATACAAGAATTTGGTAGCCCCGAGCAAAAAGAGCATTTTGTCAGGCCTTTTGTAACTGGAGATAAAATAGGATGTTTTTGTCTAACAGAGCCAGGAAATGGTAATAATAAAAATAAAACCTTTTTTACTCACAAACTAATTTCTTGATTTGTAATAAAGATCGTAAGTTTATATCATTAGATATTTTTGCTCTCTTGAATTTTTGTGTTATGCAAAAGCTTAAAATTTTTGTCAGTAATCGTTGTTAAGTTAGCAGCGATAAGCATAGAAAAAATTTGATTGGAAGTTGTCAAATGTAAAATGAGCTTTTTAAGACTTGGGGAACATGACAAAATTAAAAGTTTATGAAATTCAGTGAAAATGATTAAGCTATTTAAAACTCAGGAAGTGATGCTGGGGCGGCATCTACCACTGCTCAAAAAGTATCTGGAGGCTGGCTAATAAATGGTACCAAAGCTTGGATTACCAACAGGTGAGGAGAAGCAAAAGTATAAGCCAATATTTGTTAGGAGTGTTCACAAATCGATTCTTGCATCTAAGTTGGCAGGCAGAGGCTTTTGTAGTATTTGCAACAACAGACAAATCAAAAAAGCATAAAGGTATCAGCACATTTGTAGTTCCCAAATCTACTCAGGGGCTCTCGTTGGGAAAAAAAGAGGATAAACTTGGCATACGGTAAAATAACTTTTTCCGATCTTTACTCTAATTTCAACGTTCTTGATATGGTGACTTAGTGCTTCAGCAACCAGCAATGTCATTTTTGAAGACTGCTTCATTCCAGGTGCCTTTTGTTTATCATCAAGTCCTTCCTTTTAAAACAAAAGAGAATTTTTAACACATTACAGAAAATCTCATCCTCGGAGAGGCTGGTATGGGTTTCAAAATTGCGATGAAAACTCTTGATGGTGGAAGAATAGGTATCGCTGGTCAGGCCCTCGGTATTGCTCAAAATGCTTTTGATACAGCAATTAATTACGCTTCAAAAAGACAGGTAATTTTGAGTCGCTGTCATTAACTATTTGACAAATACTTTCAAAGGGATATTTTTCAACGTTTACCTTAACTTTTAGTCTTTTGGAGCCCCTCTTACCAAGTTGCAAATGATACAGTCTAAACTTGCCGATATGGCTCTGAGGATTGAGACATCAAGACTTCTTTTGTACAAGGCAGCATCTTTAAAAGATAAAGGCTCCTCTTACAGTAATTTGGCTGCGATGGCCAAGCTTCACGCGTCTGAAACAGCAACATTTGTCTCTCATCAAAGTATTCAAGTGAGTCTACCATAAAGTAACCCTTTAAGTTCGCTTGCTTGTCGATTTCGGAATTCTGTAGGTGCTTGGTGGAATGGGTTATGTCTCCGATATGCCTGTTGAGAGAAACTATCGAGATGCCAGGATAACAGAAATATACGAGGGTACAAGTGAAATTCAAAGGATAGTGATAGCCAGTAACGTCTTAAAAGAATACGGCCTGTGACGCTTTAAACAAGTTTTGAGATAGATCAATAACGAGGACGTGTAAGTCAACTGTTCCAAATATTAACTTATTTATCTTTCTACAAATTGTACAAGGTCACTTCTGAACCATCAAAAAAGCAAAATGTAAGTCAGTCTCTTTCCTAATAAATTTGTATCTTGTCTTCCCAGAATAAAAATCGTGAAGATATGGAATATCTTTATTATACCCTAAAGTTAAAATGCACAAGTTAACTCCACATGAAGCAAAACATGAACTGAAAGTGATAGCCGAAATACTTTTTGGACTGAAACCATTAGACAATACACAAAACAAGATTTTGCACAATTGATTTCTGTATGAACTTTGTCCAACAAAATATGAATGGATTGATTGAAACTTAAAAACAACTAAAAGGGTTCGTACTTCTTCAAAAACTGTTAATACCCAACAGCTTGTCTTCGTATATGAAATGTTTGGGGAAAGTATTAATTTCATTAGCTTAAATAGTCACTGAAAGAAACCTATATCGCGATCGTTGGAGTAAAAATCGGTAAAAAATAACATTTTATTTTTGATCAAAAAAAACCAATTCTAGCCTAAATAAAAATATTCTTTGTTGTTTGGAAAATCATTTCATGCCATTTATAATATGATATTGAGTAGATGGCCTCAACAAGGTCATCTATTTAAAATGGCAACAGAGTGAATCAATGGGTGTAGATGGATGGAGTGAAAAGAAAACTTAAAACGAACCCCAAGATAAAGCTTAATTGCTCACTTCGCAACGCCGGACCAAAATGAGGCTACAACAGATATTAGCTTAATTGGGTTGAGCTGTTGGACATGTCTTCCATTGGCATCAACCCTCCAGTTGGCGACATCGCTTCAAGCTCTTGGTTCATAAGACGAAGAGAAAGAGCACGTTGTTCATGAAGCGTGGTGAACACATCTTGAACGCGTAGTGATGAGCGAAGACTTTTGATCTCTGAATTGAGCCTCGTTAGTGCCAAGTTCGTTAAATTCTAAAAAAGTAAAAATGGTATCGTTCAATTTTTTTGTGCATAGTCGCGATATTTTTCTTAATTGATTCGACAAACCCTAATTTTCTGAACCTTCGAGCTTATTTTTTTGACCGGAATTTTAAATTAATGACTTTAAAAAATTGAACTGCAAATTTACACTGGCATAACTTGAAGGTTTATATAGGGTGTTCTCTACCTGGTGCTCCTCATTTACTTTGTGACAAGCCTTCTCGATAATTTCTGACGGCCAACCGGTCACAATGGGAGATCAAAGATTCTCTGTAAAGTTTTGCTAAAGACGGTGTGAGTAGCGGTGGTTGAGGTTTCAAAGCAGTAAGAGGGCTAGACACAACTTGAGTGAGGCTTCCCACATTTTGAAGAGGAATAGGGCCCGACATTTGCTGCGATTGGTTACAATTCTGTAGCATCGAATCACATTGGTTTTCTTGCTCCGAGTGTGTAGGAGTGGGAGGACTCGCACCAGAGTAAGGCGAGACATCTAAAATAAGGTATTTTTACGAAAATTAAAAACATCAGAAGTATTTGACACTTATATTTTCAAAAAGCCACCGTACCACTGATTTGCGAGTTTTGACTGAGATTCGAATTTGAATTCGGCGTTGTCATTTGTGGGTGAGTTTGTAATGAAGGTAACCCGCCTGAAGAGGGAGAAGGTTGGTACTGATGTTGCAGGTGAAGATTTTGCGAATGGTGCGTGCCTAACGTGTTTGGTTCGTCACCATTTACCGAACTAGGTGAGTGATCACTTTGAGGGGACGTATCCATGTCGGTCACGGTCACAGACTCATAATTTTCTGATTGATTTCGATTATATTGATGTTGGGAGTGATTTAACGCGTGCCCATGGTGACTTGGTGTAAAAATGTGAGGGTTTTCATAAGATTGGTTACTACTGACAGTCGATGAGGGAGTTGAAAGTCTGTCGTTGGATGACGGAGTAGATAAGCTTTGATTGTCGTCAAAACGCTGTGGCCGTGACGTCCTAACAAATAAAGACAGTTTTTATGCAGAAGTCATCATTATCATAAAAATAACTGTGTCCCTTTTGATAAGGTAAATACTAAAAGTTTATTTTAATAAAATGTACGAGTTAAATAAAAGCTTGTGACATCCTTTCGCAGATTTTTTGATGTGATATTACAAAGTAGAGTATAGATAGATATCTTTCTGTGGATGATGGAGCCAAAGTTGTCAAATTCAAATGACCTCAATGGTATGGATTATAAAATATTTTTTCTAACCTGATCAATGAATTAGTAACAGGATTCGAACTTCCATTGCTACTGGAATTCAAGACTCTTGAACTGCTGGTGCGGAGATCACAGCTTAAAGATCAACCAAAAAACTATTATCAAAAATCAAATTTACAACGGTTTGAGTTTGGACGTTACCTTGGTGTTTTTGAAGACGCAGAGGAGGCTATACCCCGAAGACGCTCATAGTCTAGCCATTCTCGAGGCTTTTCCCATTCTGAAAAGTATAAGTTGTATTTTCTAATCGAAAGGGCTATAATTATTGTTGGAAGTAAAAGTTTATATCAATAAATGTTCCTAGTTTCCATACTTATGGGTGGCTTGATATAACTTACGTGAAATCTCAGAAACGCTATTGTAATAATATTTTTTTCCAGAAGAGCTGATGTGTTCAGTCCAGTCGGCAACGCTTTTTATTTTGGGTTCGTTGCGATTACTCCCTCCGCTGTTTGTTCCTCCCCCTCCACCACACGTCGACTCCCTTTCACGGCTTTGGCTGTCCCATTTGCCACTGAGGTTACTATTGGTACTATTGTTTGTGGCATTCCCTCTTTCCTTTGGCGATCTGTCACGCAGATTGGAGCTTACACCTCGATCTCGATCTTTTCTCGACGAGCTGTACTTGTGCTGAAAGAACGAGATTGCTAAATTACTTTGCTTATTTTAAAAACATAACCAGGTCAAGTCTGGTAAATGGAGCAGTACTTTCGATAACTAAATTATTACTATCGGCCCAAGTTTTATATTTGCCAAACTTATGTGATCCATGTCTTCTCAACGGTGGGAAAAAAGGAAATACCTGATGATCCCTGTCTAGTCTTCTGATTGAATGGTGTTTGGGTCCATTTCTGTCCCTGGGACTTTGGTTTCTAATATCTGGCGACACAGAACGTCTATAAGAAGACGAGCTGCCACTGCCTCCACCGTAAGACCGCATTTTTCCTGACGAGGAATACTTAGAGGCATATCCGCGACCGTTTTCGTAATAGTCCTTATCAAAAGATGGTTCGCTGATACGCGGTAATTTTCTTGCATGCATTTTTGGGCAAAAATACTTAAAATTACATTGAAAATAGTCAATCAAAAGTTTTCTCCTCGCACCTAGCTTGATGATTTGAGTCTAAGTTACGATGAGGAACTTTTCAAGTTCTAAAAAAATAATTGGGAACTATAGGGACACTTCCTAAACACAAAAATATTTAAAAAGACGTTTTCTTCCATAATTATTGAATCAAAGATCTGTAGCTTATTCTAAAAGTGCGATGTAGTAATAAAATGCATTGAAATATCAGCCAAAATTGTATGGTATACCTAACATTTCTTTTTAAGTCTCCAACAATATTGATTTTAGTTCCTCCTCATTGTAAACATTTTATTCATGAACCTTGGACAGTAGAGCTATTAAAAATTCGAAGAACTTTATGTCATAGAGTAATAAAATCTTGAGTGCGCTTGGCGTTTTGAAAGGGGTGACAATATCAGAATCAAAAGTCAGCTGTCGTGGTGCTTAAACAAACTTTAAAACAGTAAATAAAACTATTATTTTTTTGCTCTTGCTAATGCTTTACTTTTTTATCTGTTTCATTTTTGTTACCTTTTTCATGAGAGCTAGTTCCTTAAACAAGGAATTGAATCAACATTTTAGCTAAAGGAGAGACCGGCAGAAGCCAAAACCAGCTTCAAGTTTTATGTTAAGTTCTAAGCCACTTATAATTAAATGAAGTTTCGCCTTGTGTTGTACTATAGTATGATTCTAAAGATCTCTGTAACGGTATGGTAAGAAATTCAAATATAATTTTTTACAAATTTCTGGGTTTTTTTTATAATTTTCTTTTTAATTTAGGCTGTCAAGAAAAGTATGACAATTTTCCCAACCCAATCAGGACGGCATAAAAATGGTGTAACTGGTTCTTTTTTCTGCGGATTTGGTACAGATAAAAGATGGTACAACTTAGCTGTTGAATAAAGAATTGAAGCACTGAAAAAACTTCCATTAATTAAGAAGTAAACTCCAAATTTTTGTCCAGCTTATGAATTTTAGAATGGAGTTTGTCAGGGGTATCTCTAAGGTCATACTGGTCTTTATCAGCGAACCTTGTTATCCTTAAATTTCACGAGCAGATATGAATGTATGTATGTTCATGTTCACTTTTCTTTCAATTTAAAATCCTCTTTTTAATTGCTGTCAAAACCTTTTGGCTAAAACCCTAATTTCTTTTGCTATATTACTAGAATATTTAATGTGAAAGAATATTTTAATAAAGATTACAAGTGTAGCAAATATTATTTTATTACTAAGGGAGGGGGTACCGCGAGAAGGTTCAAAAATTAAAAATTAGTGCATGAACAAAAAATTGGCGTCAAAGTAGCGCCTAAAAAACGGCAATCGTGGTCGGTGAGGCGATAACGATAAACAAAAGTGGATTTTCGCTTTTCGGTCAAAATTACAATGGTTTTTCCATACGGTATGCTAAAGGCAATTTTTAATTCTTTTTTTATTAGCTCTTAAATGAACTCTTTCAAGTGTGTCTTGTATTGAATTTTGAATAACTAGGTGCATATTTTTATTTGCTACACGATAAAAAAATCTCCCGTTTTCTGCTATTTGCTGTAATACTACTGTGGAGACATATAAAATAAAGGCAAATAGCAGAAAACGGGAGAAATCAAAGAATTACGTACTGTGATGATGTGGGGACATAGAAAATGGAAGATTTTTTTTACCGTGCACGTTAAAGATTTCATTTTTGCAGCTTTTGAGTCGTTATTTGACCGTTCTCGTGGACGACCCCTAAAAACGGCCGTGTACGGTGTGTTTAACTTAGCCTAAACGAGCAGCGTGCAGCTAGGCGACAGTCAAATATAACGTATATATAAAAAACAAAGGAAAGAACTGAACCAACCACGCAACCAGCGCAGAGCAGAGGTGATCAGTCTTTAGTACTTGTTTGGTAAAGTGACTAGCTGGAAATTAAAAGTCTCAGCAAGCAAGAAACCTTTGGTGAGTCACATTCGTTGAACTTCTGATGTAACAAGATCTATTAAAAGTGAAAAATAGATTTGTTTTTAATTTCATAGAAAGTGGAGTAACCCCAAAAAATGACGGTGCTGCAGGAGCCAAGTAAGATTTTAAGGTCTCATCACCCCCTAAAAAAATTTTTAAAATGGTCATTTTATATATTTTTGAGTAGGGCTGCAATCGTCCACTTAGTTTGTTTTATTCTTTTTTTATTTTGGTGAAAATATGTTTTCAAATCGGGGAAAAAGAGACCAAAGTAAGTTGTACAATCAATACAAAAACGATGTTGATTTCTTGGTTAGAGCTAAATGAAAACAAGAAATTTGAAGCTGAAAATATCATGTTTAAATATGAGCTTTTATAAGAAATATATATATATATATATAGGATCCTTGATCCTTGCCAGGGGCATGGGTTAACTGTTAACTACATGTGTTCATTGTTTTTGCTCTCATAGTGTAAAAATCAAAGAATTTTCATGTTTCATATTATGTTTAAAAATGTCTACCAAAAATATTTTGAATTTCTTTTCTTCTAAAGAGGAGAAAGTGTATCTGTCGTCTCAATTTCTGAAGGGGTTGAAATTCATTTTGTGCCAAGATTCATTTTTCCGCCCCTCTGGGTTAATAATAGATTCTCGAAATAAGGGGGTTGAGAAAATGTTTTCCCATCTTTTGATTATAATATAATAATATAATAGAATGTCATATTAAATCACCGAAAAAGACAATGTAATTTTTAATACTGCAAAATGAATCTATCTTGTAAAACTGTGATATGTAGCACATAGGTCATCCGTACTTGAGTCTTAGTATTGCCTATAATAGGCTTTCAAATTCTTAATATTTATAGTATTCATTTTGTTAGCAATCAAATTGCTATTGTACGTCAAATGATATAATGACTTGAATTATAATTTTGTATTTTTTCATATTTCTTGAGACCAAATTTGAAAAATGAGCTGGTTCTATTAATACATTTAAGTGTGTTTCTCAACAAAATCTATAACAATCTCGTAAGTTTGGGAGTGGGCTGATGGCAATCAACAATTTAAGAATTAAAACATAATCACAGAAGGTCACTTGTTACTCAGAGTCATAGCATCTGCCTGTGAATTTAAAACCAAGAAAAATTTACCATAAATTGATTTCTATTAGACTCCTCCTTTTCACAGCCGAAGTATGGCCTCAAATTTTGCAAAAATTTAAAAAGAGGTTAAAAATCACATAGAACTACATATTCAGTGATTAAATTATAAAAGAGGTATAAGTTATTAAAATATCAAAATATTTTGAATAAAAATACTCATTTCACATAACAAACGCCATATTTTTTCTCTTTTGTGGCGTCATAGTGGACAGACTTTTTTAGACTCAGTTTTTAATGATATTTTGATTTGATTGTTTTAGATCTTGTATTGTTGTAAATAATTCAGTGCCACAGTCAACTAACTACAAAATGTCTTCTTTGGAATCGTCTATATGTTTGGTTGCCCAGGCTATACATCAAGATGAGGCCAAAAACTATGAAGAAGCAGCTCGATGTTATCGCTATGCCATCATTGGGTTCAAAGATGCAGCTGACAACCAGAAATTGTCTCTTAAAGTGCGAGATGCAATTCTAAGAAAGTGTGCCATTTCAGAAGAAAGATTAAAGAAAATTGACAGATACTTGCTGAGCAAAGCTGATCTAAGAAGTATCTTCAAAAATTGTACTGACTCACATAAAAATTTGCAAAATAATGAAAGGTCATTTGAAATCCATGGAATTGTTAATGAAGGCGATCGAAGGTAATGGCACTCTGAGCTGTAGCAAATGTGGTCGTATAAAAAAGCACTGTATTATTTAAATGTATTTTTTCAACTTCAGGAATTACGAAAGTTTGCTCGCACAAGGTCAAGAAGAGATTGAAAGAGGGAAACGCTTTGACGAAAAAAAGCATTTTTATCAAGCAATTGATTGCTATGAGAAAGGAGTTGAGCATTGGCTCAGGTGTGTTGATAAATTATTCTTTGAATTTCCTTTTTGTAAGTAACTTCAATTTTCACTTAAGGTAATTCTTTTAATTTATTCATTTTAGTTTTCCTCAAAACAGTCAGTGCAGTCAAAAGATACTTTTTAAGTCTCTGCTCGTCAGAGAGCGTATAGAATCAATTCGAAATCATCTGGAGACGGGGTCAACAATTACAGATAGAAGTGATATTTCTGGTATTCTTAAAAATGGATTCGATTCTTGTACTGCGAGCCCTGAGCCTTTCATCTCTGAGACAAACGAGGATGAGGCATTTCTCATGGAAGAAATTCGAAGTAATATTTTAAAGAGCCCTTCCCGAAGAGAGTCCGTAAGCAGTAGTCAGCATTCACTCTATCCGACTGTGTGTGAGGTTCAGCATAGCAGAAATTCTAAGCTGGATGAAAAGGCGGAAGCAACAGAGTAAGTGTACTGAAAACATTGGATTTTTTTTCTGAAGTTACCAATGAGGATCAAAATATTTGTCTTTAGATTTATTCCTCTTGCTGACTTAAACAGTGAGCTCCGACTGTCGGTGGAGAGCTGCTGCCCCTACTCAGAGCCCATCCGTCCATCTTCATCTCTTAGGTCGTCACTGAATGATATCAACTTGGCAGATCACCCATTCGCCTTTGAGGGCAGTTATGAAAGGGACTGCAATATTACAGAGTTATCATATGTAAACAGTGCATTGGATATGGAAACTTTCAAGGCAGATAAATTTATGAAAATTTGACAAATTTTGGTATCACAATTTATATAACCAAGTCTGTTTTCTTTTCTAGAACTACTTAAACAACAGCAACGACTCTGGCTCTGATTCGGGTATAGGAGATCAAAGCAGTAATAGTGTAAAAGAGGTTGGCAGCAGCACTCTTAGGTAATTTTGTATGATCTTCTTTCAAAATTAAAGTAGGCCTGCGGAAAGAAATTTTGTTCCAGGACTCCGCTCAATTCGCCAGTCTCAATGATCGGTGGTGGGAAATATTCACCAGTTCCATCAGTACGATCAGCTTCGAGTTTCAGGGACCTAACAAGCCTTTTGGAATTTGAGACAAGAAGCTTAAAGTCGTCTAAGATCGAATCGCCATTACTTTTACCTTGCATAACAAATCGGTCGTCTCGGGAAAAGGGGGAAAAGGTACAGCAGGAAAATGAGTTACTGGTTGTTTCGACAGAGGAAATAATTGATGGCAAAATAATTCCAAGGTAAAAATATTACAACTCTTTTTAAAGATTTAAACTTAAAATTGATGACACTTTATTTAGGAATCACTCTCCTAAACTTGAAGTAGAATTTTACAAGAAAAGTGGAAATTGTAAGCCTGAATATGTGCCACCCAGGGCATTTGCTTATCATCCCGAAGCAGATGATTCTCCTATTACCAAGGGCTGCTTTTATTTTGTTGGATGCCTTGACTCTTTGTGGATTTTGTGAGTCTTGGTATGGCTTCCGTGTGCTCATGTATGATTTCTTCTTTTTAAATACCACAAATGCTTCCAATGTGATTAAGATCTTCCCTACCTGAAATATGCATTCAAATTCATTTTTAGTACCTCAAAGCAAAATATCTATTTTTTGAGAATCTCATTATTCCGAAAAAGGCCTCTAGAAATAGTAAACTGTTTTCTCAAGACAGGCTCCAACCTTTACGGCAGTAGTGTTTACAACCCCTCTGAAAAATATCTGATCCTAAACTTAACAAATTTAGCTCAACCATCAAAAGCCTGAACTATTGAGCCACTCATTGATTCTTATGTGAATATCTATGTATTTTTTATGTATTATGTTGCAAGCTAAATGATTATCCCTCCGTGATGAAATGAAACAAAAAATGGGGTTCTTTCTATCCGTAATTTTAATCTTTCCTTTAAGTCCTTTTGGTGCCATACAAAAATACTCACTCTTACTGAACGACAAGCCAAGCTTTTTATGCAAACGAGATAATGAGATCCGATTTCTAGAAATTCAAAATCACGGCTTCGACAATCTTTTAGACTCTTGCAAGTCAGACATGCTTTTCTTTCATATTTTGTAAGTCCCTTAAGCTTGTGTGTAATTGTATGGAAAACTATTTTTCTACATTTTTTAAATCATCAATAAAATGTTTCATTTAAATTTTCTTGCAATTACCAAACTCAAACCTGACCCCTGTGTAACAATGGGATGATTTAAAAGGAGAGATTCAGGAATCGTCCGTCCTTAAACACGTTAGGCTATGGGTGAAACCTTACCCCTTTCAACATCATCTTATGTCAAAGAAAAAAGTAATCCTTTACTGACAATGAGCTTAACCGATGGTGGTAATGCAGGCAGCTCTTACCTACTACATATGGGAATGCCGAATAAGATCCCTGATTAGTTTTTCTAGACCATGTTCAAAGGCCAATTGGGTACGTCACCCAAATGTGGCTTTCGAAAATCTTTTTTCTAATCCATTTCTTGATTATACTTAGGGAGTGTGGTCCCCTCGCCCCCAAAACGTAAAAAAGCACTTCAGGTATAAAAAGGGTTTATTGATTTTTACTTGGATTGAAACGAGTCAAATAATAAAGCTTGAGAAATTACAGAGTTTTTAGAGCTTGCAAGATTTGAAATCATGAAATCAATATGATTTCCGAGGCCCAAAATTGTTTAAGTCAGAGTGAGACCTCTTCTTGGAGTCGAGGCAGACCTTGACCTCGACTGAGATCTGTACGATGGGGACCACTTTCCCGGCTGCAGCTTCGAGTGGGACTGAGCCAGCTGAGCCCAGCTAGATAAAATAGGTCGATTTAAATGGATGCATCCGATTGTTGAGGTGTGTAAACATACCTTTCATGTCTGCAGTGTCGTCTGGGTGACCTGCAGTCATCGCGACTGGCTGACTACCTCTGCCTCGACGTGATTGGCCTGATGACATTTCGACATGCACTCGAGCTTAAGCAAACCTGCTATAAAGTCGCCCCGGCCAATCTATACCCACTCTGAAGTATACCCAGGAAGTAAGAACCAAGGACCAGAGAGGTCATAAACATGATATTTATCACCTCTATAACAACAAACGTTTTCGGCATCCAAATTGACAACGATCGAAGCTAGAATAAAGGTTGTGAACTTGCAGATTCGCTGCACCTACAACCAGTACTCCACTGTTGTCACAATTTTTTTATCTACTAGTTCCAAACCAGCGTTTGAATAACGAATTTAGGAAAATTCGGTTTTGTTTGCCAAATTATCATAGCAAATTCACTTTTTTAAACTGAAAAAATAAAATTAAAAAAGACTTGTAAATGAATTTATTAGGCACTTGTCTTCAACATTATGCACTGCGAACTATATAGAGACGTAAGATTGGGACTCCTTTTCAATGATTTTTCATTTCCTTGCTTATGTATTTACAGATGTTATTGACGACATCGTCTGAGGTGGCATTCCCCCCAAGATCTGGTGTGTGGATCTAAAGTTACAAAGTTTGTTTTTTGGGAAACTAAGTTGGTTATATTTCGTGTTGAAATGTTGATTTTCGTAACAAAATTATCTAACCTTGTCAAAGCTAAGTGTTCGGTCGATAGCATAACTAATTATGTTTGCGTGATAATCCAGTCTTAAATGACGAAGAAGCTCAACGCTGGCATTAAGTGTTGCACATGGATTTGCTTTAAGTGTACCAACCAGTTCCTTTTGAAATTGGCACGATTAAGAAATGCTAGAAACTTCTTTCTTTTTCGAATAAAAAGTTTACCGCAGCAGCGTTTCTTGTTCCTGTTTCAAATACTGCAAATCTTGGGCCAAAATTAGCTCCTGCTGTGATGCCAGGGCCACCGGTGAGACCACAAACCAAATTACTTACAATTGTTCCATATAAATTTGTCAAGATAAGAACATCAAACTGCCATGGATTTGACACCAACTGCATGCAGCTAGCAAAGGTTTGAAAGTGGAAGATTTTTTGAGAATTTAAAAAATGCTGCACTTGTCTTACCAGTTGTCTATAATCATACTGTTAAATTGAATGTCAGGGTAGTCTTTTGAGACTCGTTCTGCCACTTTCAAAAAGAGCCCATCGGTGACTTTCATTATGTTCTGAGAAACATTAGGAACTTCAGGACTATGCTTCAGAAAACTTTAAATGAAGTTGAATTAATAAGATTCTCACCGCCTTGTGTACCAGCGTCACCTTTTTTCGGCCATGTTGGCGGGCATGGTCAAATGAATACCTTCAAAAAATACCAATAGAAAGAAATCATTTGTAAACCTATATATTGGAATACCTGCAAAGCCTCTCTGTATTTGACTCAGTGACAATCTTTAAACTTTCAACTACCCCCCTGACGTTTTCGTGTTCAAGCATCGAGTACTCTCCTGAAAAATTGACAAAAAAATTGTTTTTTTGTAAAAATCGTGCAGAGACACACTTACCTTCTGTGTTTTGTCTGCAAATGATAATGTCGACATTATCATGACGTGTGTTAATACCTTCAACATTTAAAAAGTAAAATTATTGTACGAAAACTGCACTTTTTAAGTATAGGAATTAGACTGAAATAACCTGGCATAGATTTGCAGTGCAAAACATTGACAAATAAATCTAGCGAGTTCCTGAGTTCGACGTTTCTTGATTTTATGTCTGGAAACATTTTTCATTTCACTTTTTTTTGTTGCCCCAAAAATACTTAGCTTACCTAGCC
>Ga0194133_10005722_pt1 | contig 15704 bp, 15 predicted proteins | sample TA2KigOf40mmetaG_FD_155448 | JGI IMG/M metagenome (GOLD analysis project Ga0194133, IMG submission 155448) | Freshwater microbial communities from Lake Tanganyika, Tanzania - TA2015055 Kigoma Offshore 40m | ecosystem: Environmental > Aquatic > Freshwater > Lake | place: Tanzania: Lake...
TCACATCAAGTTAAAGAACATCTCTGGGTGCTTTGGACCGATTACTTCAAGCCCAACCACTTCGAGGCTTACCCACAACTCCATGCTCTCTTCAATGAGGCAACCAAGTTGGCTGGCGCTACCGGCACCAAGGGAACAAATGATGTTGCTGTAGCCGAGAAGCTAATCTCGAAGATTGACGAAATCGCAGAGATTTTCTGGGCAACGAAGAAGTAAGGCGGCAGAGAACCTTCCATAACCCGTGGTTTTTAATCTTCATCACTGATACTCTGCCAGCATTACGGATTTGTGCTCAATTTGTCTAATGATCGGAGCCGCAATGGATTTTTCGGGATATGTCTATGAAGGGGCAGACCATACAGAAGCCCACAAATATCTCCTACCTGTACTTGAAAAATTTATCAAAAAACATCTCCCTGTACCAACAGGAAAGCGGATTTTGGATTTGGGTTGTGGAAACGGATCTGTTGCGAATTATGTCAAAAACCTTGGCTACTATGTGGAAGGAATTGATCCATCTATCCAAGGGATTGAAATCGCAAGACTAGAATCGCCCGACATCAAGTTTTTCGTTGCCGACACCTCATCTTCCATGAAGTTTGATGAAAAATACGATTTGATATATTCTCTAGAAGTTATTGAACATGTTTATGACCCTTACGAATACATGGAGTTTTTGGCATCTAATTTGCGAAGTGATGGAGTAGCTATAATTTCTACCCCCTATCATGGCTATTTCAAGAATTTAGCGATGGCACTAACCGGAAAGCTCGATGCGCATTTTACTGCGCTTTGGAAAAATGGACACATTAAATTTTGGTCAAGAAAAACATTAGGAATCCTATCAAGTACCCAGAATTTAACTGTGATTCAATCTACCAGGGTTGGCAGAGTTCCATTATTAGCTAAAAGCATGGTTCTGGTGCTGAAAAAATGAGGAAGCAGTGTTTAATTCTTCTTAAGTTCTTGATTACGAAAAGTAATTAACATGATTGAACTAGGATCAAGGAATATACCTGTAAGTGTCGTTATATTCACTAAAAATGAAGAATTGAATATTGAAGAATGCATAAGGAGCTGTAAAGACTTTTCAGAGATCCGAGGGGTTAAACGACACAAACTAACTATACATTCACCACTAAATTTGTGAATGAAAATGCGCTTCGAGACAATTTACATGGCTGCTTTTCTGATTTTCGACCATTGACAGATATTCAACAGGTATCCCAATTAGTCTAACCTTTAGATATGAGATGGTTTCTCCCTATCCCCCGAAAGGCCAATCTCATGCCAAAACGAAGACTTGGATTTGTTAAATAGGATTTGAATATAGGATGAACATACTACAAGTTGCAATACTTCAAGAGTCCATAGGGGGACCATTCAATTCTAGTCTCAATTTTCATCTAGCCTTACATCAAATTAACTCTGGGAATTCCATTCTTGCATTTATTGGGAGCGGTGACCTAGACCGCATAAGTCGAGCGCGAAATGATTTCAAAATCTTACCTACAATAAACAAGTCAGGAAAAATCAGACCAAAACGAATTTCACCTCGGTTTCTAAAGAATTTTGCGAATGAATATTCAAATTTTGAAGTAATTCATTTTCATGGATTCTTTATTTTGAGTTTTCTTCCCATGTTGGTGCTTTGCCGAATTAAGAAAAAGATTGTTGCCTTCCAACTGCATGGCAGTTTGATGAAATATGAATTTTCAAATGGTTTTTTTTTAAAGGGTCTTTACATTCATTTATTCAAATTTCTGACTCGCAACCTGTATCTAATATTTGTGTGCTCAAGCCAAATTGAAATTGATCAAATTCCAAACCATTTGAAGAGCAGTTTTGTAAAGATTTGTCTGATAAACTATCATGAGTCGATATTGGAGTTGCAAGAGGATTCTGAAGACTTAAATTTGGACTATGTTTTAAATTCGAAGAATACTCGAATACTTTACCTTGGGCGAATCACGAAAAAGAAGAATCTTAAGTTTCTTGCGGAAGCGGTCTTAGCTGCTAATTTAAAAGTGGGGAACTTAGAACTTGTAGTTGTTGGACCTGTTGACCATGACCAAAAGCAAGTATTGACCGATTGTATATCTCTACTAAAAGATAGATTTATATACTTGGGACCAATTTTTTCAAAATTTGTGAAGGCAGAGATTATGAGCTACTGCCACATTTTTGCTCTACCAAGTGATGGTGAAAATTTCGCCCTTTCAGCACTTGAGGCTGAAGCCAACGGCCTCCACATCTTGATCTCTGAAAATGTCGGGGCTATCGCGGTCCTAAATCCAGTCCGGACTACCGTTCTTAAAACTCTTGATTCAGTAATCTGGGCTGAGGCCTTGATTGAGCTGTCAAATAAATTTGAATCACAAGATCACTACCAAATACCAGAGCGATTGAATTTGATGGATTGGCGCCATGAGGCTTCAAATTATCTTAAATTTCTTGAATATGAGTGTAATAGTTCAACTTAAAAGCCTAGAATCATGCGATGTGCGGCATATTAGCGACAAACAGATACTCGAGAAAATTCATTCAAGCTCTTGATGCACTAGAGCACAGGGGGCCAGATTTCAAAACTACACAATCACTTGATTTAGCACAAATTGGATTTACTAGATTGGCTATCAGAGGTCTTGGCCCAGAAGGACAACAGCCGTTTCATTGTACATGCGGGCGCTGGACTGTAATTTACAATGGAGAAATATATAATTGGAAGGCCCTAAGTTCAGAATTTGATTTGGGACTTGAATCGACCTGTGATGGAAGAGTGATTGCTCCTCTTATTTGTAAGCTTGGCATACAAGGACTCTCTCGATTAAAGGGTATGTTTGCAATTTTCGCATACGATAATTTGAATCAAAAATTCTTCGTTGTGCGCGATCAGTTCGGGCTTAAGCCATTGTATATAAGACATACCAAAAAATCATGGGTAATAAGTTCAGAAATCAAACCACTCTTAGTGCTTGGTCCAGATACATATTCAGAAACTGCGTTGAACCACTATAAAACGTTTGGTTTCCTATCGCCGAACCAATCAGGATTTTTGAACATCTCATTAATAGAACCCGGTAAAGTTCTAATTTTGAATTCAGAAGAATTAATCGGTACTGAATATCTCCAAAATACTTTTGTGCCAGCAAAGGCAAGAGGTACTAAAGATCTCAAAAAGGAACTTTCAAGAATAGTTATAGAAAACTCGGAGACGGATGTAAGAACTGCTATCGCATTTAGTTCGGGTTTTGATTCTAATCTAGTCGCGAGAATCTTGACAAATTCCGAACAAAACTTTGAACTTTTTCACTTGACGGGCATTACCGAACATGATGAAACGCAAGATGTACTCGAACTAGCACGAGCAATCAAAAAACCTCTTACTGTAGAAACAATTAGTTTTGAAGAAATTTCTTTAGAAGACTATTTTGCTCGAATGGATCGATTGACATTTGATGGCTTGAACAGCTATGTGTTTTCAAAGAAAATTGCAGATAATGGCATTAAGACATTTTTGTCAGGTCATGGGGGAGATGAGTTTTTACGCGGATATAAGTATTCGCAATTTGAACATGCAATTATCCAGGAACTTATTGGTTGCACGCCTGCAAGATTGCGCAGTAAAATTTTTCAAAATACTAGATATGAAGGTAGGGAACATCTATACAAAAAAGTTGAGAAGACAGTCGGTGGTAAATTTCCTCGATATTACGGGCAGACCAGATCAGTGGGTTTATCGCCGACACTGGAGAGTTATGACCAAATACGAGTTCCCCATGCTTGCTATTCTTTGATTGAAAATTTGGGTCTAAGTCAACAAGACCAGGGGCAAATATTTCATTACTTATCGGGTTTGAGCCTTTTGGATCTCGATCAATTTTCTATGTCATTTTCAATTGAAGGCAGGCCCCCTCTAGTGGATTTAGAGATTCTCGCATTATTCCACGATTTCAATATTCGAACAAAAAAGGACCTCGCTAGTGCGGTTGATGATTCAGTTTTAAAGAAGATTCTTAATCGAAAAAAGAAAGGATTTTCACTTAATATCTCAAAGCTACTTGAATGCAATCTCGATTATACCTTAGAAAAAATAGGCACTTTGAAAGATTTCCCGAAATTGAATATATCTGAGGCGCAGATTAATAATATTGTGGTTAATCGAAGTAACCTCAGCACAGGAAGCTCAAATTTGCTTTGGCAATTTCTCACTCTAGCTTCGTGGATTAACAAAAATGCGTAAATTGAAGTCAATAGTTCTAAATATTAGAAATAATATGTTCTATCTATTTCTTACCTTTTTAGGGTTGGCAATGGCGCTAATTACGACCATAATCGTCACGATAAGCTTGAGTGTCAATGATCGCGCCGATTATGGAGTTGCGACGGTAGCACTAATGCAGATCATGATGGTCTCCCAACTGGGTTTGCCTGGAGCTTTTGGAATTACAGGGCTAGGTCCCTTTCGGAAATTTGGCTTTCGAAAATTTCTTAGGTTGTACTTATTGAGAACTCTTTGGTTTTTTTTGGCAATTCTTATTTTTACTACAATTTACCAAGCAGATCTTTTAGTAGCTTTATTCGCTTTTTTGAACGCTCTACTTCTTATTCCTTCTCAATGGATAATGAATGCTCTTCAAAAAAGTATTGGTAGGAATGAGTTCTTTGCCTTACGAATGACACCAACTTGCCTCCAATTCATGCTAGTCTTGAGTTTGCCCATTCTGAAACTTGAGAATTTACGAAACTTTTTCTTAGCATGGAGCATCGGGAATCTTTTTTTTCTATGCGCGTGCTTTGTTTTTTTAAGAAGAGAAATGAAAGTCGACTTCGTTGGTGAATCTCCCAAGGAAATTAGAGAAATCGTGAAGCTGGGTTACGCAGGGTTCCTACCACATGTATCAATTCAAGAAATTCTTCGATTTGAGCTTATCTTATTGCCTCTGCTTAAAGATTCTTCCTTCATTGCTTCATATTTTGTCATTATTGGAGTCGCTACTTGGCCAAAAGCTATTTGCGACTCAGTTGCAGTAGCAAATTTTCCTAAAATACCTACACATGTAGAACCTATTTCAAGAAAAAGATTCTTGAAACGAATTTCAGTGCAAATTCAAGCCATATTGCTAGTATCCTTTGCACTGAATTTCCTTGTAATGCTTGTTCTGCAAAAGATCTATCCATCTGAATACACCTCTACAATTTGGGCTATTCTTCCTCTTACCATTAGCTCGGTCTTGTCTTCATCAAGAAGACTTTACTTAGATATGCTTCGTTCGCAGGATAAAGAGTCTGCCATACATGCCACAAAAATTGAGCTAGTTTCGTTCCTGCCCACTCTACTTAGTAGTTTTCTCTTGGTATCCAATTTGGGTCTGTTGGTATGGACTTACTGCGTTTTACTCGCTTCCTGTTTAGGTTATTTCATCACATTCAATAGGGTGAAAACGTATGAAAATCGCTAAATTTATCAGTGCAATTTTTGTTTGTGTGCTTTTTAAACTTATGTTTGGAAGCAGTTTTCTTCTGAATTTGGTGATTATTCTCCCATTATTTATCGGAACCATTAATCGAGAAAATGAGATTACCTGCATTCATATTTCTATTGCCAAGTATATGAAATTACTTTACGTAGCTCTCTTTCTGGCAAGATTTGTCGCAAATAGAACTTTGCAAAAGGACTCCTATTTTGGTCGTATTGTAATTACCGAGTCCAACGTCGACCAGGCCATGTTACTTTGTTCCGTATTCACTACATCATTTTTATGTGGGATATTTTTTAGTCATTCTCTTCAACAGGGAGCGTGTAAGTTAAAGTTACAGCTTGACCTCAAGGATATACTTTGGCTTAAATCGTATGCACGAATTGGATCGGCAGTTTCGCTTTGCGGGTTTTTTACCTACTTCATAATCTCGAGTTCTCAGACAAATTTCGCGTTGATGCTCAAAATGCATAACAAAACATTACTCCCGGCTAGTGGTATCGGCGGTTTGGGACTGTCAATTTGGGCAATTTTAAGTGCTTCCTCAGTCACGTTGGCTTTGCTATATTCGATAATTACAAAATCGTACTCTGAATTTTTATACACAATAGCCATATTCAGTATCTACATCTTTTTACTAGGAAGTAGACTCGATCTTTTTTCAATTTGTCTGAACGTTTACATTTTGTACACCTTATTTAGTAGAAGAAGTGGACTTGTGATTTTGGCTTACCCTGTGTCTATATTGATTCCCATTTTTTTCTACACTCTCAATTCTCGTATCAAGAATGTGGTTGATAAAGTTGGTTTTGTTGATGCATTTACTTACCCGATATTGGACGCTTCACAAGTAGTTATTACTCAACCAAAAGCTTTTTTCGAGACGACATTACATTTCAATCGAATTCTGGAATTGTCTAGTAACTATATTCCTAGATTTTTTTACCTAGATAAACCTTCAATTCAGAATCTAAGACTTGATACAATTGTTGCAAATAGTTTAGGTACGGAATTGCAACGAGGTCGTACTGGTTGGCCCACTGGTGCGTTCACTGAATTATTCATCATTGGAAACTTTTATTTTTTGGTTCTAGCCTCATTCGCGACTGGAATAATGGTGTCTGCCCTTTTCTTAAAAATCATAAAAAATAGCAAAAATACAGGGCCGCTGGTTGTGAAACTGCTTGTCTTTTTTGGATTCTTATTAGCTTGGTATAAGGATGGTGACTTTTTTGTGACTATTCAAGGTTCAGTTCGTCAATATATCTATGCACTGATCGCAATATTTGGTATTTCTAAATATCGGCAATATCGAGATCGAATAAAATGAAGAGAATTGTTCACCTAGTACCTGAATGGCCAACGAATTATCAAACCTTTGTACAGGATGATATAGAAATTTCACGAACTATTGGCGATATCGTAAGTGTTTTCGGATTTAGTGCATCAGAAAGCGGTATAAAATGTATCCTATTCTGGATTCGCCGTACGCCCTCAATGATGCTTGGGTATACGAGGTTATGTAAATTTAGATTGTATAGAAAAGGGATCTTCCAGTGGAAACTCTCAATTAAACAACGCCTTCGACTCTATATTTTGATTGGAAAAATTCCATGGTTATTGACAGAACAGTCAGTGGTTCATGCTCACTTTCTTGCACATACTGCAGAACTTGGAGCTTACCTTGGAATGCTAAATAGTCGAATTGTGACAGTAGTAACGGCTCATGGTTCGGAAGTCTTGATGAATGCGACTCCGACATTATTACAAATCGCGAAAAAGTACGACTTTATAGTCTGTGCCTCTAGAGCAGTTTTAGCAGATTTGAATAGAAAAGCAGTTTTACTTAATTCAAAAATTACATCGTCTCAGTATGTTCGTTATTGCAGAACACATGAAATGACTTCTCCTTCAGATGAAATTCCGGCTGTTCCGTCAATTCAAAATAAAACATGGAGATTTCTTTCAGTAGGCAGATTGCACCCGCAGAAAGGTTGGGATATTTGCATCAAATTAGCGCTTGAATTCAAGAGCAAATCAATTAAGTTCAAATGGACCTTCATTGGTGATGGTTATGAATTCCAAAGAATTGAAAAGCTGGTTTATGATCAAGGCTTACAAAACGAAGTTTCATTGCTCGGGCGGAAGCCTCGAAACTTCTGCTTAGAACTGATGAGAAAATCTGATTTTTTGGTGTTACCTTCTGTAATCACCGATAAGGATTGTGATGGCTTACCGCTTGTGATTCTTGAGGCGATGAGAGCTGGCTCTATTGTTATTTCCACAAAAGCCGCTGGGATACCTGAAGCTATTGGGGAAGGTCGTGGCTTTTTTCTCAATGAATCAGTGGAAAAGTCTGCGCAACAAATTGTTTCTTTAATGGGAGACTCACATGGTATGAAGAGTATCAGTAGGAGTGCAAAATTATGGGTGGCTCAAAATACTTCCATAGACAATTCCGACCCTCTACTGGAAGTCTACGGCTACGCTTTCAGAAAGTTGGCAGATGCCAATTAATTTCTTACCATCAATAAATATTCTCTTTTGAGAGGCTTCCAATACAAGGAAGGCGCTACTGTCATCCACATCGTCACTGATTAAGATACCAAATCCACTGTGTTTAGCAATTTTGTACTCCCAAGCTTGATGTTCGTAAGTATGATTCGAATCATGCAAAAAAATACTGCTGTCATTTATCAAATTTTTGTTGGACTGCATCCATTTCTCTAATGCGTTGGATTTGTTGATAACATGCTTATTTACTCGCTTTTTAAGTTCTTCTGGAACATATTTGAGATCAAAGTCATAAACATCAAATGTATGCAAGACCCCGAACTGATTGACCTCTAATGCCGCTAGAATTGCAGCCGCCGATGCTCCATTTGCGGTTCCAGTTTCAACAACCAAACTGGGTTTAATAGTACGCACCAACACATAAAGAGCTAGAGACAAACCATCACCGGCATTCCAATCTTCTGGTGCATCCCCCTTCTGCATTAACTTCCAATTCTTCCACTCTGAATACCAAACTTTTGATTCATTCTCAATGTCAACGAGTGTCAATGATGGGTGTATCGAAATGAATTGAAAAATATCTGTATAAACGTCGATAGCTTGCTGTTGATATTCAATTACAGACACTTCCTTATCGACTGACTGCCCAGAAACTCTCTTTGCAAATTTCTTGAAGGTAGCCTTTGCGCCATATATTCTAAAATTCATCAATAGGCGTCGAAAAATCGATGCTCGTAGATACTGCATAACAGTAATATACCCCTTAGAGCCTAGGTATTTTCTAGAGAAATAGAGTAAACTTTTCAATAATTGCTATCTAAGTAAAAATAAGGGGAAGTGCAACTTTTGGGTAAGATTCCAGTTACTGCCGTGATTTTTTCGCTAAATGAAGCAGCCAATATCGCAGAATGCATTTACTCTTTGAATGAGTTTGAATCGATAGTCGTCGTTGATTCGGGAAGCTCAGATGGAACTTTGGGAATTTGTCATGAGCTTGGAGTTAGAGTGGTGCCGTTTACATGGAATGGACATTATCCAAAAAAGCGACAATGGACTCTCGAGAATGTGAAATTTTCAACAACTTGGATATTTTTTGTTGATGCGGACGAGAGATGTACGCCAAAATTGAGCCAAGAGATCACAAAATTAGTAAATAGCGATGAAAATGATTTCGCAGCTGCCAAAATCAAATTGGATTATTACTTTTGCGATAAACAGTTAAGATTTGGCCATACTATGTGGAAGACAGTTCTGCTCGACCCGGTGCGAGCACGTTATCCTTTGGTAGACGATCTATCAGCGAAGGGCATGGGTGAACTTGAAGGGCATTACCAGCCTCAAATTTCAGGTCGTACAATCCGATTAAAAAGTAAACTTGTCCACAGAGATAAAGACTCCTTGGACTCATGGGTTGAGAGACATATACGATATGCAAATTGGGAAGCGTACCTAATTTCTAAACCTGAGTTAAGAAATGAGGTACTCAAGCACAAGACTCTTGGTGGAAGATTTTTGAAGTTCAATAGATTTCAAGGACTCTTATATTTTCTCTATGCGTATGTTATTAGATTAGGATTTCTAGATGGCCGTGCCGGTTTCAATTTCGCATTTGGTAAATCGTGTTACTACTGGCTTATTTCGGCACTAGCAAGAGAAGGGAGAACCTCAAAATGAGCTTCTCATTTTTTTCCTGCTGAGGTTCGCTCCCTGAAATGAAGTCATTCAAATCAAAACTTCGTACTCGAAGAATGTTAAGACAAATTCGTGAAAAACTCGGAATATTGACTTCTATTTTTCAATCTCCATACCAAACCATAAATTACAACCTAGCAGCTACGGGAATTGAAGTAATTATTGATGTTGGAGCAAACGTAGGTCAATTTGCCATTGATATGCGGAGAAGTGGCTTCAAAGGTCACATTCACTCCTTCGAACCTGTAAAACAAATTTTCAGAAAATTGGAAAAAACTGCTAGCAAAGATCCCAACTGGAGTGTGTACAACCTTGGTCTTGGTGCACATGAAACTAAATCAATGATTCATGTTAGTCAAAATGATGGACTGAGTTCTTCTATTCTTGAAATGAATTCAATTCACCTTTTGAATTTTCCAAATTCGCATACTTCTTATTTGGAAGAAATATTGCTTTCGAATGTAGATACTCAGCTCAAATTATTGGGGTTAGATCCAAAGAATTGTTTGTTAAAAATAGACGTACAAGGTTTTGAATCGCAAGTATTACTAGGCGCTTCAGAATCACTTTCAAAAATTCCACTACTTTTTATAGAGGCATCTTTAGTTCCACTTTATAGAGAAGAGAAAGACCTTATTAAATTACTTAATCTACTTTCGAGTTTTAATCATCATGTCATTGATGTCTATCGAGGCGTACAAACAAAAAATGGTAAACTGCTGCAAGTCGATTTACTTACTCAGCTTGCTGATTTTGAAAGTTGATTTTTTGAATATTGTCTATCTAAGAACCAACTATTGACCAGAACCAACGGGTATCGCCATCTACACAACAGATCTTGCGGAAACACTTCAGGCTGAAGGTCACCAAGTAAGTGTTGTGACTAGCATGCCTCATTGTCAGTGGTGGCAAGTTCCACCAGAGTTTGCCCACCTTGGTGAAGGCACCGGAACTCATAACAATGTTTCAATTATTCGTGCCAAGCACTTAGTTCCTCCAAAATGAATGCCTTTTTGAGAATGCGCTTTGAAATTTCACTTTGGTGGAACTTGCGAAGGGTATCAAAAAAATTACTGGGGAATGAATTTGACTTGGTCATTGCCTGTATTCCGACTGTGGCTGCTGGAATTATTGGAAGAAAAATTGCTAGTCAACATGGAATTCCATTTGGTTTAATTGTGCAGGATTTATCTGGTTCTGGCGCAAAACAGTCGGGGCTGCGTGGTGGTGCGTTTATATCGAAAGTAGCCCTGGCAGTTGAGGAATCATTACTAAAGGCTGCAGATTCGATTGTGGATGTCTCTCCCGCCATGCGCGACGTAGTTTCGAGTATTAGGGTCCCTACATCGAAAGTTTTGGAAATAACAAATTATTCTGCTCGAAGTATTGAAGTTGTGAACCAAGATTTGGCTCGTAAGAGCATCAGTTGGAGAAGTAATGGATTTATCGTTATTCATACAGGAAATATGGGATAGAAGCAGGGATTAGAGAATGTAGTCAAGGCAGCCAAGGTGCTTGGGTTTGCTTGGATGCAAAGGTTTTGCCTGGAGTCACGATTAGTGAATGCAGCGTGGTTTCTGGGGTAAAATTGCTCGAAAGTCCTTGCCAGATTTTTCGATGTAAATTGATGGGCAGGTTGATAAGGTCTTACCAACAAGGTAGGGGATTGATGCCACGCATGTTGGTGATGAACAGAAAATATTGGCTCACTTGGACAGAAATCTCTTTGCAACTATGCAATTAAATTCTGACAATTAAATGGTATTTGATGAACGAGATAACTTTAACGTTCAATTTACTCAGCAAGCAATTCTAAGAAAAATTTTGCAGCTTTAGTTCCATCAAAGTTTTGCTTTGCGTAATTTTCACTCGCTTCAGACATTGAAGAATGTAACTTTTTGTCTTTGATAATCCTCGTAACTGCCTCACTGAACTCAGAGATTGGTGCGTCAGGATGAACAATAATTCCCGCGCGAGCCTCATTCAGGATTATTGCACTTGCATTATTCGGATCTATTGAGGCAACAATTGGTTTCCCCGAGCTTAAATAACTCATAATTTTAGAAGGGACTGAATATTTCGAAGCCTCAGGTTCTAAGACTGCGAGTAATACCGAAGCCTCCTGGAACAATTTAGCAAGGTCACCAATGGGGAGAAAATCTCTCAATTCAATATTTGCTCTTCTATTCTCTTGCTTCTCAAGAATTTTGCGGCCATATCCTTGACTGACTACCACCAACTTAAACTCTAGATTTATGAAATCTTTGTCGTCGGCTAAACCTATCAATAGTTCGGGACGGTGCTTTAGACCTAAAGTTCCCGCGTAAACAACAATCTTCTCGAGTTTCTTCGGCCGAGTAATTTCAATATTCGAAAATAACATAGGGGGAGTCCAATTTGGATACACATGGAATTTAGTAAGATCTAGATTCCATAGGGTATATATTGATTTAAAATTAGGTGTTATCGCTACTACAGCATTGGCGCCCTCAACTATTTTTTTTTCTATATTTTGTAAAGGTTTTTCAAAGATTGACTTTAAATGACCAAAATTTCTAAAACTGTTACCAATAGCTATGCTATAAACATCTTGCCACCAAAATATATATGGGCGTCTAGTTGCAATCATTTTCTTACTGAGACGAGACATTGCAAAAAGTGGAACATTTGAAAAAATTGAATAGTGAGGATCATAAACTTCAATTTCTCTCCAGAATGCATCAGAAATCTTGATTTCGTGATAAACACGTTGAAAAAAATTATATCTATTAAACTTTTTATTAGTTGAGATTGCAACAAATTCAACTCTGGCGAATCACCATCTATTCTCTCCACGACCCCGCGACCTGAGATATAATCTGAGCAGTACATATGCTGCACGGAATGACCGAATTTAGCCAAATTACGAGCTAAATCTGCCTGAGGTACATGTCCTGAATAATCCAGAACAACGATTCGCATCTACACAGAAACTCTCACTTGATCGTTAATCCATGTATAAGTCTCCGTCAGTCCTGCGATTAAATTATAGGAAGGCGACCATCCGAGCACTTGCTCAATCAATTTATTGTCGGATGTGCGTCCTCGTACACCTAGTGGGGCATCCAATTTATGCGTACGAGTGACGGCTTTTTTTGCAATTACAGAAACGTATTCAACTAATTGATTAATTGTAACCATCTGCTCAGATCCAATATTTACAGGTCCAGTAAAAGTAGATTTCATTAAAAGCCTGGTAGCATCAATGCAATCCTCGATATACAAAAATGATCGCGTTTGAAGACCATCTCCCCAAACTTCTATTTCTCCTGAATTACCATCAATTTTCGCAACCTTTCGACAAATTGCAGCAGGTACTTTCTCCCTCCCACCGTCCCAAGTACCAAGTGGTCCATAAATATTGTGGTATCTTGCGATTGCCACTGGGATTTCATAATTTCGTGAGTAACTCAAATAGAGGCGTTCGCTGAAAAGTTTTTCCCAACCATATTCACTGTCAGGATTTGCTGGGTATGCACTGGACTCTTCACAATTCGGGTTATCTGGAGTTAGCTGATTGTGCTCCGGATAAATGCATGCACTGCTGCTGTAGAAAATTTTTGTCTTGTTAATTCCGATTTTCTCATTCAATATTCGTAATGCTTCCAAAACATTTAAGTTAATCGTTGCTGAATTGTGCATTACCTGAGCGTCATGATCACCAGTAAAAATAAAACCTGCACCGCCCATATCTGCCGCAAATTGATATATTTCATCAAATGAGTCTATTGACTGGGTGGTCGTTGAAATACTTAAAACTTGTCTCACTAAATCGAAATTTCGTAAATCCGTAACAACAAATTCGTCAGCTTCTGATGAAGAAAACTGAGGATTTTTGAGATCAGCACCTCTCACCCAATAATTTTCTGCTTTCAAACGTGAAACCATAGCATTGCCAATGAACCCACCAGCGCCTAAGACCAGTGCTCTTTTTTGCCCTCCACTCATGGGTCAATATTAACAACTTTTCTTAACCCTTGGTATCTTTCTTGGGAATATTTCAAATTCGTATATCTTCAGTCCATTTATGGACCAATTTTGAGAGTAAATTTGAAACTCTGCGCAAAACCTCAGCAAGTAGCGCATTGAATAGGTGGGAGGATAGGCACGTGAAAGAATCACTCCTTCAGCGATTAACAAAACGGACAAGTGTTCAACAAGTCACCATTCTGGCTTTAATGTTAATCCCGGATAGTTTCGCTCTCGCGCTATCGGCGATTACTGCTTATAACCTTAGATTTCCTGACACCTCCACCTTGGTCGATAGCAAACCTGCAATTGCGCAGTTTGAATATCGAGGAATTCTTTCGGTAGTGGTGGTTGCCTGGATACTAATTTTGGTGGCTACAGGTACTTACCGATTTAGCCATGCCACTTTGGTTGTCTTTAACCTGCGTATGATCATCAAGAGATCATTTACCTTCTTCTTCTTTCTGGGATTTCTCTCCTTTATTCTCAAAGCTTCATTTTCGCGGTCAGTCTTTTTGGTCATGTTGGCAAGCGGGCTGTTTTACCTCTTCTTAGTGCGTATAGCCGTGTATGGACTGGTTTTACGACCATTGATTCTTAAGAAAAAAGTTACCTCAAATTTGATGATCATTGGTCGTGAGAAGAAAGATTTGGAAGAACATAGTGATTGGCTGATAAAGAATCGTACCCTTGGATTCACTATTGCTTCGCGGCTTGTCTGTTCCGAAATCAACAGCACTTGGATTGGAGAGTTTGACAAGCTCTTGCGCTACAAGAAGATTACAGAAGTTCTGCTGCTGCCTGGTATGGAAGCTGATCCAAACTTCTCTAAATTCATCCACTATTGCGAAGATTTCAAAATCCATGTGAATTGGATTCCATTGGACTCAGGAAACCTTGGGTATTGGTTAATCCCATCCCCCCAAGAAGGAATTCCATTTTTAACATTTGAAAAATCTGAAATATCGCTGCCGTGGCGTGTGGCCAAGCGAGCATTTGATTTGGTCTTCTCAATAACTATTATGATTGTGCTTAGTCCGTTTTTTATTGCGATTGGTATAGCTGTTCTCGTTTCGAACGGTTGGCCAATCTTTTACTCTCAAAAGCGTGTGGGGCTCAATGGTCGCACCTTTAAGTTTTACAAATTTAGATCAATGATCAAAGATGCTGACAAAATTGTTGAAGAAGTTGAAAATATCCACGCATACGACCATGTACTCTTTAAGAATAGGCGAGATCCACGGGTGACTCCGGTAGGAAGGTTCTTACGTAAGTACTCACTTGATGAACTGCCACAATTCTTAAATGTCATCAACAACAGCATGTCGGTGGTTGGGCCAAGACCGGCTCTTCCTAGTGAAGTGAGCGTGTATAACTCAATATATGAGCGACGATTGATTGCCAAACCTGGAATTACCGGGCCGTGGCAAATTTCTGGGCGCTCAGATTTAGATCTTCGCACAAGCGTTGCCTTGGATTTGAATTATCTGGTAAATTGGAGTTTTACTCGGGATTTGTGGATCATTATTGCAACTATCGGAGCGGTATTTAAGGGACGCGGTGCTTACTAATTAAGACTTTTGGAGAGAGAGCATTTGCACTGGGTCTTGTAATCTACTTACTGACTTTACTTTTGTTTACTTTATTTCCTCGTCCATTGTTGGAATCGGCAAATCCAGGTGAGATTGAAGAGTTTCTACGCACTCATGCCAACCTTTTCTACAAGATTCTCTATGCCGATACTTCATTGGTTTACATCGGGAATTATTTACTTTTGTTTCCATTTGCCTTGCTCGTTTCGTGGGCATTTCCTTCGTGGTCTGTTGTCTTGCGGTTTTCAAGCGCAATCATGATTTCTGGATTTATTGAAATTTCGCAGATTTGGATTCCGGGACGCGTTTCAGATGTCGTTGACTTTGTTTCGAATGTCTCCGGAGCTGCTGTTGGAATTCTTATTTATGAAAAGGGGTTGCGTCGAAAGAGTTAGCAGTTATCCTTCATTTTGAATAT
>Ga0194133_10005723_pt1 | contig 15704 bp, 11 predicted proteins | sample TA2KigOf40mmetaG_FD_155448 | JGI IMG/M metagenome (GOLD analysis project Ga0194133, IMG submission 155448) | Freshwater microbial communities from Lake Tanganyika, Tanzania - TA2015055 Kigoma Offshore 40m | ecosystem: Environmental > Aquatic > Freshwater > Lake | place: Tanzania: Lake...
CTATTTCTGAATGAATAAGATGAGCTCGGGTCGAAGAAAGAGTCGCAACTGCCGCCGGTCTTTCGTTGCGGGCAAACCGAACGGTGGGCGGGCGGGGGGGCAGGGCGGGGGCCGCCCCAAACATCTTGGCATACTTTGGCTCGCGCAAAGAGAAAGAGATGCGCGCGGAGCCGCGGAGATTGGAGGAGAAAAATAAAAAGATAAAAGCGCGCACCCGGCTGCTCTCGTCTTTGCGTCGCGCTTTTGCGCGAGCGCCGTCCCCGAGGGAGTCGCACCGTGCACGCAGAGAGAGAGAGCGCTCGCTGCTGGTGCGCACTTTGGTTCCACCATTTTTCCATACGTATGCCCCATTTGGGTTTGTTCACCCTTCTCTCTCTTACACTTTTTTGTCTCCCGGCGCCCCTTTTCGCGAGACAACGTCGGCGGGCGCGGACACGCCCGCCCGCCCTTCGAGACTCCCTTTTCGACGAAGATGTCGCGTTGGCGCAACAAAAAAAATAAAAAACACAGTTTGAGTATGCACAACAAAAAAAATAAAAACTCAGTTTCGTGCGTGAGTGGGTTCAATTTTGTAAGGGGAACGAAACAATTTTCAAGAAAAATGAGTTGCGTTTTGAACGGTCTAGCTTATCGCCGCGTGGGCTGTGCGCGTTTCGGAGAAAAAGAAAATCGCGCCGCGTCCCGTGTGAAAAGAGCCTCCACCGTGTACGTCAAAGAAGGCGTTCTCTCTCTCGCTCTCTCTGTGTTGCGCCTGCCTGTCTGGCGTCCGTGCGCGCTCCCCCCTCTGAGCCTCGCGATCGGGCCATCCAGCAGTTCGATAAAACATTGTAGAAAATAGGATCAAAGCGTTTCTCATTCAAACTTGAACTGCCATTTCTCGCTCAAAACGCGCGCCCACCCTCACACACACACGCCTAAGAAGATATTTTTTTACATTAAACTTATGCTACTTTTGTCAGCGTCCGCGGCGCGTAACGTCCTCAGCGCTCGATGAAAAAAATAGAGTTTGATATATTATTACACATAAGACAGGGGTCAAAAAAGAAAAAAATGTCTCGTCGACGAAGGCATAAAATTAGACGGAGAATAATTACTTCCATGAAAAAAAGTGATTTTAAATGTAAAATAATTAAATAATGAAACATTGACGTGCTCCTTTAAAAATGAAACTGGGTTATGTTGGTGCAACAATCCCGGGTCGTTCGTTAAAACTAAAACGTTCATTGAATGTTTTAAAAGGCAGTGTGAAGAAGCCATTGAGCCGGCTGTCTGTCCAGGCCAGGCCAATGTGTCTCGCCCGGGCGGGCATCTAGATTGAAAAAAAAGGGTAGAGATAGCTAAACAAAACTCAAAACTTATTTTAGACATGTAAAAAAAAGATGGAGATTTGTATGAAATTGGACTGGAAAAAGGCTATTTTTGAAGAAGGGTACCCATCGTGTGTCTGGCCTGAACGCGTTGCATGAAATTGAAACGCTTTGTCAAAGAATAAGAAAAAAAACGTAAGAAACCTAACAGTTTCAAACGTCCACGGATGCATGGTTTTTTTTACATTGTGCAATGCTAAAAACGAAGGGTCGAAGGGGGTCCCTCTGGGCCAGAAAAATGGCTGTTGAAAAACACCTCAAAAGTTATTTTATGAATTTTTTTTTCATTCCATTTCATTTGAATTCCAATCCTCTGTGTGTAATCTGTGGGGCGATAGCATTCAAAGCAATGCCAATGCAAAGCAGGAGGAAGGGGGAGAGAAGCTCAGCAAAAAAAAAACGAAAAACGAACAAATCCATATCAAAGAATAGGAGTCTGGAGAGTGAGAAAAGAACTGTGAGCTGAGAAAAAAAGAAGGGCTTAGATTCAATCTTAATATGACTCGTGAGGGATCTAACCCACTGACTGACTGCAATCCTCTCTCTCACTCTCTACATATATAAATTTATCATTATTATGCACAAAACCTATTTTACATATGCTTTGTGTGTTGTGGGAGAAAAAGATTAATAAATAATAAGAGCAGAAAGACATTCTGCCACAACCAGATTTAGATTTGTCACATGGCTATTTTTTGCAGCAAATTGGTTCACAGTCGAAGAGTTGAGCTGAGCTACAAAATGACGGGTTAAGCTTTACTTGGATGTTGAATGGACCAGTAAAACAAACAATATTTCTCATTTTTTTTCAACGAACTTGATTCGATTTGGAAATGTGGTGCTTCGCCCAATCGAAAATTGTCATTTTTTTCAAATAATTTAATGGTGATAATTTTCTTAGTTGTAAACATGGGTGGGATCCAAAGATTTTAGAATTTGATAAATAAAACAAATCATACTAGGTTAGTTGATGTGACAAAATACTAGCGGATCGTTTCTTTCTGCTAATGGGGCTGATTCTTCGAGCCACTTGAAAAAGCGTTGAAAATCTCTAAGTGAAACAAAATTCAAAGAATGAGATGAAAATGAAGAGAGGTTGGGAGAGCTAATAGTATCACTTTCATGAAAATCATCCCAACAGTTTTGAAAAAGCGACAATGAATTTTTTTTCAAAAAAAGATGCACCATTTAAAAACCTGATTTTTATTTTCAGCTAAAATTAGTTTGGTGCAGGAGAGACATGAGGTTATCTAAAGACCTCGCCACTGCCTCTAAAAGTTGGCCTTAAAATTTAAAATAGTTAAAATTGATAGTGCAACCTGTTTTTTTGAAGCCCAAAATATGTTGGCAAGTTGCATTGCACGTTCAGTTACTGCAATAACAACTCGCTTTCTTCTACCAATTAATCATCAGACTTAGAAGAGTCAGAAAAAGTAAAGTTCAATTACCAACCTTATCAATCGAGATACTAGTTCCATCTTTCAAACACACACTACTCCATTTTTAAAAATTCAGATGCAATAAGAGAGCTGCAGATGGCCAAAAGTTCTTTTATTCTGCTTCTTCCATAAATTAAAAGTAAATGTTTGAATTGATATTCCCTTGAGAACACATTAAATACATTTTACAAAGCTTTTTCGTCTGACATTGAAAGGTCACATCGTTGGCAACGCGCGACTAGAAGTATTCGATGGGATCCTCGTGAGACTTCTTGTCCTGCAATTCAGTTGTACTAATTATGCGCAATACTTTAAATGAGAGAAACTTTGTTTGGATGAGTCACAGACACAACTCAGGAATTAGAAACATAATGTTGAATCACCTGTAAAGAGTGGAGAGACAGTCCTCCTTTCAGATCCTTGTAGATTCTCAGGTGGACGTGATGTCCCGATTCAGGATGGGTGTGGACCTTCACAAAGTAGTTCATGCCTGCCACCACCTGGAAGAAAACGTGAGACATTCAAAAGTATCCTTTCTTTAAACATTTTAAAAGCATATTAAGGATCAGAGACAAAGCGGTGAACAAAAAACAAAGAAATTTTCGAAAACGCCCACATGTGCTAAAATTTGTGTGAAAAATGATGCGCAACTCAATAAAAAGTAATATTAAGCCTCGTATTGGCTTGCTTTCAAACATGTCATCGAAGAGAAATTTTTGCTCACTGATTCACAAGATACAGTACCTGTCGTTTGTAAGACTTGGGTTCAAAGTGGGTCAAAGTCTCTCCCAGTTTAGCCTCGACGTGAGGCTTGATCTCGTTGCAGATGCCCCTGACGTCGTCGTCGATGGGTAGAGCGTCACTTGTACCTCCACAGCTCATTTTTTTCCTCTAGAAAAACACACAGTAATGTTAGCTAGACTTGAGTTAATTATTAAAAAAGGCTTATCCATAGACGATGGCAAATTGAGTTTTGGAAATCTTTTCTTGGTATTTTTGATTATGACTTACCAAGGTGAGAGTCTACTCAGTCTAGAAAGAAGTAGAATTGAACTATCGAATCTAACTCTTTCGAAAAAGTATCAAATTTAAGGTTTGGCGAAATATTTGGGAGTGGCTGACGTGGCTGCTGACCTGCCCAAACGAACAAAGATAAGTGCAACTCACTGTCGACACGAAAAAAAACAAGTTGAACTGAAAAGTTTGTAAACAAACGCAGTGAAAAGAGATGATTTTTGTATTTTGTCTAAGATCGCAATTAGACGAAAGAAGATCTCCAAACCTCGAATCACAACAAAGAGAGAGAACCACAGGTTTATAGGATTCATAAGAGGAAATCGAAGAAAATTTATCTACAAATTCCTTAGTATAAATTTGCTTATGGCATTTGACTTGCTTACGAGAGTAGACGTGAAATTTTTCTAGTCAAGTCTAGTTAAGAGTGATCCCCGAAAAAGTGAAGAGAAGTGACTGGAATAAGGTAAAGTTTAGAGGAGCCTGCCTCCTTGCCCTAAATCTGAATCTGACTCAGACAAGTACACCCTACATAGCCAAAAATCCCCTCTGGCCCCTCTCTAGTCCTCAGATTTTTGAGCTTGGGTTAGCCCATAAAGTCACCCCAAACCCAATTCCTTAACTGAGCTTACTTATTAAGCCCATTCCCAAAATCCTGGATATAACTAGAATCAGGTTAAAGCCAAGCTGCAGTACAGATGGCAAAATTTGAAAATCTGGTTAATCCCAAAAGCTGACAAAACATTTAATTTGGTGAATGATTGGACACCCACGCAGATGGATAGCTGTACCACATGATAAATATAGTAAGAATTGTTTACCTGTATGCCCCTGAACGTGCAATAAAGCTTTGAACTGATCTATGTAGACGGCACAAACCTTACAAAATTGAACAACAAGTTAATACGAACGCACACGTTCCTTTTCTTTCATTTTGGCTCAAACATCTCACCTAACTAAGATTTAAACCAAACAGAATATAACTTACAAATGCACTAGCTTATTGTAAATTGACAGTTTATTCTTTGTAATGAAAATGTTATGTTCCTTGTTGAGATCAACTTGAATTGTAAGACACCCACAGCACATCTGGTGAAAGTCAAATAAGAATAATGAGAACATGTGTTCAGAGCAAGATAGGCAGACACCCCTTTCTTTCCAATTAAGAGTAAAGATATAAAAGCAAGGAAGCCTTTGCTGGTTTAAGAAGTATAAGTTCAAACCTTGCAACGATAACAAGATTCACCATGTGCTGTCTACCTGATTGGCAAAGTGCCCTCTGTTGTCTGTTTTCCTGTTGTTTTTGAATTGTTACGTCTCTGTATAAGGTAATAAAATATTTCCATATTACATCGACTTTTATTCAAATAACTAGAAGGAAAGATAAAGACTCAGGGACTCAGATAGACTGATTGATTCTCAGGGAGTGAGTTAGTTAGCTCAAAATCACTCACTACATCTATCTCAACATACGGATCAAGCCATCAGGGGCTGAAATCACCTTTGGACTAAACACGTCTTGATCTATCTGAACCATACAGATTTGGGTGTACGGGGCTAAAATTCTTGGGGGAACACATAACTCAACATGAAAAGCGTAGTCCGCATTTTCAAAAGAACACTACACTGAGAGAACATGCGAGCCTTCTGTACCGTATACCCTTCACCCCCAGACAAATGAGCGGAGATAGGACTCTCCGTGATGTCATGGATTAGTTAAGTCTTCATCCTAAATTCCCTCGCTGGCACCACCTCAGGTACAGATCAAACAGTGTGCCTGGGCAACTGAATGAGATTCCGTACTACGGCCACGACTTCAATATTAGAATAAGCCTTCTAGGCTACTCCTGAGAGCCAACCATCCCACATAAAGGTAGGAGTCTAGCCTTCGGGTGTAGCCGAAGCCCAGCATCCCACTGTCACTGGGACAACTGGTAACCTATACTCCCGCCCCCAAATATGAAGAGGGGACAGGAGCGGCGAGCACCAAAAAAATGGCAAAGGCTTATTTGACTTGGGCCCAACTTACTCTCACAGGTTCAAAAATTAAAGAAATCTCTGAGAATATTAATCGGGGTGGAAGATGTATAAAGAGAGACCCAGATTATTCGGATGCAACAGTAAAAAAACATCTAAAAATATATGAAAATGATGTATTTAACTAAGCGTACGGGTCACGTACGATTTATAAGGTATTTTCAAAAAAGGGATAGACAAGGAAAATGTATAGAAGGAAAATCATCCAACTGTAGTTTACTTTGACAAAAAAGGTTACAAAGTATGATGGGAATTAGGGCCAAATACGCTTTTCTTGGTTCAAACAGAGTTAGAAATTATAAATGCGAATGTTGGTGGTAAACACTTAAACAAAAAACTTTTTCTGACGCTTAGACAATTTTCAAAATGATAAGTGCGAACCATTTTGGTCATCATCACAACCGAACGAAATATCAGATATGTGTCTACTCATCGTCCATTTTTTGACTGTCTGTAGTGTCTCACGCACTGGACGTGCCTCTGACCTTTTACAACACACCCAGAGTGTCTAAAGGAAGAGTATTTTGACATTAGATTTCTCCAGCTGAAATGTAATTAATTACCACGCTTGCAAAAGTCTCTCCACTCATGATGGCCACTCCATCTCCTCCAATCTCTTTAATGCTATTGTCCTTGGTGTAAAATGTCAGCTAAAAAATAAAAATAAAATTGAAGAGTGGTATCAATTTCAAGTGAAGTATTATTTGCACACTAACGGTGTTCATAGGATTTTTGTCACCCATCCCCGTATTCACTGCTCTTTTTAGAACAATAATCTCATGAGGCTTGAGTGATTCCTGGAATTTTTCCATTCCATACTCATTATCAGAGAGATCGGAGCTTTCAATAAAGTGGCGAATTTCTTCTTCGAGCATATCTGTTGTTGTTGATTTCAACCAGTCATCTTGTTTCACATTGATCTCTGCAACGCTCACATAAAAGTCTCGCTTGAGTATTCGATTTAGAAGGTGTTTGGCTTCTTCAACTTCATAAATGTCGGTCTCAAGGATTTTGAAGAAAACCTAAATATTGATTTAGATGGATGCCCATTTTACTTTTTAAGTATTAGAAAAAGTACAAACTTGTTCGTCTGAAAGTTTGGACAAAGCTGTTATTTCTTGACAAGCTCCTGAAAGGCTGTGCGAGTTTTTTCTGTTGTCAAGAACTTTAACGTGCTTATCCGCAATCAAAAAGGCATCCACCTTTAATTACGATGTAAAAATTAGAGGGGAATAACAATTTTTGACATTCAAAATACCATCATTCGATCAATAATTTTAGAAACTCTGTGTTGATAGCCGTGGCGATGAAGCCTAGCTCGATCCTAGAAAAATAAATTGTCGATTATCTAACTCTCCCAACATCAACCTGACATTTGATTTTATCAGCATAATGTTTAATATCACCTGGTACATTTCCAAGACAAGCTCTGCCTCCTTGTCACGAAGACAAATTTTACGTCGGCCTGACTCGCCAACTTTCATCACCTTACTAAAGACAAAAGTATTAGATATACATAGTTAAGGTTCTGGATTCCTATGCAGAACGACCTGAAAGACATGAACCTCTCATACTCAAAAACTCTGCCTATTTTCATATAGTAGTCGTCTCTTATTGTGTAATCCCATTTATCAACATCTATTCCACTACTCTTGTTAGCAACAATGTCATAGAGAAAGCTTTTTGATTCTGGGCGTCCTTTGTACGGCCAAGGTCCAACTGACATATCATGTTTGTGCTTGAAAGGCGTACCAGTCTTTGCATTGATTGGACCTGCAATGAGCTCTTTTATGAAAAGTATGTCAGAGGCTTCCAGTCCGGCAGTTTCTTTCAAGATTGGCATTAGACCATTGTCCTCAATCAAATAGTCAAGCATCTGCACTGATGAAGTTTCATGGTGCCATTCTTGACCAGCTTCGTGCACGAAAAATTCCCACTATAAGATTATGTCAAGTATGACCATTTTTGAACATAAATTACAGGTCTAAACTGCATAAATACCAAGTGAGAAAAAGGACCATGTCCTAGGTCGTGACACAGTCCAGCCAGCATAACACAAAGGACATCTTTTTCATCAACAAGTTCAGGATTATCTTTTTGTAAATGTGCTGCAAATTTCTGTGCTAAGTGTGCAACCCCAAGGGAGTGTTGGAACCTACAATTAAAATAATGTTCTCTTGGTTAGTTTTCTTTAAAGAGTAACTTAAGACTGGATTGCAACAAAATCCCAGAAATAAACAGTGTTCTTTTCTTAGTAAAAATTGATTTGGCTCCATTTCACAAAATAAAAGAAGATGAAAAGCTGCGAAATAGCCACAAAGGAATAGTTATAAAGGTTTTAGCGAAAAGTACCATTAAAAACTAGAAGTACAAAGCCATAATCATCTCCTACTCACCGGGTATGAGTGGCTGTTGGAAAAACAAAGTGACAGGTTCCTACTTGTTTTAGAAACCTCAACCGTTGAAACTGCGGTGTGTCAATGATTGCAACAGCAGAGGGATGAAGCGTAATGTGCCCATGGATGCTGAAATAGAAGTATTAAGACACCATTTTTACTTGTCAAAACTTTGGGGGGAACATTAAATTATTTTCCTCTTACCTGTCATTTATTATTTTGAATTTTGGAGCCTTCACAAAGTTAGTGGACATCCTTTCAATTTGCTCCTTGTCAAGAGAGTGAGACCTCTGAAGGATGGCCGAAAAATCGCTCTCGAAAGCTTTCGGCCATTTCACGCCTGCACATTCGTCCACAGAGGACGTACAGACACGTTTGTTACTTGAATGCATGACTTGAAGTTTTTGGTAGACCAAAAGCAATCTAGAAATTAAAGGTAAATCTAATCTTTTTTATAAGCAACTTGCAGAGAAAACAAACTTGTTCTGACCAAAGATGGGGCTACTCGGGTTGAAGGATACTTCGTACGATTTCAAGGATGGGCAGGTCACACCACCTTATCGTAGATATTTTTCAGTCAACACTTTTTGATTAGTAACCTTGAATCTTGATACACTTTTCGTTTTGTAGATGTGAGATTCGAGCAACGATCAAACAAAAACAAACTAATCAGATTTCAGATTTCAGCTTAAGGCTTATTTGCACTGCCGGTGCCGGTCGACATTGGGCAGCCGGCCGGCGGGAAACGAAATTCCCGCGCCAATCGGTGAATTCCGGGAAATGTGTTTATTTACAATTTCATAGGTTCTCTTTTAATTGGTTTTTGCCCGAAGCCTAAAAGTTGCTCAAACCTTATAAAAATACCTTCAAGCTTTTTTATCGCTTATAGCAACGGTATTATGGATTTGGAATTCAAGAATTTGTGTGATGACATATGCTCATCCCTCACCACATCCTACAGGTTGCAGATTTTTTAGTCTCAAATTCCACCTACAGCTTTTTAGTTTTTTCATTTCTGCCCCCTCACAAGCAACTTCTGAGGGAAAAGTTACCCAATTCTGGGTATTGCTATGAGCAGATAGTTAAAAATGGCATGGACTTCAGCGGTGATGGGGGTGATCCGGAGATCGTGGCCCTTGCAATTCAGATTCCCCATTTGAGTTCTAGCTGCGGAAAGGGAACGGCCAAAACTTTGTCACATAGTTTGAAGAAAAGTCCCTCAAAATCATCCAAAAAGGACGTATTTTGGATGATGAGACCCTGACACGTGCAACCCTGGACAAAGGTTTTTTAGAAACCCAAAGCAATCACATTTGAAACAATGGAAATCATAGTCATGAATGGTACTGCAAATGCATTTTAATACTCAAGTAAAAGTGTAAAAAGTAAGAATTTTATAAAGTTTATATACATTCTCAAATCTTTGTCAAGTTTGAACTTTCAAGACTTAAAAAACTGCCTCAGAATCTATCTTTTTTCATTCAAAGATCTTCTTTTTCTACGATTATAGCATTATATTATAGTAAACTAGCTGAGGTACCCGGCGCTGCCTGGGTTAATTTACAACCTGCAGAGCATCTTAAAAATGTGTCCTTCAGCTTTTAGGGTTTCGAGCCCCCCCCAGGCCCACAAGGAAGGGGGTGGGGGTCAAACCTGCACCAAAACCTTCCAGACAGACAAACAAACATCTGTACGCCCATTTATATATATATAGGTAGAAGATAGATATACATATAAGATAAGATGAATGATTTACAATAATTGATCTAGGATTTACCATAATATTAATAGTCATGTATCAAGCCATGTGTTTGATGAAAAAGGTGCACCTGCTTCAAAATATTTGTTCCTCTTCTTCAGTTTCCCACCTAAGACAAAACTTCCATTTCATCTGGCTTCCAAAGAAATGCTATTTAAGTTTGCTACCCGACTTGTGCATCCAACTACACGTTTGCCCACACAATTACCTTTTTTTGCTTAGCTCAACTAACCTGACTGCAGTGCCAGCCTTCTAAATGGGAAAAGGATATTGATTGTTCTGGGTAGACCTATCTTATCTTGGGTAACTGATGGAAATCAGGAAAAGTGAATGCAAGGGAACCTGGATCACTTAAAGAAACCTCAAACTCGTATGGTTTTCGAACAAAATGACCTTTTCATATGCTTGGAGAGTCATGAAGGCAGAGGGAAAAAATAAAATAAAAGAATTTGTTTGAAGTTATTTTCTACATTAAATATATGCAACTTTGAGTAACATCTTTAAAGTTAGTTTTCTTGTGAGTTTCAAATTTTTGTATGTTCAAGCGTATCAAGTGAGTTTGTTGGATTCATGACCAAAGTAGTGTTTGATTCCAAGGTCATTTTACTATCTGATTCCAGATCAACCTCCTTTGATCGATCCTAAAACAAAATTTTCTCTTGTAGGCCTATAAGACCCATGTTATCTTGAAAATTACCATGGCTTCCAGTTCGCGTTTGCTGAAGTGAAAGACTATCGCAGCCCCGATTGCATCCCCCATAACATTGATTGTTGTCCGAAACCTATCTAAGAGCCAATCCACTGCTAATATCAAACCGACCTGAAATGATAAACGTTGTATCTCTTGACTAAACTTGCATGCTAGAAAAATATTTTACATCGGATGAGGGAAGACCGACTGTTTCCAGGACCATAACCATTGTCACAAGGCCTGCTTGTGGAATGCCTGCAGCACCTATGGATGCCATAGTTGCGGTGATGCTGATTGCAAAAATATTTCCAGCAGAAAGTTCGCGACCCCGAACCTGATAAAGTTAAAAAATGATAAGGATGTAAAAAGCTGATAAATCTGGCGGAGTTGACCCCCAGACTCAAGACCCCAAAAACACACACCTGTGCTATGAAAATGGCTGCAACTGCCTCGTACAATGCTGTTCCATCCATGTTAATTGTTGCACCAATAGGGAGAACAAATCTGGGCATCAATTTTTAGCATAGTTACACTTGAAAACCTTGCTTGTATCTTTGAAATTTTTTCACCTTGTCACCCTCGGGTCAATCTTGTTTTTCCTCTCCAGACTTTCAATATTGACCGGTAATGTTGCTGAGGAGGAGGCAGTTCCGAAGGCTGTTGCCAATACATTTGCCATATTTCCAATGAACTTAAAAGGCAGGGTTCGAGTGCAAATAACTGGAAAAAAAACTTTCATCTTCAATTAGTTTGAAAAAGTTTGTGTCAAACTTTACCAAATATAAGAGGTAAGACGATTCCACCGTGTAAGATTAACCCCAGCAGGACAGTCATAAAATACCAGCCGAGGCTTTGAAATGTTTTACTGAGATCTTTCATCTCAAGCAATTGTCCAGCAACGAGGAAAAGCACACCCACAGGGGCCAACATGATGATCCATTGAGTGACCCTCATTGTTATTGCAGTCACCGATTGGAAAAAGATTAAGACTATATATAAGAAAAGTATTTATTTAAAAAAATATCTGGATGCAGATTTCTGTCAAAAAGTTGATATTACCAGGTTGACCCTCTTCACCAACCACTGCAATGGCAATCCCGAAAACCAAAGCAGAGACAATAAGACCGAGTATATTTGACCCTGACGACCAAGTTTCTTCGAATTTCCAAGTGTCTTTATCATCTTCTAAGATGTTTGGGTTTGTATTTTTGTTACCAGGATAAATTACAACAGTCTGGACTTTCTCAAGGCAAGCCTAAAAATTTTCTCCAGAAAATCAATGCTTTGTAAAGTCAAACATCCTCACACTACTTGCTGCCCTTGGAGGTTACTGCCCATGAATATACTTTGTAACTTTAATTATTGCCCTTAAAACCAAGCTTATGCAAGCAAAAATTCACCTTTCCAACCTTTGAATTCCCAAAAAATCTGGTTAGTTCAAAGTTCTAGTCAAGTAATATAAGACAAAAATTGAAATTTTTAGTGGAATATTATAATGGATCCTTTTGCTTCAATGTTAGCAATCCAAGATTGAACTCTAAATAAGTCTATCAAAGTTTCAAAACACAAATTATTTTCAACACTTTACTAAAAATTTATATACCAACAAGGGTTTGCCGTTGCATCTGGTTCGTCAGATCAAAATCCTGCACCTCTAGGCAACCTTTAACCCCTGATTGCCACAAACAATGCTAGAAACTCCCCAAAAAACCCAATTCCAAACCTGTATGATATTCTCTGGAAACAGATTTCTGACTAAGTCCATCAAAGTATCTTGAGTTGTCACATTCTTTTTTTGATTGATACTAACATCGTCTGACTGACTTGTTCCAACACCAGGCTTAATTGTGGTTACTAAGAAATTTTGCAGCAAATAATCACTTTTACTTTTTGGTTCTTTTTATTGAAGTTGCTTTTAGTGATGCAAAATAATTACCTAAAATTATTCCTAGCACGACAGCCAAAATAGTTGTGACGATGTAATAACTGACTGCTCGGCCACCAATTTTACCCGAAAGGTTCAGGTTCAGGTTACCAACTGCCACGATGAGAGAGGGAATCACCAGAGGTATAATGATACCTTTTAGCATTTGAAGGAAAAGGCTTCCAATAAACTTGACATACATTGCCTGAATGAATAATTTTTACATGAAACTCTTGCCTAGGAGTCTCAGAAATAGCTTTTACTTCTCTTGCTGTCCATGGCTCTGGCCTCAATCTCAGCAGTATGCCCAAAATGACACCGCATATGACCCCACCAAAGGTGGCCAGTGTCAACCAATGTACTTTAAAAAAGTCAAGGCATTTTTTAAGGCACGGTGAAACTTCCTAGAGCAAAAAAACAAGTAAAGTTTGAGAATTTTTTTCCATGTTCATCTAAATTATTAATTCCACAATTTTATTAAAATTCGAATCAAAATCATGTCTAAAAATTAGCACTTTGGATCATCATTGATTACGTAATCTTTTGAGTTTTAATTCACCAGGTTCCCCATTTGTGGCATATTTGATGCAGTCAGAATAATGATTAAAAAAATTTCAAAGGAATCTTGAAAAAAAGTACTTCGTTACGTAAGAATTTACGAAGCTGTACCGTGATTTAATTTTTTTAATACTCCATTATTTAGACTTTTGTGTCATAAAAACACTTTGATTAGGTAGACTTCATAATTTTTTTAGCCTTATCAATTATTGGTTGTTTTGTGATCTGAAAGTGCTCAAAGTAAATCTTTTTCCTTTGGGTCCCAAAGTGTTACATTAAATGAAGGATTTCGTCACTTCTGACAATAAACATAAGCCTTTGAAGGAATTAATTAATTTATGCTCAGTGAAAAATCAAACAAAAGTCACGTTGAAATGAATTATTTTACCTCTTGATTTCCTTCTGATGTTTGTCGACGTTTTCTACGAAACATATTTGCCCTTTATTTGCTAAAATGAAAATGAAAATTTCACATGTCCATTATATTGGTCTATCAGGTGCGTAAACCAAACACACTACGTTTATATTACCAACTCAAAGTGTAAATTGTCACTGACTGAGGCATGATCATGAATTCCCAACTGGTACATACATAGGGCAAAAAAAATCGCCTCTGTCCACCTGCTCGGACTCAGTCAGGCGTGTCGAATACCTTGCAGTTGGAGACTTAATTCCATCACCTCTAAACGAAAACTTTATTCTGATTAAATGGCCGGGTTAAAAATATGTCAAATTTCACTCACGTTATATCTTCTCTCCCTGGAAAAAGCCTCATATTGATACTCAAAAAAAACATTTGACAGGTGATAGGCGAAGAGGACTTAACTGCTTAAAATTATGCATTTGATTGACAGATGAGGCTTTTTAATTCACAAAGCGAAAAAACGTGGTTTGAATATATAAATTGCGCACATTGCATTGAGATGATGTAAACAAACAGATCTAAGAAATTTAAAAAATCAAGGATGAAGTCATTCATTGCCAAATTATTGAATTTGATATCTATGAATGGTGCTTGAACGCGTACGCGTGCGCCAAACGCGATCTGACGCAACAAGTGTGCACTAAAACCATTGAAACACATGTGTTTTGTCTCTATACAGTAGGATAACCCATTTATAAAAAGATAATTTTTGATTGGTCAAACATTCTTATTTACTAGCTTAAACAGAGTTAAACTTTAATTTTTGTCTGTCAACGAACCACGTGCAGTTAACGTGTTTTGTCTCTTTACAAAAGGGTAACCCATTCAAAAAAAGATCATTTTTGGTCAAACTTTAAACCTTATTTACTAGCTTAAACAAAGTTAAACTGTAACTTTTGGCTGTGCTAACAAACCACGTGCAGTTAATTAAAAACTCTTGAATCGTTGCTGTCAAACTAATTTTTTTACAGAATGAGAGCTTCAAAGGTAAAGCTTTTTTGATTTCTAGCTCTTTCATAGTGAACTAAATTAACACTTGAAAAAGTGAAAAGTGGGTTTTTCGAGATGAAACTGGTTCTTTATTTTTACAACGTATTAAAAAATTTTACACCTGAGAGGATGAAAAAAAAGTTTTCCTGTTTTATTAAATTTCCGTTCTATTTTTCATTATAAACCAAATTTGGTTTGCCCAAATTGTTTCAGTTCAAATCTTAAGATGCACAGTGGCAAGAGTTTTCACAGAAAAGGACAATATTCATAGAAACAAAAAAAATTTCATGCCATATCTCGAACCCTGGGCCCAGCTTTTTTAAAAGCATGCATTCAGGGTCTATTTTTTCTATTGTACCGACTGATTAATTTCTTTTGAGTCACTAACTTATAGGGCTTTATTTAACAAAAGTTGTTCACCTTCTCACAAAAACTATGGACCAGAGGCTGTCAATGAAGCCATAGGAAGCTCAGTTTCTAAAAACCCAGTTAGAGTTCTCCAGGTGGATTAGTTGGGGAAGTGCATAAAATAATTGCAAGTAAGTTAATGGAATCAGAAATGGAATATTAGGAATGAAGGTTTTTTTATTAATCTAAATCAAACTATGGCCTCATGCAGCTTTACCAAGCACATTTTTGTGATCCAATTTTCACCTGGGCAATGCTGGGTACCCTCAGCTCATTTAAAGTACATTAATTAGGTCTTTCCTGCAAATTTTGTTAACCAACCATAGACATATTACATACGTAGACTGCGCCTACCTACCCACACTGCCAAAAAGATTTGCACCTTAGTGATTTTGGGTTTTCCAACTGCTGAATCCTTGCGGCTCAGGTGGGTCAGCTGTTGGTAAACCTATGCATAAACCCAAAATTGATTTTTATGACCCTTTCTCCCTCTATCTATCCTATCTCTATGTATGAGAGCAAAGGTGTAATGTAAAGATTTGATGAGTCCAATGATCAAAAAAAAGTTTGTCTTAAACATAATTCTATAGGAACCAGGTAGACGGGTGATTTTTGCACCAAGAAAAATCACCTAACCGTCAGCTCAGCTCGCAGCAAATAAGAAAAGAATTATTTAGCAAACCAAGAGTTTATGAGT
>Ga0194133_10005725_pt1 | contig 15703 bp, 13 predicted proteins | sample TA2KigOf40mmetaG_FD_155448 | JGI IMG/M metagenome (GOLD analysis project Ga0194133, IMG submission 155448) | Freshwater microbial communities from Lake Tanganyika, Tanzania - TA2015055 Kigoma Offshore 40m | ecosystem: Environmental > Aquatic > Freshwater > Lake | place: Tanzania: Lake...
TGAAGCCCTTCGCCAAAACAAAGAGGTAAAACTCCTGCGCCGCTTTGGTCCATTGTCTGATTTTCAATTTGAATTAAACACCGCCTTATTTCCGGAACCATGAAACGCACCGAATTTTTAAAAGCCACCGCCTTAGGCACCTTGTTCACCGGGCTTTTAGCCAGACAAGGCGTTTGGGCAATTACCCGAAACCCTAAAACCACAAACCCCATGAAAACCACTTTCCATGCCGCCAACAGCCGCGGCCATGCCAACCATGGTTGGTTAAAAACCTGGCATACGTTCAGTTTTGCGGGGTACTACGACCCTGCCCGCATTCATTTTGGAACCCTGCGCGTGTTGAACGACGACGAAGTGGCCGGGGGAATGGGATTTGGAACCCATCCGCACGACAACATGGAAATCATCACCATTCCGTTGTCGGGCATGCTAAAGCACCGCGACAGCATGGGCAACGAAGGCATAATTAGGGCCGGAGAAATTCAGGTAATGAGTGCCGGAACCGGTATTCAACACAGCGAGTTCAACGGGCATGGGTCAGAGCCTTGCCAGCTCTTGCAAATTTGGGTATTTCCGCGTGAAAAGCAGGTTCAACCCCGCTACGACCAGCTTACCTTTACAGCGGCCGACCGCAAAAACCGCTGGCAGCAAATTCTGTCGCCCAACCCGAACGACGAGGGAGTTTGGATTCACCAAGATGCCTGGTTTCATTTGATTGAGGCCGATGCCGGCAGCAAGCACCGTTACAGTTTGAAAAAGCCCGGAAATGGAATGTACTTTTTTGTGATTGAGGGCGATGCCCAAATCGGAGAACAAGCCCTGCAGCGCCGCGATGCCTTAGGCATGACCGAGGCTACGGAGTTTGAATTTACAACCAAAAGCGGCAGCTATGCGTTATTGATGGAAATTCCTATGCAGCTATGAGTATTCCTGTTTCTTCGGCCCATGCTGCCAAAACCGACAACCTACCCGATGCTCTATTGCCGGCCATTCGCAACCGGTGGAGCATTCGTTCCTTTGGGCCCGAGCTTCCATCGGCTCAGGACTTGCGTACCATTTTTGAGGCGGCACGCTGGTCGGCCAGCAGCATGAATGCCCAGCCTTGGCGGTTCGAAATCAGTTTTCGGCACTCAGAGCGTTTCCAGGCCTTTTTCAATGTGTTAAGTTCTGGAAACCAGGCCTGGGCAGGGAACGCTCCCATAATGGGTTTGGCTTACACCTTAACCGAACTGCCCGAATACAAGGTAGCCAACCGGCATGCCATGTTCGACTTGGGAGCGGCCATGTCGTCTATGTTTATTCAGGCTGCCGAGTTGGGTATATTGGGCCATTTGATGGGAGGCTACGATGCTGAAAAAGCGGCTGCCTTGGTCCAGGAAGAACGCCCCCACGAAATTGGCTGCTTTTTTGTGCTGGGCTACCCCGGAATGCCTGAACTGCTTGACGAACCCTATTTAACCCGAGAATGGACTCCAAGGCAACGCTTGCCCTTAACAGAATTGGTGAAGGGGTTGTAGCTCAGCTAATTTGGGTGCTAACAACATAGCCACACCCATTCGTGCAATCGTGGCTAAAAAATTAGACACAAAAGCCTAAGCCCATATATTTGTTCATGCGCGGCTGACGTTATAGCCAGAAATATTCGTGCATTCGTGGCTAAAAAATTAGCCACAAAAGCCTAAGCCCATCTATTCGTTCATGCGTGGCTAAAAAATTAGACTGCTACAACTTAGCTATGAATGTTTTTTCCATAGCAGGGCAGTCAGGCCACGGCGGCAGGGATTGAGCCGGGTTGCCCGCAAGGCTGCCGAAGCCTGGCCCGCTAGGTGCGGAGGCGACTTTAGGAGCCACCGCAAACCAGCTGGGCCAGCCTTTCGGCAACCGCGGACAACCGGTGAAAGCCCGCCCGGCCGCCCCCCAAAAAAAAACAAGCCTTTTGAGATACCCGAAGCAGGACGCGGGAATCAGTCCATAAACAAATACAGGAAATAGGCCGAGAAAACGCCGATGCCCAGCGCGTAACCCAGCCCCAGCTCGACCCAGCGGTGCGCGCCCAGCGCCCGGCGAGCCGTCAAAGCCAGTCCGCCCAGCAAAATGCTGCCGCAAAGCAGCGGGAAAAAGGAGTTTAAGTAGCTGGGGCTAAAGCCCATAATCATTCCCGTGAGGCCTCCCCAACCCACAGCGTGCAGGCTGATTTTGAAAAACAAGGTGAATACAAAGGTGAAACCGACCAACAGCAAACTGCCCAGCAGAGCGAAGTCTAAAAAGGGGCTGGGCAAGGAACCACTGAGCCTTTGAAAGCAGAAATACTGGCAGACCAGAGCGGCGAACAGCAAAAATTTTCGGTCGGAGCGGTGTTCCAATTCAAGAGATTCTACCCAACCCAGGTTGCGCATGCTGAGCAGCAGCAAGCCGGGCACAAGCGCGGTGGCAAAGCCGATGCTGCCCCCTATGCGCAGGGCCATTTTTAGGTCGAAATGCGCCACAAAAAAGGGATTAAAGCCAAACAGCATAAAGGCCGAGGCCATGGGCAACCAAATGGGGTGCAGAATCAGAGAAACAATGCGCCAGCCCATTAGAATACTTTGCGCAGGCGCGCTACAGGTATGCCGAGCTGTTCCCGGTATTTGGCAACGGTGCGCCGGGCAATGTTGTAGCCCCGCTCATTAAGGATATCGGCCAGACGGTCGTCGGTAATGGGCTTGCGCTTGTCTTCGCCCTCGATGCAATCGCTCAGTATTTTTTTCACTTCGCGGGTGGAAACCTCTTCGCCGCTGTCGGTCGATAAAGACTCTGAGAAAAAACTTTTCAGCAACAAGGTGCCGCAGGGTGTTTCAATGTATTTGCTGTTGGCCACCCGGCTAATGGTGGATATGTCCAAACCCACCCGATCGGCCACGTCTTTCAAAATCATGGGTTTGAGTTTGGTTTCGTCTCCGCTAACAAAATACTCGCGCTGCAGTTCTAAAATGGTGTGCATTACCAACATCAGGGTGTGTTGCCGTTGCTTGATGGCGTCGATAAACCAGCGTGCCGAGTCCAGTTTTTGCTTTACAAACTGCAGGGTTTGCTTTTCTTGGTCGTTGGGTTGCCGTTTTTGCTTGGCGATGCCCTCAAGCATGTCGTGGTAATGCCTGGAAACCCGGAGTTCGGGGGCGTTTTTTCCGTTCAGGCTCAGTTCCAATTTATCTTCGTCAACCTGCAAGCTAAAATCGGGCACCACCACCGGCACATTGCGTTGGGCTGCCCCTGCGCTGCTGCCGGGCTTGGGATTCAAATGGGTAATTTCTTGAATGGCCTCTTTCATTTGCGCCTCGGTCAAGCCCATGCGTTTTTGAATTTTTTCGAAATGCTTTTTGCTGAACTCTTCGAAAAACGATTCCATCATGGTTAAGGCGTGCATCACCGAGGCGGTTTTGCTTTTTCGCTTGAGTTGCAGTTGCAGGCATTCGGCCAAATCGCGGGCTCCTACGCCGGGCGGATCAAATTGCTGCACCACCTTCAAAATCCGCTCCAGCTCGGTGGGTTCTGTTTCAATGCCTTGCGAAAAGGCCAGGTCGTCAACCATGGCATCGACCTCGCGCATCAAATAGCCGTCTTCGTCGATGTTGCCAATGATGTGGCGTGCAAGGATCTGTTCGGTTTCGTTCAGGGCATGCCAGCCAATTTGTACGGTTAGTTGTTCCTGAAAGCTGGGGCCGGCCGAGAAGGGAATGTCGCGGTGTTCGGCATCGGGCCCTTGGTTGTTGATTTGGGTTTTGTAGTAAGGGTAATCGTCGTCGTCCAGGTAATCGCCTAAGTCCAGGTCTTTCTCGTTCGATTCGGCGCTGTCGTCTTGGCCCAAATCGGCTTCGGGCTCCTGCTCGGGATCGTCGGGGCCTTCTTCTAGGGCCGGATTTTCTTCGATTTCTTCTTTAATGCGCTGTTCCAGAGCGGCTACGGGCACCTGCAACAGCTTCATAAGTTGAATCTGCTGAGGACTCAACTTTTGTTGAAGTTTTTGTTGCAAGGACTGACGCATGGCAGCCATAGAAAAGGGAATTAAAGATGCAGAGCCACAAAGGTAGGGAAAATCGCTGTTTTTTGGGGGCTACATCTGCGGGGGTTCGGAGCGGTTTTCGCCGGTATTATCTGCGGAATTGGCGTTAAAAAACGCCAAAATGCGTCGAGCGGCCTCAAGTCCGACCACCGCCTGCAATTCTTCTTCGGTGGCGGTTTGCATTCGGCGCACCGATTTAAACCGGCTCAGCAGGTCGGCCGCCCGTTTTTTTCCGATTCCGGGTATTTCTTCCAGCTGCGACTTTTTTAAGGAAGCCCGGTGGCGATTCCGGTAGTGGGTAATGCCGAATCGGTGGGCTTCGTTGCGCATCTGTTGAATTACCTTGAGGGATTCCGAGCGTTTGTCCAGGTACAGGGGAACCGGGTCGTTGGGGAAGTAAATTTCTTCCAGCCGCTTGGCAATGCCAATCACAGCGACTTTGTTTTGCAAACCCAATTCGTTCAAGGCCTGCAGAGCGGCGTTCAATTGTCCTTTGCCTCCGTCAATCACAATGAGTTGGGGCAGGGTTTCGGGTTGTTCGACACAGCTGCGGTACCTTCGCGAAATCACCTCTTTCATGGTTGAAAAATCGTCGGGGCCTTCGACAGTTTTTACGTTGTAGTGGCGGTAATCGGCTTTGCTGGGTTTGGCCTGTTTAAAGCAGACCATGGCCGAAACCGGAAAAGCGCCCTGAAAGTTAGAATTGTCGAAGCATTCCATGTGTTCAGGCAGGGTTTTCAAGTGCAAATCGCGCTGAAGGGTTTCCAGAATTCGGCGGCTGTGTCGTTCGGGGTCTTTGACCAAGAGTTGGCTGAGTTTTTCCTTGCGGTGAAATCGGATGTTGCGTTCGGCCAGGTCGAGCAGGGCCTTTTTTTCGCCCCGTTGCGGCACTTGCAAGCTGAGTCCCTGAAAATCGGTATCGGGCAAAAAGGGCAGCAGAGCCAGTTTGGCCTCGCTTTCAAAGCGCAGGCGGAGTTCCAACATGGCCATGAGCAGCAGTTCGCTGTCGGTTTCGTCCAATCGGGGTTGCAATTCCAGGGTAAAGCCTTGCACAATGGCGCCTTCCGAAATTTGGAGGTAATGCACATAGACCTCGTCGCTGTCGCGGTAAAAGGCAAACACATCCATGTGTTCCATGCCCAGCTGCACCACCACCGATTTGGCTCGAAAGCGTTCAATGCTCTCCCATTTTTGCTTAATTTTCTGTGCTTCTTCGAATTGGTATTGCGCGGCCAGATCGGTCATTTGTTGCTTAAGTTCGCGGAGCAGCGATCCGGTTTTTCCGCGCACAATGGCCCTGGCTTCGGCCACCATTTCAAGGTAATCGGTTTCGCTTTGTTCTCCTACACAAGGGCCCAGGCAATTTTGCAGGTGGTATTCCAGGCAGACTTTAAATTTATTGGCGGCGATGTTTTCGGGTGTCAGGTTCAGTTTGCAGCTGCGCAGGGGGTAAAGGCTTCGAATAAGCTCAAGCACAGCGCGCATGGATTTAACCGAAGCGAAGGGTCCCAGGTATTCTGAGCCGTCGTGCAGCCGTTTTCGGGTGCTGAAAATGCGGGGGAAGGGTTCTTTTTTAATGCAGATCCAGGGATAGGTTTTATCGTCGCGCAGCAGAATATTGTAGCGGGGTTGCAGGGCTTTAATCAGGTTGTTTTCCAGCAGCAGGGCATCCCATTCGGTTTCGGTAACCAGGGTTTCGATGCGGTCGATTTTGCGCACCAGCACGCGCAGTCGGGCGCTGTCTTGCTCCTTTTGAATGTAGGAATTGACGCGTTTTTTCAGGTTTTTGGCCTTTCCGACGTACAGCAGTTTGCCTTCGGCATCGAAAAAGCGGTAAACACCCGGCTGGTCGGTCAGCGATTTGAGCTGTTCGCTAAGTACGGCGTGGCGTGGTTCGGGCATAGTGCAAAGATAGGGTTCCGGAAAGCAGATTTTTCATGCCTCGGGAAAGCCTTTGGTTAAGTGGGTTGTAGAAATTATCCGTTGGGTAAACGTATATTAAACGTTTAACAAACGGATAAACGGCAGGGGCCTTCGTACCTTTGTTTTGGGGGGCCGTTTTCCCCCAGGGGGCCCGAATCGGTAGCTCGTTTCTGGGCAGGATTGGCCTATGGACGGCAGGCAGCACTATGTTGATTTTTGGGGGCGGTTGACGGGCTTTCACCGGTTGTCCGCGGTTGCCGAAAGGCTGGCCCAGCTGATTTGCGGGGGCTCCTGAAGTCGCCTCCGCACCTAGCGGGCCAGACTTCGGCACCCTTGCGGGCAACCTGGCTCAATCCCTGCCGCAAGCGCCTCGAAAAAAAATCCTCAAATTCTTCTAAAATTCTGCCCTGTCTTACACCAAAACGATGGCAATGCAGAACAGAAAAAACAGCCAAAACAATACATCTTTGATTCGGCTTGCCGGACCCATCATAAAATAAAAGGCCGACAACACCGACAGGCTAAAGCCAGCCCAAGATAGCACCCTTAGATTGGACTGTGGCGCCCAAAACACCATTGGCAGCAAAGACAATACATGCACGAAGGCCAGCTGAATCACCTGCCGCTGGTTCTTTTTTAAACCCGCATTTTGCTGCACCGAGGCAACAGACCAAAACAAGGCCAACACCACCCAAACGCCCAAGGCTATAGCCAAGGGAAGGGCAAAATCCATGGCGCCCTGATAGGGCGCAAATCCAGAACGCAACCACAGACTTTTTCCCCAGCCTTCAAACAAAATGTAATCAAAGGCCAGGTAGTACGAACTTGGCAACAGAAATCCTAAACCGGTAATGACTCCCTGCCTAAAGGTGTAAGGCCCCGTAAGGCTTAGGTAAATCCAAATGAAAACCAAAAAATAAAAATAAGCAGGCAGCAGCAAAACCAAACAGCCACCCAAAAAACCGGAATTAAAAACACCCGCATGGCTGCGAACCTCACCCGGAGCCCGCAACATATTGTACAAAGTGCCAATCCACAACAAAGAACTGCCTAAAAATAACCAGTCCATTTGCTGAACAGGAAATGCCGATAAAAACAAGACCAACACAAGCACCGGAAATTGGCTGGTTGACTCATACAGGTTGATTCGGTTTAATACAGCATGAAATGCCTGGGCCAAAATCCAAATCCCCAAACCATAAAGGGCTTTTTGAAGGTACAAGCTGAGTCCAAAAAAATCAAGGCTCGGCTTGGCCTGGCTAAGCACAGAAATGAACACAGCCAAAAAAGCCGATAAAATAAAATTCCATTCCCGTTGCCGGCGTATCCACCCAATTAGCATAGGGCCAAGGTAGAAAGGTTAATGGTTAAACCCGGAATTTCGGTCGGCATTGCGCTCTTTTTCGTTATTTTGTAGCCTCATAAGAAAACTGCCCTTGGGCAGCTTGCTCTTGAAATTGCGGTAAAATTACAAATTCGTTGATTCCATGCCTTTGCCTTTGCTCGCCCTGATGAATCTTAGTCCTGCCGAACGGCTCCGCGTTTTACAGCAAGACCGCGAGGAACTTTTTTTACTCATGGGCGTGGCAGTTGGACTTTTGGTTTTGGCTTTTTTGCTGCTGGTTGTTGTTTTTTTTAGACGTCAAAAATCCAGAAAAGAGGAACTAAAAGAGGCGAACCTGCCCATTCAAGCAGCAAATTCAAGCGAGGACATTGCCCGCCTTGCACCTGCTGAACCCGAAGTTTCAAGCAAGCCAGAATCGGCTCCAGTCAAAGCCGATGAAGCAAAGCCTGTTCAGGAAGAACCCATCGAAGGGACTGCCACCGAAGAACTTCCTAACGAAATGCAGGCAGAAGTTCTAACAGAAACGGAAGAAAGCCCCGAGGAAAAAGCTGCAGAGGCTCTGCAAGCGGAACCAGAAATAATGCCCTTGGTAGAGGCCGAAGTTGAAACCGAAGAACAACACCCCGTTGAACCTTTGGGCGAACCTGAGACTGAAAAGCCTGAGGCTGAGCCCGAGGAAGAAGCCCCATTAGAAGAAGTGCAGGAAGCACCTAGCATAGAGTTAGAGCAAGCAAATACCGTGATTGCCAATTCAGAACCCGAATTGGAAGAAGAAACCTTGGCTGAATTGCCTGAGTCCGATTCGGAATTGCTTGGAACAGGAGAAGCATTGCCTGCCCAAGAAAGGAAGGTGGAGCAAGAAACAGAGCCAAATTCAGAAGTAGAAAGGGTTTCAAAGAAAATCGATGAAGCCCTGAAAGGAGCGAAATCGGCCGAGGAGAATCGAAACGCCATTGCCGCTTATTTAAAAGAACTTGAGGAACGCAAAACAGGCGGTTCCGCTGCCCTTAAGCCGCAGGTTTCAACCGAGGAGACAGAACCCGATTCCCCTACCCCACCGGAAACCGAGGCAACTCCGCTTGAACCGGTTGCGCTTGAGGAAAAAGCAGAACCCGAGGTGGTTGCCTTGCTTTCGGCTCCCAAAACGGAACCCGATAGCATAGAGGAGGAAGAAGCAAGCTCCTTGCCTGTGGACAGCCTTTCTGAGCCTGAAGAAAACACACAGGCTTCCGATTTTGAGGTGAATTGGAACGATGTACAAGAAGATTCAACAGAAAAGCGGCATTTGCCCGCAGCCCCCGGCGACTTGAAATCGTTCGCCGATTGGCTTAAAGAGTTTCGAAAGCCCTAAGCCACCCTTTCCCCACAGGCAACCTTGTATGGAGCATTTAAACGTAGAAATTAAAGCCCGCTGCAGCGATGTGCTTGCTGCCCGTGAAATTCTAAACGCAGCTGGCGCTCGTTTTGTAGGCGAAGACCATCAAATAGACACCTATTTTCGGGTAGAAAGCGGAAGGCTAAAACTGCGGGAAGGCAACATTGAAAACCACCTTATTTTTTACAGGCGCAGCGACCAAGCGGGCCCTAAAGCATCAGAGGTAGCCTTGCTTGAAACCCAGGCGGGAAGCCCATTAAAACCCTTTTTAGAAAAGGCACTGGGTTCTTGGATGTGCGTGGACAAGCGCCGAGAAATATATTTTATTGGCAATGTAAAGTTTCATCTGGACCAAGTGAAGGGATTGGGCAGGTTTTTAGAAATTGAGGCCATCGACATGGAAGGAAAATGGGGGAAGGCAAAACTGGAAGAACAATGCCGATTTTGGATGGAAAAACTGCATGTTCAACCGGCCGATTTGCTCTCGGTTTCTTACAGCGACCTGCTGGAAAGTACCTTATCGGAATCAAAAAACGAGGACAAATCGCCCAAAGAGACGCTGTAAAAGGGTATATTTGCTCTGAATAAAACACATCCAAATGAAGGAATTGATTGCCAATTTTGCTGGCCAAATTGAAACCAGTTTAAGCATTGCCGATGCCAGCCCATTGAAAAACACCCTTAAAACCCCAAGCCTAATTGTGGTTTCTGGTTTGGGCGGATCGGGCATTGGAGGAACCATGGTAGCCGATTGGGCCAGACCCCATGCTTCCATTCCTGTGTTGGTGAACAAAGACTACAGTTTGCCCGCTTGCGTCAACGAAAACACCCTGTTTATTGCCTGTTCTTACAGCGGAAATACCGAAGAAACCCTAGAAGCCGTTGAAAAGGCACGGGCTGCGGGAGCCTCTATTCTGTGCATAACCAGCGGAGGCGCCTTAGAAGAGTTTGCCCAAAGGCATGGCTACGATTTGCGCAAAATTCCAGGTGGATTTCCGCCAAGGGCTTGCTTGGGTTATTCCTTAACTCAATTGGTAGATGTTTTTGTGTGGTTGGGTTGTTTGCCTGAAAGCTACCGTTCAAAAATGGCCGAAATGGTTTCGGTGTTGCGGGAATCTGCCTCTGATTTTGTGCGCGAAGGCCAAGCATTGGCCACCCATTTGCATGAAAAAATGGCGGTGATTTATGCGGAAGCGTCCAACGAAGGCATGGCGGTTCGTTTTCGGCAGCAAATCAACGAGAACGCCAAGGACCTGTGTTGGCATCATGTGGTGCCTGAAATGAACCACAACGAACTGGTTGGTTGGGCTGGAGGCAGTGCGAAATTGGCTCCGGTGTTGCTTCGCAGCGCTTCGGATTATCCACGAAATCAAACGCGGATGAACATCATGAAAGACATCTTTGCCAAGCATACTCCCCATACCATTGAACTTCATGCCAAAGGGGAGCACCCTGTTGAACAAGGATTGCACCTGATTCACCTGACGGATTGGGCCTCATACTTTTTATCGGAAATGCGGCAGGTAGATGTAATGGAGGTAAAGGTGATTGATTATTTAAAGGGCACGCTGGCGGGGTCTTAATGGAGGAACTTGGGCCCCAAAACAAAGCGGTTTGGCTTTGCCCCATGGGCAAAGTGGAATACCGAGCCGCTTGGGCCTTGCAAATGCATTTGCACAGCCGAATCGTAGAACAAAAGCTAGCGAACCGAAAGCGGGAGGCGGCGGATGTTCGGCCCACCGAAAATTTTTTGCTTCTGTGCGAACACAATCCTGTGTTCACCTTGGGAAAAAGCGGGAATCCGGGCAACCTATTGTTGAGCGAGCCCTTGTTAAAATCGAAAGGGGTCGATTTTGTGCCGATAAACCGGGGTGGAGACATAACCTACCATGGTCCTGGTCAACTAACGGCCTATCCTATTTTGGATTTAGGGAATTTTTTTACCGATATAGGCAAGTATTTGCGGTTGATGGAAGAGGCCATCATCCAGGTGTTGGCATTGTATGGATTAAAGGGAGAGCGGATAGAGGGCTTAACGGGAGTTTGGTTGGATGCAAGCGATCCGGTTAGGGCCCGAAAAATTTGCGCCATTGGGGTGCACAGCAGCCGCTGGGTAACCATGCATGGCTTTGCGTTTAACATTTGCGCCGATTTAAGTCCCTTTTCCTACATAGTTCCCTGCGGCATACCCGACAAAGGCGTGAGCAGCCTTGACCGGGAGGTGGAAGGGGTTGATTACGATCGGGTGGTAGAGCAAACCGTAGAAGCATTGGCGCGGGTGTATGGTATGGAATTGAAGGCCTGCCCTAGAGGGCTTTGGCCGGGTGAGTTTCCGCAGCCGGTAGGTTTGTAAAAAGGGCTTGGTATAACAAATAGGGAGTGTTACAGTCAGGCTTATTCATTCTGTTCTCTAATTCCATATTCTGTTAATTTACGCCTCAATGTGTCACGATGAATGTCAAGTGTTTTAGCTGTCGCAAGTATGTTACCTTTATTGAGGTTGAATACCTTTATTATGTGACTTCTCTCGTTGTCAGATAGAGTTAAAGTTGTCGTATTATTACTTTTTACTCTGTCTGGTAAGTCTTTAACGGTAATTTCTTTTTCGCAGAAAGTGTAAAAATGAATGAACATATTTTCTAGTTCTCTTACATTTCCTTTGAAGCCATAAGTTGTCAATAACTCGATAGCGTCTTTTGTGATTTTTAGTTTCTCTTTGTCTATAAATCGTTTGGAGAACCTGTTATTAAAGTGATCAATAAGCTCAGATAGGTTCAAGCTATCCACGAACAGGTCAATCAGACGAACTTCATTATCGGCATCGACATGCGCATCCAGGCAATACATCTCTCATTGGTTTCGGGGTTTTCCTTGGATAAATTTCATAAATAAAAATACCGATTTTTAGGGAGAAATAGGCAATAAACAGGCTGAAATTTATTATAATGAAAATGTTTAAGTAGGGGGGGGGTAATAGACAGTCGGACTGTTTGTGTTTAGGGGTTTTTGCCTTGTTTTGCTCAGCATGTGCAGGGGCAAGGCAATATTGCTTACACGCTGTTATTTGCAATTATTTATTTTCATAATAGGCAATCTCATTAAAATTAAATTTCTTTTCATCCTTTCCAATTTGAAATATTGTTAACCCAGCAACATGCCCAGATAACAATGACTTTCCCAAAACCGCAATTTGCTTTTCACCATTAAAAAATTGTGGAATATCATCTATTTTCGGTTGAATTCCGAATTGTGAACCTACAAAAAAAGGAATTCTTCCTTCCTCTATTTGTATAAACTCCTCAAAATCAACAATGTCGATTAGTGCCTCATCAATCTCAAATTGAGGATAGCCTTTATCAAGCCTTTTAAACCTTTTTCGACCATGTTTTTGGTCTTTCATAAAACTCTTTATCCAATATTTAGTCCAGGGTCTATCTTCCATGTATAATTTCTTAATTGCATATAATTCATTCATCCCCGCTATACCCCCCCCAACCCACCGATTTGGATGTATAGGCGAAGTTTTATTTCCGCTATCTAAAGTATTGATTTTTTCACACCTCACCAAAGGGCGAGAGGATTTGCTGCTTCTTACATGGGTGTACATCTCGGGGGTTTTGCTGCTCCTAAGCCTCAGCCATTCCAAGCTGTTTTGAAATGAGCTGGCCTAAACCATTGAACCACGCCCGCGGCAGGGATTGAACCGGGTTGCCCGCAAGCCTGCCGGCTACGGCCCCGCGTGGCGCGGAGGTGACTTTAGGAGCCCACGCAAGCCCGCTGGGGCCGCAGTCGGCAGGCGCGGACTACCGGTGAAAGCCCGCAGCCGCCCAACTAAAAACCCCTTTTACTCTGCCGATGCCGGTTGTGCCCCGCGCTTATTTGAAGCGCTTTAGCCCGCATTCCAGCCATTCCTGGAATAATTCTGCGTCGGAATTGTAGCCGTAGGTCTCGCTGAGCAATTTGCCGTTGCCGTCCATGATTGCATACAGGGGCTGGCTTTGCTGCTTGAAATGGTATATTTCAAAGTCGCTCCAGAGCTTGCCTACCGTGGTCATGGGCTTGCCGCTGACCGGTGAGATTTTTTGCAAATGCGCCGGAATTTGCTTTTTGTCGTCGCAGAACAGGCTTACTACCACGAATTTTTCGCGGAGCAGTTCCATGTTTTTGCCCTTGGTCCATACGTTCTCTTCCATCAACCGGCAATTGGTGCAGCCATGGCCCGTAAAGTCAATAAATATGGGCTTTTGCCGCTCTTTTGCCGCTTCCATGGCCGGAGCCAGATCGTTGAAGCAATCCAAACCCATGGGGCAATGCCCGCCCCCGGCATGCGACTTGGCCGATTCGGTGTAGCTGGGCGGAGGCGCCAAGCCTGCCAGCAGCTTCAAGGGAGCTCCTGTTAATCCCGGAATCAAATACAGGGTGAAGCTCAAGGAAAATACCGCCAAAAAGATGCGGGGAACCGACAGCTTGGTCTCGCCCGAACTGTCGTGGGCCGTTTTGAACAAGCCCAGCAAATACAGGGTAAGCAGACCAAAAATGGCAATCCAAATGGCCAAAAAGCGCTCGCGGAACAAGAAGTCCCAATGGTAGGCCATGTCCACCGTCGATAAGAATTTCAGGGCCAGGGCCAACTCCAATAAGCCCAGGGTTACCTTTACGGAGGTCATCCAGCCGCCGGCCTTGGGCAGGGTGTTCAACCAGCCGGGGAAGGCGGCGAACAAGGCGAAAGGCAGGGCCAAGGCCACCGAAAATCCGAACATGCCCAGGAGGGGAGCTACGTTGTTGCCCGTATTGGCCGCTTCGACCAACAAGGTTCCAATCAGCGGTCCGGTGCAGCTGAAGGAGACCAGCGACAAGGTGAAGGCCATAAAGAAAATGCCCAGCAATCCTCCTTTGTTGGCCTTTTTATCGACCGCGTTTAAGAGTTTGTTGGGCAGCATAATTTCAAAGGCGCCCAGGAAGGAAATGGCGAAAATCACGAAAATGAAGAAGAAGAGCAGGTTCCAAAAGGCGCTGGTGGCCATGGCGTTCAGGGCGTCTGAGCCGAATATTTTGGTGATGGCGAATCCCAAAGCGGTGTAAATAACGATGATGGATACCGCATAGGTGATGGCGTTGGCGATGCCTTTGGCGCGGGAGGAGCTTTGTTTTGTGAAGAATGCCACGGTCATGGGAACCATGGGAAACACGCAAGGGGTCAGCAGGGCAAGGAGTCCGCCGATGAACCCGGCAATAAAGATGCCCCAAGGGGTGCGGCTTTCGGCCTCGGCGCCGGTGCAGCCGCCGGCTTCGCGCACGCGGGCACGCACCACGTCGGTTAGGCGTTCGGGGTCGTTGCCCGAGCCCCAAACCGCTTTGCCCGTTCCGCCCTCTGGGCAGCCGTCGGCGCGGTCAGAAGGAACGCCAGGACAAAGGTCTTTGCCGTCGTGGACTCCGTCGCCGTCGGAATCGGGGCAGCCCATGTTTTCGGCGGGACCGGGTTTGTCTTGGCATAAATCAAGGCTATCGACCACCCCGTCTCCATCAAAATCAAGCTCTTGAGGTTCTGCCGGGGTGGGCAGTGCCGCGGCCGTTCCGCCTTGGCAAACCTGAGGGTCGGGGCTAAAAGAGATGGAATAGCTTTTGTCGAAAGGCAAGCACATGCCGGCGTCTTCGGTGCAGATTTGCCCCAGTACAGAAACTTGGATTTTGGAGTTGGGGGGCAGGGCGCACAAATCCAGATCTTTTTTAAAAGTAACCAGGTGTTCTTCAAAAAAAGCGGTGGGTCCCAGGTATTCGTCGTTCACTTTTTTGGGTTTGGGCTCCGAGAACAGCATGTCGCTGGGCTTTTGGTTACCTAGGCTAACCTGAAAAACGGTTTTGTTGGGGGGATTGGTTTGGGAATACAAATGCCAGCCTTTGTCCACTTTTGCCTTCATGATCAGGGTATAGTTTCCCTTTCCGTTGGGTTGCACCGACAAGGCCCAATTGATGTTCTCTTGTTGTGCTTGCAGGGGCAGTAACAGCAAACCTAGCCAAGCCAAAACGGCAGTAATGAATTTCATGGTGTCAAAAATTTCAATGCAAAATTAACAAGCCCCGCCGGATTATTTAGCCTTTGGTAACCAACATCACCCTAAACGCAGGTTTGGGTTGTTTGGTGTAAAGATAGAATGTTAAACAAGGTTAAGGCGGTGGGGGGGGCGAAGGGAGGGAGGCGCGGACGGAAGGGGGCGGCAGGAACGAGTAAATACGAGGCCGAACTGGGGCGGAATTGGAGGAACGCGGGAACGAGTGAATAAGCGGACGAATGGAGGCGAGAACCAACGAACGCGAGATTGGACGGAGACGAGAACGAACGGACGAACGCGAGGGAACGAATGAATAGACGTATGAACGAATGAACAAAAACACGCAAAAACGCACAAAAACGCATAAAAACACGCAAAAACACGCAAAAACGCATAAAAACACAAAAAAACACAGGGCTACACCCTGTGCTAGGGTATTGCGCCCCTTCAGGGCTTGGCGGCTCAATGCTAATAAGGGAGTTTAGGTACGGGTTTACGAATTATAGGCACTCGTTATTAGAGCGGCGCACATTATTAATTGGGACCATTCGTGCATTCGTGGCTAAATTTTCGGCATTCGTACGCAAAAACGCACAAAAACATAAAAAAACACAGGGCTACACCCTGTGCTGACGTATTGCGCCCCTTCAGGGCTTGGCGGCTCGGTGCTAATAAGGGCGTTTAGGTACGGGTATCCGAATTTTAGGCACTCGTAATTAGAGCGGCGCACATTATTAATTGGGACCATTCGTGCATTCGTGGCTAAATTTTCGGCATTCGTACACAAAAACGCAAAAACAAACAAAAATGCAAAAACACATAAAAACACAGGGCTACACCCTGTGCTGACGTATTACGCCCCTTCAGGGCTTGGCGGCTCAATGCGAATTAGGGCGTTTAGGTACGGGTATGCGAATTTTAGGCACTCGTAATTAGAGCAGCGCACATTATTAATTGGGACCATTCGTGCA
>Ga0194133_10005727_pt1 | contig 15700 bp, 20 predicted proteins | sample TA2KigOf40mmetaG_FD_155448 | JGI IMG/M metagenome (GOLD analysis project Ga0194133, IMG submission 155448) | Freshwater microbial communities from Lake Tanganyika, Tanzania - TA2015055 Kigoma Offshore 40m | ecosystem: Environmental > Aquatic > Freshwater > Lake | place: Tanzania: Lake...
TGGCAAGATTTTCGGAAAGAGTTCCAGAGTAAACTGATTGCTCCTCTGCATTTGCATAAGGAACGTCACCTTCGGGAAGAAGACTGATTACACTATCATCAAAGTTCCAAATGAAAATAGATTTCAAAGAATCATGCTCATAAGTTTTTAATACTTCAACTTTTTTAGCATTGCTTCTTTGCTTTGATGCTAAATCTAAAACTTCAAAAATAAAAGGGTTTAATGGAAGAACGTCAATCTTAGTTTCAGTCGTCGTCTTCTTCGTTTTCGTCGTAGTCATAATCGTTTTCAAATCTCACTGCTAAAATTTCGTCTGGAATGATGTTGCCCGCAGCATCAAACATCTCTGGGTGTGTATAAATTGGTTGTGTTTGGTAGAAGTGCTCTTTTGCTAACCATCCTACCACACCTCCTACAAAAAAGAACATTATAGAAACCAATGTTCCGATGGTGAGTGTTACTGCTAACATTGTTTTTCTCCAAAGAGTTATTTTTTTCTGACATCAAAGTGAAATTCTATAAAAAAGTGAAACTCTCTGCGAAAGAGAGAAATCATCTTACCAAATCTCACTTGAAAGGTCTTTGGTCGTAATGATTTTCTCCTCCTATTACGTAACAGTAATTCAACTCCCCTATTAATTTGGGGATCATCTTTATTTAGTTTTCTTTTTTCTCCTTCCTGGTCGTTTATCATAACTGTACTTCCAGGCATCTTCTAAGATGCTGTACAAATAGTTTCTAATTTTTCTTGCTTGTGGCTTACGGATGTGCCCATAAGCCTCACGAAGTTGTTTATGTACGTTATCAGCACCACCTTCAAGATATTCATCCAAATCCATCACTACACTACTAATATTAGCGGCAGTTGGACTTTCAATAAACTCCTCTACTTCATGTCTTTTTGTTTCACGAATTTTGAGATAGTCATAGAATTTTAACACAAACTGCCCATTAAAAGCAAGATCAATTGCTTTTTCTACGTCACCATAAACTTCTTGAAAAGTGCTTTCCATTAAACCAAATTCTGCTCCTTCAGATACTGAACTGTATCGGTGCATCCACCAATGTGTTTATCATCAACAATCACTTGTGGAAATGTGGAACCATGACCAAACTCTGCGTAAAATTGATCTCGCGTAAAGTCTGTATTCAGTTTGTAAACAACGTGCTGCAACTCTGCTAATTGTAACACCTGCTCTATTTTTGTGCAATATGGACAATCATCTTTGGAATAAACTGTAAAAGTCATAAGTAAACTAATATTGATTAAAAATTAGTGTATATCAATTATATATGTGAGTGTACAATTCGTCAAATATTAACTCTGTCCTATGAAATAAGTGTAGATTTTAGAATTAGAAGATGATATTCCCGCACCATTGTCGATGTAATGTCTTGTAGCTGCCTCAGTAGGAACTCTTTGATTGCTGCTCTGTGATAGCGTGTTATCAGTAGAAAATCCGATAATATGAGTTCCAATTTGACCACTCATTTGATTGAATTTTAAAACATTAATAGTTCCTATTCCAGTATTATTAAAATTATTTACTGTTAATTGATTGATGTTAAATCTATCTGCAGTGCCTATTCCGGTATTATTAAAATTATTTGTTGTAATAATTCCAGTTACGTTTAATTGATTTATTACACTTCTGGATATATTCGTGGTACTGAATGTTATATTCTGATTCGATGCATCAATAACAAACTCACCAGAACCATTAATGAACTGCAGATATCCATGACAAACAAAATTGACATTAGAGTTTTGGCTTGATGAACAGACTAACGACTGAGATTCATTTAATTTTATTTCAGATCTAGTGTATGTTTGATTCGGTCCAAGTTCAACATCATATTCAATATATTCGGAACTATCAAAGGCATTTAGACCAGCATTTGAAATGCCAATTCTAATTTTGGATGGAAGAGAATCTAAATTACAAACAGATAAAGTCACATAAGCATCATAATTTTGAGGTCCTACATAAAGAACTTTAGTAGTGGTATTAGTAGATAAAATTGAATTAAAAAATCCAGATTTTACTGCGTTGAAGGTATCATTTTTATCTTCACCATAAAATAGAAAATTTACATTTGGTATATTTGATCTTGTTATTATTTTTTGTCCGTGTCCTAAGTATAATATCCCTGTTTCAAAAGTTTCGCCATAATTAACGAATCTATTATATTCTAAATATTCTACATTGATATTATCTGTTGTAATACCAATTCTAATCTTAGATGGATTATAATTCTTATTCGATACCGATACTTTTCCTATGGACAATTTATTATTCAATGAAGTATAAAGCACTTCATTTCTATTAATTTGTGGTATAATGGAACCTAATAAACCAAAGGCCATTTATAACAATCTATATTTTTAAATATTTATCTTATGATTATACTAACAGGATCTCAAGGTTTTATTGGAAAACATTTTCTGAAAAAATTAAATGACGAAGTAATTAAAGTAGAACAAGATAATGCGTTTAAATTCTTATCATCGTTTAATCAGTGGGATAAAGTATCGCTGATTCTTCATCAAGGTGCAATTTCATCTACAACAGAACGTAACATTTCCACCCTACACCATCACAATGTTGCGTTTACTTTAATGCTGTTTGATTATGCAATTGAGCATCAAATTCCAGTAAAGTTTGCATCATCTGCATCTGTCTATGGAAATACAAATGGGCAGATCAATCCACTGAATTATTATGCGATCACCAAGTTGCAGATTGATTATTTCATTCAAGACAATCTAGATAAGTTTTCATCTATTCAATCATTTCGTTACTTCAATGTTTATGGAGAGGGCGAAGAACATAAAGGAGACCAGGCATCACCCATTTCAAAGTTCACAAAACAAATCCAAGAAACTGGTAAACTTAAACTATTCGAAGGTTCTGATAAATTTTTGAGGGACTTTATATGTGTTGATGATGTAACAGATATTGTATTGAATAATGAAGCTCCATCAGGAATATATGATCTTGGAACTGGTAAACCTATTTCCTTTCAAGAGGTTGCTGAATTAGTTACAAAAAAAGAAGGAGGTGAGATTGAACTCATCCCCTTCCCAGAACATCTTCAAGGTAAATATCAAACGTATACCTGTGCAGATAATAAGTTTGATTATGAATTTAAAACAGTTCAAGAATACTTAACATCAAACTGACGATAATATTCTGTTAGTTCTTTTCCAAGCACTTCCTCTGGAGGAGTGCTTGTTTTTTGTAATTTACTACGAATGATATGAAGATTTTCTATTCCCCATGCATCGTCTTTTTCTTCTTTACATACATTTTCAATTTGATTAAAGTTGTGATTAAATGATTCTATCTCAAGAAACTGATAAACTTGATTCATAGTCTCCTGAGGAGAATTAATAATATCATTATATTCTACAATATGAATATAATTTCCATATTCTTTTAGTGAATTAACAATAGTCATTCTTGGATAATCAACGAAAGCATTAAACAAATAATCTGCTCGATTATTGATACTTATAGGAAGTCCAGATGAACGAATATCTTTATCAATTGAATTATTCAAACTATTATTTTTCTCAATCAATTTAATAAAGGAAGTTATAATTTCTGGAACAGATCTATTTGTACAAAGAACTTTTGGTTCTCCGTATTCTTCTAAAATTAATTTTATAGTAGCAGGCCAACCTCTGTGCTTATCAATTACAATGGGTTTTTCTATATTTTCGTGAAAAGAATTAATAATTCCTTTCGTGATTTGTTTTGAAATTGTTTTATGATCAAATGTAAACTGAGAAGTGCATTCCTCAAGTTTAAATCCTGCAGCATGAATAACATCTAAAAGAGGACTTGTTGCAGTAGCATGAATTTTCGGATGTTGATTTAATAAACAAGCGAGTAAAGTAGAACCAGATCTTTGCATTCCACTTAAAAAGTGTATCCGTTCCATATCAATCTCCTTTTATAACACGAATACTATCTTCCTCAAAATGTTCTGTTGAAAATTCAAAAAGTTCAGTGTCTTGTAAAGCAATCATTTGATGACGTAATCCACGATAAACGTGAAACTTATCTCCTTGATTAAGAATCAGTTCGTGGGCATACATAATGTCATCCTCATCATAATACTTTAAGAGAATTTTTCCAGATTGTATGTAAAAAGTTTCGTCTTTTAATTTATGATAATGCCATGAGCATTTTTTTCCTTTTACAAAATATAAAAGTTTACCACAATACTCTTTATTATTTACAATCCATTTTTCAAATCCCCAACCCTTAGGCACAAATTCAATTGAAGAAGTCATTATCTTTTATTCCTTTATCATCAATGTATATATCTCCCGAAGGTTTCCCTAGGATTAGTTCATGATACTTACAACCCCAAATATCCAATTGCATTTTAGTTAAATTATAAAATTTATCTTTTGCTTTTTGTGCATCATCTTTATATCTTCCCATTCCACGAGCAGTAAAATATTTGATTATATTTCCATTATCATACAATTGGTTTATCTTTTCAATTCGATCATATTTGGGAGTGCTCCCTGCATACTTACAAGATGAACAATCTCCATTAAAACAAATTGTTCCGTCAATATCAATTACGTAAGTCTTGGACATCTTTCTGCGTTAAAACATAAGTTCCTGGTTGTTGAACAACAATTGCTGCTGCTCTATTGGCGAATAACAAAGCCTTCTCAATACTATTATACACCAAAAATCCATAAGTTAAAGATGCCAGAAACGTATCACCAGCACCTACAACATCATAGACTTTAACTTTTTCAGCTCGATACAAAGTGTTCTTATAGATGCATCCCTCAGATCCTTTTGTTATGATTAAATTTTCAATATAACAATCTTCTCTTAGATTTTCATATTCATATTCATTGATTTTTACATAACAATTTTCTTTGTTTGGAAGAAATGTTTTTTTGCTATCAATGAATACTGGGCAATTTGATTTTTCAACAATTTCAAATAATTTAGATTCTGTCAGATATCCTTTGTTGTAATCAGATATAACAACAGCATCAAAATTGTCGGTTGATATAGGGAGAAGTAGTGGTTTTATTTTCTCTTCATTATCAACACGAAGAATTTGTTGATTTGATTTCTCATCTATAAATCGAGTCTTAACTAACTTTTCTGAATTGGTTAGAAAAGTGATGTCAATCCCAAAGACTTGAAGATTGAGGCAGACATTTCCTGCCATTCCAGATTTAGTTTCAAGTCTTGAATACTTCATTACAGGAACAGGTGCTTCTGGACTAATCCTTTCACACCTTCCATAAATGTATTCATCTTCACAGCTATCCCCGATCAATAATACTTTGAATGATTTCTGTTGAGGAGTATTCATCTATTCTATCAAAAAATTTTAATTCTGCTGCATAGTATGAACCTATAACTGATTTATCTTTCCAATCACTACCCACTACCATTATATCAGGTTTTATAATTTTTACAAGACTTTCCAGAGACTTGTCATTTGAAAAAGATATTACATGGTCAACTGCCTTTAAATTTTCAAGCATGAACATTCTCTCGTCAAGAGAATTAACAGGTCTTGATGGTCCTTTCTTTTCTTTCACTCTTTCATCTGTATCTATGGCAACATACAGAACGTCACCTAAACTTTTAGCATAATTAAGCAACAAAAGATGACCTCGATGAAGAACATCAAATGTACCATTTACAAAAACGATTTTCATCAATTAGAGACTTTGACTAATTTTTGAATCTCTGGGAGATACATATACTCAATATCACTTCTTTGAAGAGTATCAATTGCATCTGCGATTGTTTCTACAAGAGGATCTCCGCCAAGATTGAATGAAGTATTGAAAAGAATAGGAACCCCACTCAGTTTTTCAAAAGAACTAATGAGATTGTAGTAGTGCTCATTTTGTTCTTGAGTTACTGTTTGAATACGACAAGTTCCATCAATGTGAATCACAGAAGGAATCTTTTCCATAACACCGGAGAGACAATCCACAGCATACATCATATGAGGAGACTCTTCACGACCCACGAGATCAAACCATTGATTTACTTTTTCCTTAAGGATACTACAAGCAAAAGGACGGAAGAACTCACGACGCTTAACTTTATTTACAATATCCTTACCATCCTTGATAGTAGGATCAAATAGAATAGAACGATTACCAAGAGCACGAGGACCACCCTCAGATTGCCCCTGGAAGATTGTTACAATATTTCCATCACGAATGAGTTTGGCAATGTCTTCATAAGAAGTATCAGAAACTTCTAGACCTTCGAGATAGTCTTCATAAATTTCAGAATCATACTGAGGACCATAATAGATGGAAGTCTGAGGATTCATCGGACCCTCAAGATCATTCATCTTAGCATAGATATACTTAGCGGCACCAATAGATGTTCCTCCATCATGAGATATAGGTTCGCAGTAAATATTCAGATCTGGAAACTCTTTCCAATACTTATAATTTGCAACACAGTTCAGTCCATAACCACCACACACAACAATATTAGTTTCACCAGTTTCTTCATGTGCTTTACGAATCAATTCGATCATGCGAGTTTCAGTATCTTTCTGAACTGCATATGCTATATCTTTTTGAGTTTGAGTATATTCTCCTTTCTTATGATTCTTTGAATCCTCAAAAAGAACTGGAAATCTTTCATAATTGATGCGAGATCCATTGGGATAATTTGGAATAAACACTTCTCTATTTGCCCAACCATTTCTAAAAAGTTCTGGAAGTTCAGCATTTTCTTTTCCATAAGGAGAAAGACCCATGGTTTTGCCAGCGTCAATAGATGAAAAACCACAATACTCAGTTACCGCTTCATAAGCCTTAGTAATACCTGGATATTCTGTAACTAAAACTTTACCATCACCAGCAATATCAAGAATACCGATTGGTTCTTTTGTGCCAATGTGCTTATAAACAGTATCAAATTCTAATGGATATTTTGCTTTAAAAATAGTTTCAAATTCATATCCAGTTCCAGGAAATTTATCACTCTGCAAGAAACTACCAGCTCCATCTGCAATGACACATGCGGCAGTTTCAAATCCAGAATTTAAAAACGCACAAGATGCATGAAGTTCATGGTGAATAGTATCGATAAAATGTGTCTGATATTCAAACTTTTTACGTGCAAGTTTTCGAATCCAACCTAGATAAAGGTCTTCGCCAGTCCAATCTAACTCAGGACCATGGCGATGAGTATGACAAACAACAAGATGATCAATATGATCTACATACTCAAATACTTTTAGAAGTCCCAAAAGAGGAGATCCATCGTGCTTCCAACGAGAGAGTCTCTCCTCTTCAACATAAAAAATTACTTCCCCATCAATCATTAGTGTGGTGCTAGCATTATGTCCGCGAGCACAAGAAACAATAATACTCATAATTTTACCTCAGGATTTAATATCGTTTAATTCTAAAATTGCATCTATTGGTTTTTTGGATGTGGATTTTGGTTTTTGAAATCCATTAAAATTCATTCCAGGCATCATTGCAGATTGATTGTTATTAGTTACTCCATTTAATTTAAGAGTTTCATTTGTAGTTTTACTAACACCAATTTTATCTTTGATGGATTTTGCAATTTGTTTGATTGTATCATTATTAATGACCATCAATTCTTCATTGTGTCTATCACAACATTCATCAAATGTCATACGGATTGGACTGTATTTTCTCTTATCCTTTGCATTATCAATAATTGTAAATGATTTTTCATTTGGATATGAAATATTTTCTGGATAAGTAGATCCAATCACAACGGTTGTTGGTTTATTTAATGCATGAGAAACATGCTGCCCAACACTATCACAACCTAAGAAGTAATCAGCAGCGTTAATGATTCCTGCCCATTGAGTCAAACTCACATTTTGGGGCATCGCAACTCCAAGATTTTCCCACCCAGGAACAGGAACTTGTGACATGATAATGATGCCATAGTTCTTCTTCAGTTCTTCAATAATAGCATAGATGTTAGTCAGTTCAAAACTCCTACCACTACTATCAAAAATAAAGTTACCTTCTACTTTAACAGTGCTTCCAAAAGGTTGAAAAACAACTACCTTATCTTTCTTTAAGTTCTCTCTTACTTCATTGACAATATTATGACCAGTAATCTGTTCTTGTTTGTTTAACTCGATTTTAATTTCTTTTGTTTTTGGAATGTCAGTTAATTCATTAATAATGATATCAAATGCTTGAATCATATTACACTTCTGATTAAAATAAGCATTTAAGCGATATGGTTCTGGTGTAACAATTTCCTTATCTTTCAGATAGTCCTCAAAAAGATTTTTGTGGAAAATTGGAAATGCTTTATCCCTAAGAATTTTACTGCAGGCATAAAACTCTCCCCAAGCTTCCGCAACGATTACAAAATCATCATGTGTTTCTGCGTATTTTTCTAATGCTGGAATGGAGCACAAGACTCTGCCTGCTCCACCATTAATAAAGAATGCTTTATTCATTCAATGATAATCCTCAGTAATTCTATTATATCAATCTCGGTAGTATTTATCAAGTATTAATTCATCCAGTATTCTGGATACTCTTTAATATTTTTATCAAAGATGTCCATGATGATATGAATTCTATTCTCAGTACTATTATTCTCTACACTATGAGTTGTAAGATTATTGATTTCATATACTTTACCAACTTCCATGTTCATAATAGTGTCCCCAACAGTGAAAGAAACCTCTTGATTTGTTTTGATTGGAATATGTAATCGATGACCCAATTCAAAGTATCGACTTCCATTATCAGTATGTGGATTGATAATTCCTTTGGGTTTTAAATTTACAATCAGTGCAGTATAATCCTTGATTATAAAATGATTAGAAATAATATCCAGGTATTGATCTATAACTGATTTGTAATGATTGTATGTCTCATAATTCACAAATCTGAAATTGTTAAAATCTAAATTCTTTACATGTCGCAAACGGATTGTTTCGGTAAATCTATGAACTTCATATGTCTTTTGTCTTGCAGTGTCAATCTTCCAGTGCTCTTTATCAATCAGAGACAAAAAATTATTAGATAGAGATTGTTCTACTTGACATATCTCTTTGATTTCAAATGTCATAATTCATATCCAAAAAAATTGATTTCTGCTTTTACTGATTGAAATATTTCTTTCCCTATTTTATAAACTTTATCTGAAACTGGTCTGTCAAAATTTTTAATTTTCGATTCTGTATATTGTTTTACAGGATTACTATTCGCATTCAAATCAAAATCAAGTATTCCTAAGTCTTTAAAAATGAAATTAACATCATTTTTATGATAGATCATATCCTCATACTTAACAACCTTATCAGTATAAGAATAATAGTTTTTATATTGCTCAAAGAAGCAAGATGCTACGTGCGTACAAGATCTTTCGACAGAAACATCAGGTCTCAATTTTAAAATAGAAGTTACAATCTGATATGGATTTCTAACTTGGATCACAAACTCAGAATTCTCAAAATGTCTTTTGAGCATATGTGCTCTTATAACATTTGGTGGAGACTTTTCCACTTTAATTAAATCTTGTTTCCAAAAAGAATTCCAAAGAGTTTTGATGGATTGCCAGTCATAATTTTTTTCTAATGCAAAATCATGATACCGTTCAGAAAACATATAAGGGCAGTTTAATACAAATGGATTTGGTCCAGAAAATCCTTGTATAAACTGCCCTTCGTCAGGTAATGTTGTTGTATATTTTGACTGTCTTATTTTTTCATGAAGAATACTAGATCCTGAATTATTGATCGATAACAAAAACAAATGCATAATGAAGTGCTTTTCGATTATTATATCACATCAACAGAAGGTAACGCAAACCATCCCCATTCTTCCCATATCACCACAAGTTCCATAATTTCCGCCCATTGCATGAGTATAAAATCCACCAGCACCAGGAATCTGTAGATATCCAGCAGCAGCACGACAGTTGTATCCACAGCAAGTTCCAGAATCATATGTTGGGCTGCATCGAGAAGATGATTCAAATCCATAAATTGGTGGATGACACTCGTGTCCATAATGATTTGTATCAAAACAGATGCTAGGCCACATGCCACGAATACCATAAACTATGGATGGAGATGATGCTGAAGTTGTTGTTCCAAAATATGCGGCACCGGGAACATGTGGAATTTGCCCACAAGTAGCACAAGAATTCGAGAAACAATAATGAGTTCCATAACAGCAAAAACAAGGGCCAGCACTATTTTGGGTCAGGAAACTAAGTCTATTCGTATTTGTTCTTCCGTATGCTGCCATCCAATTACCCATTCTTCCTTGTCCGCCATTAGCACAGAAGTTACATAAACCCGTTCCTGTTACAAATGAAGGACATCCAGGCAATCTTCCTTGAGAAATGCCACGCTGAGGAAAACAACAGAAAGCACACCCAGAACAAATCGTATATGAATTACCAGCAGTTACGGGAATAATAACTGATGCATAGGCACCTGTAGCCCCAAAAGGAGATCCCCCACAACAGAACATACTACCACTACCACCACCTGCACCCCAAAGTTGAAATCTTGCTCTTGTTACACCAGCAGGAACGGTCCATGTACAAGTTGCACCACAATTAAACTGAGCATTTGTATCACAGACTTTGAATCCTTGTGATGCGCCGGTTAAACCTGGAATAAGGGCCCAATACCCACTTGCATAACCTTCATAAGGTTTTCTCAATAAACAAGGTTCTATACACTGGACCCAACAAATTGCTGCAGAACTAAATCCAGCAGCAATTGCTTGTAATGCCGCAGTTTCTGAGCATTTTGTAGCAAGACAAGATGTTTTTGCTACGTTCTGTTGATTTAAATTAACCTGTTGATTAAACGCACTATATGCTAATACATCCATTTTTTATTATACTCCTTCGCTTGGAAGTTTTGCAATCTCAATAGAAATAATTGCTGGAATCTTTGGCACTGAACCAAAATTAAAATTAATATATTTCCAAGTTTTTAATGGTGGATTACCTGCAATAAAAGCATTCAATTCTTCAATATATGTTTCTATTGCAATATCAATTGCTTCACCAAAAGAGTACTTGTCAGCGTATTTTTGAATATGTTCTTTTCTTCTTTGCGCTTCTAATACAGCAGGGTTATCTTGCTGTTTTACAATTTGATTCAACTTCCAATCATTAGTTGCGAAATCATATACAACTTGATATGCATCAGTTAAATTTGGATTGAGAATTTTTTTATATACATCACCATTATCCATAATTTCATCTTCAAATTCATATTGCCATGTATATTCATCTTCAAAATAATGAGATAACAAATATGCTACATGAATGTGAGTTGATGCATCAATTGTTTTTCTATAATCTGGACCCATTTCTGGGTCATTTTGCACATCTACATCGTCTATATTTCCATCAATGCCAATGTGAACATCAAAAGTTTCTGGACCATTGTAAGTGTAAGTTCCTGTGATGTTTCCAGAAACCCCTTCTACATATAATTCATCAGGAAGTGGATAAGAAAATGTTACTATCATTGCTCTTTCTTATTTTTTATTATTTATAATATTATAAGTATGATACACAGACCATACCAAATTTTCCTTTATCACCATAAGAACCAGCGGTGCCGCCACCACATTTAAAGTTTGCAAAACCGCCGGCACCAGGAATCTGCATAACTCCATTAATGGCGCTGATCGAGCATCCACCTCCATAATTAGTAGTAATAATACAACAACAACAAGAAGAAGATGCAAACCCATAAACTGGTGGATGCTGAACACGAATTGTTCCATTACAATTTACTGCAATAGATCCATAAGAACCACGAATACCATAAACTGTTCCAGAGGTTGCCGAACCATAATATGTTCTGCATGAAGACATCATTGGGAACATGTTGTCAAAACAACATGCAGGAGATCCTGTACCTCCTTGGCCGCCGCTAGAGACGTCGGAGTGCCAACAAACACTATTATTGCTACAAACACATCCACCCAAGAACATACAGTACCCCTGCTGCGCCATCCCACAAATACATCGAGTCTCTAATTGACAACCGATACTAGACTCTCCCCCTTCTGCACAAAAATTAGACAGTCCAGTCCCAGTCACAAAAGATGGACATCCTCGATAACCATTCACCTCGCCATATCCTGCTTGTGGTCTGCAGCAATGAGCACACCCAGAACAAATCGTATATGAATTACCAGCAGTTACGGGAATAATAACTGATGCATAGGCACCAGTTCCTCCAAATGGAGTAAATGCACAACAACAACCATATCCACTTCCAGCCCCTGCTCCCCAAAGTTGGAATCGAGCACAAGTTACTCCAGCAGGAACTGTCCATGTACAAGTTGCACCACAATTCCAACAACCACTAGTATCGCAAACTTTTAATCCAGCAGTCCATGGACAACCAGTTGCAGGAAGAGTGGGAATCAAACACCAGAGGTTTGCTTGATTTGGTCCTGCAATTGTTGCAAATGCAGGACCATTTGTATTAATAGTATTTTGTGCTGCAGTGCATAATGAATTCTGTGCTGCAATATTAGTATCTAATGTTGCATTTGCATTAATAAGAAATCTATTAGATTCATTCAGTGCGTTATATAGTAATACGTCTGCTGCCATTTTATGATACCTCTGTAATTGCGGTTACTTTATAATCTGCATCATAAGTTAATGCAAAATTCTTAGGAGATCCTGAAATTGTTTCAGTATAAGCGGTGATTAATCCAACGTTATTATAAAGAACTGAAGAATATACTACGTCACCAAGAGTAATCGAAGTTACATTATTACTCGCATCAGTCGTAATTCCAGTTGATCTAGTATATGAAGTTGTAGGAACAATTGTAATTGAGGGAACTCCACCTTTTGCTGCAGTAGCACCTAGGAATCTTGCCATTTACATTACCTCCTTATACTGATTGCTCAAGACCGTAAACATTCACCGAACAGTTTGCGGTTGAAGCATAAACAACAACATTTTCTGCTGCCTGTAATGCAATACCAGTTCTTTCAAGAACTCCCCTTGCAGGAATGGTTGCATCATACTCAATATACTCAGCATTTGTCGGAGTTGCCGCTGTTGTTGCTAAAGCAATTCGAACATCTGCAGTGGCAGCAGTAGAACGATTAACAACGTTGATATTTACAACAGCAAGAGTTGATGCTGGAACTGTATAAACAGTAGTGAGAGTAGTTGCAGATAATGCAGATTGTCCTAAAATTCCAGATGCCATTTGAAATAACTCTTTTTCTTAGTAGTATTTATAGCAGTTACGAACTCTGTGAGACAAAGTAAGAGTATAACTTAGAAGATAGTAAATTAAGTGTATCCTTTGTATCAATATAAGTTTTGACTGCAGCTTGTGTAGGAACTTTTAAGTTACTATTTTGTGCTAAAGTCGCATCAGTACTAAATTCATTAATCTGAGCACCTAACTGGGCACCGATTGAACCCAGTCTCAGTGAAGTAAGACCAGATAGATCAAACGCAGAAGCGTTTAATGTTGCAGAACCAGTTGCCTGATTGACACGGAAGTACTTACCTACACGGAAATTACCCTCTTGATCGGTTGAAACATAATAAACACGACCCGGATATCCTTCATTAATTTCTCTTGAAGGAATTGGTGAATAGATTGGAACTCCAGGCCAGTTTGTTGTGGAAGTTCCACCAGTTCCAATTTGTAAGAAGTCATGACCAGTTAATCTTGCTTGACTATAAAGATATCTAATCTTTATATTCTGACCATCAAAAGCGTTATTAACTTTTTCTTCAGCAAGAACAAGTGTCATAACACCAAAACTATCAGTTGTTATTCCAGTAATCTTTATAAACTCATCATCGATCTTTATAAAATTATTTGTTGTAAATCCTGTTGTATTTGATACTCTAACTGATGTAGAAACACCAGTAACATCTTTCAAAATTTCGGTAGAAGCAACTAAGGATGTAGTTCCTATCGCAGTAATAGAACCTCCAGAGGCATACGTTGATGCAATGCCTGCGCCATCTTGTCCTCTAAGAACTGTAATCGAGTTTGCAGTTGGTAATCCTTCAATCTTCATCAATTCATTAGATGAAGTCAATATATACCCACCAGTTGTAAATCCAGCAACAGTGTCTACAAAGATTGTAGTATCTGCAATGCCTACATTAATAATAATTGTTGCAGTAGATGCTGTGACTGGATATTGAACAAATTTTGTGGATGCACCAGTATGTGCTGCAGCAACGCTAGTTAATTGAGCCCTATCTGCAAACAAAGTACCTTTTCCGTCTGGTCCAACATAACTAGTGTTCTGAATTACATACGAAAATGGATCTGCTCCAGTGATTGTTTCGTTGTTAAGACCACCATTACCAGATCCAGTAACAAATTCAATACTGCCACCTGAAGCATAAGATGTAGTATTAACTCCAGATAGAACTATAGCAAATCCTGCCTGTCCTCTATTTGCATCAGTATTTGAAACAAGATTTGCAGTTGCTCCGCTAGTTTGTCCTGTGATTGTTTCGCCCGATCTAAAACCAGTGCTGACACCAGCAACTGGACCTGCAGTGATCAATGAATAGTAAAGTTCGGCATTTGAAGTCTGTACACTATTGATAAAACCAATCGCAGTTGAGGAAGATCCAACAATTCTCTCTCCTTGAACAAATCCAGAACCAGATAGAGTAGAATTATTGTATTTGAGTCTTAGTCCTTCTACTTGAGCAGTTTTAATTGCTTCATCAGAGTTAAATCCAGAACTTACAATGCCAAAATTACCCCATGAACTATTTCCAGCAAGAGAACGAATTCTTCCACCACGAGTTGCTGCATAGCTAATATGACAATAATATGTAAAACAAGAAACTATCTCTGAAGATCCATTATTTGTTATCCAGAATGCTACACCATCATCATGAATATTTGTGAATGAATCAAAAACCATAGATTTATTAGACAAACTTCCAAAATGTCTATGGACTCTACCATCAACGATTGCTCCCACACCACCAGATGAAAATGCAGAGCAGTTTGAAACATATGGAGATTTGGTGATTGCACTTGATGGATTCAGTCTCAAATAAACACCCTTAATTGTTGCATTATTAATATCTGAAGGTGATGCAGTAAAAGTTAATGCTGTTGAAGCAACAGTTTGAGATGTACTAACTTCTGCGGTGGTGCTATTTGTAACATTAACGATTGTTGTTCCTGTAGACACTCCAGTTCCAGTTACGGTTGTTCCTACAAGATCTGGGAACAATCCAGTTGAAGTTAATATGGTGCCAGAAATACTACCGGTTTTAGTATCAACTACACCCGCCGGAACAAATCCAGTCATTCCTTCCATCACAACGTCCTTAATCATTGTTTTATTGCTCAGGAAAAACATTGTCGCTTGATCATTAGTTCTTGTAACAGCACTGGTAACTGCAATATCACTTGCTCCATTTTCCCAAGTATCTGAGGTTGTCCATACACCACCAGAAATAGGTTGAATATGAATAATAGCTTCAGTATAATCAGAATCTAAAATTCTTGCAACTTTAGTTCCTGCTCCATTCGAAATGGTAGAACCATAAGATACTGATGGTGGAATCGATGCAAGAGTCAGTACCTGGAAGTCTGCATTACCTGCTGCAGGTCTAATTCTAGTGGTTCTGAGGTTATCTCCAACAATCGTAACTTCTT
>Ga0194133_10005729_pt1 | contig 15696 bp, 17 predicted proteins | sample TA2KigOf40mmetaG_FD_155448 | JGI IMG/M metagenome (GOLD analysis project Ga0194133, IMG submission 155448) | Freshwater microbial communities from Lake Tanganyika, Tanzania - TA2015055 Kigoma Offshore 40m | ecosystem: Environmental > Aquatic > Freshwater > Lake | place: Tanzania: Lake...
GAGGGAGAAAGGATTGGCTTAATGCGAAAATCATCTGGGGACCTTCATTTCTACATAAATGGTCTTGATCAGGGTGTTGCTGCCACGCGATTGTCTCAGCAGCTATGGGGTGCAGTGGATCTTTACGGTTTGACAACAAAAGTATGTTGTGATAAAATCATGGAATCTTCTTTTCAAAGTATATAAAACCAAACAAAATTTAACCCTGACCTTAAGGTGACGATAGTTGATCGTGATGAAAGAGATGAGCAGAATTTGATCACTCGCCAAGCAATAGGAATGCGAGAGCAGCACGAAAACGAAAACAGACTAAGCTTTCATCAGGTAATGTATGGTTTATTTTTCGAAAAGCATTAGAGATTTGACATTTTTTTAAAAAAAGACTCAACTTTTAGAACTGTGGTTTACATGCGGCATTGATAAATGGAGGTCGCACAGCTTTTTGCCAAACTACTGATTTTAATCATGAACTTGGGGTTGTGCTAACAAACCGCCCCTTAAAGCAAAATGAAACTTTCGAGATTAGATTGGACAGAGTGGGACCAAATTCATCAGCATTCGTTCAAATAGGTAATTTAACCTCTTTGCTTTCATGTTCTTTGGTATATTTTCATTGAATTTTAAGGAGTGACAACACTTTCACCAAATGATATGGAGTTTCCGCCTTCCATGGCAGATATCAAAAGCGAAACCTGGATAATGACAGACCTTGGATTGCTGCACAATGGTGCAAAAGTGAGAGAGGACTATGGAAAAGCTCTAAACAAGCTGAAGGCAAGAGATCCCTTTTTTGTGTATTTATTTCAAATTTTATTATTTAAACTTTTCAAGGTTGGAGATCGGCTAGCAGTGGTACGAAAAGAAAATGGGACTCTACACTTTTTTGTCAATTCGGAGGATCTAGTATAGAAACTATCTTATTTAACCTTTGAAATAAAGTAAATCTAAATCTCAAATAAATTTTTTCAGGGCCCTGCTGCCAATAGAGTTCCTGAACCAGTTTTTGGTGTTTTTAACATGAATGGCCAAGCAACTCAAGTAAGAGTTACGTGCTTAGTTGAATGTAAAATATAATTTTTGTATTTAATTATAAGGCAACAATTATTGATCGTGAAGAGAGAGATGAGCAGAACTTGATCACTCAGAGGATAGTTGGAATACGGGACCAGTCGGCCGTTGGAAACAGATTATCGTTTCACCAAGTGATTCAATTTTATTAAATATTAAATGCAACAATTGAATATTCAAAATGTTGTTGGGATTTTCCAGAACTGTGGGTCGCATGCTGCAGTGACAAATGGAGGTCGTGTAGCCTATCGTCCAAATGCTAACTTTGATTACAACTTTGGAATTGTTCTTACTAATAGAGCCTTAAATTCAAATGAGATATTTGAAGTTAGGCTAGACAAAATGGTTTCAAAATGGGGAGGATCTATTGAGATTGGTAAATTTTCATTCATCAATCTAATGCTACACCTTTCATATATCAATTTTTGCTTTGATAAGTGTCTTCTAAATATTTTACGTTTAAACTGCTTTTTCAGAATTATGATCTTTGATGAGATTTCAACTGAAATCTGACTTACTCCTTAAAATTATTCATTTTCAATTTGTGCATTTATTATCTTTCATGTTCAAGGTGTAACGACACACTCTCCAGATGACCTCGAGTTTCCTCCTACAATGACAGATGTAAGAAGTGGAACCTGGATGATGACTGGTCATGGACTTATGCACAATGGAGCAAAAGTTGGTGAGGATTATGGAAAAATTCTTAACAAGTTGAAGGTAAGAGTACACTTTACTATAAACAATCTTGACCCTTATTTGATTAGTTTTAAATTTATTTTCAGGTTGGAGATCGAGTTGCAGTGGTTCGAAAAGACAACGGGTCACTTCACTTCTTTGTCAATTCAGAAGATTTAGTATGAAACATTCCATTATTGCAATGTGAAACCAAATATTCACCTCAAATTACTTGTTCCAGGGCCCTGCTGCTACTAGGGTGCCAGAGCAAATATATGGTGTCATAGATCTCTATGGACAAGCAGCTCAAGTAGACTTCATTGTGAATACTTTAGGCCATTGGGATATAATATTTTACATTTGGTGTAGGTTTCTCTGATTGATACTTCAGAAGACCATCTGTCAGTAGACCCTGGTACAGAAGCAGAAAGTTGTCAAGCACCAAGTTTCAGTGTTTCATCAGGAATGAATATTCTTTCAGACGACTTTCTGAGGTTCCATCATTTAGTAAGTTACAAGACATAAATAGAAAAATACTCATGTTTGTGTTGAAACTTGAAAGTCGCTAATTTTCTGCAATTTATTTCAAGCATGGTAGAAATGCTCGAATAAGCAACAACGGCCTCTCAGCAACAAGACCAAATGCTTTGGGAGAGTTTAATGATGCAATCGTCATGTCCAACAGGTTGAAAATTTTCTTGATTCAAGTACCTAAGCATTGTCTGCATTTATTAAAGGGATTCATTTCAGACCTTTGAGAGATGGAGAGTTGTTTGAAGTAGTGATCGAAAGAACTGTAGACCGTTGGTCTGGTTCAATAGAGGCTGGTGTCTCACTGATAAGGCCAGAGGAGCTTGAATTTCCTAACACAATGACGGTAATTTGTGAGACTTTTATGTTTATTGTTAAAACGAGGATTTTCAAACTAAGGTTTTTCTTTATTTTTTTGAAGGACATTGATTATCACACTTGGATGTTAAGCGGCTCAGCGGTCATGAGAGATGGCCGCACTGTGCGTAACGGTTACTGCTGTGATTTGGTAATGATTTTATCTTTTTTCCCTAATCGATTTGAATAACCAAAAGATTTTCTTGTTATACAGGATACTCTTGGGGTTGGGTCTCGTATTGGCATGGTGCGTAATGCTGATGGTACCTTGCACTATTTAATAAACGGAGAAGACCAAGGAATTGCTTGCCACAATATTCCATCAGGTGTATTTGCAGTCATTGACTTATATGGACAGGTAGACTGTTTAAAAAGCTTGTTCGAATATCTGATGATTTATTTGTAAATTTGAAATTTTCAGTGCTCTGCAGTTTCATTAATCATACAGAATTCACAATCCACTTGTTCCGTAACAGCTCAACCTAATTCTCAAACCAATCAGTTAATAACTCAAAATCATCATGAAAATAATTCGTTAGCCAGCTCTCAAATGATGGAGTCATCGCACGCTAGCATTCCATTGCCTGGTAGGAAGTTGACTTTTAAAGTTATTATTTTGACATCAATCTTCTATTTCCACCTTTTCAGTTCCAGGATGCGAATCTCAATCAATTCAATTCTCCTCAAATTCACGTAACGTCGAGATAAAGAACAACAGTACCGTTTGTACAAGACATTCGCACACCATCAGTGCTATGGTCTTCACTAACATATGCTTCGAGCCTGGAGAAAACTACAACTCCTTTGAGATCAGAATTGAAAAGGTTTTGATAGTTTGATTTAATACTATTTGTTTGTCAGTGTTTGATTGCATTAACTAAAATATATTCTAGGTTGTTTCTGACCTTGCTGGATCTTTGCGTTTTGGAGTGACGTCGATCTCTCCAGGCTCTTGTTCTGCTCTTGTTTCAAATGTATCAATGCTAGGAAAAGATACTATTTGGCTGGAGAATTCATACGTCAAGATGAATGATAAAATTATCCGTCACAACTACTGCCCATCAATAGAAAGGCTCAAAGTCGGTGACAGAATTAAAATGAAGCATTGCTACAAAGAGAATTCAATAAGGTAGGAAAGAAAACTAGAAAAATTAAACAACAATCGAAAAAATTTCTTTTGAATTTTAGATTTTACTGGAACTCAGAAGATTTTGGTCCTGTGTCCATTTCTGGAAAAGTTACTTCAAAGTTATATCCAATTGTGGAGCTTTACGGATCAACGGTCTCGGTATCATGTTCGAGTCTTGGTCAAGGTTACTTTGGGCCTGCTAGAAGCCAAGAATCATTATTGCCTGGTATTTAATAAGATTAAAGAATGATTTTTAATGCTCAATTGGACAAAATTCTATTTTAGACGAACCAGACAATCAACTATTTCGAAAACGAAATAATAAAAATACGGATGACCCGTCAAATGACCGTTCTATAGTCTTTAATGAAATTCATGGGAAAAATGTTGAGCTAAGAAACGGATCAAAATCTGCTGTCAGAATTGAGAGCTTTAATCGGGTTAATTCTACACTTTTCATCACTATCAGTTCACTTAATATTTTGATGTATCATTTTTACCTTTTTCAATAGGGCCTTGTTTTTTCGAATCGACCTCTGTCTTTCGACGAATGGTTCGAGTTTACTTTGCTTAAACTCGATTCAAGATGGTCGTCTTCGCTCATGATTGGTGTCACTTTACAATCACCGGAAAAAATACTTCTGGCGTCTAACGCCCTTGACATAAAAGAAGATACAATAGTTTTTTGTGGTCCATCCATCTACCAAAACGGAGAAAAGGTTGAAAAGATTTTTAAGTGGTTTGACATGAATGATTTTTAATTTTTTCCAAACTTGTATTGAACATTTCAGATTGCTTGTTCTCCTTTCGGCAATCTCGATCAATTTCAAGCTGGACAAAGAATAGGGATATCAATTTCTACCAATGAACTGAAGTTCAGATTGAATGGGCATGACCAGGTATGGTCTTTCTTCTTTTACTCTATTTTTCTTGATAAAATAATTCTCTAGGGTCAAGCCTTCACACTTCCATTCGGCAACGCTCGCTCCTTTTATGGGTTTGTAGATTTATACGGCAAATGCGCTGAGGTTAGTCTAACCACAGATACAAACCTGCCCGAAACAACTTGTACCAGGGTTATCGAACACTCGAATGAAAAGTCAGACAACTCTTTTTCAAAGAGCCTCAGATCAACTTTTAAACAGCCATGTGAATACATGAATCTTTGTTTACGATTCAAAGCTTCATTCGGTCTACCGTCCAGGTGAGCAAACTATTTTTTATCTACTATTTGCCACTCTTACTAAATTATAGTTTTTATTTCAGCTTTTTTCTTTCCAACGATGACCATGTTTGTTATTGTATCCCCTGTCTAAAGCAAAGGGGAGACGACTTGTACAATAAAAAAGGCGACCCTCCGAAAGACTACGCAGTGCCACAAGGATGGACGCGTTTTGGTCTAAAGGCCAACCTCAAACCTTCTTGGCACGTAGCATATTATGGATTGAAGGCTGCTCATTTGAGAAAAATACTCGACAGAGGGCAGCTTCTGCCAATTGGTAATTTTTCCTTTGCCACTCAATCAAATACAATATGAAAAAACTGATCAAAATTTAGGAGAGCTTGGACTTGGACAAAAGCCAAACAAATATAAATCTAAAGAAGATGATAGTGATGCCCCACAATTACTATTTTCACCAACCATCAAGTTCGTTGGTAGTCATGAATTTAGTCCCCCTGTGAAATATTTTGATCGTAAAACAGGAAAAAACTATCAAGGACAGGTAAGCTACCCCCTAAATTAGAATTCAATCTACTTTTCCACCGTACATTTTTATTTTAGGTTGCCTTGGAACTAGAAGTTCATCCAGGATCATACAAAATATCTTCACCGTCCATACCTATGCAGTTGTCAGACACGCATTTTAAAATCGACGAGACGGAATGGTTGACCAAAGAAAGAGGAAACACTGTAATAACAGCTTTACTCATCCAGCTATCCCCTTGACTATCGAAACATTTCTTCTTCGTCGACTTAAAGCCAATCAATACATTCCGAAGTGATTTTCGCAAGCAAAATGTGCTAGTTGTCAGTTTTTATTGTTTCAAGGGATACAATCTAAAGGTCTATTTGTATCCAAGAAATGTGCCCACATTTCTCATAGTTTGTTCGTTATCTTAAGTTTTTTTTATCGACGAATAGAATGCTTTAGCATTTGTTAAAAAAGTCTGGAAATAAAGTTCAAGATTTTGTTCCACTTCAAGATTAATTTCTTGCTTTAAGCACCTTAAAAGATTCAAAGAGTCCATTTACAAGCATTGCGATATAAAGCTAACATTCATATCTGATCATTAGAACCCAATTGTGAAAAAAGTCTACAGAAAAGTTTCAAAGTTTTCATTATTTAGCACAAAACTGCACTCACTAAAAACACAAATATCAAGCTCATGGTCACAAAAGTAAAAATACGCACAACAACTGAAACTTATTTAATTGCCCCTGAAAATGGTAAGACATAATTAAATGGTCCTCTCATTACTGAATAATTAATAACAATTTATTCGGTATCAAACAGACAAGTCAGATTGGGGAAACTCTTGAACTTCTCACAGTATATTTTTGAAAAAGAAGTGGAAAATATAGCCAAAGTTGAGTCGGGTGTCGGGATAACAATATCAGAACCTGATTGACAGTCAAAGGATTTTTTTATAGGTTGAGCCCATTAGTTTTGAGACAAATATACTCATGTAAGCTTCCCGATCTCTATCTTTTGTTGTATGATTTTTGATGAAGTGTAGACAAGTTTATCAATTAGCCCTGCTACTGTAAAAACTCCTCCTATGATGGCGCACAGTCCAGTAGCAAAGTGTCCAAAAGACCTCTCCTTCTCGCTATATTTTACCATAACTGGAGCCAATTCATAATGGAAAAAGATTCCAGGCATACCAGACTCGCCAGATAAAATAGATACAGCCTTGGAGTGGCGCGTAACAGAAAATTGACTTGATTGAAATATGGAGCCATCCAACCTGAAAAAATCATAAGATTGGCAAAAGCAATTTTTTAAAAATAGTTAATTGAATTGCCTTGCATAGGTTGTCGGAACTATTTTAATGTAATACTGAAACATCATTGCTCCTTTGTCAGCTACAGCAATAACACCGTCTAAAGGATTCCCTTGACCATCGACTTTAGGACCAAATGACAGGTGTCTTATCCTGTGAGTCACATTGAAGTCGGAGGACGAAAAGGGTTGAACGTCATGAACATGTACGTGGTTTATGGAGAAAGACTTTCCTGGAGCTACGTGGAAAGAACCTCCGACTCGATTCACTTCGAGAAATCCATAAATCTGTTTGTATAGATAATTTTTTCAAAGGTTTAGACGCGATTCTGAGTGAGATTTCTCTTAAACCAAAAAAAGTATTTTAATACTAAACGTACCTGACAACCTTCACTCAAAGCACGTTTCTCAGCTTCTGAAAAACTGTCGCCGTCCTTGCATTGCTCAATTCCTCGAGGATCGAATTTCCAGTTTTTTTTTCTAAAAATTGAATATGTTGTGATTAGTTACAGAGTGAAAAAAATACTGGATTAGTTGAAAATACCTGTACAATTCACTGACTTCTGCACAGGTGTTGCAACATTTTTTTTCTTCAGTTTCACTACCATAACAACTGCCACAAATAATAGGAGCTACCGTGGCATCTTCTTTTTTTGATTCGTCGTTACTGGGGGAGTTAGCGAAAGGCTCATTGCCGCCTTTTGTAGAATTTAAAATTTTCATCTTCTCTCCAAGACCCTTGAATATATTTAGACATTATTTAACATTAAAGTTACTTTTCAATTAGAAATTTTAAATTCAAGGAAAAATTATTAAATAAAAACCTGTTCTCTTTGAGGATCCTCTATGGGCTGACCAGTGAGGTCAAGACGTCGTTTATAAATGTTGTGAACAATATCATTGTGAGCTTCCCCTGATGCATCCATGGCATCAATACCCTGAAAAAAATTGATACATTGAATTTTGAAGTACAAGCAGAGAACAAGATCTATTTCTTACCAAAAAGTCACAAGAAATTGTGGAAAACACAATATCAAAGTTGATTTTTAACTTTCCTGACCTAAGTTACACAATTGGATAAACAAACTTCGATTATTTTGGGTTTTTTTACAAAATTACCTTGAAGTATCAACAAAAAGCTCTTCTTTTATTTGAGGTGTCAGATAATCTCTGATCTCTGACGTGAACAATAAAATCATGACAATAGCAGATATGATCGTGAGGATTCCACCTTTAAATGAATATTTCAATGAGATGCAGCTCGGTATATGATTTAATAATATGAACATTGCCTTACCAGATTTTGTTTGTATCCTGAAATCCTCTAGGGTTTTAGGGTATGCATCAAACCTTTTGAGTCCTGATATCAGGCTCCAATTAACCATTGTGATTGATTGTTATTAAGAGAACCTTCTTAAAAAAGTTTAGAATATGAACTTGCTAAAATTAGAATTTCATATGCTTTGTGAAGTACAGAGTAACTTGAGTTTCAATTTTAGCACTTCATTTTAACGTATATTAACGTATACCAAGCCGACAGCGACAATTTTAACCCAAAATATAAAAATGTCAAAACAAACGTTGTTATTCGTCATTTCTTTATACACACCTATGGCACCGTCCTTTAGTTTACGTAGATGCCATTGGATCGGTCAGGCACGGCTACGGAGGACTAATGGCAAAAGTCTTGGAAAAACATTCACATCAAAATCTGCTGGGAGCCACAATAACACAAAATTATTTACATGTAGTAAAAAAAAATATTTTTGACAGCTTAGTTAATTAACAGTTATTTTGAGTTAAAACAACGTGAAATTTTATTGTTGAGCTAACATTTTTTGTAAAATAAGAATATGGCTATTTCTGATTTAAGTCAGTTGAAAAACCTTCTACAACTTAATAAGTACCAGGTAAGTTAAATAAAGTAGGTAAATTTATGACAAAGCATGCACATCACCTCAAAAGTTTTGAATTTGCACTTTTTAAGGATGAATGGATCCAAGAATCGAAAATGATTGTTTCTCCGTTGGGTGATTTCATGGTAGTATCTTCTGGATATTGTGCTGTGTTTTTAGTCAAGAAATACACTCCCACACCCGAGTTTCAAATCTGCAGGGCACATAGGCCATCGTCCACTTTTGAAATTTCTCCAGATAACACAATCGACTGTGGCCTCATTTCTGCTGTACATTACTTGCCAATCAAAATTGAAGAGCACGGTCGGAGTCATGACGTTTTACATTGTGTCATTCTGGGTTATTCATCAGGTACCTAGTTTTAGCAAACATCAATTCTTCCATTTTTGTCCATTTCTTTTATTGTCGCAGGTGTCATTGAATTTGTTTCGGGATCCTCTGGACAAATTTTAGCTCAAAAACTTCCAGTTGAAAAGCCAGTAAAGATGTTTCGATCGGTGTCTGTAGCATCGAATGAAGTAATTGGAATTATTTGTACCCTTCTGGGTCCTTATTTCACAAATTTTAACAAAAGTTACGTTTAAGCTTAAAAAGGTGCACTGCTTGTCATCACTTGCTTGTCTACAAAATCTACTAGAGCTTTTAGTAGTTTACGAGACATGCTTGGTTGCTATTTCTGGATGTAACCTTCTTACTACACTTATGAAAAATCTTAGAGAATTGGGATCAAATTTCAACGAGAAGACACAAAAAACATGCCAACTTTCCAAGTTTCCTTGCAAGAAAATGTCGTTAGACGATCAAGTGAGACAAATATTCAAAATTTGTAAGTGCTTGTAGTTCAAGCTTATTGTGTTATCCCTCCAGGCATTGACGGACGTAAGCGGGATCGTTGTTTCGAGTTTTCAAATTTTTGATCAACTCTCTTTTATTACGATGAATAAAGAGCTTTTCCACGAAGACCAAGTCCGAAATACAACAAACATGACAAAATATATTTCAGTTGGAAGTTCCACATTTTTGGTCACCAGCACCTCTCATAGGTTTTCTTGAATTTTTCTTTAATACCTCTTTTTTTGCTTTTTTAAAGTACAAAAATTTCGTTCAGGTTTGGACCTCCGAGGGTTAAAGAGTTGGCCGAAAACGTGGTATCGACGGTAAAGTCAAAAATATTTGGTATCGCATCGGGACTCATATGGGGATCTGTTTCTCCCTCAGGTCAGTCCTAACTTTAAATTTCACATTAGAAGTTTCACATTGTGGTTGTACAAAGCAAATATTTAAAAAAGGGAAATCTGAGTCTTCCTATGACCAAGATGTTCCAGTTGACCAAGATATCAAACTTCAGGTATTACATGCCTTCAAAGACAACAGCAAGACAGCAGTCTCAATTGAAACTTGTCAAAATGGGAGGTACTCTGCTATCCTAGATTCCCATCACAGAGTTCTTGTTCAAGTAATTAATTTTTAGCATCAAATTTTATTTGTTCATTGCCTAATAATTTGGTTTTTTGTAAAAGGACAATAGCTCTGGAAGTGTTATTCACATTCTGAAAGGCTACCATCATGCTCAAATTGGTTGGATTACGACTTCATGGGAAGGAAAGAAGGAGGCACCCGAAAGACTTCCCTCGTCGAGTCAGGAATTTTCCATGCTTTTGGTCTTATATTTGCCAAGGTTAGCATTCTTAGCCTCAAAAATGAAATAAGACATGTTTAACAAATAGTTTTTAGAAGAGGAATTCTAGAGGTTTGGAGCCCTGAGCAAATGTGCAGAATTGTGGAGTTTCCAGTGGGCAAAACTGGACGTCTGATTCGTCCATCAGAGGCTATTATTGATTCGAGTAAACGGTCGAACGCTCCAGCTCGCTCTTTTGAATGTTCCTACCTAAGTCCGGATGGTATGATCCAGCAGCTCTACATTCCAGTTCACGCTCTCTCCAATAAATCCACCAGCCACGATAGAACTCTGCAGAAGCAATTGAGGCAGATCATAGCCGATGGTAGCCCCCCTTTGTAAGCTTCCCCATTCTTTCCAAAACTAAAACATTTTTTCTAGAGGCTCCAATGGAGAACAAAATTACAAAAATTACGGATTTGATTTTGGCTTCCAAGGACGTCAGCACTAAATTATTGATGGTAATAGATCTTTTCCAAAGTGAAATTTGCCCCAGCGCTTCATGCAGGGAAATAATTGAGAAAATGCGAGAGCAGCTAATTGAATGTCCAGCTGCAAAGAGGTTCGTTTTTTTCAGTTTTTATGATCACATTTGTTTTGTAGTTTCACTTATCTTTTTTGGTAGACACTGCGATCGCCTTGAAAGAGCTCTGGACTTTTACGATTTTGTAACTTCCCAGTCAACTCAGACTTCTAATGAATTAGAGTTAGAGAGAAACTACAGCAGAGAAGACTTTTTGAAAGACTTTATTGGTACATGAGCCAATTTTTATTTTTTATTTCTTGGAAAGATCAACATTAGTGTTTTATCTTAGAGCTGAAAGAAATTTTTGTTACAAACGAACCCATGAAGCTGGAAGATTTTTCTCTTTCGGAATTTTCGTCGTGCTTCCAACTTGGACGTTTCATCGACAAAAAAGAATTGTCTGAAAAAGTAGGGTCTGAAACTTGCATCGACTCTCTGTGTTTTGTTGAACTAAGAACATCTAATTCAAAATCCATGGTCAAACTATTTTCTTACCTTGGGGTTGATGCCCTAAGACACTTTGAAAAGACTAAAGAAGCTTTGACGAGTGCAAAAATCGAAGGCCCATTGCTAGAGGCTTCTCTGAACCATTTGATAGGAGCAAGCTTGAACGAGTTGTATAATATTCACCCAACAGAAATGGTAAGAGTTTTACTGAATCCTTTAAAAAAAAGTATTTCGTTCAATATCAACTTCTGTCTCTAGGCATTTCTTTTTCGTTTGCTTTTTGAACTGCATGCTGAAGAGAATTTCAACTCTGGAATGCTTAATACAATTCGAAAACTTATCCTCAAATCTCGGTTGGCCCCATCAAGTGTCATTGTGATAATCAGCTGGCAGAATTACCTCGCCAATTTTCATTCCTCAACTTTAGCATCTGAGTGGAAGTTGGTTTTAAAAAACATGGCATCATACCTAGTCATGAAAAACTGGTTCAATGATATAAATATTCCTCTTTGCAATGATCAAAACCAAAATTTATCCCACTATTATGATGATGTCTTTTTGAACGGCAATGGAAGGATTTCAGAACTTATAGCCGATTGGGTTTTCGAGTCTAGGTAAGTTTATGTTCAACGAAAAAAAAAACCATTTTCGATTTCTGCATGATTTTCTCTTTTTAGGGAAAGTATCCATTCTGACCTTATAGAAAAATTTCTTGGCTCTTGTCGAAGCATTTTTCCTTTGAGTAGTCGAAGAGAAGTTATAACTGTGCACTTAACCTGGAAGTACCTTCAAGTGTGGAGCAAAAACCATTCGGACCTGAACCTCCTTACCAAAGCATTTGACTCTCTGATGGGATTGAAAAGTAAACGTTGAAATTTCGTGTAATGGCAAAAATAAATTAAATGGGATCATTTTTTAACAGGTACTAAAATACGTAAAAGTCTTGCTGCTTTAGTCTGGTCCACATTTTTTTGCAAGGCTGCAAAGGATGTTGTCTCGATAACGGAAATAAGGTAGGCGCTTAAGAGGATCTTTTATCAGTCAACCGACCCTTTTTTCTACTTTAGGTCTGCAACCCGATGCGAACGTGAGTTGGGTTTATCAGAAAGTCAATTGGCAACCTTTCTAAATCTGTGCGTTCAGATTTTGATGATTCCTTTAAGAAGCAAAGGAAGTTTCGAGCTCAGCGACGACGAAGAACACACTTTTGCCTCAGAAAGCTATGACGTTATCCCTGGCTCTTCAGCTCGTGTTGACCACGTGATGGATATTGTTCAAAAGCAGCTCTCTTTCGGTATCTTATTATAGGATGGAATTTTTGCATTCGATTCCAACTCCTACATTTCAGATGCAGATTTTACATCGATTCAGTATCAATTTTTATTCGTTGCCAATGCAATTTGGAGTTTCGGAATCTCCGACGTAAAGCCACTGTCCTTGTTCAACAGTCAAGAATCAAATGCCTTTTTTCAAGTAGGACAAGTTTAAGATGATTATTGCTTTTGGAATGGCATAATCTGACTCTAACGTTGGAAAATTTCAGAACACAAGTTCGTTATCAGCATCCTTGAGACTTTTTGGCCGCGAACACGGCCGAAGTGTTCGAAACGGGAGACGTAAATTTTTGGAGCAAGTGTTGGACAAAGCTGTAACAGAAATTCACCACACAACAGGGTGAGATCCATATGGCACGGTTTAATTCGAGATTAACAAAAAAATCATTAAAAGGTCGAACGACGGAGTTGACTTCGGGTTATACCAAGTTTGGTGTCACAAGCTTAGAATCTTGTCAGAAATGTGGAATATGATTGAAAAGGTAATTTTCTACACCTGATGAAAAATCATTGAGGTTTTGTCCACAAACCTCCACTTTCATTCCCTAGTTCACAGAGTATCAAATTGTAAGCCTTTACCGTGGTGGCCACGACGCCATAGGAGACGAGATCTTCAACACACTGTCAGAAGAGGAGAGAAAATCAGTAGGGGTTCAACTCCTGAGGGTTAGCCTCATGAGATTGGCTGCCTTCCTGTAAGTTTTTCATTCACATTTCTCGTGATCTTTCATTGGACGGCCTTTTTTTCCAACAGTCGCTACGAAGATGGGCGTTACCAGCGCATTGCATCCACGCATCCCGAGTTGACTTCAAAGATACGCGCTCTCAATCGTGAGGCTTGCGGACCTAACGGGGTCGCCGAAGTTCCCATGAAGTACACCTCGGATTTGCTCGTGTCCATCACAAAGTTAGATATAGATCAGGATAACCTTCAACTGGCTTACGAATGTTTGACGGTGGTTCAATTGGTGAGGAAGGACTAACTAAAACCTGTGATTTAAAGCGTGAACATTTTTTGTGATCCACTATTCTTTTTATTCGTGTTATTAAATCTTTCAAATTCAGCCTTTTGTTTGATCTAAAGCAATTTTCTTTCATTGACCTTTATCTGCCAAAAAGAGGTTCCATACTCTCGGTTTTGTTTGATTCAAACTCTTTTAGTTGTTTCTTTAGATGGGACTAAACGGGGTGGGACTGCTAGAGTCTTTGTTTTAAGAAGAGAATTTTTTTGAAATCGGCAGCCCGTTCAGTTTGTCTACGTTAAAAGGAATGCTACTGTTGCTTTGTGCTTCATTTTAGAGTAATGTGTATAAAAGGTAATATAAAGGTACTGAATTGGGTAATATTCTCACCAAGTTTCAGATGTTTTGGTCAACTATTGGCTGAGCAATTGAATTTAAAACATTTTTTCTCAAACTTATCAACTCGAAAAAGACACTTCAAAACTTTTTAGGTTGTGACTTGTGACTTTGTGCTTCATTTCAGAGTAAAGAGTGATAAAAGTAATATTTGGGAATTGAATTGGGTCACATTTGTACCAAATTTCAGATTTATTTAACACCTATTTGCTGAGTAGTATATAAAATTTTTTTCCTTTTTTTCCCGGGCACACCCCATTGGCTAGAGTCGATGTCCCCCACCCACCCCCTCCCGCCGTGGCGAGACAAAAATTTAGCCAACGGCACCCGGTGTTCCCAAGCGGTCACCCATCCAAGTACTGACCGGGCCCAATGTTGCTTAATTTCAGTGATCGGACGAGAACTGGTGCTTTCAACATGGTATGGCCGTTGACAGAGGAATATGGGCTTGGCCCTCAAGTGATTAAACACTGTCACGACGGCCACGTGTCTGTTGTCTGTCTGTCATCCTTTCGGACGGAATTTGATGTTTGTTTTTTCACGCAACCTCCACAGTTTTTTTTTCTGTAAGAATTAACAGGTTTTTTTCTGTGAAGAGTGTGCACATTTGTTTTGATTTTTTAAAAAGAAAACAGTCGAAACAGGGCTTAACTAACAAAAATCCATCCGAATTCTGCAAGAATTTTCTGGATCCTCGCCGCGGCTATATCAGGGCATAAGGTTCGCATCCAAAGAAAGAAAAAACTCGGCCCGTTCTGCCTCTGTAACGTAACCTTCCCTGCTTGGCTTATCATTCGGGCCTAACCCCTGTGGGAACTATTTTTTGCTTACTTAACCTATAACCTTTCAGGGTTTACTGCCTGCGTCCATTTTATTGCTAACCCTGATTCATTGCTAACCTAACCAAATTAAGTAGACAGGAATTTTTTTTTTGCTTTTATTTTTTACACATTATCATACACCCTCCATTGTCCTCGACTGCATACTCTTCACACTCCTTGCAGTCACATACCTCATATACTACTACAGTTTTATAATCCTCAATATTCCCAAGATAATCCACGTCGTCCACCAGTAGTCTACGAACGGCTACTTTTCCACTTTTTCTTTATTTTCCTCAAGCGTTTCTTCTTCCACTTCTTCCTTTTTTTCCTCAAGCGTTTCTTCTTCCACTTCTCCCTTTTTTCGTTCCCAAACGCTTTCCTCCTCACACCTCTTCTTCGTCTCCTCCCAACATTTCTCCTGTTTCTTTTCCAACCACTTACCCAAAGGACACTTTTCCTTACCCTTCTTGGTCTCCTTTTTTTCCATTTTTCCACCTCCAACTGCCCGTCCAATCCCAATCCATTGAATCCACAGTAGCCTTTCACAAATTCCACTCATTTTCATTTTGTCTAGTCACTTTTGTTGCAATTTCAACTTTGTCTTTTTATTCAATACTTCTTCCCTCTGGCGCGGAAACAACTTCACTCCAGTCTCCAACAAGAAACTTACTCCCTTTTATAACTTTCGCGCGAATCGAGAATTTCCGGAAACGGGCGAACGGGGAAATTCCAAAATTGATCCGAAATTCCGAATAACGCATTCTAATTCCGCAAAAATTAATTTTTAGCGGTGGCGGACTTGACAAGCTGCTTTGATTTTGAAGCGAGGCTCCCCGCCTGGTTGA
>Ga0194133_10005731_pt1 | contig 15694 bp, 6 predicted proteins | sample TA2KigOf40mmetaG_FD_155448 | JGI IMG/M metagenome (GOLD analysis project Ga0194133, IMG submission 155448) | Freshwater microbial communities from Lake Tanganyika, Tanzania - TA2015055 Kigoma Offshore 40m | ecosystem: Environmental > Aquatic > Freshwater > Lake | place: Tanzania: Lake Tanganyika...
AGACTCTTCCTTAATACTGGAGATTGATTTCCTTAACTTAACTTGAATGTGAAAGTGCCTTTTAAATTGGCCACTTCAGTAAACAAGGTGCTTAAAAACTTCTTTCAGCAATTAAGGTTTTTTATTCTAAATGATATTTAGATGCATTTTCCATATTTGATCCAATCAGCAGCAATTAGTATGCCAAAAAGTTTTTAAAAAATCAACACCCACAAATTTTGAACAGTAGGGTGTCAATTCAATCAATCAAAATAAATGCTATCAAAAAGTGCCCAAAAAGGTCATCAGAGTAGTGAGGAGATTAACTGAAAAAGAACATTTCCATTCTTCATGCATAAAATCAACCAAAGACTCCAAAAAAACAATGTAATTATGTCCATATGTAAATGTATATATATATAAATTTTTTATTTTAAAATCTGGCAAAGTGCATTTTTCACCATCTTGTTATTCTCAGTAGGACATTCAGGATAGGCCCATCATTCTAAAAAATACATCCAGATTTGAAATTTTCTTCAAAATGAAAAAAAAGAGAGAAACATTTGGGGAACTTGCAATGAATTCAGTCATTAAATTTTCTGCATAATTCTATAACCAAAACGTGTCGAATCAAAAACATGAGCAGAATTAAAATTCACCTATATTCAAGGCAAAAATAGAAACCTTTTTGTTTTTGTTTGTCCATCTTTCTACTTTACTTTTATTTTCTAACAATTTTTTTTCCTCTCATTCTGTGACGATTTGAAAATTAGTCTTCAGAGTGTTTTCATAACATCAAGAAAATGGCAGTGCCTTTTAAAGCACAAGAATTTGGGGCTAGGCCCAACATAAAAAAGCAACCCTGCTGATAGCTTAACAGCGAACTGCGATTACATCTGCAAGGAATGGATCTCCTCAACTTTTGTCTAGTTTTTTTTCTCAAGTTGACTGCAAACTTCATTTTTTTAAGTTTGAGAAAAAAGAGCATGAAATTATGGTGTGATTTTGATTGGATTTTTCAACGATCCATTCAAACGAAATTTTGTTGGTGAATGTGAAAATTAAGAGAGATAATTTGTTGATAATGAAATCTATTTTGTTGGTTTATCCTCTGCAAGCAAAGCTAATGGAGAGTTAGAAAAATCAATCTTTTTTACCCCTGTCGCCTGTCTGTCATCTCCTTCAGTTTTAAAGCTAGAGAGCTGAAATTTCACATACAGACACCTTAAACCCTTGCCATAAAAGTGACCAACCAGATTTTTAAAATTTTGTCTGGGGCGGCTGAGAAATGACGGTTTTTCTAAGCTTGGCTCGGCATGGCGAGGAAAAGCTGAGTCTGCTTTGTTTGATTGTAGAATGGCCGTGATCGGGGGTGTTGGTTCGATTTAGTGCTGTTTTGGCGGCTATAGAAAAACCCACGTATCTCAGCTCCCAGACAAAAATTTGCAAGGGTTGACAAAAAATTTTAATTCGAGAAAAAAGCATGAAATTATGGTGTGATTTTGATTCAATATTTCATCGATCCATTCAAACAAAATTTTGTTGGTGAATGTAAAAATTAATAGACATAATTTGGTGATAATGAAATCTATCTTGTTGGTTTATCCTCTGCAATTAAAGGCAGTGGAGAGTTAGAAAAATCAATAGGGGAGATTTTTTACACATGTCGCCTGTCAGTCATCTCAAACTCCTCCTTCAATTTTAAAGTTAGAGAGTTGAAATTTTGCATACAGTGACAACTTGAACCCTTGCCATGAAAGTTACCAACCAGAATTTTAAAATTTTGTCTAGAGCGGCTGAGAAATGAGGGTTTTTCTAAGCTTGGCTTGGCATGGCGAGATGAAGCTGAGTCCACTTTGTTAGTTTATAAAATGGCTGGGATTGACGAGTCAATTTGATTTGATGGTGTTTTACCAGCTGTAGAAAAACCCTCAGCGCCCAGACAAAATATTAAGAAAACATCCTTTTTTGCTGGGGTATGAGCAGTCTGTATGCAAAATTTCAGCTTTCTAACTTCAAAACTGAGGGAGGAATTTGAGGTGAAAGATGGAAGGGCCAAAAGCCTAGAATTGGTATGATTCAGCTTCGACTGTCAGCTTAGAAAAAGCCCCATATCTCAGCGTCCAGATAAATTTCAAAAAACCCTTAAGTTCATTTTTGCAAGGGTTAAGGCTACTGCTTATATGCAAAGTTTCAGCTTTCTATAGTTTTGAAACTGTGGAAGGAATTTGAGGTGAAGGATGGTAGGAATAAAGCCTTATGGAGTCGCTAAGACGAGAAAGAGATGTCGGTTTTAACTTCTAACTTATCACATGACTATGAACTATCCTTCTTTTAAAGAAATAATATTAAATTACATCTAAGCACATAGAGAAATAACATGGGAACATTGTAAAAGCATGCAAGCCGTTTTATGGACATGTGAGACAGGACCGTGCTTATCAGGAGGGCTCGGGAATCAAACATGGACAGAAAGGTTGCATGGTCAAAATTGGAAAATATTGTAATCTTAACTCTAAGTACCGGAATCCGTTTCAGCTATCTATATAAATGTTGCTTGTTCATGGATGGTTCTGTATTTTTCAATGTTCAAAAAATGCACATCAAATTGGATAAAGAAGTTGTAGGCAATTGAAATCCTCATCAAGCTAAACAACCTTTATAGAATTAGATTGACCATCTTTAAAAAAACAAATGTGTGGGCAGGTTTAAGCCTTTAAGATTAACAAAAGTTTAAGACAGAGTAATTTTTCTCTCATATTCCCTGAGGCAAATCAAGTTATCCATCATGTCTCATAACAAGAAAAAGTTAAGCTGGCCAAACAGGATATTTAGCAAAAAAAAATCAGCAGTGATAAAATAGCTTAAAATTAAGTACACGGGCATTTATCCCACGGAGAAAAATGCCAAACCTGCAAACGAGCAGAGAAGGTTTTGCAACTGACTATCAGCTGATGTGCATATAAATGTCAGCTTTGCATCTTTGACATCAAATATCTGAGGTTCTAGACAAAATATCTAAAATCTGTTTGGTAACTTGTTGGATAAGGGGTTAAGCTATCTCCATGCAAAAAATTAGCTCTCTAGATTTAAAACAGAGGGAGCCTTTAAATTGACAGACTGACGGATGTTGAAAAATAATTTGACTTCGGTCTTAAGTCTTTTGTAGCTTCCACAATTTAAAAGCTGGAAAAAAGTTTATAAAAAACATTAGCTACAAATGTGGTCAACACCTTTATAGCCACTTCATTATGTCTATGTTCACTGCAGATTCCTATTACCATGGCTGAGAGTACCTTTTTGATGTTTTTCAATCTAGGGCTGAAAAGTTGCTTGCATGGCCGGGGATTGAACCCGCAACCTTATATCTTGGTTCTCAGTCAGGGTTCTATGACTACTAAGCCATGGCAACCCCTGCTATCTATATGCTTATCAAGAAGCTAAAAAGTTAAAATAATTTTTGTCCCTGTTTAGTAATATTACTGTTTTCCTAAAAAAGTTATTAAAAAAGCCTAGAGAATTTCATTGGTATTAAAGACAGTTATTTTCAAAATGATTGATATTGGAATAAGTTATAGCTCATCACTTGACTTTGACTAGCTTGTTAGATTTGAAAAATGAATTTTCCAAAGGGCCATGAGAGGTGGATATTGAGAATGTGGAGATGCCACACACATTGAAGACATTCTTTCCTCACTGAATTTGGGTATCAATTAAAAGACACTTTAAACATGTGGATGATCATTTAACACTTGCTTGATTGAAAAGTCATTTTTGTTAACAATGGGTGCAAAAAGCTATGAATAATAAATAATTTAATGAGAAAAGACTTATATTGATTTGCACCCTAAGGGGAGGATTTTGAAAGTAGTAATTAGAATTCTTAAGTTGTCAAATCTTTGTTGGTTAATTGGAATGGATGGAGAGATGGTTGAGTTTTGTTTATAAAAAAAAAGTTAAAAATAGAATGACTTTTTTTTGCTTTGCACTTCAAATTTTATAATAATTTAGTCAAACTGTGAAGCATTGAAAATACTGCAATAAAATTTGCTTAAATCTTTCTCAATAATTAACATATGTGGAAATAGCTCTCATCTACTTTCTTTGTCCAATTAAGTTAATTAATTTTCAAGCCCATTGCAGCTTGCTTAGGGTGAGTTGAGTCTCAACTATTTGAAGAATGAAATCTAGATATATTTGGATTTCTTTTTTTTCAAATTATTTTCTTTTTCATTCAGCACACAAGAATAAATATCTTTTTTAATTGAGCATTCCATTAATGAAAATGATGACAAAGCTTGATGCCAAAGATATTCATTCAGAGCTTAGCACCAAACAATTGAGGTTTGCATCAAGGTTATTGAAAGATAAACTTTACTTACTTTCAACTTTTATAGACTTAAGTCAATCAAATTCAAAGACTTTGAAGGTGTAAAATTTGTAATTACAGATGAGATGGGCCAAAATAATGTTGATATATAAGCGGTAGAGAAGGACCCTGAACCGATCCGTCGTTGACCCACAGATTTTTTGTCCCGATGCAATGAGATTTTTTTTACACGAAGGGAAAAAAATTGAAAGATTTGGTATTTTTAAGGGGAAATTTTCCAAATCCAGAGGCGGTTGACTCGTCCCGACTGAAGCAACAAAAAATGACCCAACAAGGTTCAAACATTTTTGACCCGGACCTATCACTAGACTAAGCAGTGAGTGACATTAGTATTTAAAACATTATTAGGTGTCTGTGGCTGAGAGGTCACAGGCAACTGAATAAGTATTCAAGGTCTAAGGTTGTGGGTTTGCATTCCTGACCATGGAAGCAATTTTTTCAGCCACAGATTGCAAAAAATCAACAGCACCCGCTCAGCCTTGTTCACCGCATCATCTCCACGACTGCGTGATGGGACATACATTATAGGGTTTTATATATATTAACTAACACGTTCAAGAGCGGCTAAGCCACACCCCCTCCCTTTTTTGCCATTTTTATCACATTCCCATACCCCATACCCACCTGCGTGAAGAGACCGACATTAGGGTTTTATATATATTAATTAATGATTCCTTAAATGCTGAGGGGTCTTATGGCATTTGTAGCTGGAGGAAAGCTTACCTAAAAAGATAAGAAAAAAGTTTTTAATTTAAATTTTTTTGACCTTGTGAGGAAGTTCTGGAGAAGGTACCTTGCAACTAGTGATGGGTCCTGGTCAAAATTTTTTGACTTGGGTCAGGTCAAATTTTTGTTGCTCAGTTCAGGTCGGGTCAGACATTTTTGATTTGGGTATGGATTTGGAAATTTTCCCCTCCGAGTCAAAAAAAATGTCATCAGGTCAGGCCAAAAAGTACCCGGATCAGAGCCGGGTCGGCCTCTTATTTACTGCGGGTCAAAAGTATGTTTGGGTCAGGTCAGGGCCCATCTCTACTCCAACACCCACTATGGATTGTTTCTGTACGAGTTTTTCCCAAATACACTTTCCCCAAACAAAATTTGCTGAATACACTTTTTCTTAAAATCCCATCCTGCCCAGAGGGTTAGGCTTGGATGATAAGCCATGCAAGGTTAGTCCCAGAAGGTTAAGTTAGCAATAAAATAATCCTGTCCTAACCAATGCTGAATTCTCTCTTCGGGAAAAATGTATTCAGGACAATGTTTTTGGGAAAAACTCATTTTACCATTTTTGGGAAATACTCGTAGCACCCAAAAGGAACGTCCCAAAAGCACCTCATAAGTGATAGTCGGTTAAGTAATAATAAATTGGGTGACCCTATGAGTTTTTTTCAGAGTGAGTTTTCCCTGAATGCTGTTCTCCCAAATACATTTTCCCAATTTTGGAAAAAAATATTCCAATTCCCATAATTTTGGTACTATGAAAATTCGTCGAATCGCCATTTTACCGAATATTTGTTCCGTCGAATCTCCATTTTTACCAAAAATTCATTCCATCGAATCTCCATTTTTACCGAAAATTCATTCCGTCGAATTAACCTTTCCAAATGGGAAAACGTCGTTTCGCCTACTGCCATTTTGACTACTGGCGTTTTGCATACGATGGTTTGCCTACTATGACGTTTTGCCTACTGCCGTTTCGCCTACGACGATGACGACGGCGACAAACAATGTTTAGGTAGCCCCGCAGGGTTAGGTTAGGGGGTTGGTTGGTTTTGGTTAGGTTAGGTAGGCAATAAAGTCATCGTCGTCATCGTTGTTGCCGTTGACGTCACTGTTGTCGTCGTCGTCGTAGGCAAAACAATAGTAGTCGAAATGTCTTGTAGGCGAAACGATAAGGTATCTATCCTAATCTAACCTAACCTAACCTTGTAGGGATTGATGAATTCAGGAAAATGTATTTGGGAAAACTGGATTCGGGAAAGCCACAATAGGGAATGGTGTTTCAAGGATCAAAATTTTCTTGCCTTTGGAACTCTACCCTTTTGTCCCAATAACATTTTAGGAGCTGATTGAGCAAGAAGGAATCTCCAAGATTCGAAACATTCATCTTGGTGTTTTAATTTTTGGAATTTTGGATCTTTTTTTTGAATGGGGGCGTTTCATTTCACTTCGATATTGTTTGAACAAAAATTCTTTTGTCATCAAAACCTTTGCTTAAACTTTTCCAAAAGATTTTCGATTACGTGTAAAAAAATGGCTTTGGAATGTGACTTGTCAAACTTGTAATTGATCGAAAAGAAAAATGAAAATATGTGGATAAGGGTGAGACAAAGATGTGACAGATTTTTTTCTCCTCTCTGTCTCTCAATGGGCAAAATAATTTTTTTTGTACTCAAGCCACAAGAAAAAGGTGAAATAATATTTTATGTATTTTCTAAAATTAGCGTGTTCGGTGATGTGGGCGTCAAAGCAGAAGCGTAGACGGACGGAGAATCAATAGTGATAAGCTAAATCCCAGTGGAGACCTTCCCAATTAAGAAAAGAGTCAATACTGAACTGTTTATTTAGGGAAAGGTGATGCTTTATATACACAAAATGAGTGAGAGATCGGATCAAGGTGATCAGATCAAGAAATATCGGACCTCTTGGAGGAGGGTAGAATATTGGTGGGAAATAAATGCCGGAGTGAAAGTAACGGCAGCCTGTTTAGGTAAACTTACAACGGAAGGGGAAAAGGAAGCTAAACAATGGCAGCCTGTTTGAAACGACTTTGAGCTTGAAAAGTGAAAAATATCATAGCACAAAAAATTGGGTAAATGAGCATGCACTACAATAAAATCATGAAAAAATTACAAAAAATTAGGTTCTTTAAAATCAAATGTCAAGTGAATCTGTTTAATTAATTAACCCTTATTTCTGTCAGACATTTATCATTCATTCATTCACTGCACTAAATTTAAAAGAGTATATTTATATCTTTTTCAACTGTTCATGTCTCTGAATGCAGAAAAAAATTTGCTTGGTTGGGAGTTGTTTGAATTTTTTTTGGCAATGGCTTGTTGAGATATGGAGATGACTTGAGTTGTGGAAACGCCTTTAACTTTGCACTTGGATTGATAATAAACCAACAGTAAGGATTAAAAATCAGGTGAAAAAGTATTATTGCAAGATATTTTTTTTATTGTTTCCTTGGATAGGGAAAAAATGGTATCCGTATCGGTACTATATCATGTTTCGCCTAATCTAAGTTCACCCAATGCTGTTTCGCCGAATGCGCGTGCGCGTACGCCGAAAAAAAAATATTGCTAACCTAACCTGCTCGTGCGCGCGCGAGTAAACCTAACCCTGCGGGGCTGTGCGCGCGCGTAAACCTAACCCTGCGGGGCTGCGCGCGCGCGTAAACCTAACCCTGCGAGGCTGTGCTCGTCGTACACACGCGTTACAACGCGCATGTGCATTAGGCAAAAACAGCATTAGGCAAACTTTGATTAGGTGAAACGGCATTGGGCAAAAAGTAGTAGGCGAACTTAGATTAGGCGAAACAAGATAGACCCATTTGTATCACAACATTGTCATTGTAGCTCATAGCAGTAGGGCAATGACCACTGGCCGTGGGCTTGGAGAAGGGGGGTTCAATCTCCATTAAGGGCAGATCTTTGGCCCCTGGAATTGCACTAGTATCTAACATGACGGCTACCTCAGTCAGGATTGATCGTTGTGCAGATCACATGAACAATAAACCTGATTTGATTATTAAAAACAGAAAAATATTACATCAGAAAAATAACATTCCCCATATTTAACCAGGGATAGTTCAGACGACTATAATGACACAATAATAGTGTACAGAATTGTTGCAAAGTCTAATACTACGGTAACAGAAGAAGCAGTTCCTCAACCGATTATAAGCTGCCAATCAATCAATAATATCGCTTTATCAAATCAAATATTTCCTGTAACATCAGATGCTATTGTTTATCCAGCTGCCCATTAGGCCATATAACTCACTCCCAATCAGAGAGATGATAAATATTGAAAGTTTGCCTCGCCTTCAGGCTGGAGAGACAAAATTAAGGGTCCCCATACAGGCACGAACTCAGCTGTTGACGGGTTTTGTTCAAGGCAAAATATTTGATTTATATTATGATTCTGAGTATCTTTTGACCCTTAAAAATAAATAAATAAAAATTGTAATGAATTCGTGTCAGTACGAGGTCCCAAGTAATATATCTTCATGCGCACTTTATATTTCTCATCTCTCTGCTCCCAATGAGCACTCCAAACTTCAGTTTTCTCCTGCCACTCTACTACTCAACCCTATAGAGGTGATAAATATAAAGTACGCAGGCCATTACTCTAGATTGCTCATGGCAAAAGATAACTTATGTTCCTTTGAATGTTGCTCTTTTATTATTGAGCATCAAAAGACAACATAACTTGAGTTAGATAATAAAAACAAATCTGTTACCATGAGCAACACCTCTCAATTGAACAACAGTAAATCTGATTGGTTGATTGCGTAGCAATCATGTATACACTGGATCACCTCGTACCTCATGGCTTCAGCGTGTCTTTGAAACTCCACCTGACAACATGACAATGGCAGTGGGCCTATCTGTGTGCAATGCTTGGTTTAGGACCAAGTATCAGCTCAATTCATTTTAAATAAGTCTTGTGATAGGGGACTACGTTCCTTTGCATATAAAAGACTTGGGGAGACGGAACTGTTTATTGACAACAACCGATCTCTTTGACATGTTTTTATTCTTAAGCCGATTCGCATAAATCATACAAACACACGTGTTTACTTCACGAGCATCACAAAACGAACATATGTGATGCACGTTAAGGATTACCGTATTACATAACAATGAAACAAAGGTATATGACATTAACTTGATGACTTTTAATGATGCCTTGTGTATCTTAGGTTAAAAGAAAGATTGCTTAAACTAAGGATAAATTACCAATCTGATTGATCCCTAAGATCTTTATCACCACCAAAATGCTCATAACTTTTTGGCTAAGATTTTTTTAAACTGCTGCAGACAAAAATTCATTATCTTTTGGAGATAAGGTTGGATCTTTTCACCTTGTATCAAATATATCTAAGGAAATTTTTCCTGTATTTGGCCAACTCAAAGTACAAAATCCAACTCATTATCACCGCAATCAATCAAATCCATTTTTTTTACTGGAACCTCTGAGAAATGTGAAATGAAGTAGGCAGCGTTGAATATTTTTTTTTGCTTGTCCATTTTTGGCCGCTGATTACAATAGGCCTGAGACTATTCTGCTCAATAATTAGTCCAGATAATTTGCAACTCGATACTTGATAAGGAGGGACCCCTTTGAGTGGGCGGGTTGGATGCGGGTGTGGCCCTGGGAACAAATTTTCACGCTTCAATCAATTCTTTTTCTGGGCATGAAAATTGCAATTTTTTCATGTCTTGCTATTAATTGTTGTAAATAATATATGAAATTAGAACTCATTAAAAGGCAGAATTCTGGCAAAGTTCTACACATTTGGCTGTATTTTCACATCATATTTCTTCTCTGTATATGTCTTAATGAGGAACTTAAAAACAATCTCATCTGTAATGAGAATGAACCATTAAATGCAATTTTCTTTTTTTTAAAAAATGTGGTAAATTTATGAGGTCCATTACAAACCAATCCAAATTTCAAAAGGACAAATTCATTATAAAAAACTCAATTTAAATTGTATGATAATGAGCTGAGAGGTCAAAGGCACCTGACTGCGAGAACAAAGATTGTGGGTTCAATCCCCGGCCACCCATGCCAGCAATTTTTCAACCCTGGATTGCAAAAAAGGCGCTCTAAGTCAGGGTAATAGTAATTTGTAGTGACCATAGACTTCTATGGTCGGACTCTTATATGTTAATTGAACATTAACATCGGATGAGTCTATACTGCACAAGTTTATTATTATTATCATAAAAAAATTCAAGTTAATATTTCCTAGGAATAATCTGTTTCAACAGTAAAGGGCAAAATAGGAAAACAGTCAACTCAAAATTGATTAAAATTTATGGACGCCTTGAGAGCGGACTGGCTCAGAATGGAAAAGGACGACGCAGCAAGGAGACGACTTCTAAAGAAAACCTTTTTCAGCTACCAATCTTAGTGATATGTTATTGTAACAATCTGTTTAGATGTGATATTTTCTATCGGATTTTTTAACTCTTGTAATATTGAGATTTAATTTTTAACGCATGAGAATAAAGCGATGAAAGAAAGATATGCAAGTACTTTTTTGACCAGAAGTGAATCCTTTATAGAAATGAAAATAAGCTTATTTAGCTTTCACTAAATTTGACATGCAGAAGCCAGATGTTACTTAATTTTCATGCGAAGTTCAATTGAATACGTAATCTGTCACACTGTAAAATACTTAAATCCTCACATACATATCTTGGGTGCTTTGGCATGAGCGTACATCCTCTAATTTGTTCGGATTAACCTTACTCCATATGCATTCTAACCATTTAATTTTACAGTGTATTTTTACTTTTTTGTGCTTTGATTGTAATAAAATATTTAGCAAAAAAGTGCATCTTTCATAATAACATGACACTGTTTTGAAAAGATTAGTGCTTTAATTTTGCTCTAAAGTTAACTAATACTTAAATGGAATATTCTTAAGCCATTCATTTCACACTCAAAATTTGGTCAAGTTTTTAAAAGGTGAAAAAATGCATGCCACACTGTAGAGATTGATCAATTTATTGGCTATTGAAAACAACAAAATCTAGGACAATAAAGCAGTATTTATGTAGACTTACTATTCTGAGCGAGTAGCTGATGTGCGTCGCGAGGATTAGGTAAGTGATGTAAATCTTATAACACTAACCTATTCTTATGAGATCTAAACCCCGTGGCTTATAATAAAAATGCAAGGTATTTAAATATGCTCATAATACTTTATTTTGAGTAAGTTTTATAATACAGCACGTAATGTACCAAAGTTGTCCTTAAAGGTTGTGTGATCAAAAAATACTTAAATCTAAAAACTAAGATCCGTGTGTGCCACCTACATTTATTTTGGCATTTTTCATAAATATCTACATACAATAAAGAAATTGGTAAGTTAATGTATCATTTGGGAATAATAGACAAAGTTTTAAAAGCGTTCGGCACAAATGGTGGAAAACAGGTTGACGATTGTCAAATTTTGATGAAATTTTATCCATTTAACCATTCATATATACTCAAGAACTGCCATTTTTTCCCGTCTCTACGACAATTGTTTAATATTTGGGAAAATGGTGGAACATTTTTTTGGTCAGGTACATTTTCAAAAATAAACCCACTCTCAGACTTCTTTTCTTATTGGCAAACTTTAATTAGTCAAGACTCAGAGAAAATTTCAGTCTAGTCATTGTAAAGGTATGCAGGATGAGAAATTTGCAACCGATGGAAAAGGTAGCCCAATCTAATCCTCACACTCTGAAACATTACCTCTATTCACAGCTTTAATTATAGTAGATGACTATTAATATTGTAAAGTTGCATTATTTAACGAGTCTGATAAACATCTGGAGTTTTATTTCTCTCAGTATACAGGTTAAACTTAAATAAAGTTGATTTTGTTTTAGCTTCTTTTTATGTTTGAATTACCAATTGTATGAGCAAACATAAATGATTAATCGTTATAAATCTTGTGTTGTGAACGCTCTTGTCTTAATTGTTGATGGTTTAAACTAGCAATTTTGAACACTCTTTTGCTTGAGTTTCAAGCTCAAATAAAAGTTGGTGCAAAAAAACTACTGGAACTAGGTTTGTTCCCTCATGAAAACCTTTTAGATTTCAACACAAGAGTAGGGAGTTAAAATGGAGAGGGTGATAAATTGACCCTTGATAAGTGACAGGGTGAGGGCAGGAGAGGGTTGTGACCTGCTAAAAAGGTGGGAGCACTTTACAAAGTGATTTGAGATGGGTGGGTTATTGGTACAAAGGATGGATTCTGACAAGGCATGACATTCTGGATGGTCAAAGGCCACAAAGCAGATTTTTGGTGCTTTAATAAATAAAATTAAGCAGACAGGCATTTTTTAATTGCTAAGGGAAAAATGCCTAACCCACGAGCAAGAAAGTGGCTCTTAACAAAACAAACAAACAAATATTAAGCTATTTATCTTGGACATCAAATATCTCAGCTTCTAGACAAAATTTCAAAAATCTATTTGGTAGCTTGTTAGATAAGGGTTCAAGCTATCTTCATGCAAAAAGTTAGCTCTCTAGCTTTAAAACTAGTGATGGGTCCAGGTCAAAAATCTTTGACCCCGGGTCAGTACGGGTCATTTTTTTGTGGCTCGGGTTGGGTCGGGTCAGCTATTTATAGTTTGGGTTTGAATTTGGAAAATTTCCCCTAAAAATGTCAAATTTTTCCAAATTATTTCCCTTCGGGTCAAAAAAATCTATTCAGGTTGGGTCAAAAAGTACCCGGGTCAAAGGCAGGTCAGCCTCTTATTTACTGCGGGTCAAAAGTAAGCTCAGGTCGGGTCAGGTCAGGGCCCATCTCTATTTAAAACTGAGAGGGCCTTAAAGGTGACGGACAGGCAGACATAACAAATAATTCAACTTTGGTCTTATGTCTTTAATATTTCCCCTGATAAAAAAGCTAGAGAAAAGTATATAAAACAACATTTATTGTCTAGGCAATTAACTATAAATGTTATCTTTTAAATGTGTCTCAAAGTTAACAATTGGGGGAGCTCTTAAAGACACAAGGCGAAAGTAGAATAATATTTTTCCTAACCCTTAGCCATATTTCTAAACTCACTCGCTTCACGCTCGCTCGTGGATAACATTGACTACTAGGGACCAAATTTAAAGGTTGAAACATCAATCTTGCTTTGAAAATCATGGTGTTTGTCTCAAATTTTAAAGAATGATTTATGACCAAAAAAAAATAAAAACAAAAGCTGAAGAATGTTTGACCCATTGTCATTCTTGAAGTTCAAATGCCAATTGCTTTAGAAATATTTCCTCACCTTTGAACTGTTGAAATGTGGTTAATGATAAGCATCAATTACTTTTCCTAACCATCATTTTCGGTGATGAAAATTTATCTTTTTTAATTAAAATCAAATAACAGTAATGAGTTATGGTAGGGAAAATGTTTACCTACAATATTTATGGCTTTTTTTGTTTTCATATCACCACCTTCCTTTAAAGGGAAGGATCGGTTAACTGGCTTTGGTTGGTTTTTGCCAGTGACGATGTATGTTTAAGCAAAACCTCTAGAGCTGATTATAGTCTCCTCCAAAGAGGGGATTGTGGGATGTTGATTGAGGATATGGCGACGACCATGGAGATGACAAGACTGGGTTATGTAACCCAGAATTGGGATAATATTTATGACAATAAAGATTTTTTATCTAAAACAACAATAATTGGCATTTAAACCTAAGTGTTGTATTTCAAAGATAAAGGTAGAGAAATCTGCTAGGATGTCGTTTCGCTATTTCCCAGTTTGCCCTGTACCGATTCGCCATAGCCAGTTTGCCATATGAGCCAGTTCGCCATATACCAGTTTGCCACAGTCGGTTTACCATGTGAGCCTAACATACCCTAACCTAACCTAAACTTGCCCTAACCCCCCTTGATCCCCCTCGACTGGTATGTGGCAAACCGGCATATTGCAAACTTGCATATGGCGAACTGGCTCATATGGCAAACTGGCATATGGTGAACCGACCATGGCAAACTGGTATTTGGCGAAAAGTCTTATTCCTGAGAAATCTATTACCCAAGAAAGTATATGATTTTTTAAAGCTCAAAATCAAATTTTTGAATGTAAACAATTAAAGTTATTATTCTATTAAAAATATTTTTATGATCAGCTGAATGACCCTTTAAATTATCTTTTGATCACCACACCTTTTCATCGATCCGCAACTTTAATTTGGTATTATCTTTCAATAGTTCTGCCTTCCGTTCCTTTCATAAACTAGCCACATTGTTTACCTATCACTGGAAATCTTAATCCTTAGCTTGACTGCTAACTCAGACTGCCAGAACTTCCGGACAGCCAAAATCATTGATCCACACATGTATAATGTATATGAACTTGCCTCTTCCTCAAACAGGCACTTCGTGTCCCAATGGTCTAATTCCTTCCTTTGTTATTATGTAAAAAAATCAACCTTCCATGTGAAATATAATCTAAAAAGTAACTATGTTAGGACAATTGATGCTTAAATAATTATTCTGAACCAAGCCAGAAACCAAATATCAGTTTTCCTCTTAAAGAACCAATAAATCAAACTATTTTACTCAAAATGTTTGAAATTCTAAGCCAACTGGCACCTACCTCCTACCCATGTTTCAGCTCAAAAACTGTGTGTGACAAATCCATGATTTTTTTAAAAAAAACTAGACAGTCTGATCGATTGGATACTCGGACAGAATTTGACAGACCTTGGATAAACTATTTCAGTTTTGTGACATCTATGACTATTTTTAGGCACAGATTAGTTTTTCCATGAATGGATTTTCCATTATTGACACAAGAATGTGCAAGGATAGATGTAAAAGATCCATCTAATTCATACTTCTTTCATTTGAAAAACTGTAAATAGTCTTGCATTTATATCAATCAACTTTTTTTAGATTGTCATCAATCAATTGTGGAAGCCCCACTGAAAAAAAATCTGAGACTTTCTGTGAAAAAAAAAGTTTGACCAGGATTTGGACCCTCTGTAACTAAATTTATTGGACTTATGGATAACATCAACATATCGTAAATCCCGTCTGTAAAACACAAATAAAAGACGTGTTTATTCAAATGAATCTACTTCATTCCTGACTCTAGATTACATTGACTAGTTCCGCTGACACAGCTCAAAATACAAGGTCAGGAGGGTTATGGTGCTCAATACTTCCAAAGAGGAGCTCAATAATGAAGCAACGTAACGTTACACATCCAAAAGAAGTAGATCGGAAATAACAGACTTTCCCAGAGGTTACTTATGTTAAACATAAATTATTGCAATGTGTGGATGAATGAGCCAAACAAGTTGACAGGTATTTTTTATGCAGGGCAAAATACATACCATTCCTGAACAATCTACCTACTTAAAAAGTTCATGGCTCCGTCAATTTTAAAGTTTAAGTAAAGTTTATAAAACAACATTTTTTGCTAACTATTTGAACAAAAAATGCTATTTTTATAAAAAAAAATTTTCTAGCTTTAAAATTGACGGAGCCATGAATTTTTTAACCAGGCATTATCTAAAGTTCAGATATTCTTATAATAACCAAGCACATGCTGCATGGTACCATAAATATTGGAACAAT
>Ga0194133_10005733_pt1 | contig 15692 bp, 14 predicted proteins | sample TA2KigOf40mmetaG_FD_155448 | JGI IMG/M metagenome (GOLD analysis project Ga0194133, IMG submission 155448) | Freshwater microbial communities from Lake Tanganyika, Tanzania - TA2015055 Kigoma Offshore 40m | ecosystem: Environmental > Aquatic > Freshwater > Lake | place: Tanzania: Lake...
TTCAACCTCAAAATCTATGTATGATTTCCAAAGTATTTCTGGCATGTCTAGACGGGGCTGATTGATGGCCAACTCGTAAACCCCCCTGGCTCTGTCAACATCACCTATAAAAGAAACATTTATGATTTAAGACTTTTTGAATTGTTTGACGTTTAACTTATACCGAATCAGGGTGACGTACCTAACAAAGACTCAAGTTCAGCAAACTTCATCCATGCTGAACAGTTTTCCGGATCAAATAGCAAAAACTTCTCGTAAAGGATTCTACAACGGTGAAATTCGCGTAGCTGGATTTCAAGGTCTATATATCCCCTGAATAGCTTTGCCTTTGGACACTTTCCGAGTGCCTGTCCTAAAGCCTTACGAGCAGTGCTCACATCTTTTTGCCTTATTTCAAACTGCGCGTATAAAAGCCATATCTTTGCAAAAGTGAAGACTTTATGTGGGATGAGATCTAGACAGCATCTGTAAACCTAAATAAACGGTTGTGATTTTCGAAAATCAAATATTTGGCATCTTAATAAAACCAACCTCACGAGCACGCTGCAGGTCTTGAGTCTCCAATTCCTCATAGACTGCATAGTTTATCCAGAGGTAAATATACCTTCTCCAGAAGTGTTTGTCTTTAGAGGGAGGCACGTTTGCAACAGCTCGTTCATATGTTTCTCGAACAATTTCAACCTCGCCTTCACCTAAAGGTAACATTTATTTGATTCGTAACTTATTTTCAGACAAACCAATATTAGGATACTAAATGAAAATTTTCTATTGAGTTTCTTACTTTCTATTAATTTTACGTAGTCAAACCATGCATCATAGTTCATCGGATTCTCTGTAATTTCTTCTTCATATTGCAACTTCCGCTTTTTCAGAATCACATTTTCAATTCCAACCCTTTCGCCAAACTTTTTTTCGTGTGCAGTGTAGGCTTTATACAGATCGGTACATTTCTCTTTGGGTAGACGATCCAGTGCAAGCTTATATATTGATCGCGCCCGCTCGTGTTCCTTTGAAAAAAAGACACAAATTCATTTAAGACCATCATCAATCAGGGCATTTGGTCTCTAGGCAAACCTTTTGTGTCTCCTCAAACTGTGCAAAAGCAATGAAGAGCTTTTCGTCCATGTACTCGTCTCCAAAGAATTCTACAGCTTGTTCGTAAATTTCCCTCGCCTGAAATGTTAAAGAGTGCTTACTCAAAAAACCATCGTGCAAGATTTATTTTAACCATTCAATTATTAACCTGCATTTAATTATCTAGTTTAGCAGAAATGGTTTTAGGTGATGAATTTTTAAGCCTTTTTAAATAATCTCAGACAAGCAAAAAAAATCTTACCTTCATGATAAATCCATGTCTTCGCTCAAATTTGGCCCAACGGATCCAATTCGAAACATTAGGATGGCACATCACAAATCGTTGGAAAATTGTGCGAGCTCTGTCGAGTTCTTTATACCTGGAAAAATATTTATTTATGTTAACAAAATATAAATTAAGATGAAATATTTTATAAATAAACCTAAGTTCAAAGTTTATGAATGTCAGCCAATATTGATCTTCAGGTTCCCATTCCATCCACCGTTCGAAAATTGCTCTGCAGCCTCCTATGTTTCCAAGAGTCTCCTCCATGTAGGTGTACTTGAGCCAAAGTTGATTGGCACGAGGCAGCAACGTAACTGCTCTATCCCAAAGGTTTCTTGCATGATTTACCTGGAACAGTTAAACAGTTATGAAAATTAACAAGTTCAATTATACAAGCAACCTTGTCAGGTACTACCTGCTTGTTTCTCATTTCCATTTCTGTGTACTTCAACCATAATGGAATATTGCGGTGATCGACATCCAACGCTCTTTCATATACTGATCTGAACCAGAAAATGACATTTAAATTTTTTTAATCAAATCGACTCGCCCTGAGATGGGTGCACCTTGATCGTTGAACTTCATTTTGGTTTTCTTCCCACTTGGAATATTTAAACCAGTTTGCCATAACGAGACGATTTTTACGGATAGCATCTTCAAATTCTTTTCTTTTTCGCATCTAAAATTATGGAAATTAAAGTAATATGGCATGAAAAAATTTCACTTTAACAATGCATTACCTGATATTCTGCCAACTCTTCAGAATCCTGAATTTTTTGTCTGGGTGGTGCTAGAGGAAAAACACATCATTTAGTACGTAAAAAATCAGATTGACACTTGGTTTGAAAAATGATAATAATGTCAAAGTGCAAAAGATTTAGAAGCTCAATGTTAAATGAGTTTTATCGGTAAAATTTGTTGCTTAGAAAATATTCTTCTTTAGGCAGATGTAAATAAAAAAAAACTCTAAAAATTAATCCCAGAAAATCCTCTTTTACCCGGCACAATTTCAAGTTGCCTCTCTTTGGCCTCTCTGAGAAGTTGCTCAGCTGTGATTTGTAACGAAGCTGGAGCCTTATTTTTGACCCTTGCAACTTTAGGGACCCTTGGAGCCCTGCCCTCTCCAATAGGAATGCTGTCCATTTCGTCTTCCATGATGTATTTGTAGTGTTCGGTCTACCTTAAAAACATCATTCTTTTAAGCTTAGTTTCAGAAAATAAAAAATAGCTGCTTACCTTAAAAAAATTTCGATGAAAAATACTTGTAGTATTACACTTTATATCTGTTTTATTTGAAAAGAAACTTAGAACAGAAGCGCTGCTGAAGTGAACAGAAATGTGATATAAAATGTAAACAAAAAATACGAAACGTTTTTCGCTTGTTATTTTTTGTGAACCAAAGTCATAAATTGAGACAAGTTCCATTTTTAATAAGACACTGCCATAGCCTAAATAATAAGAGAAGCAAATGGTCTAATTTTGACTGTTATAGAATAAAACTTAATATTGAGTAGATTAATTGACCAAGTAAGTAGTTTTTATCAGTTTTTCTGATCAAATTTATTAATAAATTGATTGATTGTTGATTGGAACTTTTTTCTTACTTGTAAAGTTTCGTCACAATAGACAAACAAACAAACAAACAAACAATATTTCCAAAAATTTTCATTTTGTTGCTTAATTTATTAATTTCAGTGAATAATATTACCTACAAGTAAATGAAGTGAACTTATTTTCGTTTGTTTTGATTTATAACATGAACGTGTCAGTATATTGTTTTATGATAATTCATTTTTTACTTTAAATTTGAATTGAAATGGAATAAAAGTAAAAAGCCAAGATTTTGTGATTTCTTCGTGCATTGAAAGTATATATTGGTAAAAATATAATTTATATTGTGATATTTAGTTAATTCAATATTATTTTCTAGGGCTAAACTTTTGACCACCCAACTAAAAAAAGGCAATATGAATCACACTCAGAGAGGTCAGAGGAGTATGTGGAAAAGATTTTTGTCAATATAGACACTCTTAATATACTATTTATATTTGTTCTTGCATTTTCGTAGTTAAAGATGAGGAACATAGGTTTTCGAGCTACTCACTTCCTCAGGAGACAGGATACGACTTGTCTTTGAACAAAAATCATGCTTCTTCAAGACAAGATGCCTCGTCCAGCAAAAGGTTTGGAAATTTGTTGGAACATCTAGTGAGATATAAGCTCATTCTAAGTTGTGACTTTATAGTCTTTTGGTTTGTCAAGAGGAAGTACCTGAAAGAGGGGCAGGTGGCTTCCAGCAAAAGTATGTGAGCAAAAGTCAACAGCTTAAAAGAACAAAAATCACTTGTGATGAATCTTCTGGAGAAGAATCATCTGTGGGATCAGATTTTGGTCAACAGCCTTTGTCAAATGGGATTTCCATAAGGTAATTATGAGGATTTATTTTTTTGCAAGATGTTAACATAATTAACTCACTTGTCGATCTAATAGTTGCCTACCAAAGCTTAAAAAGACTGAGGGGAAAAAAAAGATCAAAATGGAATTCATTGCTGATAAAGGGAGACGTTTGACGACATTTTCTAAAAGGAAAACAGGAATAATGAAAAAGGTGATCTCAGCTGTGCAGTAGTAACATTTCCACCCCTCTCACAAGGGTGCATTAGTCCTCATAGCCTCAACCCAACCCTGCTCATTCACCCGTGCCACTTGCCACCACTTCTATCGTTGCTTCTCAATTGCATTCAGATCCGAATGCCATCCCATTCTTTCCAAACATTAACATCCTAAGATCCTCGTAAATAGAGAGATTTGAAATCTGTTTTGATTCAATGATACCAAGTTATTTTTCAGGCTTACGAGCTTTCAACATTAACTGGTACCCAAATGATGCTTCTCGTGGCTAGTGAAACAGGTCACGTTTACACCTTTGCCACTAAGAAGCTACAGCCTATCATAACTTCCGAGGCTGGAAAAGCCCTCATTCAAACATGGTACCAAAATTCAAGTTATTTTTCCATGAACCATTTACTATATTATCCGAATAGTTTCTTATTAGCAAAATCAAGTAATTTGATATATTCAAGCATTTTTTCTGTTTTAAGCTTAAATACCCAGGATGAGGATGAATGTGACGACAAACAAAGGCAAGGGCTTCACGAAGAAGATATAGAAGAAACGGAATTCACTTACAATTAATAGATTTTTTTCCTAGTAAAAAATTCAATCGTCACAAGTTGCCAAAGAATATTGTGAAAGGGCGCTCTTTGTACCTATATTTTTGGATTTTTAATTCACGTTTGAAACATCACCTACCTTTAACTATTTTATGCATCGAGCTTAGATTTGGTGTAAGTGCCAATGCACACCACAACCCATCTCCAAACCCTTAATTTAACTATTCTAAGGTTGTCGATAATTGTAGAAGGCTTTGGTCGATCAAACGACGTGTTTTCAATATTAAATGTTTTATTATATTCAAAGTAGTTCAGGCTTCATTAAATGCCACTTTTAACTTTTCAATTTATCATTTATTTTTGATGTCTTAACTTAAACATCTAAACCACTGTTTGAGTCAAAAATATATATTATGTTAATGTTTTAAAAAAGAAAGGAGATTCACAAAGTAAGAAAATTAAAAATAAATTTTGATAAGATGTTGTCAGCCGATGACAGTAAAATCGCTTGCAGCAATTGACATTTGATCAAAGTTAAGCCTGTTTGAATTTTCCCTATTTCGCACAATTCGTAAGGAATTTCGGCCTTTGCGCTTGGCCTGAAATAGATAAATAACAATGGCTTTAAAGAATTTGGAGTTTCAAAAGATTCTTACAATTCTATTTTACCTTTTCAACCCATCGAGGTTCCCCGTCTTTAAAAATGTCATTTTGAAGAAATGCCTCTAGGCCTGTGAAGATATTTTTTCCCCGAAAATGAACGCATGTTTGCTGGAAATATAAATTATCATTTCAATGTAAGAAGAAGTAGACTTTTGTTTTCTTACTTTTCCTTCAGAGCCTGCTGAAAGATTAAAATCTTGTAATTTGGGTAGCTTTGAATCTAATTCGTCAAGAGCATTTGCTTCCTGAAAAGATGAGTAGAATGTTGAACGCTAAGCTTCTAATTAAAAAAAAATATTTTTTACATTATTTTTCAGGAGACGCATTTTTCGCAGATCTTCTATATTTTTTCCTTTAAGAGGTATGTTAGTAATCCCTGTGCATTGAAAAAGCTCGACCCAAGCCTATTTGAAAAGAATTTGGTAACTTAATTCTTGAAATTGATTGAAAAGACTTCTCAATCAGAATGCAGTGATCAATTTTAACCTTCAAATATAGCTCATTGGGATGTTCCGAATCTGAATAAATGTAAGGTTCTCCCGGATAGAGACCAAAAAAGGCTGGCCTCGTTTTGCACAATCTTGCTTCCTCATTTTCAGGCTTTAAATTTCTTGTTTTAATAAACGTAGATACTCTGAATAGAAATAGTTCAAAGTCATCGTTTGCAATCCTAAAAATAACAAATGGTGTGAAATTTCTGTTACGTGAAAACTTAATGCAAGTTTTTAAAAAATGCACACTTACTTCACCTCGAGTTGAACTGAAGCTACTATTTTCGGCTCAAGTTCTACCAGTTTGCGTTTGAATGCTTTGCGAATCGAGTTTATTGGTACGAGCGGGTCATTTCCTTGTTTAGATTCGTGTAAGCCATCCGGCAAATCTTCGAGAAATTTCAATTAATTCTCTAAAATTCAATGCAAGATAGAACTATTATTCCGGTCTCTTACCTCGAAGAAGCAAAGTGTACCACACCCGATCGTCAAGGTGCCTTGAGGTGAGGTGCAGGTCACAGAATGATATATAATTTTCAAGACGATCTAAAAATGGTTTCCTGTCAATTTTATTGAAACAAAAAATACTGATAACCAATTGAAAAATATAAATAATTACCAGGAAGTTTTACTTTGCGTTTGAATTCCTTGTCAATTACTTTCTCAATGGTAGAAAAAAGAAAGTGTCGGGCTGTTGCTACAATCTCCTGTTTATTTGATTGTCTTGAAATTTCTTCTTGGAAGTCTTTGAAGAGCTGAAAACAAGTCAAACAAAAATTTCAAACTTGATTTTTGATAGAATTAAATTTCTTATAACCTGATTGTCCTTATCAAATAAACTTCGAGCAAGTCTTTCGAGATCATCTATGGTACGAAACCTTGAAAGCTGCTTACCAAGTAGGTCCATATTTTTCAGTAAACTGTCTTGGTCAGTTTAATAAAAATAAAAGATATCAGGCCCAGACCCCAGTTTTTGAATTTTGATATGATTTTTTAAGTTTACAAAATCAAAATAAAAGCGCCAAGAATGAAAGCTAGTAATGTAGATATCTGTGACTGTGAATATAGCTCAATAGATGTCGATACTTTTTCCACTTTGTTGTTGTTTATAGACATTAATTTTGTACTGTAATTATTTTATGCAGAGAGATCAAGTGGAAAAAATGTGATAAACTCTTCTATTTTGAGAAGTAATCAATTTTTAGAAAACTTTTTAGTATCAAAGAACTTAATCTGAGCAATATGTATAAAACGAGGCGTGCTGGAGGATCGAAACCCATCTCTGATGATCAAATGGAAAGCGATGGAAGGTTAGTATAGATTGAAAAGATGTAACTTTAATTACGAGAAAAAATTCAATTTCACAACCATTTTCAGGACCCATGGTGACGCCGACAATCCTTCAGTCAACGATCGGATCGTTGAGCTGTTAAACTTTGCTGCTTTGGAGCAAAATTGGAAGACTAAATTAGAGGCACTTGTTAAAGTGCAGGAGCTTCTTTTACACAATGTGAGCGCTTAAATTTAAAGTAAATTGACTGAATAGAGTATTTTAAAGAATAAAAAATAAATATTTACCGGCTTTTTCAAAGTACCCTTACGTCCATAAAAACTCTTTTAGGATCCAAATCTGCTGGATAACTTTTTAGATGAAGTTCTCAGTTTCCAAAATGACAGGTCCCAAGAAGTTAAGAAGTTTTTGATCGGATTCATCGAAGCAGGATGTAAAAAAGATAAGGACATTTTACCAAAGGTTATAACAAATATAAGGATTTTTATGGAGGACGAAGTGTTGGGAGTAAGAAAAAGAGTTTATCAGGTAACTAACGACATTTTGTAAAATGACATCTTTAAATGTACACCAACTCTTATTTAAGGCAATGTCGAATATCTATACAAACGTTTTAGAGTGGATTTGTAGAGCCAGAGTTGTATCAGATGAAATGGATGCTGTTTGGAAGACAGTCATTAACATAAAAGAACGGATTCTGGAATTATTGGTTAGACCTTTGGCTTCAATTTAACATTTTTGCAACAAATGTTAAGATGAAATTTATTCTCTTCAGGACTCTGATAACGAGGGCACATGTCCTTTTGTTGTGAAGTTTATGGAAGTTCTTATAATTTCACAAACACACTCAGAGCCTGGAAGCGAATCAAAAAATTCATTCGGTCTTGAGCAAGTGCCTCTTACCTTTAAATTAGTAAGACCTCGAAAACTGGAAGAAGAGGCCATGCAGGTTTACCAATCAGATGAAATTATCTTTTACTTTGGCTTGTGAAATTTCAATATTTTAGGCTTTTGATGATCTTGTCAAATATCATTGTTCATCGCATATAAGTTGTCCAAATCTTTTGGTCTGCATGATGACTTTCAAAAAGTGAGTAACTGCCATTTTTAAAACTTGATTTCCAAATATTTTTCCAATATATTTGCCCCTAACAAATAGGTCGAAACAACTTCCTAAAGACTAATTAAAAATGTATAATTTTTTGTAGTATTGCAAATGTTAGACCAACTCCGTTTTTGGGTAAAGTCGTGACAGCTTTTGAAATGTTACATGCTACACTTCCTCCAACTCTTTCAAGGTAAGACTATTTCTTTCAAATATATCCTGTAATTATTTGATGGCGAGTACCAGTTGAAAGGAAACTTAGTTGTTTATTATTCTTTAAAAACTGACTCTACAAAAAAATTTGTAATTTTTTAGGAGTCAAGTTACCACCGTCAGAAAAGCTTTAAAAAATCACTTGATGTCTATTTTAAAGTTAAACCAAGCAAGTGATGCATCTTTTTTGAACGTCTGCACCCTCGTGCAAGATCTGGGTGTTTCAAAGGAAGAGTTGATTAAAATAGCCCCAAGGTAAATGATGTGCCTTGACTTCTTGATGTTCAAAAACTTAGAAGCGTTTGCCAATGCTCTCTGAAACAAGCACATTTAATTGACAAAAATAATCGTTGCTCTTTCCATTTTAAAGTGCAGCCGGACAATTTTGTTTTCTGTTGGTCTAGGTTCGATGAAATAAGACGACGAGTTAGGAAGGAACGTCTTCGCTCTGATAATGGAACAGGGGAATCATCTAACACCAAATTTGAGCCTGCATCAAAGCGTGTTAAAGTTGAAGAAGAGGAAGAGGGAGACAGTGAAGATGATGACATGATCTCTCAGTCTCATTCTGCAGTCGATATCAACGAGAAGTTTGTCATGGAAAGATTAAATCCAATCGTAGCAGCAGAGATGGTGATTACCAAAAGTCTTGAAATAATTATTATTTCCATGTAGCTTCAACATTTATAATTCAATTCGAATAGGTTATGAGATTCATCAAGGATCTCCCAGATGAGATACCTGCCAGATTTCAACGTGCTTATACACCAATTGCTGAGGCTGGTACAACTCAACAGATTCGTCATGTTGCAAGGTGAGTCAGTCACATTATAACTAATATTTGATAGTTAATTTTCTCAATTGATTTAATTTATTCCAGGCTGCTTGCCGCTCAGATGGCTGCTAAAAACATCGGTCCTGGGTCTGAAACGGTTTGTAAATTATATTTTTAACAACAGGAAATGATTATATATTTTGTTATTCTCTACCGAAGGTTCAATCTGTTTCCAAAAGTTCGGTTTCTAAAGCCGAAGATGAAGATGACGAATTTAGTGAGGCAAAGTCTGGAAAAATTTCAACCATTATATCAGGAACATCGGTCGAAATGGGGTTAGTTTTTGAGACCACCCTAAGTGCTATATGGCTCAACTCTAAAACATCTTAATAATAAAGCTTTGAGAGATCTTCCCATTAATTTTCCTTAACTCACATAGATTGATCAAAGAAGAAAAAACTGTTACGTTAATGCCATCAGGATTATTAGCCAAAAAGTCATTCAAGAGGTCGCTTAAATTAGTTGACATTACAAAAAGAATGAACTCAGATGAGGCTAATCAACAGGTGATAAATCAGTTGGAAGTCATAGCTGTGAAACAATGTCTAAAGTTTTATTTTTAGGCTCTAAAAGCCGTTATCCGGATTTTGAAAGCTGAAAAGTTTGCTTCTCTTGGCGGAGTTACTAATGTCCGATCAAAAATCATCACTACACTGGTTGCAAGGTAAAAAATTTAATTTTCGATTATTTTTTTGTAGGTCAGCTAAATGTTTTGTAATTCATCTAGATTCCCTCCCGACGTCAAAGCAACTGTCTTGAATTTTATTCTCGAAGATATAAGGACTCGGATAGATCTAGCTTTTTCATGGCTCTATGAAGAATACTGCTTTTGCCAGAGTTTTCATAAAGCTCAGTGGAATCGCCGAAGTGACGATACCGAATACAACAATTTACTGTGTAACCTCATAAGTGGTGTTCTGGAGAGGAGCGATGGTATCGAACGAGATAACCTGATGACCCGGCTTTATCTCCAGTCTCCAATGATCACACAAGACGCAATAGAACTTCTGAAGAAATATGTGCTCGTAAAGTTATTATATTCACTTCTCCGAAATGCATTTCTTACTAATTTTATTTTATCTTTAGTTGAAAGATTCGGCAGCGACTGTTGTTAACTTGGTAAGAAGCCACAAAATCCCTTTCGGTTCAATAAAGTAATAGAATTTTTATTTAAGGTGAAGGATTTAGTTCTGCTGCGTCCAACAAAAAAGCTCACATTTTTTAACTTCCTTTTGGAATACTGTTCCCATGAGGTGTCAACTGTACGTGAAACTGCAATTTCAAGCGTGCAAAAGCTGTATTTGAGTGGCGAGCACAACGACCTAATCGAAGGATATGCAGTTTTGTAAGTTAGGGACGAGATACTAAATAAAAATACTAAATTGAAAAACTTTCATTCCTTTTTAAAAAGGTATCTTCAATTCCTTGCGTCGCCATCTCCGCCTCCACATCTCTTTGGACCTGACCGAGGACGGTCTGTTACCACCAGCTACTGGACTGATTCTGTTGTCAAGGCCTGCCTCTATCTCTTCATCAGTCTTTTGCCACTAAATTTGGGAAAATTGTTCCCAAAGCTCGTGAGTTGGTTTGATAATTCCACTGCGAGTCTTTCAATTTTGATGCATTAATATTTTTCTAAATTTTACTCCGGAGTTCTTAGCTGGACAAATAAACCACGAATGATCCTTTTTCAGACAAGTGTGTTTTCATCTGCCAGATTTAGCGTGTACGATTCCCGCCCTGATCGCACAGTCACTATAGCTCATTGCATTATAAGAGAGCTACAAGAACCCATATCGAAGATAACCATTGATAATCCAGACCTTTTGGAAATAATCGAAAATACTACGGAAGAAAACGAAACTCTGGTATTGCTTTAAGACTTGCATATCAAAATTACCTTCGCAATGCCAATAAAAAATATCCATTTTTAGGTAAGCCGTGTCATTCACATTATCACCGAAAAAAATGTCCCCACTCAGAAGCTTGTCAATAAAGTGAGAGAAGTTTACCAGGTAATTCATTCAGTTTTCAGATAAGTACACAGGTGGATCTATAACGGGCTTTTATTTCTAGTCCAAAAATATGGATATACGGTTTCTAATTCCTGTACTAAGCGGTTTATCTAAGCAGGTATATCCTCGAAAAATTTCTAAAAAAATAGTTCTTAACTTCAAATCATTTTTAATTTTCAAAAGGAAGTACTTGTTGTATTGCCTAAGCTCATCAAATTGTCAACTCCTGTCGTAAAAGAAATCTTTACCAGACTTTGGACCAACGGGCCTTTGACCAAGGTTGACCTGCTTATTGCTCTTCACAATATCGACGTCCTCGCTGACAAAACAGAAATGCGTGCAGTCTTGCAAGCCACTCAGATTTGTTTTCAGGTCTTGTAACTTATTCAGAAATGTCCTCTCAAATAAGTTGCTGATTTTAAATGAATTGCCCTTTGTGAATCTTTAGGAAAAGCAAGTCTATACCCCAGAAGTATTATCTATTGTTCTGCAGCAGCTGTCATCTTCTAGAACGATACCTGTTTTATTTATGAGAACTGTCTTGCAAACCCAAGCCACTTATCCCTCACTTCAAAGTTTTGTCTTAAGTATTCTTCAAACCCTGATTGTCAAACAGGTAAACTAATTTAACAAATTTACCCTTGTAAGGCTCAAATTACTTATCAAAAACTGGAACAGGTCTGGAAAGATAAGTCGTTATGGAACGGATTCATGAAGTGTTGCGAAAAAATGATTCCTCATAGCTATGCTGTAATTCTTCAATTACCTTCAGCTAACTTGGAAGATTTTTTCCAGTCCCTGCCACACATAAGAGATCCACTTTTGGAGCATGTTCAGGTTGAAATGCTCTCAACTTTTTTTAATTTTCTAACTCGATTTAAAAGGACATTATCCACTTTCTAGAATCTTAGTGATGCCCAGCGAGCACACATTTCTCAAGATAGCATTCTTGTCCTTTACAACCAAGAGAGTGAAGTAAGAATTTGAATGACTCAATTATCTCTTTTTATTTCTTAAGATCTTTATGCAATGTACCCTCAATTTATTTAGGTTCGTATAAAACGTGATTTAGAAGAAGAGGAGACCAACTCAGATTCTTTTCAGCCTTGATTCGATTTAATCATTTCAAGTTTTTGTTTGTATTTTATAAAAATTTTCAATAAAATCGAGAATCATTATAATTGTTTGTCGTTTTGCCACACAGAAATATTTGCAGGAAAATGCAAGACTTAACTCCAAGGGTTTTTTTAATTATAAAAACATTTTTGGAAATATATTTCAACAAATACCCACGTGGCTTTTCCAGCTTTCAACACTCGAGGTGCGAGGTTTGGAGACAGTATTTTTTAAAGTTCCGCACATTGTTTACTAAAATTTACCGAAACGTTTTTGTTTTTATTTCGCAAAATTCTTAATTCGCAAGCTGCATAAATTTAAAATCAAAGTTGGAGGTACTTTTTGCCAAATCTTAGAAAATAAATTATAAGTTGTTTTCAAAATGTCTCTTGCTGACGAACTTTTGGCTGACTTGGAAGAAGACAATGAAGAAGAAGAAGCCCTAAATGCGTTGGTTAAAACTGAAATCAAATCAGAAAAAGATGAGCCTATGGTAGAAGTGAAGGGTAAAAAATTGTTAGTTGAACATCACAAAGAGATCTAGACATTAATTCTAAGACTTTTTTTAGTCTCTAATTCTGTCAACGAAGTTGCAAAAATCTACCATTCTGAGAGGCTAAAAGATGTCATTGAAAAAATAGATTATTATTCCAAACGAACACGAAAAAATGAAGACCTTCAGGTTGATGATTTTCTTCTTTTTACAAATCCAATAAGAAATTTTTTAAGGTTTGCTTTTTTTAAATTATGAAATAGGGTCCTGTAGAAGCAGATCCAGAATATATTTTGATTGTTGATGCCAACAATCTTGCTTTCGAAATTGACGATGAAATAACCAATGTATACAAATTTGCCAAAGAAAGTTATTCAAAGCGATTTCCTGGTAAGTAGTTTATGAGCTTTTTAAAATGCTTCAGCACTGAAAAAACCTATCTATTATTTTTGAACAGAACTGGAAACCTTAGTTGTTCAACCTTTGGACTATTTGCTGACAGCAAGAGAACTTGGCAATCATGTGGAAAACGCAAAGAATAACAAAGTTTTGGAGCAGTTCTTGAGTCAGGCAACGATAATGGTTGTGTCAGTTACTGCATCAACAACACAAGGATCGATGGTAGAAGTTTGGCTGAATTTTAGAGGTCATTTTCTTTTCCTTAAACTTTTTTTTATTTAAGCTATCTCCGGAACAGCTGAGCATTATTGGTGAGGCTGCAGACGTTGCCGTGTCACTAAATAACTACAAGCTCAAAATCTTTGAGTACGTCGAAAGCCGCATGGCCTTTATAGCTCCAAACCTTTCCATTATTGTTGGGGCATCGACCGGTAACTCCTTTTTTCACCTTCAGCTAAACTTTAGTCAAGGAGAGTTGTTTGAAATGAGCTCAACAGATTCAGTAATTATTTTTACTTCTTTTCAAGCTGCCAAGCTTTTAGGAGCAGCTGGAGGACTAACCAACCTTTCTAAAATGCCTGCAAATCATGTCAGCTTGCTTGGCCAACAGGTAATGCAAAATTTGCCATTGTTTTGCAATAAAATATCTGTTAAATTATCCTTTTATAGAAAAAAGTTCTTTCTGGGTTTTCCACGACCACAACTTTACCTCACACGGGATTTGTGTACTACTCAGACGTCGTTCAACACATTCCACCGGTAAAAAAATCCTAATACGTTGCGCTTAAAGCGCATTTCAAACTTTGTATTTACCGAGGAGATGGATAGGGAAAAAAACAAAGAATTTTTAGGACCTTCGGCGAAAAGTTGCTCGCGTAGTAGGCTCCAAATGCACCTTAGCTGCTCGTGTAGATAGCTTTCATGAGTCCAATAATGGTCAAATTGGAAGAGAAATGCGGGAGGAGATAGAAAAGAAAATCGAAAAGTTCCAGGTAATTATTGCTTTCAGTGCCTTAACTTCGTGTTTGACAGAAAGCTGTTATTTTGTTTTCATAAAGGAACCTCCTCCAGTAAAAGCTGTTAAAGCTCTGCCAACTCCTCTAGAAGCTCCACGCAAAAAGCGAGGAGGTCGTCGTGTTCGCAAAATGAAGGAGCGCTATGCTGTTACCGAATTAAGGAAGCAAGCTAATAGAATGAACTTTGGCGAGGTTTGAGCTTTATAAGTTAATTTTTTTTGCTCATATTTGAGTTGTTTTATCTAATAAACAGATTGAGGAAGATATTTATCAAAACGATTTGAGCTACACAAGGGGAATCATTGGAAAGTCTAGCGTTGGAGGAAGCCTTAGGTTTGCAACACTTTTATTTTAACACTAGAAGGCATGCTAAAATTGTTTGCCATTTTTAGGGCCGCACAAATCGACGAGAAAACTAAGGTTCGTGTGTCGCAGACTTTGAAGAAGAATCTACAGAAGCAACAAGCCTGGGGAGGTGCCACGTCCGTTAAAAAGCACATTTCTGGTACAGCATCAAGTGTGGCTTTCACGCCCATGCAGGTAAGGTGAAACTTGAAATTTCGAACTGAAAATTTTTCTAAATATCCATGTTTTGCTCCAAAAAAACAGGGTCTGGAAATTGTTAACCCTCAAGCTGCCGAAAAAAGAGTGGACGAAGCGAACGCAAAATACTTTTCTCCCGCATTTTCATTTATCAAGGTGGCTAAAACCCCTTTGCCTCAATAAATTTGAATGATTTATCTATAGGGCTCAAAAATGGTTTCGATCATGGTGATTTACATTCTAATCAGGTTCATATCTAGATTCAGGTATAAGAAAGGTAACCAGCAGTAAACTGCTTTAAGTTGAGTGTTGGTTTGACTTGAACACGGTTAAGTATTTTGACTTTAGTCTGAAGATATTTCCTTCATGACAGATATCACATACGCTTGTTAAGAATGTAATAGTTACGGATAGTAGAGAGAAAAGGACTTTTGCATCTGGCATCAACCCCAAGTTTGCCCACATGAAAATGAGACTCAATTTTCTGAATTATGAATGGAATTGCTACCTTTAGCTTTAAGGGAAATTTACAAAAGTTAGTAAAAATTTATACTGGATATATAATTCCCACAAAAGACGTCCTTTTCGAAGTGGTCATAATGCACCTGACAGAACAAAGACCTAAGGTTGCAGGTTCAATTTCAAGCGAGCATTTGTCCTCATGAGAAGGGCTATTTTCTTCAAACCTTGTGGTGAGTTTTTGGCTGTTATACATCTCCGGATCACCAACGTTTGCAGAAGAATTCTTACAACGTTAATTAACAGTATTAATTCAAATAGCTGTGAACAGGGTTATACTTTTGTTACTTGTGAGGCGGCAGGCGGAAAAAAAGCTTTTAGATACACAGATGAATTTGGGCATGCGTTCAAAGCTAGTGGAGCAATAAAAAATCTCAAATCCAGAAATTGATATGATGATTTTGCACATTGACCAACTTTTTTTAGTGTCGTGGTAATTTTTTCTAGGATCAATTTTTCT
>Ga0194133_10005734_pt1 | contig 15691 bp, 12 predicted proteins | sample TA2KigOf40mmetaG_FD_155448 | JGI IMG/M metagenome (GOLD analysis project Ga0194133, IMG submission 155448) | Freshwater microbial communities from Lake Tanganyika, Tanzania - TA2015055 Kigoma Offshore 40m | ecosystem: Environmental > Aquatic > Freshwater > Lake | place: Tanzania: Lake...
AATTCTCAACTCGAAGAATTGACTAGATTTATTTCTCTTGAATATTATTTTTAATGATTATCAATGTGTTTTTATTTATGCCATTTTTATTATGTTTATTATTGCATGTATTATGGTTTTAGATGCTAGCAAGTAGTTTTAAGTTCTTATTTTTATCTCTTTTATTTAGGATTTCTTTTGGTTTCCAGGCCTATAGGCTTAAGGTCCGAGTTTTGTAAGTGTGTGATACCTCTTGGGGTAAATTCCAGGTGAGATAGGTACCGAGATTCCTGGAATCCAGACAGTATTTAAGGATCCCTGGCCGGTTGTTCCCTGACCATCATGTTGAGTTTGGTTCCCCAGGTATTCAAGTGCGATGCTTTAACAAGAGAAGGAAAATAAGGGTAATTTCTGATGAGAGTTATGACCTCGTGGTGAGAGGTGCGATGAGTAACCCAGTGATGGATGACCTTCTCTATCAACTGTTTATTGGTCTGAGAACACTGAGAACACTTGCTGGAGGAAGGTTTGTTAAGGTGGAGAAATGTTGCTGGTGCAGTAAGCTGAGTGAGGGACTGAAAGAGCTTGAAGTGACTTAAGGAAAGGATGTGAAGATTCGCATTAAAAATATCATGAAACAAGGGAAGTGAAAATCACTTAGTCAGAGTGATTGATATGATATTTGTCAGAGCTAGAGTGTGTGTCAAATACTTAAAAGTACCAAAACATCCAAGGTAATTTTGATGCAATTAAAAAAAAGCATAGTAGAGAATAAAATAGTACAAGTTTGAACCAGCTTACCCCAAACCATGAGGTTAGAGTAGAGGTGGAACGGGCCTGAGTTTAAGCCTCGGGTAGGGTCATGTCAGCTAATGAAAATTTTACTACATAAACATACTGATAAACTCGGGTCATGGTTCGAACCTCACTAAGGGCCAGGCTTCAACTTGGATGTCCCGGGATTGTCCGGCTGATTCCACCTCTAAGGAGAGATAACAAAATAGCCTTATTTTTTAGGAAAGTTTAGGCAGTGCTGGGATCTTATTTAATTCCACTATAATTTTCAGGGTCAATTAGTTGTTTGAACTTGTATGGAGTATATTAATCCTTTTTGTCACTCTTACTCACGATCAACTTTGATAACTTATCAATTGAATGTCCAGTGCAGCATTGTTCCTTGTGCCAAACCATGTTTTCAACACATTTGTATTTTTGATCCTATTTATCCATCACCCTGGTCTATGAATAGGTCAAAATCCTGAGATGATTCCTTTCTGAGTTGGGAATAGTTTACTCTGGAATGTTTCAGACTTCGTTTGATTTTAGTGGGATCTGGCCAACAATTAGTTCTTACCCTAGCCAGGCTTGTAAACATTTATTTTGTAAATGGTTTTCTTTGTTAATGAAAATTAAGTGCACAGAGTGGGGCTGACATGATAATCTAAAATGGAGATTGAAAAGATAATATCAAAACTGAACACATAAATCGTCTCTATCAACCATCCTACGAGAAATACGAATATCCAGCAGCTGTAAAGTAAATTTATTAAAACACAAAGAAACTCCAATCATGTTGTTTTAAATTTACCCAGTTTCATAGGAAGGAGTGACGAGAGTCTAAGCCCAACAAACTGACAAGGTTGATAATCTTTGAGGAAAGAGGATCCGATTTGAAGAAGTCAGACACGACTCATCGTCAAACTGGGCTGGATTCCACCCGAAATATTTGATGTGATGGACTCTATTCATCTCATGTTTTTAAACGTTGTCTGAGTTGATGCTTCAACGCAAGATTCTGAATCTATAAAATAAGTTGTTAGCTCTGATCTTGATTTTTACATCTTACTGTACAGTTACCTCCCTCTTGTAAATCTTGGAATCCATAAATAGCAACATAGGGTGGAATACATCATTACCTGAACACAAATTAGCCTAAAACTTCGCAACTCTGCACACTATGGATACCTCAAGGTTGAGAATCTGTAAAAACTCATTTCACAACCGTCTTCTATGCATCAGGAGCATTAAATTTTAATGGGTTAATGGAATCAGTGAACACACTTTGAGGATCAACCTAAAGAAAACTTTTCACACTACTATTTAATCCTTTTAATTTCATTTACTAAGCAAACTTGACATGAATTTATGTTTAATTCCAATCTATTCACGTATTCTGATAACATTGTAAGTCTGCTGGTTTTCCATGTTTTACTCTATGGCTCAAAACTCACTTATGTGGGTTTTGGGCCTACAGCTCTTAAAAAAGCTTACGACTCATTAGTAAAAGTTATAACCAATGGATCATTGTAATAAATGAACGAACATCAACTGTTTGAAATGGCAGGGGCTTTGATTTGTATGAGAAAGAGGAGAATCTCCTACTCAGTCAAATCATAAAATCAAGGTCTATATCTGGATTTCGAATGTCTACTGATAGCTGTAAAATCACCTGCAGATTATTATTACCATGACTAGAGTAACCTTGTAGATTTTCTTGCAATCTGGGATGACAATTGTTGTGCATGGTAGTGAGCCCACAACCTTGGATCTCAATCCCCAGTCAGATTCCTTTGACCACTTTGTCAAGGGATGAGAATGAAAAATCTGATTTGGTTGTGAGTTGACTGCAGATTAATAACTAGTTGTTACGCAGGCTAGAAATTCTCGTAAAAGACACACAAGGTTCGTTGTCGATACAGATAAGATGTAAGGGTTCAATTCCAGGCATCGACCTTTGACCCCAGGTAAGCAAAGAAAAATTCGCTCCCTCAGCCGAAATAAGTGGCCTCCAATGCACCTTATGAAATCTGTGCGAGAAATTATCCTCAAACTATATTTTGAATGAAAGAATTTAAGTCAAAATTAAAACTAACGACTCTCCGACTTCCGTTCCAAGTCTCCTCTAATAGTCATGTCTAGAGGTTACCGACTGGCCTTTGATAAAGCTGAAATTCCCGATGCTTCATCATAACACTTTTATTGTTGTAAGATGTGAGGAAAGCCCTTCTTCTTATCAAATCGGAATTCTCAAAATGGTTGGGGGAGTTGGTGATTTCAAATAGGTTTTTGTAATATGGTAATAAATATGCAAACTATGTTACCCTCGCTCTTATTTCCCCAGGGTCTCCAGTCTCCACACTTCAACTCAATCTTTGAGACTCCACAAGCAGAGGTCGTTTCCAATCCTTTCGGGGATATAAGAAAAATTGACAAAAATTCTTGGTCAAAAACTATTTTCACCTTGCGAGCCATCGAGGGTAGGGAAATGTCATATTTCAGCCGGCTCAAGTTTGACTTGACATTTGACAAGCAATCTATGTCTGTTTACTTTGCAGTTTGCAGAAGCAGCTCAGTCCAAATAGTGTGTAGCAAAGGCGATCCATAAATACTGAGCAAACAGTATCAGCCTGACAATCCGATCGGTAAAAAAACCGCTGACCCAGACTACAAAACAAGGACAGTTTAAGCTATTTCATTTTAACAATTTATTGCTCTTTTTCTCTGAGGTCCGTTTTTCCTCCCACTCCTGGTTCTTTTCTTTCTCTTCCTCCCTAATCCCCATTGTCAACAATAACAAAATAGCTGATTTGTTGTGGATTAACCGGTCTAATATTGAGTTCTTTGCCCACAGCTATCCGGAGTTCGGACTCGTAAAATTCCTCGTTGTATTTTGTGTTGGCGCGCCCGCTTGTTCAGTATGTTCACTGAGTAGGTGTTAGCAAATGAGTTTTTACTTAAAACCACTCCCGCTCTCTTCCCTCGGCCGTTTGTGGCCGGCTCTGGCGACTAGGCCGCGTTGACGGCAAAGCAGCGTGACGGAACAGGGAGTGGGTGGGAGCAGGATTAACTGGTCTCTTCTTCAATCTATACTATTAGCGCTTCTATTCATTGCACCAGATGCGTGTATTTATTATAACTAGACAAAATGTGTACGACGGCGGGAAAAAAAGGGGGAAAAGGAAAACTGAAATGAAAAGAAAATGATATAGAGATACACACGACCGACTCACGAGCTGAGTTGCAACATTCCTCGCATCTCACGATCCCAGCCAGATTCTATAGCCCCGCGGCTCAGTTCTCAAATGCTCAGTGCAAAATTGCTTCACTTTGTTTGTCAGCTAGAGCCGTCGCGAGCACAAAGGATCCTCTGGCCAGTGGACAGGTTTTCTGCCGTAGCGGCCACAGCCAATGTTTTTGTGTGAACTAGCTTAATGTGAAGCAAAACTTTTGATTTTGTTTGTGAGAAAGATGCTATAGTTGACTGGTTTTTTCTTAGTCTCGTAGGGTTGTGGCGAGTCACTTCTTTCCAAACTTTTCTTGCTGGCCCACTATCAAGCCAAAAGAGCGCATCTAAAGTCTAAATACGGTGGATAAACCTGAAATAATTAGCTTGTAATTAGACATAGACCCAATGCGTCTAGAGCGAATGGGGGAACAACCAAATCGCCGCGTCGAGTGAAGATGTTAATATAATGTCGTCCACGTGGAGCGGAGTAAAAACAAGGATTTGGACCAATGGGAGCTCGGCATTTTCTCTTGTCGACCAATAGAAACGCTTCATTATTCTGTCCGTTTTGTAACCGCAACTCCACGTGGAGTTCTTGGCGGTTGTTTTCGTTACGCTTAGCGGAGGATGGCAGTTTCAATGTTAACAATAAACACAATTGAATTTTTACTCCTAATTTATCGCCCTCCCACATCCCCCCCTCGGTTTTCATGCCTATATCTTTTCTGTAGGAAATTTTTCCAATTCTTAACGACTTCAGACACTTTGACGGGAAGGGAAACATGCACCAATTCCTTTAGATTTCGTTTTTCCCACTTGCGGAGGAGATGATACAAAAACTTAATTCAGTTTAGTGTGCAGCTGTGCTGTGCTTTAATTGCTTCCTTCTATTTTATTTGGGATCGACACACGACCCAGAAGAGTCAAAACTGTTAATAAAACACTCGAGACTCAATCACAGAAGACCAAATTCCATGCGATTGGGCGTCAATTAACCTTGACAGATTCTATAAATAGGACGAATGCCACTCGCCCTTCTAGCCTGTCTAGTTTTGTCACTCATCCACTGCTGTCCCAATTACGCGAATTAGTAGGTACACACGTATACCTCGGTGCATCGTTTTTTGTTTATTTTGTAAACAAAGAAGAGATTATATTATTTTAGGATTATCGCTTGAGTTTCGTTTTCAACTTTTCATATCCTGGTGGCTAGTTAGAGGTGGGACGGGCCCAAATGTTTGTGGCCCGGATCAGTAGCGGCTACCGGATTAACGGGTCATCCAAAGTGAGTCCCGTCCCTACCCGGGCGGATCAGCAGTCAAAAACAAATATTGACCATTTTTAAACTAAACTGCATAATTTTTATTTACATGATAAAATTGCCAAACTAAATGTCAAAACAAGTTCTTCCAAAGGATCATAGAATTCTTTTAAAGTTATTCTCAATTAGCGAAGCCATTGGCAAGTTGCATTTTTCAGAACACTAGAATTTTGCCAAGGGCATGTATAGGGGTAGGGGGTTGTTGCCTGTCTAATGTCACCTCAATCTCCACCTACAGTTTTATAGCGAGAGAGCTGAGATTTGGGACAGACTCCAAATCTGAATACTTCAAAAGGGAGGGCTGAGTTACGGGATCCCCAGGGTTGCACACAGAACAGCACGATCTAAGTCATTTTTTGGGTATTTGATGCAAAAATGACCCCATTGAATTTGATGTGGGGTCTGTTTTGTCAGAACTAACTAGTTTAAGTCCCTGCAGTCTAGGTTTTGGTGCCTCAGAGGTACCTCTTTTTGATAATTGCAAAAGCAATGGGCCGAGGTCTCTTCAAAACAACAAAACACAAAAGCAAGGGATAGAGTTGTCTTTTTAGCAGCATCATTAAACAAAGCTTGTTCAGTGGGGCTAAATTGACGCAAACTTTTTATGACCCTTTAAGCCCAACCTCTTAAAGTTACCCCATTATACCACGCTATAAAATCATCGCCCTTGCAGACTTATCATTCAAATTGGCCCTCTTGATTGTGTCATGAAAATGTTCCCCAAACGGACATTTTCAATTTATCAAGTGTCAGAAGAAGCCATATCAATTCTGGGTAGGCCCTTTACTTACTAACTGTGGGTTTGAAATACACTCACGGTTCATCTCTAGTACGGAATGCATTTAAGTCCAATTAACTAAAATCTCGGCCAGAAACAGTTAGATAGATAGATAGATAAAAAATTTATTGCTCATTATGTTAATTACATGTTGCTCTCCCAATCCCTAGGGACTTCAATCTGACTCAACAAAATTCTTTTGAATTTTGAAAACCGCTTAAATGAATAAAAATTCAAATCCTACTTTCACTCATGGTCTAACAAGTTGAAAAGAAGATATTTTCTAATGAAATAATACTTTACCTAGTCTTGACCAGCCTGATAAAACAGGGATTTTTTGGGGGACAACTGGTTGGAAGAAATTATTCTGACCTAAAGAAAAGTTTTTGGATCTCTAGCGAACAAAATTACCTTTTAATGCAAGCATCCTTGAAGAAACAAGTCTTAGTTTGCTGTTTGATACCTGAGTTTTATTCTTTTTTACCAGCAAACTTTTTATCACAATTCTCGGCTTGGTCTTATTTCTCCATAAAAATTCTTTTAAATTTAAAATATTATTCCACTTTCTTTTTGTCAAATTTTTGACTAATGATGGCTTCACACATCTTTATAATGTCGGGACAAAAATCGTCAGAGGTCACCTGAAAGAACTTTTTAAATATATCAATAGAATATTAAGTCTAGAATAGCATTTTTGAACCTGCAAACAGTTTTTTAAAACGACATGACTAGGGACTTTTCTCATGTTTTTAGATTTTTTTGGGCGCCAAGTGGGAACTTTGGGAAACACGTTTGAATCCTAGTTTGTTATCAGATAAATACCTAAATGAAATTCTTCAGATCAAAGTAGTCATTACCTGAAAAGCCAGTATACTCATTGCAACTAGTGATACTGGGATGGAGGAGAGAAGCTTTACATGATACAATTGAACGATCTCATTTCCTTTAAGTGAATTTAGAATTTGCATTGATGTTAATTTCGGAAAAGTCTCTTGTAAAAATTCGTCTTCGACTGACAAGATCGTTTTCAAATTTGAATAGATCGACAGAGTTTCCCTCAATTCACACTGACGAATGATGAAACCTTGCACATTGTTTGGGCATTTAAAAATCATTGCTTGAAAATTCATCCATTTTCTTACCAGCAACCAAAGCACCAAGCCAAGAAGGTCTCATCAAGAATATTTCAGATCTACAAAAAATACAAAATATTTTTAGTTTATCATAAATACCTGGGACTGCATTCATTTAATAATGGTTATTTGACAGAACCATATATTTCTGTCCCATTTTTTACACCATGATCGAAATTGATCAAAGAAGCCCTTTACGTTAGATAAATATGAACAAGTATTATTTGGTTTGCAAAGCTTACCTAATTTGATTAATTGTTGGGAACTTGGATGCAAAATGCTTAAAAGTCAAATAGGCAATTTTTGATTTTTCACTGAGTGAAGATCCCTTGGAGATAAATTTAAAATTGTGAAAATTCAAGTTTTATAAATATTCTTTTGTACCTACCATTTTTAATGATCCAAGGTCCGATTTCAGGTCCAAATAACTTGAAAATGATGCAATCATTGCTAAAGTCTCACGAAAACGTTCCTGAGAAATTAAATAAGTTAACAAAATACAAAAGATGTTGACAAAAAAATAAAAACTGAAACTTTACCTTTAAGGTTGGAGAGGTAGATGCTAGTTTGTGAGTTAAGTTTGCAAGGGTTTCCAATCTTGAAGGCACTAGGTCACGTGGAAATAGAAATGCAATAAGTGGTAGCTGGCCAAGGTGAGTGTTCCTATTTTCCATCATTTAATTTCCTAAGTAGTAAACTTTTGTCTGACATTGTAAATACCTTTGACGGACCCACCAATAATCAAAGTCACGTATCAAGATTTTGACCACATTTTCGTAAACCGTTGAATTAAGTTCATTACAATTTTCCTCTGAACTGGAAAAAGGCAATAACTACGGGAGATTAAACAATGACACCTTTTTTTCAAATTCATTTCCCCACCTGCTGGAAAATAGACTTTGGAAAAAGGCCCAAAGGTGAAACCTGGAATCTGACAACAAAAGCTTATCATTCAAAATAAATTAGGGTTATCAGTATTGGAATTACCCTCTAATATGATGTTTTCTTTAAACTTTTTCTGAAAACTTTTGGCATAAATCAATCTTGATGCGTTGGAGGTTGGAGGAAGATAAACCAACTATTACAGAAATTTTAATTTCAATAATATTTTCAACATTATTAAAAAGTTCAGACCATTTTCTCAAAAATTCTGTTGATGAAACATTTCAGAATATCTGTTGTCGTCGGGGCGAATTCCTTTGTTTTTATGCAAAGACAAAAATCAACTAACTGAAAGAAAATCAAGTTTCATCAAAACAGTAAGTTTAAACCGCCTCAACTCTTACAAAAGAATGAAAAAATTTTGGTGTCGGTATGAAGGCTCCATTTATGCCATCTAAAACTTGATTAAGTACCAGTTGTACTAAGTGAAAAGATTTCTGTTCCTCGTCTGCATTTAGCCAAATGCTCAAATAGGATGGATTAGGGTCCAAGAAGTACAAATGACATTCCTTATCTGTTTCACTAAAATGAAGGCAAATTATTCATTTTAAGAAGGAAGAGTAGAACATTTTAGGTAGTAAAAAATATCTCACTGAAGTCCAAAATTTTTAGCAAACTTCAATTAATGTTTTGCATTATGGTTTATATGTCAGTTTTTTTCAAAGAAAACTAAGAAGTAACCTTTTTACATGAACTCAACATACCTCTGATCTTTTTCCAGATCAACACAAACCCTCTTTCGACTTTGTAAGAGAACTTCACTGGATTCAAGTTTATGAGAATCCTCTAGAGCCAAAACAAATCCTTCAACTAGAAACTTTTGTGAGCAATTTTCTATCAACTGTTCTTTGGAAACCACCATAAAATCTGTTTCTGATATTTTTCGTTTCCTCTGAACAACTTTTTGGGAAATCTGAAATCAAAAATTACTTTCAGGAAATGGCATGCCAAGAAAAGTAGTGCCGCAGATTTATTTGTTTCAAATCTTTAAAAAAGGTTCTTTTTGATCTCTTCATATAGTGGCTATTCACAACTTTTAATTGTAAGTACCTCTTTACTTTTCATGTTGGATGGTCCTCTGGTGATTTGAACGCAATCAGAAAATAATCGAGACTGGTAAGAACTTGTCCTCTTCTTTCTGCACTTTTTGAGCTTTTCTTTCACATCTGGTGTGAATTCTATACCCAAGTTCTGAGGCAATGGGGGAAGATTTTCACGGAACAAAAGTGAGAGTTGAGGCTCTGCATGCAAATCACAAGTCAAATTTGCAGAGTTATCTTTCAAAGTTTTTTCGGGAGGGGCAAATACATCAGGTTTGCAAGAGGCTGGTTGAAAAGTTGGTGACAGTTTTCTGTTGTTTTGAGGAGTTGTCAATTCAAGGAAATGAGCTGAGGAATCAATAGTAGAGTTGATTTCTGAGTGTCTTCCGGAAGGGTTCTCTACTCCAAGATTGTTTAACTTGATATTAATTTGGAATCCTGACTGCTCCTTTGCATTTGCAATTAGTGTTGAATTGGATGGTCTTTGCGAAATACATGAAATTAAGTTAGGGTTAATATTTCTAACCCGAATTTCTGCCTTCTTTGCATTTGCAATTAGTGTTGAATTGGGTGGTCTTTGCGAAATACATGAAATTAAGTTAGGGTTAATATTTCTAACCCGAATATCTGCCTGCGTTTCATTGGACAAACTTAACACATCATCCTTTTTCAACGAGAGGCATTGATATGATGGAATTCCATACCCTCTTTTGAACCTTTCTGATGAGTTGAAATGAGAATGTAGTTCATCTTTTAAGTGCTCGTCCTCCTTTTTTGCTCCGTGCATATTTGTCTTATTGTTTTCTTCATTACATTTTCTCAAGATTGTACTTCGTCTTGATAATTTACTTGGTACAAAAGATCCATTGGCTTGACAAGAGTTTTCAGTTTTGCTTTCCAGCTCTAGAGATGAGATGTAAAAGTCGTTTCTCTCGATAGAATTTGATTTCGTCAGCGGTTCTTGGAGGGTCTGTGAATCACTAAAGGTCTACTTTAGACACCTCATTCAAAAAGTAGAAGGTAAAATTAATATCATTTCTAAATTACTTGGATTGTAACATCACTTGACGTTTACTGAAAGAGGAAGAAAAAGTTGTCTCCATGGCTTCTGAATCAGTTTGCGTCCAAGTATCCTTTTTTTCTATGCTTTGTTTTCTTCTGTAGTGAGAAAAAGAATAGCTAACTCTACCTTTTCAATTTTACTTTTGTGTTTATCTTGTTCATCTTACAATTTTTGTGAAGCAAGAATAGTATCTGGTTCGAATGAATATTGACAAACTGAAAATTTAATTGACATTATTGAAAATTCAAATGAGGAAAATCTTACAACACCGGATGAAAAGAAGTTAATGTCAAAAAGTTTAATTTTCAAATCTTTTCGTAACAGAAAATCTTTAAGGTTCCGAAGACAAATGCATTGATAATTGGATTTAAGATGAAAACCTTTTGACTTTAGATATTATACCTTTATTTTTGTAAAAGAGCCTCCTGTTGTTGTAGACTCCTAAACTGTAAAATAAGATAAAAAAGAATGGAAGTTCTTCCGAGGCTCTAGTGTTAAGTTATTTGGTAGGCACTATTACTCGAACTCTTGCATTGTCCTTTTTCTCTTTGACGACCCAGGACGTGTAAAAGGAAATCGAGACAACACTGTATAATGCAGGACGCGTAGACCATTTGAGTAAGGCCAAAGAGACAAAAAATAATGAAAGTACTTATTATCTAGGCTAGATAAGTCAGCCAGAATTATGTCCTGAATGTATGACATCAAATAAATTTAAGAAGGTTAAAGAGTAAAAGGAACCATTGAATACCGTGTCTCCAAGATTGTAGTCACTGGATAATGCTAAACTTTTTTTATTCCATTGTCGAAGGGTTGCACCTGCATCCAGACAAATCTTCTTGATCAAAACTGACAATGCCGCATCGTCCACGAGCACAGCAATCTTACAGCCAAACAGCATCGGACCAAATATGGAGGTGCACTAAAAGCACCTTCATTTATGAAATGACAAAATTTAAAAATTGAAGTTTGTGCTTGCCCTATGGAGACGACAAAACTTTGGATCTAGATGGTCGGCCGGTTCTGCAAGATATCCGAGGGATTGACAGGCCCTGACAAACTCCCCCGTGACTATGGGTAGCCCTTTCAAAAGGCTTCCAACGAGATTCCAGCTCACGTCTAGTTCATCTTCATAATTATCCCGGTACACACGTTGACCCAAAAAGATGACACACGTAATGGTCGGGCAATAGGTTCGATCCGAGACTTCTTTGACAAGACTTCCGCACTTAAGAAGGACGTCTCTGTACGCAAGGAGAACATCGAAAGGTGCACTCCCCGCAAAAGAAAATACATGGCCTGGAATTGGAAGCAAAGAATGTCTCAGAATGAATGAACACGAGCAATATTTTTGTACCGGCGTAGCTCATTTTGATTTCCCAAGCGTTTTTTTTACACAAACAGCACAGTGAAAGTCAAAGTTTGAGAGACTCGGGAATGGCTTTTACCTCGACGTGAGATGACAAGCTGAAACGGCAGTATTTTGCTTTTAAGTTTTAAATATATTGAGTTACCTCTTTTTTCACAATCTCACTGAGGAGACCGTTGACTTGATCCTCATTTTCAGTCATCATCCGTCATCCACGTTACCTAAGTAAACTAACTCAAGCTATGTCTATAATTTGATTCTCAAAAGGGTTGGGGTCTGTGGGACTAATTAGTTCCTAGTTCTGCTTAGGTCAAAGTGGGGACTTGCTGGTCCATAATAGATCTTCTTGGTCTAAATTAAGCAACTGGGGCGTTGGGTGAATTAAATTCCGCCATTTGTGCAGAGTGAAGAGTTTAGAGTGCTTTGCACTGAAGTAGCTTACTAGAATAGGCCGTTTCAAACCACAGTTTTTAATGTGGCAGAAACTTGAATGAACCGATTCTATCTGCGCTCGCGTTATTTGCGTTTCCAAAGGACGTACAGGATAAATAATCAAGTGAATCAAAAGTGTAACTGTGTAACAAAGAAAAAGATAAACAGTGGTCAATGGATAGATTTTATTTGAGATTTGACAATGGAGCGACGTTAAGTGCCCTGGGGACGATCAAAAACCTTAATGGTATATTTTCAATCTCATTTTTTCCTGTATTTTCATCGAGTTTAGATATAGACGCACGTACGTTTTTCCCTGATAAATCGATGCCAATCAGGCCATTTGAAGTTGACGAATGGCCTTTCAAAAAAAGGAATGTTTACTTTGGAATTCTCACATGGTTAACAGTTAAACTACACGGTGCTCTTATCTACCTGAGACTTGGCCAGAGCAAGAGAGGGACGACGAAGGTGACTTGACAAATAACTTGAAGGACGACATGGTCTTCTTGGTCGTCGCTAGCTTCAAGATAGAAGACATTAAAACGAAAGGGTTGAAGCCACTCATCTTGGGTATTCGTCCGCCCACGTTGCTTTTTCCCGGCATCCGTTTTCAGTTCGCTAGGAAAAGGTGATTCTCAGCTTTTGTTCGAGATAATTATGGATTTGCCATCTACAAGATATTCATTAAGTGTTCGTTTAAGGTGCCGTAATGAAGCTTAGATGTTAGCTCATTCATTTCGCCGTTTGAGTTTCTTTCGACTGGATTGGCTCAATAGGCTTGGTTGAAGTTGCATGCTCTAGCTCGGTGCCAACTGCCAACACAGAATGAGGTACTCACATTCGTTTAGAATCTTGAGAAATTTGTAAACAATAAGATTGAGCTGAAAAGAAAAACAGCGTTCTGACTGTGAAATAGTGAGTGGAGGAGTAAGACCAAGATTTCTGAGATGGAGAAGTGAGATATTTTTTCTCATAGCCTTTTTTTTACTCTGGTGCTGTGTAATTGCGTCTATTAATCATACCAGATTAGAATCTTGCTAAACAATGTAACTCATAAGACCAGCGACCACAAGAGTGAGAGTAAGACTCTTGACTAGGTCCAATCTTACGTTTCATACCGTGAAAGATTCTTCGAGTTGAACAAAACAAATGACTTCTTTTTCAGACGATCGGTCAGGTAGTTCCTTCTATCCAGGCCAGAAGCTAAGACGTTTATTTGAGAAACACAAAGCGTTTCAGAACGTCTGATTAGGAGGATCTAAAAGTCGATAATTGAACGGACGGGTAAAGCCTACATGAGGTTTTTCAACAATCCTATCTTAATTTGGCCGTTGAAATTCTTTCTCCGTTCGATGGATTACCTCAAAGGAATCTCTCAAAACTTTGTGCTTTGTAATTCCCCTCACATTCGAGTCGCTCCGAACAGATGAGCTTAGAATTCCTAAATCTTTTCATGCTCTTTCAGACTTTTTCCATTTATCGATTGACTTGACCGCAGAATCAAGTATGTTATCAACGCGTCTTGAGATCGATTTAGGAAATCATTCTTTTTAAATAATAGAGTGAAAAAGACCATGCATTCGCGACGCGTAAAATACTTTCCTGCAAAGACTTAAAAATGTCAATAAAATTTTTATTTGCCTTTCAGAATCAAAGACGATTCGATCGATGATTGAAAGAAAAAGTAAGAAACTTCTTGACGTGGAAAACTCCCACAGTAAAAGGGTCAAGTGGCTTTTTAAACTCGGCCGGCAGGTAAAAATGTTGCGGATCCTGTGATATAATTTTAATTTTGTTCCCACTCACTTAAATGGTTGTGGATTTGGTGACAATTGAAAACTACAAACTTCTTTGGCTAATGAGTTATGATTTCAGATCCACATTTCAATGGAGAAGTTTTGTCTAAAGGAGCCACATTCAATTGTCAAATCCTTTTAATCCCTAAAATAATGTTTTCACGTGTGGATTTACTTTTCCGTGTTTTTGTGTCTGAGACTTTGGCGGTGCGACAAGTAGGTCTCTGGTCTCTATTATTTTCACGTGTGTGTTTGTATTTGTAGTTGGGGCACTTCACTTGAGTTTGTGGCCAGAATACAAAGCCTGTTTTCTCAATCTTCAGCAGTGGCCGGCACCCACCCCCTTATTCTCCTTCTCACACGTGCCAACAACTAACTCATGGCACTTTTCACCAGCGTATAAATGACGACTACTAATTGAAGTCCTCCCATACCCAAACTTTCTTGAAAGTAAGCGTCGATTGCTTTGCGACGATAAATTTCTCGACCGATTAAGCATTTGCCTTTCATTTCCCATTTGTTCACAACGCTCGTGAATATTTTAGACATGAACTGAAACCATAAATTACAAGCAACTGCCAATAATAAAATGGGTATGCCCCTAGATCTTTTACTCACTCGCAACTTTGTCAATCTTAAATAGGAAAAGGTGTCCTGTCCAATGAAAATTTCATGTTTTCTTTCGCGTGTGTGTAGAAAAAATGAAAAAGAGCTGTGATCTGAAAACTTTTTTCGCCTTTTCCCCAAATAGGTTTTTCCTTTCTTTCCATTTCTGCCCTTCCCCTCGTTGTGAATAACTCCTTTTATCTCGTTGGCAGTTACCATGTCCCATTAGGCGGATAAGAATCATAAACTTGGGCGAGAAACTTTCAAATTTTATTCCCCCTTTAAGTCAAGTCAAATAGATAGACCATTTTGAAGTGGTTCTAGCTGCAGGGAAATTCAAAGAATAATCTTCATAATCTAACTCGAACCTTTATTAACATTCAAATTATTTACTCTCTGCATTAAAAAATATCAGTTACAACAATCTAACAAATGAAAATTTTTTTCTGCACCATATCTTATCTGGAAAGTAAAAAAAAAAGTACCCAAGTTTTTTAGAGAGCCGAAGGTAGAAGAAGCAGGAGTGAGGGAACAATGTTTCGCTATAGGAATTCCAAATGCTTAAAGGTGTATGTGTGCGAGTGTGTGCCTGGAATTCAAGTTGAACAGGGAATTCTTGGAGCACTAAAGGGGAAAGAAAGGGTCTGCAATCATCCAGGAGAAATCTAAAATCGACTGATCAACTTCTCCACATTGAAAATGTGTAACTTTGTCAAACTCCGTGTGCACAACTGTCAAAACTTCATATGAAATATCTCTTTTTCCATTCTGGAGGGGTGATAATGTCATCACCATCCTGTTTGTATGCGTTCAGAAGTTTAATTATTGACTCAGCCACACCCATTTGAGTCGAGCTTACAAATCTCAGTAGGGATTTCCTTTCCCCAACTCGAAACTCTGAGACAGCAGTTGTTGTAGTTAGAAAAGAAATCTCCATCTCTGACAAAATCTTTTTTTTTCACTTTAAGCTGCTGACATTTTAACTGTTGTGAGAGGAAGCAGTCTACTACTAATAACTTCATCTCTTTTTTTTCCAAACCCAAATGTCTGCGGTTGGAAACTTTTCTTATTTACTTCAAAATAGACAAACCCTGATAATCTTTCTAAAATGTAATGAAATCTCTTTCAGCATTTTAAGCGGATAAAATTTCATATGTTTACTTTTATTCTCCCCCCTCCTATCTAACCTTTTTTGCCCTGTGTGTGTGTCAAAAAAAGCCTTG
>Ga0194133_10005735_pt1 | contig 15688 bp, 15 predicted proteins | sample TA2KigOf40mmetaG_FD_155448 | JGI IMG/M metagenome (GOLD analysis project Ga0194133, IMG submission 155448) | Freshwater microbial communities from Lake Tanganyika, Tanzania - TA2015055 Kigoma Offshore 40m | ecosystem: Environmental > Aquatic > Freshwater > Lake | place: Tanzania: Lake...
GCAGCAGGCCGATGGTTTGGCGGTTGAGGGTGGCGATCAGGCTCTGGCGCTGGCGCTGCAGGTTCCGCACCAGTTCGTCGTTGTCGCGAAGACGACTGCGCAGGTCGCTGAGGCGGGCTTCGGTGGCTTGGTATTGCTTGTAGAGATCGGCGTTGGCCTCGAGTTGCGGGGCCTGAAACACCACGGCGCTGCCGGCGGCGCGGGCCTGGGTCAGTTGCTGGCTGAGCAGCAACAGCTTGGCCTGGGCCTGCTGGCGGCTTGCCTCCACGGAGGCCCCACCGCCAGCCGCAGGGGCATCGCCCGTGGCGGCGGGCATGCCGTCGCTGAGGCCCAGGCCGTGGGTGAGGGCATAGGCCTGGGCACGCTGCATCGAGACCTCCGCCTTGGGGGTGAGCTCGGCGATGCTCTGCTTGAGGTAGGCCACGGCGCTGGCGATGTCGCGGCGGCGGTCACGGCCGGAATAGTCCTGATATTCCTTCGAGATGCGGTTGATCACGGGGAGGATCAGGGCCTGGTCTGTGTCGGTGTAGGCGATGTTGAGCACGGAGGTGCCCTTTTCCAGCACCACCTCAACGTTGTCTTTGCTCCAATCGCTGAAGCGCAGTCGGTCCACGTTGTGGCCGGCCCGCTGCTTGCTGGTGCGCACGTAGTCGAACACCGGTTTGAGCACCGACGGGCTCTCCAGCACTTTCACTTCGGTTTCCAGGCTGTCCTTGGAGCCGCCGCCACCGAGGCCGGCCAGGTTGGCGAGCATGGGGTTTGCGGCGGCGAGTTGGGCCAGGCGGCCACCATTGCTTTCGCCGGAGGCCAGCACGATCTGGAATTCGCCTTGCCAAACCCGCGGCTGCAGGAAGGCGTAGACGGTGCTGAGGAGCAGCGCTCCACCGGCCACCTTGGCGATCAGGCGCCAGTGGCGCTGCAGGGCTGCGGCTAACTGGCGCAGGTCGATCTCGTCGTCGGCCGCTGGGGTGGGGGCCAGGGCCGGGTTGGGGAGCTGGGTCACTAGCGGAAGGCGCCGTTGGAGAGGGCGTAGATCGAGTAGATGCCCAGCAGCGGAGCGGCCGCTTCGTTGAGGGCGCCGACGCCGGCGGATACCGCACTGTCTTGCACGCGCACGATGTCGCCCGCCATCAGGATCGGGTTGTTGTAGGCGTTGCTGGCGGCGTTGGGGTTGTAGCTGAAGGTGCGCCGATCGACTTCGCCTTCGCGGGTAAATCGCACAAACTCCACCTTGCCGCGCAGCAGTTTGAGGCCACCGGCCAGATTGAGGGCTTGGTTGAGCGCCGATCCCTGGGGGAGCGTGACGCCGCCGGGGGTCACCACCCGGCCGCTCACGTACACCTGGATGAACTGGGGGCTGAGGTTGGTTTGGCCGGCCTTGAGCAGCTGGTCGCGCAGCACCACGGTGCTTTTGCCCACGCTCACCACGTCGCCGTCGAACAGGCGGATGTTCTGGGATTCGTTGCCCTCGGTGATCAGGGAGAGGAAGTTGAGGTTGGTGCGGATCCGGCCGCCGCCGCCGCTGAGGGGCTGCTTGCGGGTCACCTGCACCTGGGCCAGATCGGAATAGGGGGTGATGCCCTGGGCCGTGCGGATGGCGTCAAACACCGTGGGGAAGAGCACTGAGCCAGCCAGCCCGCGGCCAGCTCGGAAGCGCGACTGGCCCTCACGCAGGGCTTGTTGGTTGGCCAGTTGGATTTCAAAGCTGGTTGTGGCTTGGCCAGACGCTGTCAGACCAGTCTTTTCAGAAATCTCCTCGTCGATGCTGCTGGTTTCGTTGCTCTGCTGCCCACTGAGGGTGTAGTACCCCGGCCGGCGCACCTCGCCGCCCACGTAAATGCGGATCGGGCGGTAGCCCACGGGCCGCACGTAGAGCTGCGGGTTCTTCACATAGGCCTTGAACTGCTGGGTGAGGAAGTAGCGCAGCTCCTCCACCGTGAGCCCTTCCACGTAGAGGGCCCGCAGCCGCGGCAGATACATGGTGCCGTCGGGCCCGATCGCGAAGGTGCCGCTGAGCTCGGGGATGTCAAGTAGCTCCACCTGCAGGCTGTCCCCTGGGCCGAGGATGTAGGCGTCGTAGGTGACCTTGGCCCTCTGAGGAGCTGTAGCGGCAGGTCTCTGTGCAGCAGGACCAGACGCGGCAGCTGGCTGGGCCAGCTGGGGGGTGACTGCTGTAAGAGCAACTATTAGAGGTACGGAGGCTCTGCGCATGACGGCAAAATTATGTCTTAGAGGGCTCCCCAGACGGCGCCCGTGGCCGCCGCCGCGATTGGTTGTGGATGCGTTTTCAGCATTACCGACCCCTCCCCCCCCCCAACCAGCAGCAGATCCGCGGCAATTTGGGTGCTGTTTTGTGCGAACCTAAACCCAATTTAGGCTGTGAGGGTTGAGCCGTGCTCCCGTCCGCCTGGACGTCCGACGCCAATGGTGTGTTCATGCAGGTGGCCAACAACACTTGCCCGGCGCCTGATCGCGAGTGGATCCTCGAAGATCTCTCACCCTTGCCGCATCAGCACACCACATGTGGTGACTCCTGTCGCCAACGACGGCCGATTTGCTCAGCCCCTCATACGGGAGCCGTTACCGCCCAGGCTGGGTTTTGGTATTGGCCCTAGATTACTATGGTTAACACTAAGATCAACTTGGTGGGCTTCGGGAACATCCTAGGGCGCTATTTTCACCACGGCGAAGAGAACCTAGTCTATGCCTCCAGTAGTTCTGCGCATGGCGGAAACCGAAACCTGCCCTTCCACGAGTAGCAACCGGTGAATCACCTGGTGAGCTTCTTTGCTGCCAGCAAGAAAGTCAAATGAGTTGAGGGTCCACACCTGCAGCTATCTCTACGGCCTGCCGGCACTCGGACTATACTTTTTCACTGTGTATGGCCCTGAAGACGCCCAATGGACGATACTCTTCGCCAAAGCGATTTTGGCCGGCAAGCCGATCAAGATGTTCAACCATGGCCGCATGCAACGGGACTCACTTGTTTTGTTGGACATCGTGGAAGGCGTACTACGCCGTTGTGACAAGCTCGCCACCGCCAATCCCTGCCTCGATCCGCTTGCTTCAGATCCGGCCATGGCAGCAGCACCCCATTCGGTGTTTAACATCAGGATCAGCGAGCCCATTGAGCTGTTCCGCTTCATCGAGGTGATGGAGAAAGCCTTCGGTCGCGATGCGATCAGAGACTTCCACTCGATGCAGCTTGGCGATGTGGTGGAAACGGTTGCCGATACGTCAGCTATAGAGTCTTGGCTATGATTCAGATCTTCAACCCCAATAGAGCAGTGAGTGGAGTATTTATCCCGCTGGTATTTCATTTCCACCAAGGCTATTGTCAGTCTGTGAGGCTTTTCAGTAAGCTCTTAGGCATAGGACTGGTAGTAATTCTTGTTTCTGTAGTGATTTGACTGCACAGTTTTTGACTCACCAAGAACCACCCCAATCCACTCGCATAACGCTGGTTAGAATCTGGGGTTACATCAGCCGCCGCCGCCGTATCCAGCTGGGGCTGCTCTTGCTGGTAATGCTTTCTAGTGGAGCCGCGGAGCTGGTGACGCTAGGGGTGGTCTTCCCGTTTCTGGCTGTTCTCAGTGATCCAACGCTGCTACGGAAGGAGCCTGTAGTGCAAGAGATTGCTAGCAGGTTTGGCTTTACAGAAGAGAGCGGAGTACTGCTTTTTGTAACCATACTTTTCTTGTCAGCAGTAATATTAGCCGCGATAATCCGTCTTGCTAATCTTTGGCTCAATGGCCGCTTTGCAGCGGTAGTCGGCTCAGACCTAAGCTGTGAGGCCTATCTTCGTACATTGTACCAACCCTATATTGTCCACGTACAGCGCAACAGCGCTTTTATTATATCGAATACGACCATCGAGATTGGGCGAACGGTTTTTGCCCTCAACTCTCTGTTGCAGCTGGTTACCTCGGCTGTGGTCGTTATCGCTCTCTTAATAGGTTTGTTGGTCATTGATGCGCCAGTTGCGATTGCTGCCGCTGCGCTTTTTGCAACAGCTTATGTGGTGTTGGGCATTACAGCTCGCCGTGAGTTGAGAACCAATGGGCAAAAAATTGCAGAGGCCTCAAGTCAGCAACTCAAAGCTCTGCAAGAAGGTCTCGGAGCTATTCGAGATGTACTGCTTGATTCCCTCCAGTTCACCTATCTCCAAATCTACCGTAAAGCTGATCGTCCTCAAAGGCTGCTTGAGGCAAAGAATGTCTTCCTAAGTGCATTTCCCCGCTACGCACTGGAGGCAATGGGAATTGTCGCAATTGCTTTGTTCGGGTTCCTGCTTGTCTTGCGAAGTGGCAATGGCTCTACTGCAATCCCCTTGCTCGGCACAATAGCCTTAGGCGCTCAACGTTTGCTGCCTGCATTGCAGCAAATCTACAGCGGATGGGCGGCTTTAAAGTCTAACAACTCAGCTATGCAAGATGTTTTAGCTTTACTAAACCAGCCTATGCCACCTCTGGTGAGAGCGGCAGAGCCGTTGCAGCTACTCGAAAGCTTTCGTTTTGAGGATGTACATTTTCGTTATGGCCAATCCCAACCAGCGGTTTTACGTGGGCTAAATCTAGAAATCAGACGCGGCGAGCGTATTGGCCTGGTTGGAAGTACTGGTAGCGGGAAGAGCACCACGGCTGACATTTTGATGGGGCTCTTAGTTCCCACACGCGGTCGTGTACTAGTGGATGGGCAAGATCTACATGATCCCAAGAATAAAGATCGACTGGTTGCTTGGAGAGCTGCGATTGCCCATGTCCCACAGAGCATTTACTTGGCCGATACTTCTATTTCCGAGAACATTGCATTTGGCATTCCCTATCATCAAATCGATAAAGAACGAGTTAGGGCTGCAGCTGTGCAGGCCAAAATTGCTGACTTCATCGAGAGTAGCCCAGACGGTTATCAGACCGCCGTGGGGGAGAGGGGAATTAGGCTCAGTGGTGGTCAGCGTCAGCGCATCGGCATTGCCCGGGCTCTGTATAAGCAGGCAAGAGTCATGGTTTTTGACGAGGCCACTAGCGCACTCGACAACTATACGGAAGAGGCGGTTATGGCAGCTATTGAAGAGTTGAGCAATGAACTAACTGTAATAATTATTGCACATCGCCTCAGCACCCTTCAGCGCTGCGATCGGGTAATTCGGCTTGACGAGGGCTCTGTTTCAGATGATGGCTAACCTCAGCTGGTTATAGCAACAATGCCTGATTGTTAATCCTTTTTGACCTGTGACATTGAACTTAGACTCGAGTATCTTGCTTAATGTCGACAACGGCATTTTCGACAATGCATTCATTGTCCGCTTGCTCTATTTATTTTCTGATATCCGCCGCATCGTTGCCTATAGCGGTGACCTGTTTTGTGAAGAGGTAGGTCTCCGTGAACGCCATTTTAATAGGTGACAATCATCAAATCTGATGGTGCAGCAGAAACGTCAGTCTCATTTGATGAATGAAGATTCATAGCTAGGGACGATACTCTAAGCCCGAACTAAATATGATGCTTAAAAGCAAGGAAGAGTGTTAACGAGAATTCTTTGTATGGCTTTTGGATGCATATGCATAATGCCCCGACTCATAGGGCTCGTATCACTAAGAAGAACAAAGACCTTTATCAAGTTTGATGGGCAGTCAATATCCAAGCAGCGAGGCTGGGTGAAGGAATCATAAGGATATAGAGATAAATGATGATATATTAAGCCCAGCTTCGCCATACATGGGTCGGCATATGATCGAGCATGATACACCAATGAGTATAAGGAACTTAGAGCAGGTGATGAAGTGAGGATAAGGTCAAGCAGACGCTGAGAGCTAACCTCAGTATGGCCGGCATCAATATTTTCGCTACTGCCAGCGAGTATTTACTTGGAATAACGTATATCAATAAATTGGTAATTCATTTAAGCCGGATAGCCCAACTTTTTTAAGGGAGTCTTGCTTGCGAGAATTGATAGCAACGCTCTTGACAGGTGGTTGTGTATGTCGACTCCGCGAAGAATTAATATCGAAGATTTGTTAGATAAAGAATGAGTAACCTTCAGATTTAAATAGACTGCCAAAGTTCTGGCCACTATAGATGAAAGATTAGGCGTGGTTTTACGATTGGCCCTGATTCAAGCTCGCAGATGTCCCGGATTGCATCACTCAGACAGGTCGGTCCACTGCAGAATATGGTCTTCGGGTATTTCTTGCAATGTCTTGCGTCCAACTACGTAATCTATCTTGTTCGCGGGGATTCCCGATTCCGGACGCTTAGGGATAAGATCTGATGAAGCTAGTATATGGCCACGGGGAAGGGGTTTAGCCGCTACCAGAGAGCGCCTCGCGTTAAGGCGTGAAATGGCTTCGGTTGCTATCGGCTGCTTATCAATGGCAGGCCCTCTTAGTTCTCTGATGTCTTTTACTGTATTCACAAAGCGTTTTAAGTCGTGTACATCCATTGAATGATAGTGATCATTCCCAGGCAGTGACTTATCGTGAGTAAAGTGCTTCTCAATGACTACAGCGCCAAGCATGAATGCGGTAACGAGAGATGTCATGTTTCTGTCGGGAAGAGTGTGATCCGAATACCCAACAAGTAGCTCTGGGAATGAGTCTTTAAGGCTTGTTATCATGCCCAGATGCGCATTTTGATTTATTGTTGGATAATTAAGAATGCAGTGGAGCAATACAACATAGCTAGCGCCATGAGATGTCAACTCATCAACGGCAGAGTGAATTTCATCCAACGTAGATGCTCCTGTAGAAAGAAAAATAGGTTTGTTGTATTTTGCGATCTGTCGAATGAGGGGATAGTTGGTGATATCAGATGAAGATATCTTATAGCAGTCCATCATCGGAAGCAAAAACTCTGCACTGATGGCATCAAAAGGTGTGGAAAGGAAGCTAATACCCACTTGCGAGCAATGGTCATAAAGTGATATGTAGTCTTCTTCGTTGAAGTTATCGTATTTTGAGAATAGCTGGTATTGTGAAGTGCATGCTTCCATAGACGTATCCCAGTAGGAAGGAGAATGTTTTGCCGCAAGGCTAGAGGCTTTATAGCTTTGAAATTTGGCTGCATGCGCACCACCCTCAGCTGCCAAGTCGATAAGCTTTTTTGCGGTATGAAGACAGCCTTCATGGTTCACACCTATCTCCGCAATGATATACGGAGATGACTCTGAGGTAAGGTCTTTGGTGCCAATGACAACCATCTCAACCTTCGCGAAGGAACTTGTCAAATCATATCCTGTGACTATACGCTATGCAGCTTGATGGATTCGTAACTTATTGGTTAGGGCTCAGTGAGCTTGTATTAGCATGCAACAGCTGCTTGAGCCACCTCAAGGTGTGCTTTCACCTGAAATCTGGACGCGTGCTAAGGGTGTATGGGCACGGATCGTAATAGGACTGCGCCTCAGCCACCTTAGCGAACAGCTCGCCATAGATAGATTCACCCGTAAAACCCTGATGATGGATGAACCACAACCTTTCTGGAATGGTAAGACTGACTGGATATTAGCTGTGAGCCCGAGCAACAAGCACCGGAGAACACGGACAACGAATTGAACCAGTGTTTATCAAGATGTAAGAAGCCGACAGGTAGATGTGACTGGTGAATTCATCCACGCAGCTACATTCCTAGCCATGAAGCGCTCACATAAAGAATACTAAAAGCTATGCACCTTAACTCGTCGATGATGTTCGGAAGCTTCGGTACCCGACATCGCTGACGGAATCGAACCAGATTAAATAGCCCACGCTTTATGTGGCTTTACGACTTGGTTACGCCGGCTTACGCCGTCAGCTGGATGGACTCGTTAATGTTTGCAAAGGCTAGGCTTTTAGAGTCGATCTAGCATGGCTGGCCCTTCAGTGGCTCGCCTCCCAGCCCTCTCCTCCGAGACAATCGATACTCAATGTGCCGAGCAGTTCGGAAGTGCTTCACAATGTTCGCTCGAAGTCGGTACCTCTACTTAGTCCAAATACTAGGCTATTCCGGCATTTAGCTAAGTGCTGTGTGTAGTTATCGAAGATAAAGTGTGTCTCCTTAAGCTCTGTATGTATTGTCTTCTAAAGCTTGGCTTATGCCCAATATCTAGAGATGGCGCTTCATTGCCCCCTTTGTGACCAGCTTGGTCTCCTCATTCTGAATATATAGTATAGGAACTTCTGGCTGTGGGAAATCGGCTCCGTCACATCGATCCCACAACACATCTGTGACGCGCTTGAGCTACATGATCTCCTGTTGAGCGTCGTTGAGATTGCAGATGTTATATTCGGGCGTACGGTGCGGTAAGTTGATAGTGGGCTCCCCGTTCAAGGTTGACCAAAATAACAAACACATTTACCGTTGGTATGCTGACAAGGCTATCGGTCATATTGCAGAGTTTTGGATCAATCATGCTTGTCGCCGACAATAATTGCAATAGTAAACAATACGTAAATTGCATAACAGGAGAGATAGGCACATGGCTTTATGCTCATAAAGTCATTCAATAAAAGATGTTCTGCAAAGTGAATGGCTTAGTGCAAGAGTGCACTACTCAGTACTCACATAGCATAGACATGCTATGTCACCAAGCTTTACGATGTCCAGAATACGGAAAAGAGCGCGGTAAACAAATAAAGCCAAACGAGAGCTATGAATAAGCTTTAGGACGATAGCTTCAAGATATGCATTGCGAAATGGCAATAGAGGAATTTTCCCCCGTACAATGCTGCTTGTTGTCCATGAGTGCACTAACCTGTAATTATGTGCTTTCATATAACAGGTAATTGACTCCTCTGATGGGAAGCTATTGTGGCCGGGCTCTAAGAACATATCCCATGAATGGGGGGCATATTGCGACAATAATCTCGAAAGACTCTTTAGGCTTGGGTAATATATAAGGAACGTCGAGGTGCTGGCTGATCTATGGCTTATCAACCTAGAGAGGGCTTCAAGTGGATACTCGAAATGCTCGATAACTCCAACAAGCGAAATGCTATCATACTCAATAGAGCCAAGCTTATCAAGGTCTCCCTTGTGGCAAATAATACCCAATGATTGAACTGAGTCCACAGCTTGAGGGTCCAGATCAATTCCCTGAATAGAGGTACAATAGCGAGATAGCTGACTCGTGAAATAACCGGCACCACAGCCATAATCTAGAAAAGACCTGCCAACCAAATAAGGATGGATAAGAGATGGAAGAAGAGATGTACTATAAGGGTTACCCCTATCAGAAGTAGATAGCGTTGCTACGGATGCCGCAAAGCAGGTCGATCTGTCTGAATAGCTAATAACATCAAAGTCGGTCTGCCTGCAAGTAACACTATTGCACATTTTGCAGAACCATATATTTGCTTTAACTCTTTGAGATCTGTCAAGACCCTTTGGAACCCTTGAAATTCTTGATGATACATTCAGCGAAGATGTTAAGTCTCCACCGCAGACAGAACAACGCATAACTATTTATTCATCATAAGATGGGCCTGATATGTCTGATTATACTTCAATGACATTTCGGCTGAGACCTCAGCATCTGGATGGTGGTATCTATATACGAGGAACATTGTTGAGGAGTTCGTTTGATTGGATGCAGAGGAATGAATAGAGTTTAAGTAGTGGAAGCTGGCGTCACCTAATTTATATATGTATGACTGCGAGGAAATACCCAATTCAGAGATCAGACATGGATCAATATAAGAGGAGAAGTGCTTCCGTTCGCTAGGGAAATGATTCAAGATAGGAAAGTCACTTCGGACATTGAGAAAAGTTAAACCACCTGAATCAGGCGAGAGGGGCGTAAGAGGTATTAGAATCTTTACACCGAGTCCGTTTATAATGCAATGATAGAAATTATCTTGGTGATAAGGTATAGGGGGGCCTCCTGGGAACTGAGTATGCAACTCCACATTGCATAAAATAGGAGATTCGGTACACAAAAGCGATGAGACAGTGTCAAGCATGCACTTCGAGACAGCAAGTGAACGGATATCTTGGTCGTGTTTCTGCAAGTTAGAGATGTATGCAGTACAAGGAGAAGTTCTTTTCAGAAAAGCACTGCACTGTTGCCGAATGGCTAATAAATAATTCGGTTCTATCAGCTTTGGCAGGAAGCCATGACTAGATCTGAGTAGCATTTGGTTTCAGAGATCAAATGTAAATGCGTGCCTCGAAGAAGATCTTAAGAAAGTACCAGTATCCAAGGGATGATGGTCAAATAGATTGATGTGCTTAAGAATCAAATTGTATAATTCATAATAGCTCCAATTTGATTGAATTAAATCTTTCTCCAAATCACAGAATTGCGAGATACTCTTAAAATCATCTGGAGTATCTAGCATCAAAGAGACAGGTGGTCTTTTGGGCGTTCCATGGACGAGTTTAAAGCATGAGAAGATATCTGTACGATCAAGATACCATGTTAGCGCTGAAGTTTCATGCGGATGTCTTGCGAATCTATGGATAAATCGAAGTGCATCTGCCGTAAAGACCTCAGAGTTACAGCCAAGAATAAGATCATCGGAAACACCATAGTCGCAATGACTAGACGAAAGATGATCAACAAGTGTTACTATTGAATTTAGATCTCGGAATAAGTCGTCTCCCGTAACGCGAACGACGATGTCTAGATCGTAGAAATTCACGACATCGACAAGTCTTTGGGAGAGGTATTCTTCTTCGCCGCGAAAAACTCTATACCCTTTAGAAGAGATATAGTCAGACAGGTAGTCATCATTGGGATTACTACTAGTTGACAAGCACGTAATATATTGTGGAAGATGGCGTGACAGTCGACTGAGTATGTGTTCGATTACAGGTACCCCGAGAATTGGCAAGAGTGCCTTACCAGGCAGTCTGCTCGAAGACATTCGAGCATGAACAACTAGTCCAACACTATTGCCCATACGTTCTGGCACGATACCAGATGATCGCAAGAGCTCATCTATTGTTAAATATGATTTACATGAGTAGCTGAGATTGCCGTAAACCTGTCGTGTAGGCAGCATCTCAGTAACACAATTCTGGATCAGATCTTGGTTTATCTCGAATGGTTCAGTCCTGTACAGAAAAGTTAAGGTAAGATTGGCGGATAGCGGTGATGGTAAGGTATCTATGATTCTAAGTAATTGCTTTGGCTGATCAGTAACAACAAGTACAGCCTGGGGTAAGCAAGACTTAGTCAGAGAATATAGGAGCTTATATAGTGAAAAGATTTTAATATCCGAGACAATATATATCTTGCATAAAAGTTCTTGGCCATCACAAGTATTGCAATCGTAGATACGATTAACGGCCTGAGGCTGATACTGAGAAACGCTTGTATTATTCATCAGCAAAATACAGCATCAAGCGTGAGATTACCAAGCTACATAACCTCCATCGACTGACAATATGGTCCCCGTGACCCACTTAGCTGCATCAGAAGCAAGGTATATAAGAGCCCCGGAGATATCGGAAGCTTCTCCCATTCTCCCAAGCATGATCTTTCTTACATAGTTAGAGTAGAACGGTTCGGGCTGGTTATTGTAGATGCCAGCTGGTGCTATTGCATTAACACGAATACCCTTGTTTCCCCAATATGCAGCAAGATAACGAGTAAAACCTATAATACCCGACTTGGTCGTAGCATAAGCAATGCTTGAATTGAGGCGGCTATCTCCGTATATGCTCTGATCACAACCCACAATTCCGTAAGTACTGCTTATATTGATAATAGAGGCATCATTTGTTGTCTCGAGATGCTTTCCGAAGACTTGGCACACATATAAGGTACCTGATAAATTTACTTGAAGGTTTTTTTGCCAGACTTCGTCGGGAAATTCTGTGAAATCAACAAGGTCTCCTGAGATGAAAGAAACTTGACCGGCTGCCGCATTGTTTATAATTACATTTGGTAGCCAATTAATTGTCTCAAGCTCAGCTGCAAGTGAAACCAGTTCACCCTTACTTGTGATATCAACCTGTCTGTAGATGAAGTTACTTATGGAATATTCCGCTGAAAGGTCGGTTGCAGTTACAATGTCAATTCCGATGACCCTGGCTCCTGCATCGATCAAGTGACCTATAACTACTTTACCAAGCTTTCCACAGGATCCTGTTATGAGGACAGTTTTTCCATCCAGCGAAAATTTTGGGCTTCCCATCAATTTTTTTGTATTTCTATTATTTTGCCCTGGCTGACTGCGGATTCTATGCAGGCATCACTTACCTTAACAAGATGCTGTAAATCACCCACCTCTAGACAGTATGGGGAACTTTTGCGCTGCAAACAAAACTTCATTGACTCTATATATGTTTGGTTGAAGTCATAGCCAGAGTAATTCTGCGAGTCGGCACACGAAAGTATTCCTCTGTTAAAGGGCTCAATCGTATAAACATCGTTGTTAGTGGCTAATGCTGCAGTGCGTGTATACTGTTTGTAAAAGAAGTTCAGGTCAATAGTAGACACAGCACCGCTTGAATGGAACACAGTGATAAGTGTATGATCGGCTGCGTCAATCTCAAGTACAGTGTTCATCTGCATGCATGATACGCTTCTCACCGGACCCAAAAGGTTGATAGCCATATCGAGCTCATGTTGGCTTGTGAGCAGTGGCCCACCTCCAAGCTCACCAACCGCTTCGTATCTTTTTCTGTAGTCTTCCCAGGGATGTATGCTTGGTAAATGCTCAGCAAAAATAGCACGGAAAGCATGAGGACTTTCTCTTGTAATAACTTGACTCTTTACATATTTCCAGGCGGGATGATACCTCATATTGTATCCAGCATGTACATAAGTGTCAGCTATCTGCGGAAGCTCGAGCAATAAAGACAGCTCTGACTCGTTAACAGCAGCAGGCACTTCGATATATAAAGAACCGAAGTTGTGCCCGGAAAATGGCAAAATCGCTTCTTTTCGTAACGAAGACGGTGTGGCAATTACACAAACGTCCCAAAAACCTGGTTTAATTGATTCAACTCCCTTTTTTGATACCGACGTAGAGTTATTCAGAGACTCACTCCGAAAGGGTTTTTGAGGATTTCTCGAGGCTACACAGACTTGTGCATTGAAATGTTTGGATAGATTTCTGGCGTGTCTTTCACCAATTGATCCCGAACCAATTACTAATGCTTGCATGTGCATCAATCCGACTGCTTGATCTTAGCATCAAGAAGCTTTCTACCATACAAGTCCATTAGTTCAGTGTTTTTGGTTAGGTTGTTATCGTGTCGTCGATACCTATAAAGTGGAAGTGGCAAGTGCCCAAGCATATAAAATTTTTTAAAGCGTAGCATGAGTTCCTCTTCTTCTCGACATCTAAACTCTACGTTGTAAAGGCCAATATCATGAATAGTTTCCGATCGGAACATCACTCCGCAGGCTATGGGATTAATCGCTGAATCATAGTAGTCAAGTATCGTTTCGTCATCATCTATATGGTAATAATCACAAGATACGGCAGAGTACCTAGGGTGTGTTTCTAGATAATAGCTTAGAGAAGTTGCAAACAACGGATTGACGTAATCATCTGAATCCACGCGGACAATATATTTGCCTTGTGCGGCATTAATCCCTTTGTTAAGGGAGTGGGGAAGACCTTTGTTTTCCTTATTTTGCAGAAGAGTTATCAAGGGTCGATAAGGTGACAGGAACTGGTGGGCTACATAGTAACTATTATCAGTGCTAGCATCATCTACCAAGATTATTTCATAGCTATCATTGTCTATTTTCTGAGAGATAAGAGAGCGTATGCATCGCGAAATGTATCTTTCGTGATTATAGATGGCAACAATAATGCTGATCTCGTATCGATAAGGTTTGTTCATGTGCTTAAATTACTTGTTGGATGGCATTATGTAGTTTTTGCTCGGTATCCAGATCCATATAATAATTGACTGGCATGGACACTGATTTGGACAGCAGGTCTAGTGTGACTTGGTATGGCTTTTCTTCATTTTTTCTCCTTTGCCAGCCTGCAACCAGTTCCGGAATATGAGACCACATCCCGGCAAAATGCCATGAAATTGCTTCGGGTAAAATCTTTGTTGATATACCCTGGGTGCACAGACTCTTTCGGATATCAAGAGCCATCTGCGAATCCTGCGCAAAGAAGACAAATGCATCTGCAGTTTCTTCTGAGCCCTCAAATTGTGTACGTTCTCTCAAGGACGAATAGCTCTTTAAGGCTGTTGACAGTCTGCTCTTATTGCTACGTTGCTTATCTAGTAGTTTGTCTAGTTTGCGCAACTGAGCAATTCCCACTGCCGCTTGAAGTTCAGACATCCTGAAGTTAAACCCAGATGAGGATCTGGAATCTTCCCATCGAGGCAGTTTCGGATTGTTCTCATGCCCATGATCGTGCCATGCACGGGCTCTGTCGAGATGTTCAATATTTGAGGCGATTATCATTCCACCTTCGCCAGTGGTGATTGTTTTCGCAAAATCAAAACTGTATGCCCCTAGATCACCCAATGTACCAAGGTGCTTAGATTTGAATTTGCCACCACATCCCCACGCCGTATCCTCAATAAGATAAAGACCGTGTTTTTTGCAGATCTTTAGTATCTCATCCATATTGCAAGGCACTCCCAGCATATGCACAACTATGATTGCTTTTGTTGAGTGCGTGATCGACTCCTCCACCTTTGAATAGTCGATTGTCAGGGATTCGTCTACGTCGACGCAAATAGGGGTGGCGCCTGACTCCACGATCGCCTCAACAGTTGCTACGAATGTAAAAGCAGAAGTAATAACTTCATCGCCACAACCAATATTAAGAGCAGCAAGCCCTACCCTTAAAGCTGCAGTTCCAGAAGTTACAGCTAGTGCAGCTGCAGACTTATGGTAAATGGCAAATTCGTTTTCAAATTGGCTAACTTTATAAGAACCATTTCTTCGTTTATCAAACCCATGCCGAAACAGCACTGAACCATTATCAAAGACTGAGATCACCTCATTCTTTTCTTCTTCACCGATAATTTCATGTCCAGGCATGCGAGAGAAGCTAGCTGAGCGGAAGGTTGACCTAATTAATACTATAGAAGCTGGTCGGCGGAGTAGTCAAGCAACGGGCTGCCGGCTTTACTCCTGAACAATCAACTCAACTGTACCCCTCTGATCCGATGACATCGATTTCTTAAGTCGCTTGTCTCAGACAACTGATGCCCCCCCTACCGTAATCTCCGCCCCCATTCGTTTAATTCGAACTATGCAAGCAAATGCAATATTACTACCAGACCATCTCTAGGCAACTCTACAGTAACTATAGCGGCTACATTTCCACAAGGTTCGACGACTTTCCTGACATGCAAAAGTAAGACGGTCCACACATCGTCCCACTGACGAGGATTTGATCAACTCTTTTAGGAACTATAATGTCTTACTGGGCCTGCCACACCCTGGCTTTGCAGCACATTCACTTCCTCCACCTGTCCTGACGAAATGGCAAAGCAAGAAGAATTATATAGATATTCTTTCTCGAGTTGGTTTACGCCATGCCCCCCAAATCTTCGATGGGCTGAATCGCAAGCTGCCACCTACCTTACGATCTATCACCGCTTCAGGAAGCACTCGGCCCTGTGTTGTCATTCACCTCAGGAGCGACTTGCTCAGCTTCTATGTGACGTGACCCCCTTTATCGGACCAACGCTTATGAGAGTGGGTGGCTGTGGTTATGCTGCAGGTCCAAGTTGAGCTGCCTCCAGGGGCGTACGCCCCTGGAAGGCCGAATGT
>Ga0194133_10005738_pt1 | contig 15683 bp, 4 predicted proteins | sample TA2KigOf40mmetaG_FD_155448 | JGI IMG/M metagenome (GOLD analysis project Ga0194133, IMG submission 155448) | Freshwater microbial communities from Lake Tanganyika, Tanzania - TA2015055 Kigoma Offshore 40m | ecosystem: Environmental > Aquatic > Freshwater > Lake | place: Tanzania: Lake Tanganyika...
ATCATTTTATAAGAAACACGTACGAGTGAATGATTTTCCAAAATTAAATTAGTGAGATTATTAAAAAACATCTTATGACAAAAAGACTCAAATGACGAAACGTCTTTACAGATGTACTTTAATTACTAAATTTTAATTTCCCTTTCATTTTTTTATCTAACTCGGAGTTAACATGGTTGTGTGCTAATTCTTACAATAATGATGGGAATGTCTAATTTTTAGCTTATAAAAGACATACTTTTAAGTCACCTTTTAGTTTTAACGTAAATAAAATATATTTTATGTATTTCAAAAACTATAACAACAAAAAATGTTTCAATTTGGAAATTTTTTGTGGGTTTGACGCTGAATATCATGCAAGGGAAATGCGAGGCCAAAGGGTGATTTTACATTCAAAGTTGGAGTCCAATAAAAAAATGTCAATAAATCGAAGATATCCAGTCAGACTTGTACACTGTGTATTAAGTTTTCCCAACCATATTTGTTGCCAAGCTGAAAATTGAAATTCACTTTTACAACAATGGTCTTTTGCAAGTAACCCCAACATTAGGTTTTAAAGCATTTTGATGCCTGTTGATTTTTGAGTCTGAGTATGAAATGTAAAATTGTCTGCTTTTTCAAAAGGAGTTGGTATTTTTTCCCTCAGCGTTGTTAAGTTTATATAACCTCTCAACATTGACTGTCATGCAAGCATTCATCAAAGCATGCTACAACAAATACAGTCTGCATACAAAGTCTATGGTTATTATATTTTATGTTGGAGTGGCTCAAACACGCAATAAACCCAAGCCTAACCAATCAAAAAATGAAAGGGAGTCTGCCTTTTCCAAGCATTAAAAAACTTTGCCATAAGTTTTTTATGAAAACAAATTAGTTTGAGGTAAAATACACAAATATACCTTATATTTCAAATAAAACAAAATAGCAATACGAAAGTATTTGAGTGCAATCAAAATTTAGACCGAAAAAACAATATTTCGATTTTATTAGTATCTTTAAGTAAATGATAGTAATCTAGGCTTTAATTTATACTTGGGTATGTTTTAACAAATATTGCCAGACATGCAAATTATTCAATCGAGGTGAAAAGTTTCAAATGACTCTTCATACAAAGTCTATTTCTTCCAGACAAAATTCGATTTCCACTTTTCTGATATCATGTTTGGATTAGTGAATGTAAACACAGAAAAGCTACTTTGGGAAAAAGATTCAAAACAAAATAATAGTTATAATCATATTCAAGAGATGGTATTGAATCAATCGATTTTTCTTTCAAAAGATTCGTTTGGAACTTAATCAAAAATTCAAAGAAATTACAAAATTAATTTTTTACTCCACGTTGAAATCGTTCACGAGATAAATTAAATGTTTTCTAGTAAAAATTTTTCATTTTTATGGCTCTGATAAGATTCTCGATTCTCGATTTGCTTGATTTTAAACAGAAAACTATTCCTCTGTAATTGGAATCAGTCTAAACTTGAATTAATTGTATAATTTTCCTACTTCTGCTTAAATTCTTTGGGAAATTAGCAGCTTAAAACAATTCGCTTTGTTCCTGCTGATTTTTTTTCGTTATAGTCCGCTGGCAGCGTGATTATGTTGTCATTTTAGACAAAGCGGCAGAGACCTTAACATTTTTGAAAAATATAACTTATTGATTTGGGGTTCTCGATTCGATAGAAATCTCACTAGTTCATTATTTTCGGATTTACTGATTGAATTCCTAAATCACTTTTTGTACTGATATTTGCATCTTACAATTTAATCATTAAATCAAATCTCGTACTTTTTAACAACTTACAACTTTGCCACGGGTGATCCATTTTGCAAAATGGATCATAATTCTACATATTATATTTGCATCAAAAATGGGTACTTGCTATTGTGTTCCCTTTCTCTTTTGCATGATTCCCTTTGCGACGCGAAAACAAAATTTAAGGTTTTTTTTTCTTTTTTTTAAGAACTGATTATTCTAACATTTAATCATGTTAATGAGAATAGTGTTGACTTTTGACTTTACAACAGTTCTTTTTTTGACTGAAAGTTGTGTCTTGTAGAAACTTGATTTTCAATTTGATAAATGAGTGTAGGAGATAATTTTCATCAAGTTTCTGCACAACAATCAATCCTATGACTGAGAGAATCATCTACTAGAAATGATTAATTAAGGCAAATCCAGGGGTCAAAGATTTTGCCCAGACCAGGGATTTAACCCCAGTCTCCCAGTTCTCAGTCAGTTGCTCTAACCATTAGGCTTCAGCGATCCGAAGGGGGGTTGGTGGTAAGGGGGGATGCAGGGGTAGAGGGTCGGCTTAGCCACCTTTGAATCGCTAGTAACATAAATAACGTCTTGCAAATGTACATTTTAGCAGTCAATCAAAAAGATTGAAAATTGTTTGAATAGTACTTCAGCGGTTATAGCATATGGGTGAGGGAGGCAATAACCCACTTTGGAGTTAGTACAAGAATGCATAAACAGATCCAACATTTTTTGTCCTCAACTTTAGAATATTTTTATGTTTCATAGCTTGTGGAAATGTAAACTTGAGTTTTAGCACTATAATACTGTAATTTCAAATACTGATGCTAGATGGAAAAACGTTTGAAACATAGATTCTTCTTTTCTTGTGGATGTGTCATTTCTGTATCAATTCTTATGAAATGCCAACCATAAAAGATATAAAATAAAGCTTCTTTCCCTCACATAACATTTCATACCTTGTAAAAATTTGTCCGCCCGACTTTTATTTTCCAGTATGAGTGGCGCTACTATCGGCAATTACTTTTCACCTTCTACCTCGCTTTTAAGAGCGCCACAAACAATAAAAGATGAAATTTTGAAAACCACTCAGTTTTTTAAATTTAATTCATGGCACTCTTTTTATAATAAAACGCTGTCTGAAAGATTTATCTAGACACCCACCATATACAGAATAAGGAAGTGATGGGGGAGCCTGATTTACGGTCTTTGGTAATACATTGCTTCTCTGCAAGAACAGACACAATGCATATGGGGACTAACGGGGTTGACCGCCTATCTCAAGGAAAATAAAGAAGGAAGACTGGGCTATCTTTGAGCCACCGAAAATAGATTCTATTTAGTATGAAACCACGTTAGGTTCGGTCTAACTCCTTTTCTTCCTTCTTGGTTCGTTCAATCCAGTCTCAACATGTGGTTGATTTTTGCTGGCATCCATTCCAAGAATGCTGTCGCTTTTAAAGCATGCTCATTTTTCTGTGACGTTTTGTATGCTATAAATCAAGTCTCTGAATATTTTTTAAAATGATTTCACGACTTGTGAAATCAACTGCTGAGGAATTAAATTAAGTTGAATCTGACTTCTTTTGGACCTTCGTAAAGGAAGCAATTGATTGCAACTTTTCAAATAATTAAGCCTTAATCAAAAAACAACACCTTCCTCAAATTTTCATACCAATAACCCGGTTATTTTATTTTTTTTATTAGACATTGATAACGATTTATTTTGTATTTTTCTTAAGATTTAAGATTTAGATATACTCATTAAAAAATTATTAAAGGAAAGTGGAAGCCCAGTTGTAAAAGTACTCGTGGAGAAAAAACTCTATCCCTGGACCAGCAAATATTTGACCTTGGGTTGCCAACGAAAAGTGATGCACACAACCCTATAAATGGTCTCTGATTCAACTAAAATAAGTTGCTCCTGTCTTTGCCGAAACAAAAAAAGTTTACTGGGTTTTGTGCATTTGCAAGCTTATGGCCAAGATCGTCTAGCGAATCTAAGTCATGAAGACACATTTTTCCTTGCTTGGAATCTTTTTTATTTTTTTGTACTTTTGTACTTTTATGGCAATCCGGGGTCTGTTGCCTGGAGGGGTCAGGGCTGAGATTCGAACCATGCTATGACCTTCCTATCCCCAGCCAGACGCCATGGCAATGTGCACATTTTCAAAAATGCAAAGTTTTGGAAGAACTGCATTACTATTAAAATGACTTTCAATTTTAACAATATTTTAAAAATATCTGAGTTCAAAAGCTCTTATCCCCAGGTCCAGGTATGATGGGTCTATAGGTATTTGTATATAAAACAGATATAGCACTTAATTCAAAATAGATAGTCCAAGCGGGTTTAAATTTCAGTTCTGAGCCTTTTAGAATGGGAAAACAAACAAAGGGTGGGTTAGAAAATTTTCAGGGCCTCTTCCCTGGCCTATGTGTCAAAAGCTGAAGGAGCAATTTTTGAAAATGTTTGACTTAAAAAAAGATGCTCAGGAAGGGTATCTGCTAAGTTTATCACCACCCAGAGCCCCCAATCCTTAACCCTGAGTGGGCAGGAAAATTGTTAAGTATTCTAATTTGAGTGAGCATACCAAGGGTATTTTAGTTTGTGCAGCAGGGTATTGTGCGAATATGAGTAGGTTAAGGGGTTGCAGGGGATAGGAGAGAGCTAAAAGACAAGGGGGAGGTTCCCCGGGTAATGTAAGGGATTGCAGTGAAGACTTACAATTAGATTTGACCCACACAATTTATTTAAGTCCTTTATTAATTTTTTTCCTAGGCAACACCGGACCCCAGTTGGCAAGTTTTATATTTAAAGAAGAGAATTGAATTTTAAGATGGCTGCAAAACACTCAATTTTGTTAAAAAGTCGATATATCTATTCATTCTTATCTTTTTGTCGTCAAAAATATGGAGCCTTTTGTAATACCCTGAACAAAAAGCGGACTTGCAATCAAAAAACCTTAAAAATCGAAAGATTTTGTTATATTTCTATATCATAGATAATTTTAGATATGAAGGTAACTTTCAAAGGTCTTTATATTTTTTTGACTTCATCGCCTGTTGTATTTCTTCAATGGTCATAGTCGGTTTCAAGCATGAAAAGTGTTGTGAAAGATTGATGACAACAAACCAGGAAAGAATGCCAAACCAATCAACTCTTGAGGTATTCATTTAATCGAAAATCAGTTTGGCTTTGCAAAAAGTGGTCGAAGAGAAATGCCCGCTGACAGGTGGAAATTAGTACATCAAATTCTTTCTTTCGGTAATCATCTTGTCTGAGATCAATGTTGCAGCACAATGGTTGACTTGGAATATATACGTAACTTTATGGAGGATTTCAAGCAAAACTTCGAATTTCATCAGAATAAATAAATAAAGAATTTTCTTTTTATACCTACGTTTTTATTACTCATTTCTTGCAGTGTAGGTCTTTTCTGAAATGAGGATTAATACAAGAACGAGAATTTGGTTTGGGTCATAATTCGGTCTTCAAGCAAAGATTTCTTCCAAAGATCATCAAATTGGTTTTTAGTTTATGTCTCCATGGAAATAATTAAATCAATGCATTTAATTTCAAATTATTGTGATAAAATTTTATGGAGGATTTGGAATAAAGGTTCAAAAAGTCCACCGTAAACATAGTTCCTTAGAAAAATAATTCAGTTGGTAAAAAGGTGGTTGAGTTGAGTCTAGGTTGTTAGTGAGGCTGTCAGGATTTGAGATTTATGCTGGGCCGAGTTTTACCTTTTTACATCTATCCAACCAGCTATGAGCTCAAGAAATTAACTCTTTAATTGAAAGAAGGTTTGGTACTGTCACCTGCGATGGCATGCCAGGATTTACGACCGACATTACACATTCTTCATTGTTAAACTATCGCACATGCTTCAACTGTACAACAAATAAAGACGAAGACACAAAAAAGAGAAAAAATGGTATCCAATGAAGCATTCTGTAAGTTTTTAAACTTTTTATAGGTAAGTCAGTTTTGACCCTGAAGGAATCAATGAGAAATAAGTGAAACCCAATGTTTGAAAGTCACTGTACGGAAAATTGTGTTTGCTTTCATTGCTATACATACGTTTGAAAAACAAGTATAAGGCAAACGTGGGTCCCTGTTACTTCCAAAATTAATGCTTTGGTCAAAGTAGTGTGATATTTAAAAAATTTGTTTAACTTTGGAAAGTGGGTGGGTAATTTGAAAAAGATTGGTTACTTCTTTATCTGGAAAATAAAAAATGAACATCATCGTTGAATTTTGTAACAAAATTTGAATAGTTTTGCGTAAGGCTGTTCAAGACAACTGTGAACTATTTGACAGACTTGAACAGACTGTTTGTCATGATTACCTAATTTGTTTTGTGTCTTCACGTCTTTTCGCTGAGACCATTATCCATTTTTCTTTTTTCTGTATTTCTTCTTGCCTCTTCAAGAGTCTCAGGATCAAGAAATTTTGAAAGAAGAATGAGAGGAAAGATACTTGGGGGGTCTGAAAGTCGAATTGTTACATGATCCGCCAGAGAAAACATCACAGATTTATTATTAATGAAATAACCATAAATCGCATGGCTAGCTGCCGCGATGACTCTGAGACCAGAACCCCTGCTGAGACACTACTCGAGGTATGTATTTGTTTCCACAAGCTAAGAATGAACGATATGATGAAAAATATTTTATTCTTTCCCTATTGGCTTCATTTTATTGTACTTTTTTGCTCAAATTAAGGTTTTGTTGGTTGTGGAAATACGATATAGTGATGAAATATTGTTGAGGTTTTTGGATTAATCAAAAACTGTGTCGGATCTGTGAAAATAGCATGCCTTGGTATAGTTTGAGCTATATTTACGCTATACTTACACGTCAAGGATCTTTAGGTTACGATAAATTTAATTTGATGTCAAAAATATGAGGGCAAAGGTAGGTTTAAAAAAACGAAACAGATAATGTTTTTAAGTCTGTAAATCAAAATGAACCATGTAAGATGCTATTTCAATCCTTGCTGAGTAAATTTTTTATTTTATTCAGTGCATTTTTTGTCAACCCAAGGTCAAAGACTGCCTGGAGGTCTGGGCTGAGATTCGAATCCTCGACCCCACTGCCCCCATGGCAATGTTCAACGGCGGCCTCATAAATGCTCGTACCAGCAACTTGAAGTGACGCCAAACGAAATTTCTGGTCATAGATCAAATTGAAATAAAAATTATCATTCGAGACGCAATGGTATAAAAAATCAACTGCATCTTAAAAATTTTTTACCAAAATTGTTTTCAATGAATTTGATAGCGGTAGCAGGCTACTAATTATTTCAAATTTAACTAGTATTATGTTATCTAGTGAAATCTTACTACAGTTTACTTGATAACCCTTTTCGAGCTTTGCAACTCTTTTTATTCAGGTGATTTTACAAGCTGCTTAACTTCAAAAACAGGGTATAATTTTGTGGTGGTACTCTTTGATTTTTTGTGGCATCCCTGGGTCAAATGCAGTTTGAATTCTTAAAAACCACAAATTGGAAGATAAAAACAGTCATTATCAGCTTTTCCTTGTTCCTAGTTTTTGAAAAGGAACTTAACTTGGGGGAAGGGAAAAAGTGTTTCAGTACCCCCCAAGGAATAACTTTGCCCATAGTGCAAAGGTTTCAAAGAAATCAGTATATCTGTTGCAGTCAAAAACGGAGGAAAGAAATGAGCGGTTAACATCCATCTAGAAATGCCTCTCGGCTAAAATTCAAAGCTTAAGAGAGCCAACTTAATGCTCTAGATATTCGTGCGAAAAGAAATTAGTCCAAGTTTTGAATTTTGTATATCTGATCATTATTCTACCACTGGAGCTCGATCACGTTCTTTCAAACACAAATCAGCTCCCGTATCGATCAAAAATTTAGATTACAGGTATCTAAGAAACTGTACATATGATGTTGTTGGTGTTTACCACCCATAATTTGTACCTTTTTTCAAGATCTTTATCACCTTTGAGAGTCTCCTCCATTGTTACTTTTTATCACAAAGCTTCAAACAAAGACCATACGTTACAAGCAGAGGCCAAGATTTTCAGTCAATACCCCCTCAAACAATAGATAGTTACATTTTCGGGCAGTAATTTTTCTGAAACCCAAAAGTTGACCCAAAAACTTTGTAAAAAAATGAAATTTAATTTATGGAAAAGAATCTTGTATAAATTGTTTGAAGATAAGAATAACTATTCAACATTTTAGATTGAGAAAGTGTTTCTTCTTTTTATTTTGTGCCAGCCTCTGGGCGACATGCATTTGATTAGGGTTGTTGGAGAAAGAGGGGTAGATTACCTGACATGCTACGCTCTGACCGATGGGCACATCCCGTCCCACTAAACGTGTTCAATCTTTCCGAAGCTAATAACAAACACGAAACAAGGCAAAAAATCAGTTTTAAAATAAAAGGGCAATTAAACTAGCAATCGAACAGAGGATCTGCTAAGATTTATCAGACAATTCAAAAAAGTAATGAACCAGCTGTTGAAAGCCTTCATAAAGTAAACAAGCAAAAATTAACCACTTTGCTTTAAGTTTTATAGTTTGAATTCACCCTAACAGCAAACAATTTTAATCTTTTTTGTGTGTTCTCCTTCATTTTAAGGTAATTGCTTCAATTCAGATAGTAGGCTAGTTTTACGTACAAGTAGCTCAAAACAGGGCGGAGAGAAGGCGGATATTTGAAAGGGCTTCGAGAAAAAAGGACCAAATTCCAGGAAAAAGGGTGAAGTTGAGGTAAAATTTTTTAATTAAACATGAAATTGATCCCCCATTAATTTAACACTTTCAACGGTTTTACGAATTAGAAACTTTCACCAAAAGCCAATATGTCGACAATCTAGTATATTTTGGCTTCTGCACTAATTTTTCTTTGGAAATGAAAAACAGTTTCTTATAATTATTGCTTTCGCTGAAGCCTGCCCCTTTCGTTAAGTCCAATTTTAAGATTTGGCCTTGGAAACGTTATTATAGACCATAAAAATTATTATCTTATCTTAGAATCAGTATTCGAAAAGTCTTTTTGGGATAGTACCAGATGTCGAATTTCAAGAATAGTTTTTAAATGGCCATCAGAATCTGTTTTTGACCATTCTTTCGATTGGATTTAAAGTAAAAAGATGTAATACTATAGCAATATATTTCAGAGATTGATTTGTTATTTCGATCTTTTTCATGGCTTTATGATTTTTGGAAGTCAAAACAAACAATTTTATTCTCTTACATATTTAACAGTTTCAAAATGGGCCATGCTTTCATAAGCATTATAAACATGCAGGCTCATAGATAACATGAAAAATTTGATAGCTTAAACTTATGTTTGGATGGGCAAAACCTTCATGACCTGATGACAACTCTAGATTGGTCTCAAGAAAAAATTCTCTTTCCATACGTTAGAGGTAAATTTATGTAGGTAAAAAGTCATACGGTGATGGCATCTTCGAGAGTATATACAGCTTGAAAAAGTTTCTGATTAAAAGATGGCTCTTTTTTCTGTTTCAATAATTTGTTGAGAGAGGAGTATGAAACTAAGCAACTCTTCATTAGTTCTGTACTTTATTCATATACTTTTAGTTATACTATATTTTCTCTCATTTTTCGACAAAGAAAACTAGTGGCTACACTTTTTGAATTTTTTAAAGCAAAACACTTTACAAGATTTTGCTCTCTTAAAATTAAGCGAATTTGAATATGCACCAAATAAGTAAATCATGACTTGATATTTAATTCCAAATTATAAAAAATATTCGCTTTTTAAGAAAATGTCATTCAAAGACTGTCGAAGCAACAGAAAAAATATTGAAAAAAATATTTTCGAAATTTTGTTTTCATTCTAAGTTTCATACGGCAGATGATTGCTCTTTTCTCTAGATTTTTTAATAGCTTGAAAATTTTTAAATCTAAGTTTTCATAATATCTTCAAAAACTTGAATAAAAATCCCTTTACACACATTTTCTTTTTTGATTCTCTTACAGTATAACTTTTGAACCAAAAATGACTTACAAAAGAGTGGTTTTTCATTCGAAAAATTTTAACAATTGCCCGCACTGGTTCTTTAATCAGTAATTTCTTCTTTAGATTTGCTGGCCGCGCTCTGCTTTTAAAAGTGACCAAAAAGTGTGAGTATTTTTTTTAAAGTCAGTGGTTCGTATGTCGGTATGTCGGAGAGAAAATTGACATTTGCAATTCCTGTTTTTTTAGCTTTTATAATGCTTCAAATTGTAGAATTGAAGCTTGAAAATTCTAGAAATGACATGGTTAAAAAAGGGGGATTCGTGTAAGAGTTTAAAATAAAAAAGTTTAGTTCACAAAACCTGACATTAAGAAAACACTCACAAAATTCTGTTTTGGTTATAAATAAGATTTTAAAAAGATGACAGTCACATAATTTACCAACTCTTTTGTTTTAACATTTCAAGTTGAAACTCATAGTTAAATTTAAAGAATAAGTTATTGAGGATCTTATTTTTTAAATTTTAACGTCTTGGGACAGCAAGAAACCCGTGCGCTTATGATAGAATTTTGGTGTGCAGCAACTTAAAAATTGACGTAAAAAGTTTTTAAACAGAGTTTATATAGAAAGAATATGTAAAGTATTTACTTTTAACGATTATGCTTAAAGCAGTCTGATTTTGAACTCATTGTTTTGAATCTAAAATTAACCTTCTTCAAGGCATTGACCATAACCTTTTGGTAAGCATAAATTGACTGGTTAATCAATCAATAAACTAATGACTTTTAGGATTAAGCATTATTTTTGATAAAGATGAGCAAAACGTTCAAATTTGATTCTGATCAGAGCCGAGGGGCTTTGTTGTTAAGTCAGTATTATTTTCGATTCTTATTGTTATGATGTATGATGAATTAGTTCCTTAATAAAAACTGTTAAGTCAAGCTGTTCTCTTTTGAAAAGAAAATATTTTATTCAAAATTTAAAACTCACATCGTAAAAAATTGGACTCTATCAAAAACTGATTATCTAATCGGCTTAAAAATGTAATCAAAGGGCAGGAAATTAGTGTCGGTTAAAATTTTTTCAAGAATAATTTTTTAACTTTTAAAATTGAAGTAGATGCTTTACTAGCGAATAGCAATGCGCATCACGTCAAGTTTGAGACGCTTGTCTTGGATTTTATACAAGAGATATACTTTGGTACTGTGAAAAAATTTCTAAGACATTGTAGGCAAGCAAACTTTTGACTTCTTACATCAAATTAAACTTTCTAAAAATGAATATGAACTGTTTGAATATACTTTTGGCGCCTCCATCTAAAAGGGCAAAGAAAAGACTTTTTAAACCTGGAAAATAACATTTTACCTTTGTTAATTTTTATACTTGAGTCGCTGCTGTTAAAACCCTCAGCAAGTACGAAAAAAGATTCAATTTCACATCTATCAAAAGCATAAATTTTGAATACTCTCAATAAAAAATACTGGCAAAATCTAAATTTGAGTTTTCATAGTGCAGTTTTAGCCTCTGGGATGATTTGATTGACCAAATGAGTTCATTTTAACTAAATGCATGAGATTAATTTTTTTGACAAGAAGTTTTAGTCATGAACTTTTCCCCAGATGTTTCATCTTTGAATCTTCGTGATTTCGAAGTCTTGAATGCTTTAAAATGAGCCCTAATATGACTTTGATCTGACATTATTTCAATTGAATCGTGCTTTTGAAAGAATTGGCCTGCCTTCAGAGCTTTCGTCATGCCTTTTCTTATGCCGATATCTAGTTTAACCTAAAATAAATTTTTTGCTCTATTCAATGTTTTGTGTTTCTTTTTAGAACGTACAGAATTGACTTAATAATACAAAGTTGAAGTACTTAATTCTTACCTTTTTAAGCATAAGAAAACTAAATTTTTTTTCTTTTTTACGAACAAAACTACCGTTGAGGTAACAATAACATTCGAGGATATTTAAATAAATTTTTAATCAGAACATATTTTTTTGGAGGAAATCAACGGCAGTTCAATCCGGCGACTGCCGCTTTACATGTACCGCGGTACGCGTCGTTTCATTTGAGTTTTTTTCAAAATCAAGACTCACGAATGTAAACAAGTTATAATCAACAAACTTCAAACTTCCGAACTGAAAGTATTATCTTAGTGTAGAAAACAATTTTCAAAAATAATCAGTTGATTTGGTGTGTATTTTAGTATGTCATTGAGAAGGTCTTAAAATAAAATACGAATCTAGAATAAAAAATAATTTCCTTTTAGTAAAATTTTATGATATCCGTAATTTATTTTTCATTTTACTAAAAAAATCAATTTTTATAAGACTGACTGTGGGCGTGTTTCGATGGTTTGTAAAGCAAAAAGCTGTCCAACAATTATCTGTCTACTTGTGAATGACGATTAAAAACGTCATGCTGAGATAATGGCGGTATTTTTCAACAGAACCCTACAAAAAAGATTTTTCAGGCAGACCGTCATCAAAAAGTTTCCACAGTCAAAAAATAAAAATGTTCAAAGATTTTACCAGCAAGGAGGCAGACATTGTTCATAGAAAATGATGAGCTTGCTTTAAATTATGGTCGACTTTTTTTGAAGGTGACAAGATTCCAGTTCTCAAATTAGTTGAAGACATTATTTATCAAAGTTCAGCCATTTATAGATAATTTAAGTCTGTTTTATCTAGGTTGCCCATGTTGGCAACGTGGCATATATAGAAAAAACTTTTTCTTTTTATCCAAATATCCAGCATTTTCTATTTTTTAACAAAATAATTCTTTAAAGAGATAAAAACTGCTAAGACATTCCATTAATTATAAGACGGTTATATGATACAAAATATACTCTAACTTACCTTTAATGCATAACTGTGCAGTCAGGGGATTCTTACTTTTACAATGTTTGATCGTTTTACAATGCTAGGCTGTGCTTCACGAAAGGAATATGTGTTGAAATTAAGAAATGGTGTTTTGATCGATTCATGGTGATTTAAAAAAAACATGAACGGTTTGAAGGAATCAGAAAACCATGATATGTCTGCAATTTATATGTTCATTTACTAGAATCTCAGAATTGTTTATTTGAGATTTAAGGAGGCATACTTTCTTGCCCCAAATAGGCGCCGATAAAGCACAGGGGTTACACAGTTCTATATGGGTAACAAAATTTGTTTACAAATATTGTCAAAGAGAGGAAGCCTGTTTTGCGTCTTCCTGATTGTGTTTTATACTACTTATGTGTAGATGACTCATAGTTGTAAAAAAATCAACCTCTTAAAATTCGAAACATGAAGGAATCTCAAAGCCCCAAAAACTAAAAACTGCAAATACGTAAAAGATTACAAAAAGATGAGTTCTTTTGGCTCAGAAAGTCATTTTGCCTCTCCTCTCTCACTAGCTCAACGTTGTTTAAGTATTGAGCGTTTTTTTATATGGTGATTTACAACATCGTTTAGTGAGCTGCTGAGATAGTTGGCGGGATACCTTGAAAGTATTATTTAAAGATATGTTTCAAACACGGTTATTGACTTTTAATACTGCATACTTTAAAGTCATTCAAACGTGCAGAAAATTCATCAGACACTTTTGAAATACCTTTATAATAATAAAAAGATGATTGTGTGTACTCATAACCATTTCAAATTTTGACTTAAACGATAGTTATGATTTTCAAAAAGTTGTTAAACCCAATCCAGTTCATAAAAGTCATTATATAATCTAATTATTTTGCTGTCTCAAACAAACAGAAAGTCTCAAAATATTTTAAGAAAAACTTTGTGTAATTTTTTAAAAGTTGACATCTTGAGCTCCCCTTTTTTACTCTTTCACACTATAACGCGTTTTCTGGGTTGTTTGGTGTAGTATTTTTAGCAGCAGGAAAGGAACAATTTTTCAGACCGGCTTTCTCAAACCCTTTTAGGTCTAATAAAGTTTCATGCGCTTAATTGGTGTAATTAATGATCCAGACGTATTTCACCACTACTTAAAAATTGCGTGTTTAAACTGTTTCTCTAGTTACCAGGCTTTTTACAGCTCAGGGTTGGTCGGTGTAAGACTATTTTCCTGTTGTAACAACACGCACTTTTAAGTTGAAATATTCACAACACAAGATCAATCTTTACTGAGGCTTTGAGGTACCAATTGATTCAAAAAAAAGCTTTATGAAATTAACACATTTCGGGTCCAATGAAGTTAAAAGTTTTTCATCATCATTTTCTTCGTCATCATCAAAGCCGAGCATGCAATCAATTTTTCATTGCTAACAAATTACATTTTATCTTGTCAAAATTGTCACTGATGAGCTATAATTTTTTGTTCGCCCTCTAGTGGTGTGAGCAAACCACAAAAAATCTAAACTCGCTTCTGATTGGCCAGGGGTTGCGTGAAACATAACATCAATTACATTCACAGCAATCAAAATTTTAGTTGGTTAGACCTGCAAAGCATTTCAAAACCCTTGCTTTGTAAAACGAATTTTTGTCACTCACTTTCTATTAAAAATTGCAATGAACTTTTCAAGGAAAATCTCTGATCGTAAAGAAAATTACATAATACAAAGTGTCAATGCAACCAACAACTAAATGAAATATATTGGTGCAAAAAATATTTCAAGTGGGTAAAAAGATAACATTTATTTATTTTTAAATTTCAAGATCGATAGAAAACATAAAGGGTTTCGAACAAAATTGAAAGGGAGGAAATGAAAAAAACATTTTGAAAATTTAAACCGAAGAGTAAGAAAAAGTCTCTTTAACCATTTCTTTTTTGTTCAAGCATTATCAACTGATAGAACCCATGAGGAACAAGCCTCGTAGCGTCCCATTGTGCAATTTTTCTTCCTTCTACATCTACTGTTTAAATCATTTGTTATCCGTGTAAGAATTTTTCCCAGAAATGCGAGCGTATGTCTGAGTAAGTTAGTTTAAAAGTCTTCGAAGACAAATTGTTTAAATTTGTTTCATAAAGACAAGCGTGCTGAATTATAAAATATTGGCCCACAGGAGCATGGCAAAAAGTGAGTGTAGTTATCACAAGTAACGTACAAATTAGAAATAGAAATTTTAACCGAATTTGCTCCTGTTCAAGTTCAGTTCTAGGATACCACAAAAAATACAAACTCATTACGGAAAACTAATTTTACTCAGTTTAGACAGTCATCTGGAAAATTGATATTATTTTTGTCATAATTTGTCAATGATATCTTGCGTTTAATGTTTTGAAATTTTGCTTTTTTTACCGTAAGATCGAGAAAATTTAAAATTCTCATAGCCATTACGATCGAACGTGTATATAATGATGTTTGAATGAAAGGTAGACAAGTGAAGAAGGAATATTTTTCTGTTTTAGATAATTTGTTGATGGTTGTGCGAGTTTTTATTTCGTCTCAATTGACAGCACATTTGTCTTGCTTAAGGGAGAGACCTGACTTCAATCTTATCACGCTTTAAAAGCTAGTGATCTTTTCTGTGAAAAGAAAAACAAAGTACTGTATTGTATTGGTTAAAGATTTTTGAGACCTTATTTTTACCCATAGCTACAGCTAAGGATTGAAAATAGATAAGGCATAATCATAGTATTTTTTTAGATAAATAATATAATCGATAGATACAATTTGTACTTGTGTTTCAATCTTATTCTCCATGAAACATACAAATATCCCAAATTTAGTAGAGTTTTTTTCAAGCTTAAATTTTTTTCAGTATATCAGCTTTGTGAGAATCACTTTTGCGTTTACTTTCCTTTGAATTGGTAAAACAGTTAGACAGACCAAATTCTCTCAACAAAACACACGATTCTCTGAAAAACTGTCCATTTGGTCAGAGCAATTTAAGAAGAAGAAGACAGTACAAAACTTTAATTTAGATTAAGACAGTTTGATCGATTGAATACAGACACCCTCACTAATGCTGACGAAATATTTGATCGAGTTAGACTTGAAAAATAACTCAGTTGAAAAT
>Ga0194133_10005740_pt1 | contig 15681 bp, 10 predicted proteins | sample TA2KigOf40mmetaG_FD_155448 | JGI IMG/M metagenome (GOLD analysis project Ga0194133, IMG submission 155448) | Freshwater microbial communities from Lake Tanganyika, Tanzania - TA2015055 Kigoma Offshore 40m | ecosystem: Environmental > Aquatic > Freshwater > Lake | place: Tanzania: Lake...
GCCGACGAAGAAACGCAGGGCGAGCATCTGCTCCTGGGTCGTGACCCAGGCTCCCACCCCGGCGAACACCGAATAGAACAGGATGCTGATGCCCATCGCGCGCGTGCGCCCGATGCGGTCACCAAGCGCCCCGAGCAAAATGCCCCCGATCGCCGCTCCGCCCATCAGGGCCGCCGTGTACCGGGCGAACCAGTCGCCACCGAGCGTGGGCGTGTAGGCGGCGCCGACGAGAGATTTGGTAACCGAGAGCGAGACCAGCGGCATCAGGCCGAGCTCGAGGCCGTCGAACAGCAGGGCGCCAAAGGCGGCGGCGAGGACGGCGTAGCGGGCGCGGGGGGTAAGAGTCGTGGTGGTCATCGGGTTCCAGTGGCCCCCGCGCGGGCGGTGAGGACGCGGATGATGGCGCTGTTGTCCAAGGCCCCCAGCCCCGCGGCCTCGGCCTCCTCGAGGATCGCGCGGTGGGCGTGGCTGAGCGTCATCGGTAGGCCGGCGGCGTCACCCTGTTCCAGGATCAGCCGCACGTCCTTCAGGTGTTGGGACAGGCGGGCCTCGGGCACGAAGTTGCCGGAAAGCATCCGCTCGCCCTTGCGGTCCATAATCCGGGAGTAGGCCGGGCCGCCCTGCATCACCGCGAGCGCTTGGCGGGCGTCGAGCCCCAGTCCCTGGGCGAGCGCGAGACCCTCGGCCAGCGCCGCCCGGTTCAGCCCGAGCACGACATTGGTGACCAGCTTCATCCGGGCCCCGGCCCCCGCGCCGCCGCAGTGGAAGGTCGCGCGGCCCAGCGGAGCGAGCAGGTCCCCGCAGGCCGCGAACGCCTCCGTCTCGCCGCCCACCATTAGCACCGCCGCGCCCTCCCGCAGCTGGGAACTGCTGCCGGAGACGGTGGCGTCCAAGTACGATACGCCGCGCGCGGCGAGTTCGGCCGCGAGCGCGGCGGTGGCCTCCGGGTCACCGGTGGTCGTGTCGAGGATCACGTGGCCCGGCCGCGCCGCGGGCCCGGCGGCGGCCAGCACCGCCTTGACCTCCACGTGTGTCGGCAGGCTCAGCAGCACGCGGCGGCACCGGGTGAAGACCTCCGCGGCATCGCGCGCGACTTCGCCCCCGGCCCGCACCAGGGCCTCGTGGCGCACGGGATCGAGGTCGTACCCGAGCACGGGCAGGCCCCCGCCGAGCAGGCGCTCGGCCAGGGCGCTGCCCAGCAGGCCGAGGCCGATGAGTCCGACCGGGGGTTGGGGGGAGGAAGGGGAAACCATAGGCGCGGGGAAACGGGGCGCGGGGCGGGGCTCAGCGGGGGTTCTGGCGCGGCGGGCGGTCGCCGGCGAGTTCGGAAAGGTAAACCTCCAGCGCCGGGTACAACGGGTCCAGGCGGAGGCTGTGGCGATCGGCGGGATCCCGGGGATCCAGCCCTTGGTTTCGTTCCCAGTCGTCCGGCATCCCATCGCCATCCGTGTCGGTCGGTGCCGGCGCCGAGCGAAGCTCCGGCCAGCCCCCGACCTGCCCAGGTGAATCGATGATCCCGTTGCCGAAGGTCGCGCCCCCGCGCCGGGTGTCCGCGATCACCCGGGCATCGACGGTGTCCCGCCGGGGGCGCGTCGCCCCGGCGCCGGCCAAAACCAGCGCGTAGGCCTCGGGGGCGGATTGGGTCGTGACCGGGGCGACCGGGAACGGCTCGGCGCGCCGGTTGCGCGCGGGCGAGGTGTCCCCCTCGAGGTCGATGCCGCCCGCCCAGTTGTCGGCGGAGACCGCGGGGAATCCCTCCACCACGTTGCCGGCGATGTGCCAGACGGAGTCGTACCCGTAGGCGGCGCGGGTGTCGTCGATCCGCGCGATGCGGCGGCGGACCGCGGGCAGCGTCGCCGGCCCCGGTTTATAGTAATTGTTCACCACGTTGATGCTGACGGGCTTCCCGTCACAGGAGCGGTGCTCTCAGTTGTAGATCACCGAATTCCGGTGATCCATCAGCACGGTGCGTTCGCGGGCCTGGCCGGCGACGCTGGGGGTGCGCGCGGTGGCGTGGGCGAAAAGGTTGTGGTGGTAGGAGACGTTCTCCCCGCCCCAAGACGCACCGTAGCCGTGGGCACCCTTGGGGTGCACGCTGCGGTTGAGGGGCTCCGCGATCACGCACCATTGCACCGTGAGGTCCCGCGCGCCGTGCCAGGTGTTCATCGCCTCGTCCACGGTCCAGCTGACCGAGCAGTGGTCGATGATGATGTTCCGGCCCCCGCGCACCTCGATGCCGTCGATCGCCAGCCCGAACTCCGGGCCCGGGCGCACCCGGAGATGGCGCAGGATGACGTCGTTGGCCCCGCGGAGCCGCAGGGGCCGGCCGCGCAGGCAGATCCCGTCGCCCGGGGCCGTCTGGCCGGCAATGGTCAGGTTCGAGTGTTCGATCAGCAGGTCCGACTGCAGTCCGATCGTGCCGGAGACGTGGAACACGACGGTGCGGTTCCCGGCCCGGACTGCCTCGCGCAGCGAACCGGGTCCGCGGTCGTTCAGGTTCGTGACGGCGACCACCTCGCCCCCGCGTCCGCCGGTGGCGAAGCGCCCGAAGCCCTCCGCGCTGGGAAAGGCGAGGCGCGGTTCCGCCGCCAGAGAGGAGGCAAGCACCAGCATAAGCAGGGCGAGCCTCGGACGACAGAAGTGGGTCCCACCGGACGGGGCGGATGGCCTCATGGATGCGCGTCGCTCAGAATCGACCCTTCACGCCGAAGTTGATGCGCTTGCCGATGACGATGTAGGTGCGGGGCAGATAGAGGCCCTCTCCCTGCGTCTGCTGGAGTGTCTCGCCCAGCGCGTTCTGGAAATCCACAAACGGGTTCAGCCAGGGGCGGAAGCGGTACTGGAGACTGAGATCGAGATTGTCCTGCTTCATCTTGTAACGGCGCAGGAACGGGTCGGCGTTGGTTTCCTGCAGGTAGGTATCCTGATGGTTCATCTGCACCCGGAATGTCCAGGGGCGCTGCTCGTACACAAGGCCCAGGTTCCAGATCGACGGGATCACGCCCTCGAGCCGACCCTTGCCCTTGGACTTCGTGTAGTTGGCCGTCAGGCTGACCGGTCGGAGCCAGCGGGCGAGGCCCCCCAGGTTCTGCTGGTAGGCCAGTTCGAACCCGCTGATCTCGCCGTCACCAGTGTTGGTCTGGGTGCGGAAATCCCACCCCAGGTACTCGGTCTCCACGTCATAACGCGCGGCCAGCTCGGCGGTCAGCGGGGTGTTAAGGTTGGAAATGAAGTTCCGGATCCGTTTCCGGAAGGCGGTTGCCGATAGGACGCCGACCGGCTCGAAGTAGTACTCTAGGCTCAGGTCGTAGTTGGTCGCTTCCTGTGGCCTCAAGGCGGTGTTGTTCTGCGTGATGCTCAGGCCGGCTACGCTGATGCTGGTCAGCGGCTTGAGGTTGCCGAATGCCGGCCGCCCAATGCCTCCGGAGAAGCTTGCCCGGGCGAGCAGGCCGGGGGTCAGGGCATAGCGCGCGTGCACACCTGGGAACCAGTTCTGGTAATCGCTTTGCACGCGCGCGGTGTGCGCCCATTCTTGCCGCACCCGGGCGACTTGCTGCTCGACCGGCGCGCTGGCCGGCAGCGCCGGCCGGATCTGGATGAATTTCGGGCTTTCCGCGGTGATGTCCGTCCGCTCCGTCCGCACCCCCGCCAGCAGGCCCAGGCGGCCCGCGCGCAACTCCCCCATCACATAACCCGCGGTGACAATCTCCTCCACCTCGCCGTTCTCGCGCAGCGATCGGCTGACGGCGTCGACCGCGAGAAAGTTCCAGTCCGCGGGGCTCCGGAAGAAGTTGCCCACCGCGCCCTGCGCGTCGCCGAAGACCACCAGAGTCTGGTAGCGCCCGCCGAAAAGTCGTGCGCTGGAGCGGTCGGTTCCGGCGAGCTTGAACTGGTTGGCATCGAGCGGGCCGTTGCCACCCGAGCGATGAATGGCCTCCCAGCGTTCGGTGCTGCGGTCCCGGCTCTGGCCCCGCACGCGGAAACCGGTCTTGAGGGACACGGGCAGCGCGGTGCGCAGGCTCTTCTGCGCATTGAGATGCGCGCCCCAGATGGCCTCCCGGCTCCGGCCGGGCTGGTAGGTGAAGTCGATCTGCCGCGCCCGGTTGTAGTTAAGGATGTCGGTCCCGGCCAGTAACTCCGTGCGCACGAAGTAGCCGTCCGGCTCCCGGCTGAGCGTGCGCCGCTGATCCTGCTGCCCCCGCACTTGGAACAGTGATTGGTCTTCCACGCTTTTGGCCGGCGCGTAGGCGGCGCCGTAGTCGAGCCGCAGGCTGCCCTGCTGCAACTGGTTTTTCCCGCTGACCTGGAGGGACCAGACTTGCTGGTCGTTCAGGATCTCCTGCGATTGCATCTGCTCCTGTGCCCCGGTGAGCGTGATCTGGCTAGCGGTTCCGCCCGGAAGACGGGTTGTGGCGTTGTTGTTGATGCTGACCGTCCAGCGCCGCCGCCGGTCGATCGCGGCATAGTCATTGTAAAGGAGACCCGCCGAAAGGGAGGAATTGGCTCCCAGCCGATAGTCGAAGCGGAGTCCCAGCCCGGTTCGTTTCCTTCCCTTGTAGTCCGGCTGCAGGCGGAACGAGCGCAGGTTGGGTACGCCGGCCGGCTGGTCATATTCGAGCTGCAGGTAGTCCTGCGGCCGGTCGGTCTCGCTATGGCTGGCAGTGAGGAACATCCCCAAGTTGCGCTCGCGCCCGAACACGTCTGAGTACTGCAAGCTTCCGAAGTAGGATGTCATCCGGCCCAGCGTCCGGTAGTTAGCTCCCGTCGTGTACTGCAGGTAGCGGCGCTGGGTGTCGAAGGCGGATTTGGTAATCAGGTTCACGGTGCCGCCAATAGCGTCCGCGTCCATGTCGGGTGTCGGCGCCTTGATCACCTCGATCCGTTCGATGAAGTCCGCCGGCAACTGATCGATCGCAAATTCGCGGCCGTCGCCCTTCGCTTGCGGGCTAGGCAGGCGCGTGCCGTCCATCGTCACCGCCGTCTGCGCCGCTGCCGCGCCGCGCACTCTGATCTCGGTGACCTCGTCCACCGCGTCGCCCACGCCGATGCCGGGGACGCGCTTGAGGAACTCGCCGAGGTTGCCGTCCGCCAGGTTCCCGTACGCGTCGGTCGCGACGATCGTCTGAAGGTTCGCCGCGTTACGCTGCGCCGCGATCGCGAGCGAGTTGCCCTCGCGCACGCCGGCCACGACGAACGACTCCAGGCGGTAGACCTCGGAGGAAAGGGCGATCGCGGGCACGGGGTTTTCGCCTGCGGCCACGTTCACCCGCACGGTCTTGGGCGTCAGGCCGGGATAGCTGACGAGGAGCGAACGCTCGCCGGCGGGCACGCGCAGCAGCACGAAGCGGCCCTCCCGGTCGGTGACGGTCGCGTCCGCCGTGCCGGCGAGGGCGACGGTGGCGCTGCCAAGGGTCTTGCCGGTGGCCTCGTTCACGATCAGGCCGGTGACGGTGCCGGTGGCTTGCGCGGCGAGGCGGGCCGGCACCACGAGGCACGCGAGGAAGAGCAGCGCGCGCGTGAGCAGGGGGCGGGGATTTCTCATGGGGGTGCGGTCACAGAGGCGGGCCTGGCCGCCCTCGGCAGGCCCGGAATTCCTGTCTCCCCGGGAGACAAGTGGCCGTCCGGTGTGCGGCGGCCCGCAGCTCAGGCGCCGCCCCCACGCCCGAATGGAGGCGCCAGCGAGCCTCCCGGGATGAAGCGGGGCTGGAGGAGATCGTGGGTGATCCTGAGCGACTCCCCGGCGGCGATCCGCCCCAGCAGCACTGCGAGCTTTCGGGCGATGGCCGCGGGATCGGTGCCATAGCGAGCCACCGAGGGGGCGAGGTAGTCGAGGAAAGGGTCGTCCTCCCGGCAGACCAAGGCGAGGTCACGGGGTACGGCGAGGCCGGCCGACGAAAGCAGGGTGTAGGCGGCCGGGACCGCGAGGGTCTTGGTCACGAACAGCGCCGTCGGGCGCGGGCGCAGGGCGGTCAGGCGCGCGACTTGGCGGGCGATGTTGGGCATTCCAGCCTCGTGCGCGAGCAGTACGGGCGCGGGGGCGCCTTCCCCGAGGCCGGCGGCGAAGGCGGCGCAGGTGGTGGCGTCGGCGGCGGATCCGGTGCGGCGCAGCAGAATCGCCGTCCGCTCGTGGCCGAGTGCCCGCAGGCGCGCGGCGGCGTGCCGCGCGATGGCCGCGTGGTCATACTCGATGGAGGCGAGCTCCAGCCCGGGAAAGACGGAGCCCACAATGACCGCGGGGTGGCCACTCGCGTGCAGCCAGCATTGCAGGGCCAGAGTGCCTGCAAACGCCACCCAAGCAGACCGTGGATGCGTGTGGGCGAGGTGCGTCAGGGCCGATTCCGGGCGGGCGCCGTAGGCGCGGCCACCCTCCACCAGTTCCAGCCCGAGGCCCGCTTCCAGCAGTCGGGGCCGGAGTTCGCTCACCCAGCGGCCGACCGAAGGGCGGAGCCGCCATAGGGGCTCCGGCAACAGCAGGAGCACCCGCCGCACTCCCCGGGCGGCCGTCGCGCGGCCTCGCGCGGGACGCACCGCGGTGGGAAGCCCCTGCCGGAGGGTGACCAGTCCGCGGTGGTGCAGGGCCTGCAGGGCCACGCGGAGGGTCTTCCGGCTGACGACCAACTGCCGGCAGAGTTCGTGTTGCCCGGGCAACTCGCGCGTCCAGCGACCTGACCGGATACCCGCCTCGATCACCGCCGCGGTCTGGACCGATAAAAGCTGGCGTCGCGGGAGGGCGGAAGCCTCCGGGCCGGGCTGGAGCAGGGGCATCCTCATTGCAGGCTTCGGCCCAGGTAAACCGCATCGGCTCCCCGGGCCAGCTCGCGGAAACCCAGCCGGGCGTAGAACCTCGCCGCCCGGTGATTGTCGGCCGCCATCGCGAGGTGCACGCCCGGCGATCCCCTTTTCGTCAGCCGTGCGAGCAGTTCAGCCATCATCTCCCGTCCGAGACCGCGCCCCTGCGCCCGCGCGAGCAGGTCGATGTGCAGGTGCGACGGGTATTGCGCGTAAGATTCCGGGATGAACAGCTCCGGATGATGGTAAAGGTTCCAGAGCTGCTCGTCGCGGCTCCACCGCTCCGCGGGCCCGGATGGCGCGGGCCGGAGCGACTGCAGCGGCGGGAGCCACTCCCTGACGTAGCGGCGCTGAAACGACCGGGTGTCGAGGGCGGCCAGCGCGTAGCCACATACGCCCCCGGCATCCTCGAGGACGAGCGCCAGCTCCGGCTCGAAGGCCAGGTAGGCCCCGACGTAAACGTGGCCCAGTGCCTCCGGATCCGCGTGGAGGTGCGTCGCGTCGCGGCCGCTGTCCCCCGTGCCGAGGCACACCGCGTAGCACGCCGCGCGGTCGCGGGGCTCCGCGAGCCGCAGAGCGAACTTGTCGAGGCGCCGGGGGATCATTGCGGGCGTGCCGGGGTGAAGCTGCCGTCCGGACGCATCGGCAGCAGGCTTTGCAGGTCCGCCACCAATCCGCCGCGATAGGTGCGGGGCCGGTGCTCCGCGGAGTGGAATGCGGACCCCGGGGCCGCCCCCCGTGCGCGCCAGTCAAGGTAGCCCGCGATCAGTCCAGCCTCCTCCTTCAACTCCCACGCGAGGCGGTAGACGGTGTGCAGCAACTCGCGGTCCTCGAGGCGCGTGAGGTGCTCGAAGAGGCTCGCGAGCCGGGCGCAGCCTTCCCGGGCCCGCGCGATCGCGGCCGCGTCTCCCTGCAGGGCGGCCGCGACGTCGGCCCGCCACGCCTCGGCTCGCGGGCCGTGGGCGAAGGGCAGGTGCAGGCAGTCACACAGCAGCGCGAGCAGATCGCGGGGCAGCAGGGAGGAGGCGCCCGTGGCGTCCAAGCAGCACCAGTCCGCGTGCCAGACCTCCCGCGCGGCGGCGTGCGCCCGCCCCGGATCGTAATCGTCCCCGGCGACCCACGCGGCGAACGTCTCCAGCGCGGGACGGTGGGCGGCGAACTCGCAGTTCGGGTTGAGCAGGACCCCGGTGGTGGCTCCCCGCAGCGCCGCGGGCCGGCCCGCGTAGGGGCCGAGGTACAGTCGCCGCAGGTCGTAGTCGTTCGCGAACAAATTGTCCCAGATCAGCGGCCGGCGCCGCAGCACCGACGTGAGCCCGTCGAGATCCTCCGGGGAGATGGTTTCCGAGATGATCTCCGGCCCAGTCCACATTACGTCCACCGTGGGATCAAGGTGCGTGCCGAGGTGACGCAGGTAGCACGAGGCGGTGACCTCGCCGGCCATCCGCCCGCAGTAGGGCGTCGGGCAGAAGAGGAGCCGCGTGTCGGGATCCTGCTGGCGCTGCCACCGCCGCAGGTGGTGGGCAAATTCGATCTGCGGCGCCGCGTCGTGCTCCGTCGCGCCGAGTTGGCCCGAGGCGGGGGCGGGGATGATGTCATCGAACAGCACCGCGAAGTGCCGCGCCCCCAAAGCGGCGAGCTGCCCCGCCTTGGCCTCGAGCGCCGCGAGTCCGTCCGGCCGCGCGAAGGCCGGGTCCAGTCCCGGCGCAAGCGCGTAAACGAACTCCACCCCCGCCCGCCCGCACGCCGCGATCAGGTCCCGCAGCGCTTCCGCCTCCGCCGCCGGGTAAGCCTCGCGCCAGCGCGCCCGGTGGCGGAGGTCGTCCTTCGGCGCGTACAGGTAGGTGTTGAGGCCGAGGGCGCCGAGCCGCCCCACGAGTTCGTGGCGCTGGGCGGGCGTCCACGGGCGCCCGTAAAAGCCCTCGACCACCCCCGCGAGGAACGGCGCGCGGCTCATCGGCGGGAATCCTCCGGGACGAGCGCGGCCGCGCGGCGGCTACGTTCCAGCGCGCGGGCGAAGGGCAGGTACACCAGCGTCGCCAGCGCGAGCGAGACGACGCCCCACACCGCGGCCCGCCAGTCGCCGCCCGTGACCAGATAGTGGCCGATCACCGGCGGGGTCGTCCACGGGATGTTGAGGACGGGCCGTGAGACTAGGTCCGCCGCCATCAGCGCGTAGGTGCCCGCCGTTAGGAGCAGCGCGTTGAGGATGTACGGGACCATCAGGAGCGGGTTCAGCACAATCGGCACGCCGAAGAAGATCGGCTCGTTGATCTGGAAGAACTGCGTGGGCAGCGAGAGCCGCGCCACCTGGCGCAGCCCCGGGTCCCGCGACCGCCAGAGCACCAGCGCGAGGCCCAGCGTCGCCCCGGTGCCACCCACGTTGACGAACGTTGAGAAGAAGCCGTTGGCGGTGACGTGCGGCGGGGGCCGCCCCTCGGCCAGCGCGGTCACGTTCGCGGCCAGGAACTGCAGGAACACCGGCGCGACCACCGCGTCGAGGGTGTTGTCGCCGTTGACCCCCACGGACCAGAGCAGCGTCACCAGCAGCGCGTAGACGAGGATGCCGGGCAGGGTGTCGAGGGCGAAGACGAGCGGCGCGAAGGCCGCCTGCACGGCCGCGTTCAGGTCCAGCCCCAGCAGGAAACGCAGCGCCCAGAAGCCGCCCGCCAGCGCGACCAGCGGGACGAGCGACAAAAAGGATTCCGCCACCACCGCGGGCACCTCCCCGGGGAGCCGGATCACAAGGCCGCGCGCGACGAACCACGCCTTCACTCGCACCGCCACCAGCGCCACCAGGATCGCCGTGAAGAGCCCCGCGGAACCGAGCGCGGCCGGGTCCAGGCCGGGCGCGCCCGGCTTCACCTGCAGCAGCAGGAAGCAGAGCGTGGCGAGGAGCGCCGAGCCGGCCGCATCGAGCCCCAGCCGGCCCGCGAAGTCGTGCGCGATCGCGAAGCAGGCGAACACCGCGAGCAGGCCGAAGGTCGCCGTGACGGGAACCTCAAGGACGGGCTTCCACGCCGCGGGCAGGGCCGCGCCGCCCGGCCAGGGCAGGTGCGTGAAGACCAGGAAAAGCCCCCCCAGGATGGTCAGCGGGACGAGGGCCACCATCCCCGCGCGGATCGCCGCCAGCGCCGGGTTGTCCCCCACGGCCTGCAGGGCGCGCAGCCAGCGGTCACCAGGTCGGGGCAGGGGAGGGTTCACGGCTTCGCGACGTACCCGTGGTGCAGGCCCAGGTAGTAGGGGAGCAGGAACACGGTGCCCGCGCCGAGGACGTCCCCACGGCCGCCGTAATCGAGCTGCCACGGGTCCGTGTTCCAGTGGTTGAAGTGCCGGTTCTCCACCGGCAGCACCCGCCCGTCGCGCCCGTGGCCCCGGCCCTCGTTCCCCGGCTCGTGCGGGTCGCGCGCCTGCACCGCGGGCAGCGGCACGACGTCGAGGCGGTGCGCGTTGCGGAGCGGCCAGTTGAGGCGATCCAGCGGGAATCCCCGCAGGGTCGCGGCGGCGTCCTCCAGCCACCCGGCCGCGGGGGAGATCGGGAACTCGCCCCACAGGTTGCGCAGGGTCCTGCCCTCGGTGTGCGCAGCATAGGCGAAGGCGAAAAACGGATTCCGCTCCGCCGCCTCGAGGCCCCAATACACGTGCCACGCGGTCAGCGCCCGCTCCCGCAGGGCCGCGTCGCGGGTCGTGCTGAGCAGGGTGTAGAAGCACATAAAGGCCATCTCGTCGTCCGACTGGTTGCCCGAGCCCGGACCCGTCTGGAACTTCGGGTGGAACAGGTTCTGCGCGTACCCGTGCCGCGCGGCCAGCTCCGCCGCCGCCGCGGTGTAACGGCCGTCCCCCGTCACGTGCGCCGCCGCGCTCAGGTAGGCGAGCAGGCTCAGGGAGTTCAGCCCGCGCTCGACGACCCAGTGCGGGTCCGCGTTCAGCCGCTCCGGGGCGTACATTCCCCAGCGCGTCGGGCGCCCGTCGTGGTCCCGCAGGGTGTAGCCGTGCGCGAGCAGGTGGTCGGTGAGGGCGCGGATCACCTCCCGCACCGCCGCCTTCTCCTCCGGGGTCCGCGCCACGAGGTCGTGGTAGAGCGGGTAGAAGAAATAATGCCCGTCCAGCTCGTCGCTGCTGGTGTCCGCCTTCCAATACCAGCGGCCGTCGGCGCTGCGCGGCCAGCGGGGCTCAAGGCGTTTCCAAAGCGCGTCCCGGCCCTGCATCGCGCGGTCCCGCTCCGCCTGGCCGGTATTCGGGTCCGGGCCTTCGCCCGGCAAAATGGTGCGCGCTACGAAGCCGGGCGGCGGCGCCACCGGACCGCCCTGGGTGACGGTCTGCAGGAACCGCAGGGCCGTGAACACGGCGTCCGCGCGCGCCTTGGCCCGCGGATCCCCGGTGGCCGCATAGGCGAAGCATTCGCCCGCACCATACATCGCCGTCCAGAGCCCGTCGTTGTCGGAGTCGTGCCGGCCGGCGCTCGCGCGGTCGCCCGGGATTCGCAGGGGTGCCTCCGCCACGAAGCCGAACGGCGTCCGCCGGATGTGCCGGTCGATCTCCCCCTCGTAAAACTCCGCCTTGGCCGCGAGGGTCATCGTCCGCCGCGCGATGCCGCCCACTCCCGCCGCGGTCGCGAACCAGGCCGTGCCGTCCGGTCCCACCGCCAAGGCCCCGATGCGATCCTCCGGGAGCCAGCGCGGACCTTGACGGTAGTGGAACTCGCGCCCGTCCCAGCGGATCGCGCCCCGGTCCGTCCCGAACCATACCTCGCCGCCCGGTCCAGCCGCCGCGCCGGTGAACCCGTTCCACGGCAGGCCATCCTTGCCCTCAAGAAACCTCCAGCCGCCCGCCGTGCGGACGCCCACGCCGGCGGCCACCCCAAACCAGGTTTGTCCGGTGGAGTCGACCGCCACCGCCCGCACTTCGCCCACCGCCCAGCGCCGGCCCGTCCCGTCCAGCACGACCTCCTCCTCCCAACCGGCCGGGGTCCGCCGCCACAGGCCCGCGCGGGTCCCCGCCCACCAGATGCCATCAGGCCCCCGCGCCAGCTGGAAGGGCTCCCCTGGCGGCGGAAGGTCCGGCGGGGTCGCGCGGGCGGGCGGCGCCGCCAGTACTTCCCAGGCCCCGTTCCGGCGCGCGCTCCACGTGCGGCCGGTCCGGCAGATCGGTTCGCCCTCCGGCCCGAGGATCACCTCCTCCACCGCGCCCGCGGGCCGGCCCGGCTCCGCGACGTGGTGCAGGGCCACCTCCTGCCGGAACTCCTGCGGGATGGGTCGCGCCCCGGCGATCAGGGTGACCAACAAGGGCAGGCAGCGGCGGAGCAGGCGGGGAGGGAAGGGGCGCATCGGGGGGGCCGACGTCCTGAGCAGGCACCGCGCGCCCGCGCCTGGCAAGCCCCGTGCTCGTTCGGCCGGCCGGACTTGCCCCCGCGCCGCTTGCCGCCACTCCTAGGGTCATCTCCTGACACCGATGCGATCCCCCCGCCTGCTCCCGATACTGCTCCTTCCGTCCTTGCTCCCGGCCCAGCCCGCCCCGGCGCCCCGCCCGCCCGCCTCCCCGGCCGGCGAGGCCGTGCAACTCGAGGCGTTCACCGTCACCGGCTCCAACATCCGGCGGCTGGACGAGGAGAAGATCCTCCCCGTCTCGGTGATGAACCTTGAGGACCTCGACCTGCGGGGCGTTCCCACCGCGGCCGAGCTCTTCGACACCTTCTCGATCGGTGGCCCCATCACGCTCGACGAGGGCAACACCCTCGGGGCCGACGCCCGCGGCGACAATTCGACGATCAACCTCCGCGGCCTCGGCTCGGGTAACACACTGGTGCTGCTCAATGGCCGCCGCCTGCCCCCGCACCCGATCAGCATGGCCGAGAGCTCCGTCCCCTCGCTCTCCACCAATGTGAACAACCTCCCGATGGCCGCCATCTCCCGCGTGGAGGTGCTCCGCGACGGCGCCTCCGCCATCTACGGCACCGACGCCGCGGCCGGGGTGGTCAACTCGATCACCCGCACCCGCTTCGACGGCCTCTCGATGCGCGCCCGCGCCAGCGTCACGGAGCGCGGCGGCGGTAACGACTGGAACGTCGAGATCACCGACGGGCGCAACTTCAACCGCGGGCGCAGCAACCTGCTGGTGACCCTCGATTACTACCACCGGGACTTCCTCTGGCTCAACCAGCGCAAGTTCTCCCGCAATCAGGACATCCGCGTCGTCCGCAACGTCCCGCCGCCCTGGGACGGCCGGCCGCTCCTCGACGCCACCGGCACGGTGGTCCGGGACAACGACTTCGACAACCGCCTGAGCACCGATTCGAGCTACTACGGTGGTTTCGTGCGCGGCAACTGGGGCCCCAATTTCAGCTTCGTTGGCGCCCGGCCCGAGGGGAACCGCGGGATCATCACGACCTCCGGATCCACCAGCGCCACGACCGCGACCAACGGCACATTCTACCTGATCCCGCTCGCCGACGGGAACGTCGGCTTCCGGCAGACGCTGCCCTCGCACAATATCGACGACTTCACGGTCAACTGGTACCAGAATCCCAACGAGTTCAAACCGATCCTCCCGCGCACGGACCGCCTCAACCTCACCGCCGTGCTGCGCCACCGGCTCGGCCGCGACCTCGAGGTCTTCGGCGAGGTGCTGACCTACCGGGCGAAGTCGATCACCGGCCGCCTGCCCTCCGCCTTCGATTCGAGCACGGACCACAACATCTACCTGGGCGCCGACCATCCCTTCAATCCCTTCGGCAGCCGGTTCTACGATCTTCAGGGCCGCCCCAACTCCGACGGCTCCCCCCGCCTCGCCGGCGCCCCCGCCGCGCTGCAGTTCCTCGGCGGCGTCGGCATCATCCCGCGCGACTTCCAGCCCCGCCGCATCACCGTCAACTCCACCGCCATCCGCCTCGTGGGCGGGCTCCGGGGCAAGTTTGCCGCCGGCTGGGAATGGGAGTCCGGCCTGATGTACGGCCGCAACTTCACCCGCGACGTGGAGAACTTCGCCGTCCGGGAAAGCCGCCTTCGCGCCGCCCTCACCACCTCCGACCCGGCCAAGGCGTTCAATCCGTTCAGCTACACCTTCCGCCTCGTCCCGCAGGCCAGCACCACGAATCCCTACCTGCTGGTCGTCGACCGCCCCTACCGGAACCCCGAGGCCCTCACCAACTCCCTCTACGATGACTTCGTCCGCGAGGGTCGCACCCAGCTCGCCAGTTGGGACCTGAAGCTCAACGGCCGCGTGCTGGACCGCTTCTGGGGCGGCGCGATCGGCCTGGCCCTCGGCGCCGAGTTCCGCTGGGAGGACTACAAGGACTGGCGCCCCCCCTTTGCCTCCTTCAATCCCCCGGGAACCCCCTTCAACGGCAACGCCTCCGATCCCAACAACCTCTTCTTCGGGCCCACTGAGAACGATTTCATCGCCCTCAGCCCGAACCCCAATCTCTACAAGTCCCGCACCAACGCCTCCGTCTTCGCCGAGGCCCTGTTCCCGGTGATCGGCAAGGCCAACCGCAGCCGCTTCGCCCGCTCCCTCGAGCTCTCCGTCGCCGGCCGCGCCGAGCGCTTCTCCGACTTCGGGGACACCGTGAAACCCAAGGTCGGGCTCAACTACCGGCCCAATGAATGGATGCTCGTCCGCTCCACCAGCGCCGCCTCCTTCCGCGCCCCGAACCTCGTCCAATCCAACGTCACCCCGCTGCAGCGCTCCGGCTCCACCTTCAACGACGTCTACCGCGCCGAGGTCACCGGCCTCAACCGCGACTCCAACGCGGTCCCCGTGGTCTTCCGCCGGGGCAACGCCAACCTCCAGCCGGAGACCGCCCGCTCCCTCACGCTCGGCACGGGGTTCACCCCGCCGTTCCTCAAGGCCCTCACGGTCACCGTCGACTACTGGCGCATCCGCCAGCGCGAGGTGATCTCCTCGGTCAGCGGCACCTCGCAACTCCTGCTCGATGAGGAACTGCTGGACGGCGCGGTCCGCCGGGCCCTCGCCGCCGGCACCGCCATCGAGCGCGTTGACCTCGGCAGCGGCACCGCCGGCTACGTCGGCAACCCGAAGGTCGTGCGCGACCCGGTCACCCCCGCGGACATCGAGGCCTTTGCCGCCTTCAACGCCACGCGGCCCCCGCAGGAGCGCCGCGCGCCCGTCGGCGGGATCCGCTCGGTGGTCACCGACTACGTCAACCTTGCCGGCCGCGAGGCCGAGGGCCTCGATTTCGGCTTTGAGTACCGCCTGCCCCGCACCCGCCTCGGACAGGGCACGGTACGCGGCGACGCCTCCTACCTGCTCCAGTTCGACACCCAGTCGAGCCCGGGCGCCCCGAAGATCGGCAACATCAACCGCGACGGCCGCACCCGCTTCCGCGGCAACATCGGCCTCACCTGGCGCCACGAAGGCTGGAGCGCCGGCTGGTTCACCAACTACTACGGCCCGTACGTCGATACCGGCACTGCCACCACCGAGGCGGTGTATGCCGCCCTCGGTCGCCCGAATTACATCTCCAGCTACGTCGATTCGGGCGGCGTGCGCCGCTACCGCTACCTTGTCTCCAGTCACGTCCTGCACAATGCCTACGTGAACTACGCGTTCCCGTCCCGCCGCGGCTCCCTCTGGTCCAACCTCTCCGCGCGCCTCGGCGTGAACAACGTCCGCGACACCGACCCGCCCCTCGCGGATTCGGACACGGGCTACCAGCGCGGCGCTGGCACCAACCCGCGCGGGCGGGCCTACTACGGTCAGGTCTCCAAGCGCTTCTGACGGCAGGTTAACTTCCTGTCATCCGCGGTTGCCGCGGGAATTCATCCGCCTGCCGTCCCCTAGGACAATGAAGCTGGCTTGCGGATGGCGTCTGGCGTTCGCCCTGTGGGTGCTCCCCGGTGGCGTTTGGGCGCACCTGACGGGTGAACCGGGCCACGA
>Ga0194133_10005741_pt1 | contig 15677 bp, 13 predicted proteins | sample TA2KigOf40mmetaG_FD_155448 | JGI IMG/M metagenome (GOLD analysis project Ga0194133, IMG submission 155448) | Freshwater microbial communities from Lake Tanganyika, Tanzania - TA2015055 Kigoma Offshore 40m | ecosystem: Environmental > Aquatic > Freshwater > Lake | place: Tanzania: Lake...
AGCTTGCTACACTAATTCAAAATTCTTGGAAGATTTCGGTAATTGATGGTATTTCTACTGTAGGGGGTAGATCAGATAGAAATCTAGCTGGACCCATTTCGCTTTGTGTAACAAAAGCCAAAAAAATTCAAACGCTACATCTCATCTACACAGATACTGAAAATAAGGATATCCGCCATGCCTCGTATGATGGGAAAAAATGGCGTTATGAAATCCTAGATGGTGATGGTGAAAGTATTCAAGATTATAGAGAAAACGTAAGGAGAAAAACTGCCAGCGACGTCAGTGTTTCGAATGCTTGCGCTGTAACTAGTGCTGGACTTCAAGTTTTTTACCGGGATGAATCTCAAGGAATAATTCTTGGAGCAGTTCTTACTAAATCTGGATGGATATATGAGATTGTTGATGGGGATAGACAAAGTGAAGGTAGAACAACGGGAGATGTTGGGTTCTCCTTAAGGGCAGTAGCAAACAAAGACAGTGTTTATGTGGTATATGACTCAGTGCTTACTCTCTCATCCAACAATATTGCTACTCAAGGTGAAGTTAGATTAGCTAAGCGAAATTCTATTTACCCCGAAGATTGGAACTACAAAACACTTGATGGGCCTGATAGTGGTGTAGCAGTTGCTGGCTATGAAGTTGCAATCACTAATTCTGGAGACAGAATCGTGGCAGGCTGGTTTGCTGCCAGAGGTTTTCGTCTACCGAGACCTGATGAGGTTCGTTACCTAATTGTTGATCAGGATGAAAAGCCGACTCGGATATCCCCCGATATATATGGAACTCCAAGCCCTCCATTAACAATAGATAGCAAGGGGGTAGTTTTTGGGTGCGAAAGTAGACTTTGTTCCGTTGGTCCCTACAGTTCTATACCTAAGTTAATCCATGGCTCTATCTTAAATAGCGTAACTGAAAGTAGTTTTGTAACAATTAATGGGATTCGATATGCGATTACCTCAATACTAAAGCAACTTGTATTAGCCAAGCTTTAGTTCATTTTTTATTTCGACGCTGAATGCGAGTCTTCTTGAGAAGTTTTTTATGCTTTTTTTTTGCCATTCTCTTTCTTCGCTTTTTAACAACCGAACCCATATTTTTCTCCTTTTGTCAGAAAGCACTTTTAACTGCTCATTGAACAAAAAGTCTATCAGAACCCCAGGCCGGTTGACCCATAATAACTTGACTCAACAATTGTTCCATCTAGCCTTGAATCAAGCTGCTTGACAAAGGAAACTTTTACCTTTGATTGCTGTGCTATCAAACTAAGAAATAACTGTTCACGAAGGCGCCATATTTGAACTTTCTCATTCTCCTTCAACTTTGAGCTCTCAATTTCCAATCTGAGCTCACATTCGAAGTTATGAAAATTGTTTAATGTAGATTTTTTAAAGAATTCTTGATTGCTTCCCCCGTTGTAAATTAAAGAGGTATTTAACATTGCGCAAGGACGATTTTCGTTGAATCTGCGCCACAAATCGCCCAGCAATGAAAATGGGTGGAGACTTTCTAGGCTGAACTCTTCTACAAAGAACATCAACTCTTGATTCAATTTTAATCTTCCATTAAAACGCATATCGGCATCTACATAAATTCCATTGGGCCCCTTTAAGTCGGAAATAACAGCTATTTTTGCTTCTTGCCAAGAAGCCCCTAAGAAGTCAGGCTCAAAAACTGAAACGTTACCTTGCTTTATTTCTCTCCTAAATATTCTTTTCAAAAGGGGACCCGTTGTTTGATCACAAAAAATCTTAACGTGGGAATTTCTATGAAAATACAGAAAGCTTAGAACGGATATCTGCGCAAGCTGACAATATTCAATATTCTTTATAACAAGAAAGCTGGCGTTATAACTTTGTACATTACTAACACCGAGTTTTAGCCACCGCCACTTAATGATTTGCCAGGCGAGAAGAATTCTTTTTATGACTTTCTTGAATTTCACAGGAATAAACTTGCGGAATCGAAAAAAAAGATATTCCTTTATTCGAGCGTTTTGAGCTTTCATCGTCCTATTGATTCCCAATTACTTGGGATTAAATCTGACGGATTTGATGCATTCTTAAACCAGGGTGAAGGACAATAAACTTTAGCGTGGGGATTTATGGCCAAAGTGGCAGCCCACCAAGAGAAAGATGAATTGGCAATAATATATCCATAGCCAAATCTCATTAAGGTGAGAGTTTCGAGTGCATTTAATTGAAATATCTCGGACGCCCAGATACATTTTTTGTGAAATCGTTTATGAATTTTGTTTTTTGCCGCACCGGGCTCGTCAGAAAAAACCCAAATTGGTGAATCAGGATAAATTCTCATTATTTCATCTAAGGCAATTGAATAGTAATTCTCTGTAAGAATTCCAAAACCATCCTCCTTTCTATAGTCCCCCAATCTGACGTGAAGGATTATTGGTTTATCAGTTTGGGCCCTTTCGACATATCTTGCGATTCTTTTTTCCTGCTCAACAAATTGAGATTGTAAAATGTCAAGAACTCTCTTGCTTTCTGTCCAGCGATAGGATTGAAAGTACCCAACAAGGATCAGATTGCGTTTAGTAGGGAATTCAACATAGCCGAGGTCGTTTGCAATAACGAAGTCAGTGTTTCCAGGATATACGTATCTGACGAATAAACGAATGGCCCAATATGTAATTGGGAACAATTTTAAAGCCCAGTGGCTACGAACATTTAGCTTCCCAACTAGAAAATAATTGTGTAGTTTGGACAGTAAGGGACTAATAATGTCTGCTGGTTCAATATATTTGATTGCGAGATTCGATGTTAAACGCATGATTTCAGGCCGTTTATCACTAACCATTTTTAAATTAGATATTTTCCCAATTATCGTGACATTGTCGGAAACAGAAAGGGCCGCAGCAAGTCCAAATAATTGATTCCCTAACCCACCATTTAGAATTATCTGTGTTTTTCTCACTGCTCTCACTTTCTATAGGACACTAAGGGTAGCCGTCTTCTAGTGAATTCCCTAAGAATTAATCCTGTGATAAGTAAATCCCTTGGGTTAATACTTGCAACTAGGGACAACAGTATCTTTATCTTGATCTTGATCTTTGCGTTTTTTAACCCTGATAGTGCCTGTCGTAGATAAAAAATGCGCATCAGATAAAACTTCTTAGAGGTATTGACTTCTCGTATTAGTGATGCACTTAGTTTCATGGCAAGCGGAATATCGCTGAAAGCATCTCTGGTTGATGTCAGTTGAGTGCTTATTTTTTTATAGTATCTATAGAAAGTCGCTCTACTTGTTTTGAGTATTGGATCCTTGAGGATTAAGCGTGAAACAAAGAGCTGATCTTCAGCCATGCTTAGACTGGGAAATACAATACCGTTCAAGAATTCCCTTCGGAATACCATTCTCCAAATTCCAGTATCAAGAGCAAGATCTAGAGGGGTAATATCCCTGTCAAAGCTTATCAACTTTGTATCTTTATTTTTGGCTATTTCATATTGCCCCACAATGATGTCAAATTTGTATTGACTCGTCCTATTTTCTTCAATCGCCTCTATAATCCGAATCTGATTCGGCTCGTCATCAGAATCCCAGAATGCAACAAATGGTGATGATGTATGCGTTAGACCAAAATTTCGCGCACCCCCCGGGTTGCGTTCCTGAACGCTCAGAATAAGCGCATCTATATTATGAATTGATAAAAGTTCACCTAAAGAAATTCTTGCACACGCTTCTCTCTCAGGATCCATATCTAGAACAAAAATTATGTGTATCTCTTTAATAGTGTTACGCAATAAATTGATTATTTGCTCTCGATCACGTTCTAAGTCAGATATCGGAACTACTGCATCTAATAAGCGTCCTGTCATGATGGTATTACTTTAGTGCTTAATGATTAAAACCCTCAATATGTTTAGCTTATTTGAATAGTAAATTTGATGCCTAATTGATTTAGGCACTAGAATATTAGCGTGGTTGAGAACAACTTAAGACTAAAAGGGAGAATTCAAGACACACCCTGGCTAATCATCGGTTATTCTCGATTAGAGGGATTATTACAGCTTGTTAAATTAGCATTAGAGCTTGAGATTAAAAACATCTACATTGCCATTGATGGCCCGCGAAATCTAGGTATTTTAGAAATTCAAAAAACCATACACAAGGAGATAGCAAAGTTGTCCAGTGTCTTCCAAAATTCCAATATTCATATAAATCAACAGCCAGAAAATTTAGGGGTTGGAATCGGAGTTACCTCTGCAATTGAATGGTTTTTTTGTAATGTAGATGAAGGAATTATATTGGAGGATGATCTAGCACCTAACATCGATTTTTTTAAATTTTGTGTTTTAGGACTTGATGTTATTCGGGATGACTCTAACTTTTTGATGGTGTGTGGAAGTCAATACTTTGGAGACTTATCTGGCGGATCAGCATTCAGTGCCTCAATACCTCAGATCTGGGGTTGGGCGACAACTCAAAAAAAATGGAAAACTATTCGGAGAATGGTATTCAATCTTTCAGCACATCTTCCTTTTATGAGTATAAAAACTAGCTTTAACAATTTTTGGATTGTAGGTACGCGTCGAGTGTTCCAAGGGAAAATAGATACCTGGGATATTCCGATTGTATTGGCTTGTATTTTTAATGAAAAAAAGATTCTTCTCCCCCCTGTCAATTTAGTTTCAAATATGGGGGTAGATAAGTCATCCTCGAATACTCATGAGTCTGTTTTTCCGCTTGAGATCTCTAACCATCCATTACCTCAGAATTTTAATTGGAGAAATTTGGACAATAAAGAAATTAGTGAGCTATTCGAAAAAAATATTGGCTCAAAGGTTTATAAGATTCGCTTCCATCACTTCTTTTCACCAATTTTTTCCATTATTTTTGATTGGTACCGCTTCCCAAGGCACAAAAGGTTGAACCCCTACCTGGAACGATGGCGACAGCTTTTCTCATAGACCCATAAGTTTCGCCTGAATTGCAAAATTAGGAACAGATTTCTTTACTTCTTTAAATGTTCCCACCTTAATTAGTTTCCCGTTTTCCATGAAGGCCAGCTGGTCAGCTCTCTCAACAGTGGAGAGTCGATGTGCAATCATTATCACCGTAACTTTGTTCTTCAAGTTATGGATTGCTTGAGTAAATTCTAGTTCAGTTTTTCCATCTAATGAGCTAGTAGCTTCATCAAGAACCAAGATTTTAGGTTTTGTTATTAGTGCGCGCGCGATACCAATTCTTTGACGCTGACCTCCACTGAGGCGTGACCCCGCTTCTCCCACGAGCGTTTCTAAACCTTCAGGTAGGGAATCAACAAATTCTGCAAGTTGTGCTATTTCAAGTGCCTCTCTTATTTGTGACTCGTTTATTAAGTAGGAGTCATAACCTAAGGCAAGATTTTGACGTATAGACTTTTCAATTAAAAAGGTGTTCTGAGGTACATATCCAATGCAACCGGGCCACTTTTCTATTAATTCCTTTGGTGTGTAATCATTAATTTTTACCTCACCCTTTTCTGGATCGATCAATCCAAGAATAATGTCTATTAGGGTGCTTTTCCCTGCACCTGATGGACCTACCAAAGCAAAGGTCGTCCCAAAAGGAATATCAAAAGAAACATCCTTTACTACCGTATTCTTTTGTCCATTTGATTCCAAATAGCTGAAACTAACATTTTTCACATTAATTGATTCGGTAGGAAAATCTAAGTGTTCGCTAATCATGGTTTCCCGATGGGTGTAATTACTTCCAAAATTTTTGCTTGAGGTTATACCACTATTTCTCATCGTCTCTAATGTGGGTTTTGCGATAGCCAAATTATTTTTTACTGTAATAGATCCTTGTTGGATTCTTAACAATGCAGGGGCTATTCGAGTTGCAGCGGCCAAAAAAATTACTAGATTAGCGATTGCGGATGTTGCACTATTTTGAGCAAACTGAACCGCTGATATAACCAGAAGGCCCAAAATCATAGTTGTTTCCATTATGTACTTGCTGATATTTGGCATAAATGACATTTCTGCGCTTAGATTTGCCAAACTGAATTTTCCCTCACTGATTTGCTTTAAGTACCAAGATCGTCGATTTCGAACAATAGCTTCTCTATATGAACTCACAACTTCGCCTACATATTGGTTGGTAGCGATAGACAAATCGATGGTTTTTTGTCCAATTTCTTGTGCTCGCTTTTTCATTACTTGATACAAAATTAAGGCGACACCACCAAAAAGTAAAAAGCTAATGATTGCCATTGTTATATTGACAAAGAATAAAGCAAAAGACATCGCGAAAAATAATGTGAGGTCAGAGATCATCATAACTATAGTTCCAGTGACACCTAAAGAGAGTGCGCCTACACCCGCATTTATAGAAAATAGTAATTCGTGAGTAGAGCTCTTCTTCATTGAATTCAAGTCTTGTGAGAGCAAAATTCTAGTTAATTGAGAGGCTATATTCGCGCTTCTCCATGACATGTAGTAAAGAATTTTTCTGGTTAGATATATAGAAGCAATAGTTTTAAGAACAAACAATGAGGTGGCTATGAAGCCCAATATTGCGACTTGATTCTGGAATTTAACCCCATCTAGATTTAGTAGTCGTAACAGACTCAAAATTCTACCTTGCGCAGGTTGTGACTGTATACCTGAAACGGATAGAGAGCCAATAACGCCAATCAAGGCTACCCCGACCAAGTCGAGAAGAGTTAATACGGATTGGATGATAGCCGTTAAAGCCAACTTAAATCTGTCACTTTTTGGAAAAATTGCGAAAGACGAGAATAAAAGTGATTTATCAGGTGCAAACATTTTTTTATCACCTTTCACTATTTATGTCTTTTCCCGTAAGAAGCCTTGAGGAATTCTCTCGTTTTATACGCGTAAAATCGAAGTTTGTGCAAGAAAGGTAACCCTCCAATAAATCTTAGGGGAGTGCCAGTCGCTATATTATCTCTCAGCATAGACCACACTGCTTTACCTCTAAACTCTGTAATTAAGCTCGGAGAAGTCTTGGATAAGGATACGTATTTATTCAGGGTGTGTTTCCAGCGGTCATCAAACAACCTCAATTCCTTGGAGTGAACATGTAAGCTCCAGACTGGAACCTTTGGTGAATACTCTTCACTTGAGTTTGCAAACAAATTCCCCTCATCAGAAACTTGGAATGTGACTCGTCGAGGATCAATAGGGGTCTCCCCCTGCTTGATTAAGGAGTCCTCGTGCAGAAGAAACTTTCCGTATGTGTTTCTAGGATCATGCCCAAGGAGCCACATTCCTAAAGCTGCGCTATCAAATATGCCATCGGCAAAATATTTTTCATTTCGGTTCACAATTGTATCTTTATCAAATTCATAATTTTTATTGAAAAGTTCGGGTATGTCATTACAGAGAATTGGAAAATATCCAATATTGCGTCCTTCCACTTTTGAGATTTCTCGCAAAATCGTCATATCTGTATGACGTGGATTTAACTTCAAAAATTGCATTAGTTTAGATTTTAATTCTGTTGTAGTTTTTAAATTAGGTGAAAAAAGCAAAGATGCTACATCTCTCTCTGAATTGTAAGGCTGCCAATAGCACTTCCCGAGTTTTGAAATTCTCTCCCAGGGAAAATTTGGCAATAACAAAATGTCGGACTCAATATGAAGAATCGGAATACTGCCAAGTATTTGATGGAAGCATTCAAGCGCGAAGAGACGGTTAATGCTGTGCTTCCAGAAACCACGACGAAAAACTAAATCTCTGCTTTCTTCCCAATCTTTAGTGCTATCAGATTCCTCCCAGTAAATAACATTGACATTACCTGGTATTTTCTTTTTGTGAACTTTAGAATCTATAATTAAATGAGTCTGAATGTCGGGAAAGAGTTTTGCTGTTCGGCTTAGATTTAGCCATAAATGAGAACAGGGTGACTCTCCTAAATGTATAAAAACGGCATCTGGCAATCTACTCTGGGTAGTAGGAGGCTTTATTGGTGAATCGGAAATCAACTGTTTACCAAAGCTCGATGTGAAAAATCACTTAAAACTCGATGTTCGATACTCAAACTTAGAGTCATTTAGATACTCCCGAGAGTAAGGGGAGTTAATGTGCCAAGGTTTTGGTGCAAAAACTTTCCCTCCTCGTAGTTGACAGACTTTTCCAGCCCACCAAGAAAAGGTTGAGTTTGCAATTATCAATTCCTTAGCTTGGCTCATTATTGCAAATGCCTCCCATGATGATACTTGATGCGGTCCTAAATATAACGCATTTGGAAGATCTCTAAGGACTTCACCGGGGACACTGGGATTGTCTGAAACAACCACACAACTAACCCACTTTCTCTCCAACGTAATTCTCGAGTAATAATTTGTGTCTAGAATTCCGTAAATATCCTTAAGATCTTCGTAATCCCCGTGCCTTAAGTGTGCTACATGAAGATACTGATTTCCAAATTGTATCTTTTGGTCATGCACAATCTGAAATGTTCTTTTTGTAATTTCTAGCAACTCATCAGCAAATATGGGAAAGCCTATTGCAATTAAGTTTGTGACTTGATGGAAACCTCGTACTACTGAAAATGGGCGCAGTCTTTCAATATCAATATGGGCTTCAGGCTCTCCAACTTCTACAAATCGTAACAACCTATTTATGAATTTCTTTTTCTTTGGAAATACTCTCACAAAGTGGTCTTTAACCAGAAAAAGTCTCGCGAATAATGTGCTATCTAAGAGAGTGATATCGTGACTGCAAAACTTTTTTAGCTCAATCAGGTTATTGTCCCGGTCTTTACGCTTACCGGGAAATATTACTACCACTTTTCTCTTATGGACTGTGGCTAAAACATGGGCTAAGTTCCAGACAAAAAGCTGATTTCCAAGTCCTCCCGCGCTCTCAAGGAAAAACAAAAACATCCTCTCATCTCGTGGCCTAATCCTGTATCAAGATTGCCAACGAATCAAATTCGAATGCCCTAATGACCAAAGCCCTACGTACTGTAGCAGTATAAGAGCTGGTAAATGCCTTATGAATTTGGACCTATGCTCTCTTTCTATAAATATTACCAATAAGCTGATAACTAAGAATGGAATCATTGATGACCACCTCATCCAAATTCGTGGTGTGTATGCAAGTTTCCAGAGGGGAAATTCAGTAACAAAAGCAAAGTTTGAAACAGTGAAAGACGCTAGATACGCCCAGAAGAGCAGAAGAGCAAATACTTGCTTCTCACGATCTTGCCGCTCATTCGAAATTTGTTTACTAAAATTTACACTCTGTCTAAAAAGGCTCAATAGAGCCAAAATAAGAACTAGACTTAATATGTAAACTATTAAACCTACTATACTTGACGCCGTATTATCCATTGTTTGATGAACAATTCGCATAAATCCAATATTTATCGCCGGTATGAATGCAGTCGCTAATATCCAGGGTGCTTGGATTACAACCTTTATTGATGTTGCAGCTTTAAAGCTCTCAGGTGAGTCAAAGTCGTTAGGTAAGATAAAATACAAAAGTAAATATACTGCTGCTAGTAAGCCCAGAACGATAAGAAAAAAAGAATTTGCAACTCTTTTTTTTCTCAACAACCTTTGGGTAAATGTGTCAGAAAATGTCAATAACAATAGAGCAAGTGCGACTAGAGGTTTAGTTATTAGTAAACCTGCTAAACCGCCCAAGATAGCTTGAGTCAATTTCGATTTCTTGATTGAAGCCATGTAAAGAGCAAATATTGGTAGTGATAACATACATCAGATATTGTGAAGATAGTTGAGATCTTCAATAGGTATAACTACCAAAATAGAGAATAGTCCCAGCTTGGATTTAAGACCTAATGAGGTTAAAGACAGAACGAAAAGCAAAATGCAAAATAATTGTATAAGTGTTACCGAGTACCTAATCGCACTCGTATAATCGAAGTCTATTCCTCTCATAATTAGTAAATAAGTTCTGAATGGGATTATAAAGTACCCAGGTAAATCTCTGTGAAAAATGTAGTCAATAGATGATCTATTGACCATGTCTAAAACCCATGAGTTTTCATCGTCATAAAGTCTGGAATCGAATGAACGACCGCTAGCAATAAAGAGCTTAAATGCAAAAGCCAGCAGAATCCAAGGCGCCCAAGTAAATATTGAAGACCTTTGTCTTGAGCTACGCGTTTGCAACTTGCTCTCTTATACGCCGTTCCCAAAAAGGTGCCCACAGAGCTTCTGTTTGCTTCGGCATAAAGTTTTTGTTTGCATGCCAAAATTCTGAGAGACTTTTCTTATTAATTTGATTTAAGTTCTCAATTGCAAAAATAGGTAACTTTAGATAGTCAAGGGTTCTACTCCACTGCGTTGAAAATAGTATTGGGAAAGAACCCTGATAAAGCACTTCCCATAATCGATGTGTATCGAATCCATTACCTTCAAGTACTAGTATAAACCTGAAGTCTCTAGTTAAATTAAAGTATTTACGGCGTGGTAAGCGATTAGTTTGAACTGTAAAAAGATTTTTGTTCTTTATCGCTTCTTTTATAATCTCCTCGCGCACAGGATTAGATTTCCCCATTGGAGGAATCAAAACTATATCATTAAAAGGGAACTGTTTGACTTCATGATGAAATTTGGTATTACCAGATCCTTGGAGTTTTAGATTTTCAAGTCCAATTGGAATTGTCAAGCAGCGATCTAAATTCTTAAATGCTAGATTCTGACCGTATAGCATTTTTATTTGTGACTTAAATAGAACTGGTGTCTGAAAATTAGTGTCACTGTTTCCAGATACTACAACTTTATTTCGAAAGAGTTCCGAGTAAGAAGTTAAATAATACTCAAGCAAATCACCCTTTATGAAAACAGATTTTGCAAAATTAAGTGCACTAACTTCAAAATTATTCCCTTCTAATTTCATTTCACACATATCTGCAAAGACATCTCCAGAGAGATATGGGTGGTTAGTCTTGTATGGTAGGAAGTTCCGCCTCATAGTTTGAAATTTAGCTTGAAAGTTTAACTCCATGTCATTGATGAACCTATTGCGAACGTTCGCATAGTCATCGCGTGATCTATAATTATTCACCTTCACATCTTTACATCAGAACTGAGCGTTTACAAACACGTAGAGCCAAATTTGCCATATAAACTCAACCTATGAAAACTCTTAAATTGACCATGCCTGGAGCTCCAACAAATTGGCACGCGAAATCCTATGTCAATCAGAAAAGTCCCCTTTCAAATGATTGGAAAATTGAAGTTAACACTCGCATTTTAGAAGCAGATGCTTGGTTTGTGTGTGAGGATTTAGTAGATGAAGAGGAAAGATGCTCCGTGCCATCGGGTATGCTTTTTCTTGGCTCAGCTGAAACCTCTTATGAACATGACTGGATTGTCTCTAGTAAGGCCGTTAACGCGTTTTATTCACAATTTGACCGTGTTCACACATTTAATATGTTTGAGCCTCAAAAGACTGTCCCCTCGATCCCATTTCTTCCGTGGATGTTACATGCAAATCATGGTCCGTCGATTTTTGCGCAACCAGGTTACCAAGAGTTAATGTCTTATAATCCAAAATTGGAAGATAAACAAAAACGAATTGCCCTATTTTGTTCAAATCAAGATCTAACCTCTGGGCATCGGGTACGCAAATATTTTGCTGAAAATCTCGTAAAGTACTTTGGAGATAAGATTGATTGGTTTGGGAACGGAATACAAAAAGTAGATACAAAGTATGAGGTTTACTCCAAGTATCAATATTCAATTGTTCTTGAGAACCAATCAAGGAGTAATATCTTGACTGAAAAATTAGGCGACGCTTTCCTAGGTTATACATTTCCGTTTTATTGGGGTGCCCCTAATGCAAGTGATTTCTACAATCCTCTAGGCTTTGAAGCTATAAACATTTTTAATTTTTACGAATCTGTCACAAAAATAGAAGAGGCCCTAGCGGAGGACAAGTATATTAATGCTTTTATTCATATTCTTGACAATAGAAATAGGTCCCTAAATTCCATTAATTTTCTTCATCGCATTTTAGAAATAGTGGACCAAAACTACAGAATCTCTAGTTCAAATACGAGGCGTGATGTAACCCTAAACTCTATTTCAGTTTGGAAAAGCAGTCTTGGTTATCACAAGAAAACTTTAACTTCTAATATCTACCTTTTTTTGCGGCGTCTAGATAATAGATTTGGCCTTAATTTAACGCCATTAGTTCATGAGTTGCAGGTTCTCATCTTGAATAATCCCTTAGCGCGAAGGGTACGTAAGTGATGTGCAACCCCCCAGATCTCTGCTTCGCTTACGAAAATACATCAATACTTGTACTGACTCACAGACGAACTAAGCATCTAACTAAAGTTCTTCAAGGTTTAAAGGATGCGAGCGGAGTAGAGAATGGCAAGGTAATCTTCTCCTGCGACAGGCCATCAAATGAAGTTCTGCAAATTTGTGAGAATTTTAATCATCCAAATCAAAGCATAATTGTTCATGAAGATACCCCGCAATCCTCAGCACAAGCAATAAATAGAAGTTTGTTTCGTGGATTGCAATATGCATTTACGGTAAATGAGTCCTCCTTAGTAGTTGTAGTTGAAGATGACATTTTACTATCTAAAGATTTTCTTTCATTTACATTGCATGCATTCCGACGTTATGCTTCAAAAAATGGATTTCGTGGGGTGAATCTATTTTCAAGATCTCAGTCAGATTTACAACTAGGCAATGCTTATGTGCTAGGAAATTATGGTCTAGGTTGGGGGTGGGCCATTAATAGCAAAACTTTCAAGGAATTCCAAAAATTTTGGCATGGCGATGAGGATAATCATTGGGACTTTATTGTAGAACCGTATTGTCGGACGGGCTTCGTGATAAATCCTTTTTTTAGTCGAGTACAAAATATTGGTATGGATGAGACAGCTACCCATAGCATTGGTGCGAATGCCAAAATTGAAGCGAGTGAAATGTACGCCAGCTCTCAATTTCTCGCGATAGAAAACCAGCCTTATAAATTAACAGACGAAGTCTTTACCTGGAACAGTGATTATTATCAGAAGCGCAAAGTGAAGTTGGTGAGTTGGAATCTTATCTTGCTTGTTACTAGATTAACTTTTTTTCTTTATGGAGACAAAACTGGCAATACTAGATTAAGTATCTATATGTACGCCAGGCTTAAAAGAATGTACCAATTTTTCGGTAAATTGACAGGCGAAGTCGTTTAATTGGCATTCATGCTTGTCATAAAAACGATACATTAACAAAATACTCTCTTTCTTGTCTGGATGTTCTTTGCTGTAAAACTTAGATTTACTTGCCTTATCCCAAATGGTACCATTTCCGAAAATAAAAATGCTATTGAGGTATTTGTCCCAATCTAGATATCTTTATTGTCGACAATCACATCAGGTAGTTTTATCAAGCAAATCTTTAAAAAGTAAGTTCATTTAGGTTTTCAGTTATTATCCATAATTTATGTCTTTAATTCTCTCGTGCAATTTCTTCATCAAAAGAATGTCATTCCGTTTATTATTTTCAACACTTTTAAGTCTAAAGTGTGAATGGTTCTGCAAGTCTAATTTAGTTGTTGCCTCCAAAATAGGTAGAGTGGGTATATCTAATGATGACATCTTGTGTATACCAATGTCTGCTTTTTTTTGGCCATGCGCAAAAGAAACATCGTCGAGAAGATTTACGGGCATGTTGTTACGAGTGCTCAAGAGCAAATGTGCTACGTCTCTACTATAAACCGCAAAGCTACCTGAAATAAAAGAGTCAGAAAGGTTTTCGGAAATTACCTTCCCGCCGAGATGCCCTTGTTTTAGGCCTGAAACATCGGATAGTAATTTCTCAAGATTGAGGTAGGAAGAAGTGGTGGTAATAACCAGGTACTTGCAGATATCATTCTGTAAAAAGTATGACAATGTTGATAAGCGTTTCCATCGAGAGGTTAAGTATAAGTCAGGAATTCCTATCTCTAGGGTGTTTAATGCCATAGGACCAAAGTTGTTGACTTTCTTAGTAACTCGAGGTATCGCATTCAAAAAAGGTCTTGCAAGTAGTGAATTGATTCGGTTCCTAAGCGTGGAAATGTGTGGTCCTGATTCATATCGTAGTTTCAAATCAAATTTATCAACATGTGGAGCGAATCTGCCGAGAGAAGTTGAGAATGCGTAGTTAACATCGCATCCCGCTTGAATAAATCCAGGAATCCATGTTTTGCATTGACCTTGGGTTGCAATTTCTAACCACGGAAATCTATGAGTGTGGCCAATCACAATCATTAGCTCTTCAGGACCAACAACTGGATTAATTTTTTACCTGTTTTCTATTCACTATTCTCTCTTTAGGAACTATATCAAGGTTATTAAGGATCTGATTTTATGTCACATCCTGTTTACTATTGTCAACAACTAGCTTTATATCCTCCAAACACTCGGCCAGCGGTTTAGATAACTCCGATAATACATTCTCCCACCATGCGAAAGTCCGAATTAGGGCACCTTCTTGGCTCCAGTTTGGTTGCCAGGCAATTTTTTCTATAGCTTTAGTGGGATCTAAACCTAACAAATGAGACTCAAACTCTTGGCCTGAATTGTAGTATTCGATGTTGATTCTATGATTAAAGTAGTGTTGTGCTACTTCCAACACCTTTTCCACGCTAAGGCTGAGCTCCGCAGGGCCAAAATTAAGCCAAGGCTCTGCAAGCTCGAAAGTTAATCCTGACTCTATATATTTCAAATAGCCAATTAGAGGATCAAGAACATGCTGCCAAGGTCTCGTAGCCCTAGGGCTTCTAATCTTTAAGGTTGTACCCGATTCCACCGCTCTGATTACATCTGGAATAAGGCGATCTTTGGCAAAGTCACCGCCTCCAACAACATTTCCGGCCCTAGCGACTAGAACTTTGGGACCTCCTGAAACTTTTGATAATTGCTGCCATGCAGCACAAACCGCCTCTGCTGCAACCTTGCTTGCACTATAGGGATCTTTACCTTCTAATGGATCAGATTCAACAAACCTTCTTCCAGTATTGCTATTCCGATAAACTTTGTCGGTTGTAACAACAAGAACAATTTCTACTGAAGATGTTCCAAACGCAGCGTTTAAGACATTAGCTGTACCCATACAATTGGTCTGAAATGTTTCCAAGGGTTCTTGGTATGACTTAAGCACAAAGGGCTGGGCAGCCAGATGAACTACCACTGATGGTTTGATATCTTTGATCGCCTTTGATAAATTCTCCAGATCTCTAACATCTCCAAATACGCCTTCAGATACTCTCTCCAGATTGGCTCTCTTGTAGAGAGAATCCTCTTCAGCCTCTAGGGAATATCCGAAGTGCTCAATTCCTAGATGGTTTAGTAGCAGGCTCAGCCAACTACCCTTAAAGCCCGTATGTCCTGTGATGAAAATTGGACCATTAAGTCTCTTTAACTCATCCCCCACCATGTATAGATTGTAGTATTCACCCCGACCGAAGTTATGCCCCCACCTTGTAAGGGAATCAAATGGATGAAATCTTGCTTGGCCGGATTAATAATCTGGCTCAAGATGTCTTTGATTCTATTCACAAATCTAAACCCTTCATCCCAGGAGAGACACCGATCCCGGTAACCGGAAAGTTCTTTGGAGTCCAAGAAATAGCCTCTGCCATGATGGCTTCTGGAGAGTTTTGGCTGACTGCGGGTCCTCATACAGAAGAGTTTGAAAGCAAGCTTGCTAAGAGAGTAGGCGTAAGACATGCCTTTAT
>Ga0194133_10005742_pt1 | contig 15675 bp, 13 predicted proteins | sample TA2KigOf40mmetaG_FD_155448 | JGI IMG/M metagenome (GOLD analysis project Ga0194133, IMG submission 155448) | Freshwater microbial communities from Lake Tanganyika, Tanzania - TA2015055 Kigoma Offshore 40m | ecosystem: Environmental > Aquatic > Freshwater > Lake | place: Tanzania: Lake...
TTCTGCCCTCATTGAAAGGCTACTGCCTCACCACCGCAACAACTCTGCGAGTATGAGTTGGTTTCCATGGCCATTTCGTCGCCTTCATCAAGAACTACCGCAGGTTCTCGGCTCTCATCAATCTCGCTTTATCGCTAAGCCGGGACTAACAGGGCTATGGCAGACAGTCATGCCTATCTTGAAGCTCCTTCCTAGGTTATCTTAAGGGGACTCATTCTGGAAGTTCTCACTACTTTTAGGAATTTGATGGGGAGGTCACTCATCTGCGGAATACATGGTGTGACTAGATTTCCTCAATTGCTACAAGGGGATATAGATTTCAGCGAGAAGGTATCGAAACTGCTCTTGCATCGAGGTCCAGATTCCCAAAAACAAAAAATAGTCGATGCTTCATGTATTTTGGGAAATACAAGACTTGCAATTATTGATATTGCTTCTTCTCATCAACCATTGACGTGTAATTGTGGAAATCACCATCTAACTTTTAATGGAGAAATCTTCAATTACAAAGAACTACGAAGTGAATTTAATTATAAGTTTCGCACAAATGGAGATACCGAGACTCTGCTTGCAATGCTCTGTGAGAAGGGTGTTGATTCTATTCATCTTCTACGAGGGCAGTTTGCTTTTGCGCTCTGGGATTCCAACTCTCAACAACTGTCTTTGGCCGTTGATCGTTTTGGAATTCTGCCTCTATACTTCTTCGATACTGGAGACAGTCTTTGCTTTAGTTCATCTGCTTCATCCATTGCAACACATGGCAAGGCGCATGATTTGGAAACCTTGACTCGTCTATTACTTCAACGCGCAATTACTGCCCCTGAAACTGCCTACCCTGGTGTGCGGAGAATTCCTCCCGGAGAAGTCTGGACTTTTTCCAAGAATTCTGTGGAGATAATCAAATTGACAAAACAAGTAAAAAAAACAGAAGGAAAAAAGCCAGATTTAAATGAACTTGTAAGACGAATCAATCAAGCAGCTGATCGGATAGTGGTCTCTGACGTAGAGATAGGAGTTTTTCTCAGTGGGGGCCTCGATAGCGCATTAGTTGCCAAACTTGTTCAAGATCGAGTTTCCTATCCCTTGAAGGCTTATACCGCAGTTTGGTCAACGAAAGAAAAATACAACGAAGATAAATCTGCTACTAGAACCGCAAAACTTCTAAAACTAGAGCATCACAAAGTAGAAATCACTGCTGCAGACTGGTGGCAAGCTATGGAAGTTGCCACCGCATTTCGAGATGGCCCTATGTCCGAGCCTGCCGACGCAGTCTTTTTTCTCCTTTCAGAGCGTGCGAGTAAGGACGTCAAGGTTGTCACCACCGGAGAGGGCGCTGATGAACTTTTTTGCGGATACCCGAAATTTCGCGCAGAACTAGTTTCCGGCATACGGGGCATGCGACCCATTCTGAAAACCACACATGATGTACTCAATCACTTCTCGAATGAGAGAAATGAAAGACTTCTATTCGCAACTTTACAAGACTCGCAATATTTACGTTTTGGTTCATATTTCTCAACTAGATGGCCGAGTTTTACAGCGTTGTCATTTAGCAAATCGATGAACTTTGATCATCACTCTGATCTAGACGCCCTTCGCGACTGGGACATTTCACACTACTTGCCATCAGTGTTATTAGATCGTGCAGACAAAATGGCGATGAGCAATTCAGTCGAAGTTCGCCCACTGTATCTTGATTCGGATTTAGCAGATTTTGCTCTCTCGATTCAGGCTCGCAAACATATAACATTTTTTGCCACAAAGACTCTACTAAAGGCCGCCTCAAAAGAGATCCTGCCAGAAGGTATGACAGTCGAGAAGAAGATGGGCTTTCCAACTCCCCTTGGCTCGTGGCTAAAATCTGAACTGTTTGAACGAGCTCGCAATCTTCTTTTAGAAAGTGAATCCTCAGAACTTCTACCAATCTCAACTAATGAAATGAAGAGAATGTTCGAAGAGCATCGTAACGGAAAACGCGATCATAGCCAGCGACTCTTTACGCTAATCTCTGTTGCGCTTTGGATTAGACAATAGGATTTTATATGAGAGAGAAGCTTTTGTACTCAGGTTGGCGCTGGTTGCTCTCTCGAGCAAGTCGGATGTCAATAATTGAATTGGTTTTCAGAGTGAGGGACATTTTAATAAAGACGAAGCTCTCCAAATCGCCACTTGGACCATTAATAAAGTTTGATGTACCAACTATCGAATGGAACAGGATAAAGACAGAAGCGAAACTTCTTTCAAATGCAGAATTCAACGACAAATTACTTGATATTCGGATCTATGGCTTTTCTTGGCCCAGAAGCGAGAATGGCTCAATCTTATGGAACTGCTTTCTTGATGGTGCTGATACATCTGAGTTACCTACATTCTCTATTCCATATCGGAGTAGAGAACAACTCGAACAAGATATACGTTTTTCCTGGGAGCTCAATCGATTGACGTGGTTATACAAAATTGCGGCCTTTGGGAGTCTAAGCGAACTGGAAAATGCTGCCCGTTTGTTTCGAGATTTTCTACGCAATGACAAAGCTGGCTTTGGAATTCGCTGGAATTCAATGATTGAACTAGCAGTTCAGTCAATATCAATCCAGATAATCACTTCTTTACTCGATGGGCTACTGTTTGATGAAGACTTACGACTATCGAATGAAGCACTTTCTCATCGTTTATTCTGGATCAAGAGTCTTCCATCTCGATATTCCTCAGCAAACAACCATCGACTCGTAGAGTTGGTTGCGCTGATCTCTCTTTCAGAATCTTCCGGCGATTCCATCATCAGTGAGCGTAGTCAGCGAAAGCTTATTAAGGAACTCTCAAAACAAACCTTGCCAGATGGCATTAATGCAGAATTGTCTGCCGACTATCATCTCTTTGTTCTCGACTTACTCATCACCTTAAATGTTGTGTGTCCGAATCTGCGATATTCGGCGCAGATATCTTCTTATACAGAGGAGATGGCTCTCGCTACCCATGAACTGAGAGTTTTCAATCAAATCTGGCCGGCATTTGGTGATTCAGATGAAGCTGCTTTCTTAGCGACACTTGTTCCAAGACCAAATCGAGCCAAATTTCTTGAGAACGTGAGCGGCTTTATTGATGATTTGCGCGATGAGGTTAGCGCTGGGAAGTTGAGAACCTTCAAAGAATCCGGCTTTTCTGTCGTTTGTAGTAATTCCCAAGAGTCACGAATCTCACTTCTTGTGGATCATGGTGCGATTGGATTTGGAAAGATTGCTGCTCATGGCCATGCCGATACTTTGGGAATTTGGTTGGTTTTCAATGAATTTCCAGTTCTTGTTGAAGCGGGAACTTTTTCTTATCATTCATTGGGAAGCACAAGGGACTTACTCCGTTCAGGATGGATGCACAACACGATCACTGTGGACGGAGAGAGCCTGAGCCGACCCTCAGGACCATTCTTGTGGTTTCCGCGTCGAAGCGCCCGAGGGAAATTGCTCTACAGCGAAGTTCAAGGAGAAAAGGTTCAAATTCAAGTGGCAGCTAACTTTCCTCGCACTAGGCAGCACAAATTGGGCACGGCCAATAGAAAAGTGAAGGTCGAAGGAACTGAAGTCCATATCTTAGATTTAATTTCAACCGGCGAAAGAATTGAGTCGCACTTCATACTTTCGCCTCACCTCAAAGTTGCTAGAGGATTTACTTTGCATGAAGTGGTATTCACCTCTGAGAGTGGCTTTAAGGTAACTTTCATAACAAAACAACCGAACGTTATTAGGGTTGAACAAGTAGAAATCTCTCCTTCATATGGTTCTTTGATACACACTAATCGCCTTACTGCAATTGGACATCATACAAACGATGTAACGATTCTCCTCGATAGAATGGAATGTCTATGAAGATTGCGATATTCGGCCTTGGCTACGTTGGTGCTGTAACCGGCTCATGTCTTGCATCTTCCGGTAATTCGGTTACATTGATTGAAATTGAGTCAACCAAAGTTGATACTTTTCTCTCTGGCCGATCTCCGATTTCTGAACCTGGTTTAGAAAATCTCATTAGAGAAGGTCTGGCGAAAGGTCTACTAAATGCAACAAGTGATCCACAACTCGGGTTACTTGATGCAGAATGTATTCTCGTAAGTGTTGGAACGCCGAGTAACAAGGACACTGGAGCTCCTGATCTGACCGCTCTTAAGTCAGTCGCACATGACATTGCACGACATTTAGCGAAGAGTGATAACAAAGTCGCTATCGCGCTCTGCTCTACAGTTCCACCACATACCACAGAGGGATTGTTCAGAAAGCTTCTTCGCGAGCTCGGAATCTCTGATGACAAATACTTCTTGTCATTCATTCCTGAGTTCCTCAGAGAAGGAAGCGCAATCAAAGATTTTCTAGAACCTTCTAGATTCATTATCGGGGTTACAAAAGAGGAGGATGCGGCGATATTTACCCAATTGCGCCCAGATTTGGTGTTTAAAACTCATGTAGTTGCAACGCCAGAAGCCGAGATGCTCAAAACTGTTGAAAACTCGTGGCACGCGCTAAAGATTGTTTTTGCCAATGAAATCTCTCGAATATCAGAATCGCTGGTGATTGATGCGCGAGAAGTCATGAGGTTACTCGCACTGGATACAAAGCAGAATATTTCAGCGGCATATCTACGTCCAGGTTTTGCATTTGGAGGCTCGTGTCTGCCTAAAGACCTACGCTCCTTAACTTTCGTTGCTGAATCAAAAAACGTTCAGGTTCCCGTTCTGTCCAACATTCACACAAGCAATAACATTCATGTTTCTGAAGCTGCAAAAGGAATTAGGCTCCAAAAGCCCAAAAAGGTTGCCATATTGGGATTAGCCTTCAAAGCTAATACTGACGACTTAAGAGAGAGTCCGATTCTTAAACTCATTCAAGAGTTGTTTGAAGATGAAATACTGTTGAGCGTTCATGACTTCAATGTCGCTCCTCAGCTTCTTATAGGAGCCAATCGAACGCTGTGGCAGGTGAATACTCGGCTATCCTCCATATTTGAAAGTGATTTCGAGATTGCCGTAAAAGATGCCGACCTTATTGTCATCGCACAGTATGAAAAAAGGTATCAAGAGTTACTGCGCAATCTCAAAGAACCATATCGTGTTCTGAATCTTGCAGGTTTGTAATGAGTAAGCCTTTGACTAAAAAGCAAGTGCTGATGTTGGTCCAAAACTTACCGGTCCCTTTTGATCGGAGGGTGTGGCTTGAGGCAAGCACTCTCAGGGACGAGGGATATTTAGTTTCTATTTTTTGCCCGGCCACTTCAACATCTCCAAAACTGCGTGAAACAGTAGAGGGTATTAATGTTTATCGTTTTCCGCTTCCTTGGGAAGGACGAGATAAGGTTGGGATTGTCCTCGAATATATATGGTCTGTAATTTGCCTTTTTTCAATGACAACATTCCTCTCCCTTCGAAGAAGAGTTCATGTAGTGCATTTCTGCAACCCTCCTGATCTACTTTTTCTCTGTGCGCTACCTGCGAAGATGATTTGGCGGAGCAAATTGATTTTTGACCAACATGATTTATGTCCAGAAATTTGGGAGACTAAGATTCAAAGTTCGGGCTCGATAATCTTGATTCTACTTAAATTCTTTGAACAAGCGTCTTATAAAATTTCTGACATTGTCATTTCGACAAATGAGAGTTATAAGAAATTGGCGATTTCTCGTGGCCGTAAGAGTGAATCGTCGGTCTTTGTCGTTCGATCAGCGCCAAGTTTAAGTTTCATGAATGCTGATCCGAGTCAAGCTCGAGATTGCCTGAGGGATCTCCGATTGGTATATCTGGGTACCATGGGTTCTCAGGAGGGAATTGACCTTCTGCTCAGCGCTATACACATACTAAAAAACAGGAATGCACAGCTTCAGATTAGATTGGACTTGATTGGCGATGGCCCTGAAAGACGAAATCTTGAGCAGCAAGCTATTTGCTTGGGCTTGGACGATAACACCTTTTTTCATGGTCGAGTCTCTGACTCGACCATGAAGGACTTGATTATGTCAGCGGATATCGCTATCAATCCAGATCGACCCAGTCTTTTCAATAGCTTGTCATCAATGAATAAGATTGTTGAATATCTGGCACTAGGTGTTCCAATTGTGCAATTTCATTCGATTGAGGGTGAAATTACTGCCGGCGCTGCGTCTGTGTATGTTATGGAGCCAACCCCAATGGCTCTTGCGAATGCCATTTATGATTTAAGGCTAAGTCCGATACAAAGACAAAAAATGAAAGATTTTTCTTTGTCGCGCTTCAAGGAAATTTGTTGGGAAAAACAGGCCCAAGAATTGACAGCAGCATACAGAAATCTTCTTAAGGGAAAGAGTTGATTTTTCACTTTAAACAAAATCTCTTTGCTTCTATACTTAGAACATGAGAGCCCTAAGCAAGTTACGAAAGGTACCGCTAACAAAGACGGGTCTGCTTCGGGTACTAGTTTTTTCTCCCCCTTTAGATAAAAGTGGAGGCATTGGTGCTCTTTTTACATACGCAAGGCCCCATTTTCCTCAAGATGTAGAGGTAACTTTCGTAGATACACGTGGATATTGGAAAAATCCCACTTGGTCAACATTCTCGCTTGTAGCAGGAATTTGGACATTGCTAATAGCAAGGTTCAGGAATAGAGTTGATGTAATACATCTTAATTTGGGTGCGCGAGGCTCAGCTTTTCGAAAAGTGACTCTTGGAACATTATCAATATTCATCTTACGTGTTCCCACTGTATTTCAACTGCATGCTTCGACATTCGAGGAATTCTTTCGAGAATTACCAGTAGTCATTCAGAAATGGATGATTTTAGTCTTTAACGGGGCCTCAAAACTTTTAGTACTCGGCACTAGTTCAAAGGCGATGATGGAGAAGATCGGATGTCACACTAATCTTGTCGAGACTTTTCAAATGGGAGTGCCTGACTTGCGAGAATTAAATCAATCCACTCAGAACAAAGAGTTTTCAGAAAAAAAGGCAAAGATTTGCCCGGTGGTGCTTTTCGCCGGAGAACTCGGTGCACGTAAAGGCTTACCTCAAATTCTCGAATCCCTTTCCTCAATGCCAGATATTCCCATGCAATTGATAGTAGCGGGAAGTGGCCACCTGGAAAAATGGCAGGAATTCTCGAATTCATTAGGCCTGAGGAACAGGGTTTCATTCATTGGCCTAGTTCCCTATTCAGCAATTCATAGATATCTGAATCTCGTAGATGCATTGATTCTGCCCTCTCGAGCCGAGGGCCTTCCCGTCTCTGTATTGGAATGCATGTCGGCAGGCAAAACGCCGATCGTTACTCTTTCAGGAAATCTAAGTGATTTCCTGAATGACACCAACTCGATAATCATATCTAACCCAACCGTAGATGATATCGCAAGAGCATTAAGAAACTTCTCTTGCTACTTTAGACTGGGGCAGACTGAAAACCTAAACAGAGTTGCGAGAAGTCTTTGGAGAGAGGATTATGACGTTCATACTACCACGAATATTTTGGTGGATATTTGGAAGACCACTCTAAAGAAATAATTTAAACGACAAATTTCTAATACTATTTTTGCTGAGTCTAAAGCTCTACTACTCTTGAGAATTCTAAGAGTTCAGTCTAAGCGAAACTAAATTTCATCAATTGCTTAGGTCCCAATTTTTACATGCATGCGTTAAATTTAAAGGCTACGAATGTATCGTGCAAATTGCCAGAATAATCCTCTAATGCCGCCATTACCAAATTGACGGTTGGATGAATCTAAATTAACTATCGGTTTTTCACATTTCGATTATCTCTTGCGGCGGGCATTTTCTCAATCGAAAAAAATACAAAGTGTTTTGAATTGCTCTGCGTTACAATGTGTGACATCTGAGTAAATACAAAACGAAGGAAGGATACGGTGGTTGTTGGCAAAGGCAAGGCTCCAAGTGGTCATATGATTTCAACCAATCCACAAGATCTATACTCTTTACATGAGATAGTACTATAGGCGCAATGACGAGCATTTTGTATGTGACCATAATGAGGAATGACTACACAGGGCTTCGCAGAACTTTGAAATCGGTGGAGAGTCAAAAGTCAAGTGACGTTTATTGCTTGGTAATTGACGGCTCCGATGAATCCAAGCGCCAGAATGTAAATGAAATGTGTTCTATTCCCTCTGATCAATTCATGGTTCTTCAAGAATTCGATGAAGGAATATATGATGCTATGAACAAATGGAAGAGGACCAAATTAAAGTCTGATTTAGTGTGTTGGCTGAACGCTGGCGATATTCTGCCAAATGAACATGTAGCGAAAATAGTTTCTGCTGATTTCGAACAACGAAAATGGGATTGGCTATATGGAAACTTGCAAATGACAAACGATGATAATGAAGTACTGATGATTTCTCGGAAGACTCCATTCAATATGTTTCTTTTTTCTATGGGGATTCGATGGATTCCGCATGAAGCTTCATATTTCACCTATTCTTTCTTGAAAACACTGGGACCTTACCGTAAAGATTTGGGAGTAGGTGCAGATCAGGAGTTTCTGATTAGGGCAGCAAAAAAGTGTCCGCCTCACACAATTCTCGACATCTTGGTGAGCATGCGTGCTGGAGGAGCACACACGCAGCTTAAGAGCCTCAAAAGGCAATTGTCATGGCAGACATTTCGCGAACAAAATGACTGCCTGTTTTTGGGTTCAAAAATCTTGGATAGTTTTCTGATCCCCTTGCTGCTTGTGCTTGAAAAAATTCCAACTTCTTCAAGGAAAATAAAATCTTAGAGATGTCCTACTAAGTTTGTAACTTTTGGTCGTAGCCATAAATTTTCACTAATATTCTTCCATCCTGCGGCTTTCAGTTTCTTCGCAAGAAAGATGTCTTCTAAATTGATGATGCCTTTGGTTGTATCCCTCACAGCGCTCCTCAACTCACCATAAGACTTTGCCTTCACATAGAACAAGTCCCAAGTGCCCGGACCATCAAGCACCTCGTTATCCATTACCTTTAATAGTGTCCAATGGACTCCTGAGCGAGGGCTACGATGACGGTTCCGGAGTAATTGTCTAGCCAAGTCAAGTGGAGTCGCCAATGGGCTTTGCCGAAGTCTATACATTCTTAAAGCAAAGGAGTTCGGCGACTTAATGTGAGTAGATTTCCAGGTGGCAAGAGATTGATGCTGCAAAAATGATCTACGATAGTAAATTCTCAACCAGAAGAATTTTAAAACAGGAGAGTCTCCAAACCTTATCTTTCCCCATGGCAGTTGCATGATACTCCGCAATGCGCTGTGCAAACCAAAATCAAATGCATACAAGTAAATGGCTCTTGAGAGGGCGTGGGGGCCGCTAATTCGTGCAATATCATCAATTTCAGGCCACATTTCCGCAATGCTGTTCAGAATTTCATTTTGCCAGATTTCTAAAAAAGGATGCTTAGATGGTGAAAAGAAGCATCCATTCCAATATCTTCTTCCATCTTCTCTTGAAAGAACCAGTTTACCGAAATCAATCATTTGATCATTTAGGGGAACTGTGTCGGCATCAACATACCAACCGCCATACTTTTGTATCGCCAAAACTCGCAGCAGATCTACTTTCATCACTGAAGGCCATTCATTTCTGAATTCCTTATCCCATCCCTCTATCTGTATTGCGGCATCATTCCAAACAACCAATCTCTCAGGATACATTTGCTCCCATAGGCTAATGTTTTGTAGAATATTGTGTGGCGGTATTCCATCAATCCAAAATATATGAATTAGGGGGCTGTCCAAAGTTTTGTGTAACATCTCAACTTACATCCCGTATAAAATGTATATGGATTGCACTTGGGATTATCTGGAATACCAAAATGACTATTGGAATCGATAAGGCTACTCCCGAAGCTCCAAATATTTTGCCGAGCGGATAGCTTATTGCCAAGAACGCAACTCCAGCTAAAGTGGTGCATATTGCTTGAAATTTGAGATCGATTTCAGATGTCAAGTACATTCCTAATGGATAGAACAGTGAAATAGAAATTACTGCAAGTGTCAGACATAAATACAAAGATGAGGCCCCAACTAGTTCAGCGCTTATGAGATGTTCGATCAAAATGGGAGTCAGCATGTACAAGAATGCAGACCCTAAAAGTCCAAAGACCAGAAAAATATAGATTGTACGTTTAAGAAGTGAGTGCGTTTTAACATTTCTCGCTCGCCTCTCTGCAAAATCGGTCCACAAACTAGGAGCGACTGATTGCACTATTGAAATTGTAGGCAAGTAGAAAGACATTGCCGCAGCAAGCCTAGCAACCTCAATCGGACTTGATATCCAATTCGTAATAATTGGAGCCCCTCTTAGTGGAAGTGCAGCAAAAAGTGTTATCAAGAAGTAGGAAATGTCTGGTGATGCCGCCCGCGGCAGGTATTCACGAAAATCATACTTTGCCGGTAAATAATTTCGTGCCAAAATCAAGGAAGAAATATTAGATATAGTAATGCTGAGTGAAATAGCTAAAATCAGTATTGCAAAAGATAAGCTGGCACTTGTTGCAAGAAACGTAGCCAATAAAATTAACAGATTTGGAAACAACTGCACAGCTATCACGCTAGTATCCCGTCGCGCTGCGATCAACAGGTAGCTACCTACTCTGAATGGAACTCCTAAAACCATTATCATTAGTGAAACAGACAGAGTCAATTTTGGAACTACATTGACATCTAAATTCAATGCGCGACGGAAGACATCTGCAATTGAGAGTACAGATATAAATAAAAATAGTATAATTGACACATTACATAGCCTTCGAACAATTGCATAAAAAACTGCCGCGAATTTCTCTTCGTCTTCATATCTCTTCGCAGCTGCATTCAAAAGCCTAGATCCAAGACCTACTTCGGCCAATATCATGTAAGTTGAAAGCGCCACAATTACCGCTAAGTTTCCATAGCTTATTGTTCCGTAATGACTTACTATTATCCTGATTGTTGATATGCTGGCAACACCGCTCAATAATAATGCACCTATTTTAATAAATGCTAACTTGCCCATTTTTTGTACTAGGACGAAGATTGAATCTCCAGCTGCACTTGGACGTTCTCTATTTCCCATAGTGCTGTTCTTCTAAGTCAGTCCCCTGACTCTTTTTTGCCTCCATTAAATAGGATGACGCTAAAAATATGACCATCGCTATTTGAAAGCGGCTTAGGAAACCTAAGGGCGAGAACACAATGTTCAATGCTAGGATTAAAAGTACAAATATCAATGCTCCCTGATACTGGTCTGAACCTTTGAGCATTCTGAAAAACAATTTAGTAATAGTTCTGAAGAATGGGATCCAAAATAACAGCACTCCTAATCCGCCATATATGAGAGTAGCCCCAATTTGCGAATGAGCCGCATATCCCACTCTAACTTGGCTGGTTTGTAATAGGTAATTCCTTGAATTGTAGTCCAAGGTAATGAAATATCTGTCTACAAATTCCAAGGCTCCTTGAATTACTTCTCCGTCTGGAATTCCGTATGCTCCATATCCTAGGAGCGGACTTTTGCTTACTAAATATATGGTCTGGAAAACTTCAGGTCTTGATTGAAATATAAAGTTTGTGTCCACGGCATCTGCTTGAAATTGTAACCTTGCAGCTCTTTCACCAAGTAAACCTGACTTAGCAAAGTCAGGATAAAGGCTAAAAAGAACTAGAGGAATTGCAATAATAGTTCCAACTCGTAATACCAGCAATGTTTTATTTTTTTTGGGCTTGATTACTGATATGAGAAGTGTTAACAGAGCTACGCCGAATCCATGTCTCACATCAAAAAAAATATTTACCCCCATTAGAATTATAAGGGCGAAACTGATAGCATACGTACTCTTGAAAATTAGCTTCACAAGAACAATGAAAAGTATTGACGCCGTAAAATTGAAGCCATATTTCCAAGGATTCGTATAATTAATTGTTCCTGATTGGAAAGTTTGAATCAAGAATCCTAGTCCAATTGCAAGGATTATCTTTAGGGGTTCTATGCCCCTTTTTACGTAAAGCCAATTCATTCCGGCTGCGTATGCCAATACCTGAAGACCTAGCAAAGATGCAATACTTAATTGCAAGGTTTGATTCACGAAGTCGCTTACAAATTGAATTGCCAACCACGCAAAACAAGCAAAAACAAATATTCGAAGAACAGGATTTTTCAGAGCTAAGGGTAATGAAGAAAACAATATTAATGTGAAGAAAATATCAAGAAGTGATGCAAAAGAAGATTTCGAACCAATTGAATAGGAACCTAGGAGTGCCAGGAAGCAAAGCAGAAGAGTCCCGTGTGCCTTGGTCTTAGACTTCACTCGTACACTGTATATTGTGTCTGTGATGAAAACTAAACCTTTCGGTTATGTTGTTCATTCTCCAATTTCGATTTTGGCGGTAGAAGTATTATTCGCGCCTTAAGTGCTAAAATGCTGTAATGTCGAATGTCCTCAGTGTAATCCCGGCAGCTGGAAGCGCAACTCGAATGTCGGGGATTCCGAAATTTCTTGTGCCAAATGCCTCTGGAATGTCTTTACTGAGATGGCATGTCTCAAAATCTAATTACTTCGCAGATCATACAATTGTGTTGACTCGACCTGAGTGGTCGTACTTAGCTTTTGAGGCACTACTTGGTCTAGATTTTGAGTTGCAAGTTGTCAGAACTGAAACCATGACAGAGACGGTGGCTCTTGCCCTTGGCTCTCGTAACCCGAAAGTTGCCCTGGTTCAAATGCCCGATACGTATATTGGCAATGATTCAACTTTAGAACTCACTGTTAATCTTTCATTACAGAAAGCCAGTGCTGCGGTCTCCCTTTGGCGAACAAGGCCGGAACAACAAGGAAAGTTGGGTCAAGTAGAAGTGAAGGCTGATAGTTCTGGCCAGAATTACGTAACGAAAATCGTTGATAAAGATCCAGAATTTTCTTCCCAATTTCATTGGGGAGCAATCGCATTCTTTGAGCCCAATTGTGATGAATGGAATTTAAGCGATGCTCACGTTGGAATTACCCTGCAGAAGTTGATCTCTTCTCGCGATAATTTCCGCGTCCCGGCTGTGATTTCTGAAGAATTATACTACGACTGCGGAACACCTAAGGAATATAGTTCATTTCTGAGTCGCGTAATTGAGCATTAAAGTTTATTAATCTTCCTCGTTATTAAGACCACTCTAAAGACCACAATAAAACCTAGTACTTTCTTGCACATGGATAAATTAGATTCAACAATGTCCTTGCATGAGAGTTTTACATATCTGTAAACACCATGCTTGCTTCCGATTTTCTTTACCCCAGAATTCACCTTCATCCCCGCACGAAAATCTGTGACACCATTTACCTCTATTGTGACTTTTTCACTTCTCAGCGCTGATTGCAGTAAATAAAGATCTAACCAATCAAAACTTGGCATTGGCCACTTTTTGCGCAAGTATTCTAAGTTCCAAACTCCAAACCAAAGATGAGTAGGCACAACATATCTACCTGTGTTAGTTAAAAGTATTGAAGTGACTCTTGCCCAATTAACCTGAAGGCTCTCAAGTGGACGAACTAGGGAAACAGATTTTTGATCATACTCCCAGAATTGATAGCTTGAGGTGGACAAAACCAAACTACTAATTGAACTATGTTGACCGGCATGAAAACTCAGATAATTAGCTGAATGCCTGTCGTCTCCGCAAAACCATACAAATAAATCTCCAGATGCTTCGTCAATTAACCGACGAAAATTTTCATATAGGCTAAGTGCCGCACAACTAAAAATGATTCTAATTCTTGCATCCATGGTAAGTAAAAATGTGAAGTCCGACTTCTCAACCTTAGGATCACTTATCGAAATTAGAATTTCACCCAAGCAACAATAGTCCTGGTTCAACGCGTCCTGCACTGCTGCTTTAGCTTCTGCATGCGAATTCCATATTGGAATACCTACAGTAACTGAGAGTTTACTTTTTGCAAACACGCTTCAATCTTACTTGCACAGCGCGTTTCCTTCAAGGGATTGAATCTACAAATATGTTATCTCATAGTCTTTAAAATTGAATTTTTCAGCCGTACCAATATTGTTATCTTTAATGCTTTTATCAAGCTGCAACGCCTAATTTTTCTTAGCGATAAAATATATGCTTGGATAAACGTATTTGAACAATCTAACAAACTTCAAGAATTTCAATATGAATCTATACTTATGATATAATTTGAAGTAATAATTATCAGAGACATTGTGAACCTCAGAAAATTTTACATTTAACAAATTCTCTAATTCGGTTAAAGTAAAACCAGCATGTGCACCCTTCTCGTTAGACCAGTTGCCGTTTATTCTCATACGCAAATCATTTAGGTTCCAGTTTATGAACTCTCTCAGAGAGGATCCAGATGAAAAGTACCCTAAGATTCTGCTTTTGTTGGGTGTTCCAATAAATAACCATCTATTGGTGTCTAGCACTCGCCAGATCTCTTCTAATGCTCTTTCGGGAGCCCTCACATGCTCCAGTACGTGGAAACAGTAAGCAAAATCAAAAGAGGAGTCGCCAAAATCAAGTTTTTCAACATCTCCAAATTTCGTTTCATAGTTTGTTCCGATTACTAATTCGCTTAGTTCCAAGTCAATCCCTACGAACTTGAGTTTAGGCCAATTCCTAGATATCGCATGAATCTCCCGTTCGGTGCCACATCCAACAATTAGATTGTTATTTCCAAGAAATGATTGATACAAATCACTAATTAATGTTTCTTTAATAAATCTTTCCACAATAATTGTAGTTTACCACAAAACTATTAAGAAAATGCTACAGAGATTCACGGTGAAGAAGCATTGTTGTTTCAGTCACTTTCTGAATTGAAAAGTGTATTATTCCGCTATTTGTTCTGTTAGTTTTTGATTTTGCTCTTCAGAAGAAGACGTCTCCCAAGAATGGTGATTGATGAATAGGATTCTAAGTAGGCAATTAAGTTCGAATCGGATACAGATGTTTGTATTCGGGGACTGGCAATGAAAATAGCATCAATCGCTGGCCTTTCTGGCGAAATTCTGTGGTATGCGAGTAAGTCTGACGACACCTCTCGTAAGTTGCTCGATATCTCAAGATGCGCGCATCACTTGGTTGGAGACGCCAAATTTTAATTGATCAAGGCGTAGATTGGGTCTATTCTGAGTACGCCAAAAAGAGTCAAGCATCTTCGTTTAATCACTCAGCGTCCATGAGCATTTATTTCTGCTCATACATTATGGGTAGTAGCTACCCACTTCTATGCTCGGGGTCGCTGAGATGCCAAAGTGATTATTTGTAGAGGACATCACGCCCCCACTCCTTAAATCCAAGTGAGGTGTAGAGATTTATCGCACCAGTGTTATCAGCATCAACATAGAGCATGGCGCTAAATATCCCTCCATAGCGAAGGTGCTTTAACCCTGCAATTGTGATTGCTTTGCCAATTCCACGTCGTTGGAACTTCGGGTTAACTCCTATTATTCAGATCGCACCAATTGGATCATGATCATGCTCGTGAGTAGCAAGTAATCAAGAGCGTTCATCTTGGAGGGCAGCATCTCGACTGGCGTTGAAGCGATAACCGACATTTCTTACAGTTCCGATGATGGCTTCAAACTCTGTTCCAAGCTTTGATCTAAGACGTCTGATATGGACATCAACAGTTCTAGTGCCACCAAAGTAGTCATAGCCCCAGATCTCTTGGAGTAGTTGAGATCTTGTAAAG
>Ga0194133_10005743_pt1 | contig 15668 bp, 23 predicted proteins | sample TA2KigOf40mmetaG_FD_155448 | JGI IMG/M metagenome (GOLD analysis project Ga0194133, IMG submission 155448) | Freshwater microbial communities from Lake Tanganyika, Tanzania - TA2015055 Kigoma Offshore 40m | ecosystem: Environmental > Aquatic > Freshwater > Lake | place: Tanzania: Lake...
TTGATTCACAAAATAAAGCTAAGCTTGCAAATTATGGGTTGCAAGTAAAAGACTTTGGTGCAAAGCTAGATTTGTATAATGCACAAAACAAAGGATCTGCGCAACAAAAACCTCCGTCGATTCGGGATTTGTTGGCGCTTGACAGATTTAATTTTGATGTAAACAAAGAAGTAAACGAGCGTGCAAAGCCTGAAATTGATGCGCTTAAAGCTAAATATAACAAAGACGCTGCAAAATGGTTTTCCGATACTCCTAAAAACTGGGAGCAAAATCCTGAGTATCGCGCTAAGTTTGAAGCCGAGGCTAAAGCAATACGTGACCGTATACGCGCGGAGCTAGGGGTATCTAGCGGGTCAGCGGCAAAACCAATAAAATTAACTCCAGAAATGCTATTAGATATTCTTAAGGTAGGCTCAGGCAAATGATTGTCAACATTCCCAATTTGGGAAGTTTTGAGCTTCCACAGGGCCTGGATCAAGAACAAACGCGAAGGGCTTTGCGCGGGCTGTATCGCGTTGCGAATCAACCTTATACAGAGCCAGAGTATGGGCTTGGTCAATTATTAGCGCGAGGGTTTTCTCGCAGCGGACAACAACTTATCACAGATTACACAGACGTTGGCCCTGCTGTAGGAATTGCCGCGTTTGCTAAAGCTGGTTTTGGAGGAGACCTTGCTAAAGCAGAAGAATTTATGCGCAGCGCCGAAGCAAAAAATCAAAAGATTGAGGCTGCTATTCCTGCGCGCTATCCTGACGTTACAGAAATAGGGCTAAGAGATGTTCCTGGTTATTTTGCAGAAAAACTTGGCGAGGGATTGCCAAGCCTTTTAAGCATGATTGGGCCTGGGGGGATTGCTGCTTATGGTGCTAAGACACTGGCGAAAACCGCAGGCAAAGAAGCCCTGGAAAATGTTTTAAAGAAAAATCTTGGGCCAGACTATAAACAAAGAGCTCTTGACGCGGTTAAGGCAGCCCAGGCCGCAGAACAAGCAGCGTTTGCAAAAACTGCTCCCAAACTTGTTGCGCCTACTTTGGGAGTGGTTGGGGCAAGCCAGCTTATTCCTGAATCATTCCGGGAAATATATCAGGAGACAGGAAAGCTAGAACCCGAGACGGCAATTGTTGCGGGCGGCATAAACGCTATGCTGGACTCTCTGATCCCTGCCAAACTTCTTGGTCAACTTGGTGCATATGGCAAGGGCGTTATGGTGGCGGAGGCTGCAAAAAAAGCAGGCTTCACCGCTGCCGCAGGAAGAATTGCAAAAGGCACTCTTGCCACTATGGGACAAGAAGGCCTTACAGAAACAGCCCAAACTGCAATTAACAATGTTGCCATTAAATTTATTGATAATAATTATGATATTTTTAGCCCTGAAAATATAAAGAAATATATTAATTCTTTTGCTGCGGGTGCCGCTTCTGGCAGTGCACTAGGTGCTGTCGGAGCCGCTGGCGCAGAGTTCCGTTCCCCAGCAAAGATGCCTCCCGCACCTCCTGTTGAACCTCCTCCTGCTCCTCCTGTTCAGCCCCCACCTGCCCAGCCGCCATCACTCCCGCTACTCCCGCCTGTTGCGCCTAAAACACCCCCTGTTCAGCCGCTTCAAGCACCTCCTGTCGCGCCTCTTGTCGCTCCTGCTGTCGCGCCTGAAGCGCCGGCTGTACCTCAACCACCTGTTGCTCCTCCTGTTGCCCCTCAAACAGTGCCGCCTGTTGCACCACCTGCCGTGCCTCAAGCAGCTCCGCCTGCTACACCAGCACCTCCTGTTGCGCCACCCCCACCGGCACCCCCTGTTGTACCTCCTGTTGCACTTCCAGGTGTTCAGCCACCACCTCCAACAGCACCTGCGCTTCCACCTCCAGCACCTCCTGCACCACCCCGGGCAGCCCTTCCGGCGCCTGCGGCACCACCACCTCCGGCTCCTTTAAAACCAAAGATTCCCCCGTCTCTTCAGCCAAGAGACCGCTCAAGCGACGAGTCTGTACGCCAGATGCAAAGGATTGCGGAAAATCCAGATCCGCTGCAACTTGGAAATTCGCGCACGTTTACGGACGGCGCCCCGCTGGTCATTGGTCCATCGGATGCGTGGGATACGGAATATCAAGCTGGCACAGAAGATGTTGCAATTAGTGGAGATGTAAGAACACCTTTCCGTTATGCATTTGTGCCTTCTTCTGCGGTTACTCCTTCTCATACAGCAAGCGGGATAATCAATACAAACTTTGGACAATCGCCTTTTGTTCCTATTAACAACGGCAGGATTGCTGGCCTTAAACAAGCCTACGCCAACATCAATGTGGGCAAAGAAGGCGTTAAAAAATATCGTGATGAGATTATTAAAATTGGAGAGCGGCTTGGCTTGCAAGCACCCGCATATCCCGATCCCATCCTTGTTCGTGTTGTGCGCCCGAAAGATGTTCCGGAGAATGTTGGAGATATAAGCAATCGTTCTGGCGCTCTTGGAATGAGTGCGTCGGAAATTGCTAAACAAGACGCTCAACGTGTTGATATTGCAAGCCTTGATTTTGATGAAAACGGAAATGTAACAAGAGAAGCGCTTGGAAAATTTATATCCAAGATGCCAGAGAATGAAAAACAAAATCTGGCGCCAAATACCAAGCCTACAAAAGACGCAGCAAACCGGTTTCGCAATGCAATCTTTGCGGCAACGTATGAAGACGACGACCTGATCAGACTTGTTGCAGACGCAGAAAGTGAAGAAGCAAAAAATCTTATTAGCGCTATGCTTCGTGCTGCGCCATCGATGATCCAACTCAAAGGTCTTGGCGAATATGATGTTCGCAGAGATGTTGTCAATGCTGCAAAAGAAGCTATCACTGCGGCGCGCAGGGGCATCAGCGTGGCTGACATGGCGCGACAACAAGACATGTTCCCAGAAGAAAAGCCAGAAGGCAGGCGCCCCAAAAACCAAGAAACTGTTTTAAATTTCTTTGCGGAAAATATACGCAAAAGTCGCGTGATGGGCGATGAGCTTACACGCGTAGCGCAAGAACTTGAAGCGTCTGCAAAAGCAGAAGATGTTGATATGTTTGGTGAGGTTGCAAAAAAATCTCCTGCTCTTATTTTAGAAAGCCTTGGCAAAAAAGTTTCGGAAAATGTTGTAGAAGCTAAACCACAAAAGCGCGGTTTTCTTGAACCAAACGACGACATGTTTGATTCTTTTCGCGCAGAACTTGATCGGCTTGGGTTGGCAGACATAAGCCTGGAAATGTTTGAGCCAAATTTGAAAGGCGGGAAAACATCACTTGGACAATTTGAAGATGCAACGGAAGCAGATGTGGTTCGTATTATTAAGATGGCAATACTTACCACAAAAGCCGAGGAGATGTACCCCAATGTTTTTAACAAACAACGCCTTAATCGCACCCTCCACCATGAGGCGTTTCATGCGCTCAAGTCTCTTGGCTTGTTTACTGAACAAGAATGGAACACGCTTACCAAAGCGGCTGAGACCGATTGGCTAAGTCGCATTTGGAATGGCGATACAAAACCTGTAACCGATATCTATGCAAACGAGACAGCAGAAAAACAACTTGAAGAAGCTATGGCTCGCGCCTTTGAAAACTACACAATGGGAGCATTCCGCCCTGTTGGAACAATAGCGAAAATCTTTAACAAGATCCGCAGCTTCTTGCGTAAGGTGTATACATTCTTCAATGCTAAAGGAATTACAGAAGAACAAGCAGATATTTTTGAACGGATTCTTTCTGGAGAAATTGGCAACCGCGCACGACAAAATACTAATAAACTTTTGTCGCCCAACAAAACAAATGTTTCTGATTTAGAAACCGAAAAAATTATTTACAACGCTGCTATCCTTGATGTCAACAAACAGGCTATGAACAACCTTGTTGATACAGGGCCAACATTTTCTAGTATAAAACAAAAAACATCGGATCTTATCAAAGATAAATCGCTTGACAATGCCAACGTGTTTTTAGCGGCGTTTAATTTACGTCAGTTAGGAGAGCTAAGTAAAGAAGCTTTGCCGCAGATAGAAAAATATTATGAACAAGTAACACAAATGTTAGCGTATCGTGATACGCGAATAACGCTTGCTGCGGAAATTGCTAAGAAGTGGATTGCTTGGGCAGACGCTAATCCTGAGCTAAACAAAATTTTGGCAGATGTAATGAACCGCGCTACGATTGCGGGAATGGATCCAGAAACTCAACTCAAAGACATTAAAGACAAAACCATACTAAGCGGTTGGCCTAAGATTGCCGCAGATGATGTTGCGTTAAGTATTTATAAAGAAGTGCGGAAATATTATTCTGACAATTTACAGGAGCTTTACGACTCTTTAAAGCAGCGCATTAAGCGCGATATTGAGGATGAGCGTGCAAGAACTGCGCAACTCAATAAGCTAGAGCTAATGTTTAGCAAAGCCAAATCTCAAGGACCGTATTTCCCGCTTGTGCGTTTTGGTGACTATTGGGTATCTATACAGCCAAGAAAAGCCGATGCGGAAATTGAGTATTACATGTTTGAATCACGATCAGAGCAACGTGCTTTCGAAGAGCAGCTTGTTAAATCTGGTTTGAATAAAGACACAGATTTTCAATCAGGATTAAAAGCAAGAGAAATTCTTGGTCGCGGACTTCCCATGACTGGGTTTATGCGCGATGCAATGAATATTATTGATAGCCCAGAAATTAAGGACAAAGAACAACTTAAAGATGGACTGTGGCAGGCTTATCTTGCTTTGCAACCTGATCTTTCTGCACGAAAACATTTTATTCACAGAAAAAACATTGAAGGGTATAGCAACGATGCAATCCGTGGGTTTGCAGAAACTACTTTCCACGGCGCCTATCATCTTGCACGGGTCAAGTTTGGAGGAGAACTTAACTCACTGTTGCTAAAAGCCAACACACATCTAAAAGAAAACCCATCTCTTGCAGGGTCTCGGTATCTTGATGAGCTTGTTCGGCGCCATGAATGGGTCAACGCCCCTGAAGACGTTAACAGCTTTACAAGCAAAGCTACCTCTTTTGCATTCTTGTATTTCTTGACAGCCCCAGCTTCAGCCATTGTCAACATTGCTCAAACTCCGATGGTGGCTTTTCCTTTCCTTGGCGCAAAGTTTGGTTTCAGAACGGCAGGTGCAGAGTTGCTAGCTGCAACCAAGGATTACTGGCAAAGCGGAATGAGCGAAGAGAAAGGTTTTTACGACATTCTTCGCACACTAAAGCAGCGCAAGGAAAATAAAAACCTTACGGAAAAAGAACAGAAGATTGCGGTTGATGAATACAACACAATGGTAAAGCTTTATGAAGATGGAACACTAAATCGCACGATGACGCTTTCTTTGTCCGGAATTGCAGAAAGACCGCAGGATGTTTTGACAGGTGGGTTGTCGTCAGTAATAAAAAGCAAGTCTCTCAAAGCTCAAGACAAGCTTACGTATGGCCTTGGATATGCATTCAATCAAGCAGAAGTTTTTAATCGGCAAATTACGGCGCTTGCTGCGTATCGTTTGGCGCGCAAACGCGGGATGGCTCCAGATGTTGCGCTTGCTACTGCCAAAGATGTTGTAAATCAGACACACTTTGAGTATTTGAATGCGACCAAGCCAAGATTCATGCAAGGTCCGACCGCAAGAATTTTGTTCCAGTTTAAGAATTATGCGCAACAAATGACCATGCTTTATGTGCGCAGCTTGCAACACGCTTTTGCCGATGATCCAGATTTAAAGAAAGAAGCGCGTGCACGCCTTGGCGCTATGCTTTTAATGACAGGTCTTTTTGCAGGATACGAAGGTTTGCCTTTGTATTGGGTTATTGAAGGAACAATGAATGCTCTCTTTGATGACGAAGATGAGCCATATGATTTCAATAACGACGCAAAAAACAAACTGGCTGATATGTTTGGATCAAACGTGGCACGAGCACTTAGTCGCGGCCCAATCTCTGAGTTGCTTGGAATTGACATTGCTTCCAGGGTTAGCCAAAACGGAATGTGGTTCCGTGACGCTCAATACTCAGCAGATGAGGTGGAGGCATTCCGACAATTTGTGACTGATCTGGCTGGTCCTTTTGTGGGTATTGGCGTTAACATTTCCGATGGCGTGAAAAAAATCAACGACGGCAATACTTGGCGTGGTATTGAAGCCATGCTGCCGCCTGTGCTCAAAGACTTCATGAAGGTTGCGCGGATGTCTGAAGAAGGGGCAACCACCCTGCGAGGCGATCCTATCGTCAAAGAAGTCAGCACCTGGGGATTGTTCATGCAGGCCCTTGGCTTTACACCTGTTGATGTGGCCCGAAGCTACGAGGTCATGGCGGAAATTAAGGGTCTTGACAAAGACTTGGACCAGCGCCGCAAGAGGCTGTTGCAGCAGGTCACCCTTGCACAGATGACTGGAGATTACTCAGCGTATGCAGAAATTAGCGATAAGATCAATGCATTCAATGAAAAAAATCCCAAAAACCCCATCACCCCTGAAAGCATTAAGCGCTCCTTAGCGCAACGCACAAAAGATAGTGAGCGCGCTGTCCGTGGTGTTATTGTGAATCCGAAACGGGAGTACTTACTGGAGCAGGGCCGCTACCTTGGGGAGGAGGAGGAGGATTAGACTGAACAATAACTTTGTTTTCATAGTCTATCCCACAAAAAGTAGCATAGTCACGCAACGTGCGGCGCTTGCCAAATCCAAAAACCCCTAAGTCTTTTTTGTGGTAAAACAGATCTGCCATTCTTTGGTTAGATCTTTTGACCATATCCCACCATCGCACAGATCGCATTTCGTCGTCTTCTTCAGCCCAGTGTCTGCGTTCTTTTGCTCTGTTGTAAAAATGATACACCGGAGCGAGCGGAGGGTGTAATACGTCATAGCCATGCGTGAAAGCGCGCACTGCAATGTTCTGTTCTTCTCCGTTGAAATACAAAACAGGGTCATAAATGACCTCTTGACAGAACTGCCCAACCGTAAAAATAAATCCTGCCCCAATGTGACAGGCGGGCACCGGATATTCTGATTGTAAAATGTCCGATTCAAAAGTAAGCAAGGGGTCGGTTTCCTTAAACGACTCGCCCGGTTTTAATCTTTGATAAATAAGATCTTTTGTACCAGACATGTCAGTAGGCTTGCCGTCTATAAATTCAAAACCCCTGGCATAACACGAATACATTTTTTTGGGATTAGGTGTAAAGTTACTTTCCATTAACCCAATACACAAATCATCCCAATCTTTATCGAACCAGCTATGTGAATCTATTTGTAAGAAATATTGTTCACCTTGATAGAGTGATTGCGCAACGTGCCTTGCCCAACAAGCGCCCCGCGCATCCACAGCGTTAATAAAAACGTAGCGAATTTGATTAGCAAACCCCGTTTTTTCCAGGTGCCTGTATTGTGGATGAGATCCTTGATCCACAATTCCAAACACAAGCTTGTCTGGGTTCTTTGCTTTTTTGTAACAATCATTAACTGTAAACCAAAGTAAAGGATCACGATAAGACGCGATGCTAATGAATATCATAAATCGCTTCCAATGTCATCGCAAGAAGGTCAAGTTCGCTTAATCTATAGCGTGTATAAAACCCACGCTCACCTAAACCATGTATCCCGCTATTGCCTTGATGGTGTTCTGGACAAAGCGGTACTACTAAAAAATGACTGGCTCTTTGTGACATACCCTGACCTTCGCGGATATGATGCAAGTTAGCTGGCGTAGCCCCCCAATCAAGATGACGGCACAAAATACACCCAATCGACGCCACTTTGTCGCCGTAAAGTTTTTCTGATTTTTTTTTCATTCCTTGTGTTTTTCTACCTGTTCCACTAGAACGCTGTGATGTAATCTAGTAATCTGTCCGGTTTCTAAATTTTGGCATGTGTATCGCGTTGACATGCCCTGAACCCACATTAAATCTACTAATTTAAATCTTTGTTTATTGCGTCGCAAAACAAAAGTATCACCAATTTGCAACTTAAAAAGTCGCACAGGTTTTGCTGGCGCTTGTCTTTCTTTCTCCCTAATGATGTTTTTAATGCGATCTTCGATCTGCCACTCAAGTTCTTTCAGTAGATCTTCTATGCTTTCGCCATGCCCGGTTGCATATCCTTGGACCGTCATCCACTTGGCTACCTTCTCCCGTTCGGCAGCAACGATGCCTTGTTCATACTCAGTCCAGTGATCTTCACTCCAGACTTTCGTCATATGTTTGTTCCTTAAGTTTTACTGCCACAAGCCAATCTTAATTATATCTTTTGCCGCTTTAAGCATAAATAAAAATTCCGATCTCAATACTCACTTCGTCCTTAAACTTGGCAAAGTTAGTTGGTTGACCAGCCATGTCAAACATTTTGGTATACGTCCAGTGCGGATCAATATGTCGTTCAAACGGATTACCCTCCGCCTCACCTTGCGGAAGATATCCAAGAGGTATGCTTATAATCAAATGTTCCGCCTTTGACCTTAACTTTTTTATCACCTTCCGCGCATCGCTAGGTTTTAAATGCTCGATAATATCTCCGCAGATACACACATCACATGGCACGGCATCCCAATAAACCACATCAGAAACAATTACTTTGTTGTACAGTTTATGCAATTCGTATTTTGCAACGTACGGCGCCCACACTTCCACGCCTATCCAATACTGATCAGGCTTACGCAACAACGATGAATAGGTTCCTATTCCTGGGCCAACATCAACAACAATGTCCGGCTCTACACCATTCACATAATCTACAACATACTGCTTGCCAGCCGGAGATGACCATGGCATAAAATTCTCCTACAAATGCACGCTCGTGCATTTACCGTGGGGTAATTTCCAGCATGTTCGCTTATTTTTCCCCCCTTGCTCGTATGGCGGCGGCCGCATCCCATGCGTGGCTGTCTTTGTCTCGGTTTCCTATTTCATCTGCCACCTTCGCACATGCCTCGCGTTCCTGCTTTATGAGCAGTTGACCAAACTGGATCAGGGATGCCTGATCGCCGTCCATGCCCTCATCTGTCGGTATAAAATATCCGTTTATAACCTCGTGTTTAACCCAGGGCACGATACCCACTTCAACGGCCACTGCCGTGATTTCTCTTACTTCCTGTTCATCCAGATATGACTGAAGCTTAGGCTTGTGTTCTGTCTCCAACGCTCTGCGCAGGGCGGCGAGAACACGCTTTCTTTTGCTTTCCCCATTTGTTCCGTCATACTCAGTCAGCGCCTCCAGCGCCTGTTGCATAACTTCGCGGCTCATTGTGGATTGCTCTCTTCATCAAAATCCATCAGTGGTGGGTGCGGAATATCGTCATGCACAATCACGCCGCCTACGGCCTCAATGAACTTTCCGCATATCACGCAGTAATAGCCATCGTACTCATCCATAATTTTTCTTCCAGCGCTTACAACTTCTCGGCTCATGTGTTCTTATCCTTCAAGTCTTTCTCAATAAGCTCTGCCATAAACGCCGTGTCTAACTCATCACAGAAAGTTGCTGCATACCTAAAATAACTAACTTCCTCATCCGTCAGCCCAACCCATTGCTTTGGAGGTGCGGCGTAGAGCGGTTCAACCCAGCCTTGATGGTTGGGATTTCTCTTGGCCCACTCTTTGTCGTAATTTTCATTCATCTCATAGTCTCGATAATCATAACCTCCCTCGCCATCGAAAGTTCGCCACGCCACAGGTTCGGGTTCTGCCTCTAGTGCTTTGCGAAGGGCGATTGCCGCCCGTAGTTGGATGTCTGGACTATCTGAATCCAGCGCCTCCAGCGCTTGCTGCATAACTTCGCGGCTCACGTGTTCTTCTCCTTGAGCTTGGCTTCAATGGCGCGGGCAAAGGCGCGGACAAAGTTTGTCTCCAGTCCAAAGCAAGTGTTAAACCCGATCACATCGTCCAGAATCTTGAACACCTCATCATCCGTAAGCCCAACCCATTCACGCTTTTTGTAAACCCCTTGCGATTCCCGGGCAAAACGAAAACCTTGTATCCAGCGATCCAATCCTAGTAAAGTGCCAACATAGACTTCTGTATCTCCATCGTAAAGCGTCAAAACATCGCCAAAATCTTCATGGATATAATTTTCAACACCGTGCAATCTAAATCCAAATTCATTGCACTTTGATTCAACATCGCTCAACCTAGAATTAAAAGCCCTTGCACCGTTTTCCATTATAAGTTCTCTGCTCATGTCCGCTCCTGGAAATCGTAAAACCAGTCATTTCCTGCGGCCCACTTGCGTGTGCCATCGACCGACCAAAAATTCTTGGCGGCTTGAAAGTCCGGTGTCTTTGTCTCAGAAGGAATTAGACTTTGGTCGTACCATAGACAGCGATTATTTGGCTGAGCAGCAAACTGACCATTGTCAAGTGCAAGGAAGTTAAAGCTTTTATGCTCCTCGGCTTGCTCCGTAAACCCCGTGTCAAGATCCATGCTTTCCGCGCAGAAATCAACGGTGAACAGGTAACGCCCAAAGTGCCAGACCTTGTGCTTGTCCAAAAACTTCGCGCTCAAATTGCGTAGACTTATCTTCTCGGTAATCGTGAAGCGGTAGCCCATGCAATCCCACAGTTGCAGCACGTCAATCGGCAGGTCGCCATGGTTCTCTTTCCAGGCATAAGCATGCAGGGGCAGTTTGTCGTACAGGGCGCAATAGTTGGGCAGCAGGGATTCGATCCTGAAGACCTGACCGCGTAGCGCCTTCAGGCTAATCCAAATAGCTGGTTCGAGCTGCCCGTGACCCTTCTCAAAGTTGTAAAGAAATTCCTTCCGCACAAACACTTTCTGTGGAGGAAGCGAGGCAACGATGTAGCTCATCTATTAACTCCCCTTGCTCTGATATTATTTAACATCTATATATTTTTTATGAGTTAAGTGATTTTTATTTATGTCTTTTAACGCTTCTAAAATTTCACCAGAAAGTTGTATACCAATATTATATGCCTGCAAAAAGTTTTTTTCTTCAGCTTGTGCATACATCTGCTTCAACAGTGTATTTGCTGTAATCAAATGATCAACGTAATACATAAAAACTCCGTAACCCCCCGAAGGGGGTATTAGTCACTCAATAGCTTCTTGCGCAATCTTAATAGCTTCATCCAAAGAAGAAGCATCAATAATGTTTTCAAGCGCCGCCTTGTAACGTACAACAGCTTTTACAGATTTTGCTCGCGCCTTCCTAACTGTAATAGGCACCGGCTCATCTAACAAAGCTTGGAGTTTTGCAAATGTTTCAAAACGAATATTATTATTCGTTTTTAGCAGTTTGCTGATAATTGGTTGAGCCACTCCCGATTCTCTTGCCATTTGCGATGCGTTCCAACCCTTTTCTTTAAGCAAGTTTACCACTTCTTTTGGCGTGTGCATGTTTTTTCCTATGCCAAATCCGTCGTTAAAAATACTTGGGTTTCCCCAAGCAACCTCCTGCTTTCTTCAAGACTTGCGCACCAACCGGCTGCAAAAATCTTGAAAGCGGCAGCTTTTTCCGCGTCACTCATTGTTTGTTGACGCGCCCATTTCTCAAACGCTTGGTTCATAATTCCTCTCCCAAAGCGGATATAATTTTGTTGTTGCTCCAGCGCGAATTAACTGATGTTCTTCATACACTTTTTCTCCTGGCCCTTGATACAAACCAGAAATTTTGTAATCAGGAACATAAATTATATTTGCATGAACATAAACTTTTTGTAGAGTTTTCTTTTCTAATTCCGAATTTGGATCGTTTAAAGATACCCCTGATGAGCGGCTTCTATTTCTTCTTGGGTTCGCAGTCGGCCCGTTGGGTTTGAGTACCTCATTCCTTGAATGTGTATCCATGCGTTAAACCATCCTTCCATTTCTGTCCATATGGGGTAAGCCTCGAACTCACCGTCTGTCACCCATGTTTTTTTCCGAGCGCTTTCTACCTTGTTATGTCCCCATGCATTTAATTTTAATACCCAATCTGGATAAAACAATTTCCTTGATTTTCCCCATTTTCTGCAATGCATAAGATAATCAATTTTAAGAAGAAAAATGTTAGCATCATATTGCTTTTTATTCCAAGGATTTAATTTCTTCCGCAATTGATTCTCCGACAGTTTTTCCATGGGGATATCGCATGGAACCGTGGCGGGATCGTTCTGCGCATTCTGCGGCACGATTAACTCCTGATCGAAATCCGTCTTCGTAAGTGGAATCTCTTCCAAGCATTTCTTGTACAGCCTTGCGAATAGATCTGGAGACATTACCTGTTTCCCTCAACGCGCTTGCTTGTTCTTGAGTAAGATAAACAAAAAACGGAACTAACTTTTTTTCCATTCTTCAAAACTCCTTCTCAAGTCCATAAGAATAGATTGCGCGCTTGTGTTTGTTGCAAGCTCTGACCGGGATCCAATCTGACAAACATTATGAATAGCTTCAGCGGCACCGTCCTCAGAATTTTCTGCACCGTATTGATCGCAGCACCACTGTTGAAATTGCAAATCTCTTGCCAAAATGCCTGCGGTCTGCACAAAACTATTCGGTTTGTTACGTCGCAGTGGGCGCTCGTCATCTCCAACTCGCACCATTGCAATCGCATACCTCGCCCCGACAAAATCCCTTATAAGATCTTCCGGAATGTCATCGGGGTGAACAGACAGCGACAACAAAAACCCTTTGTCGTTTTGTCGCAACGCAACCTTGATAGCCTCAAAGCTGATCGCCTCAGAAAGGAACGTCATCTTCTTCTTCTCTTGGCTCATGCTTGAGACTCGGCACGTACTGGACATACTCCGCCACCATTCCACTGAGGAATGGCCCGCGATTTCCGTTGCGGTTCCACAACGTCACACTTAGTCGGCAAGGCTCATCCCTGACTTGGCAGTCCACAATTTTTTGAATGAGTTCCTTGGACAAAGTAACCTGACCGCTCCAAGACGGAGATGTGTCTGACTTTGCGGTGACCGCAAACAAATACAAAGAATCTGGCTTAGCTACGAAATTCATACTTCCCCCTTAAGAGTTTTCTTGGTCTTTCCAAACTCGGAAAGAATTTCTGTGTAAAGATCGCTGCTGTAAGATTGGATTTGCTTCAACGCAACAAGATTGTCCTTCCAGTACTTCTCCAGTTCCGGCACGGATTTGCACTCAGACAAGAATTCAATAATAATCTTGGCACTATTTTCCATAAGAACCGCTGCCCCGGTTTCAAGATTGGCGCGGTTGTCTTCCTTTTCGTTCTCTGGATCATCACCTGTTGCAATTGCAAACAGCTTTAACAAAGCATACTTGTTTGCTCCAGTGATAGCCTTGTAAATTGCCTTGTCACCAATGCCTTTGGAGTTTTTGTCCATGCCTTGTCCGGCCATTTTAAATTCCAGCATCTCGCCGCTTTCGTGAAAGAGCGTATATTTTAGAAAAACTTCGCTAAGACCCAAAGCAGGATCAAAGGTATGCTGAATAAGATCAGGTACAAGAACAAGACCATTCTCAAGGAGCGACTTGCGCACATGCGCGACAACACTCGCCTCGGTAGCATACGAGTACCCCATCGGATTTTTACCAAGCTTCTGAACGTAACCACAATCTTTTGCCGCCTTAATCAAACTTTGTATCAAATTCTTCATTGGTTTCCCCTAGTGTTTTACCAAAATCACAGAACTGCTTCACCCTACAAAAATTTTCACATCGAATATTGACGCCGGGTCGCGACACTATTTCCATTCCATTTTTAAGATTTAGTTTCGCCTCTTCAAGCGTTGCAAAAATCTTCCATGCTCTTTTCGCCCCAATCTTTTGAAGCGCATGACTCGCTGGCCTTTCCCACCTTTCCTCAGATGTGCATAGAGGCGGGTCTTCCATGACTGCTATCGCATGTTGAGATAAACGATCTGCAAGGTAAGCCCGTTGCTTTGCAAAATTCCATAGCGGGATATCAATTTGATGCATCGCGGTAATAGGGTATCCAGGGATTCCTACTTTTTGTCTGGACCAGTCGCGAATAATTGCATTAATCTTTAATTGCTTAACAGTAATTCCAGCAGAAGAGGCAAGCCAAGCGTAGGCATTCAATTGGTTTTCCCAATTAACCTTTTCAGACATGACCGCCCAACTGGATGTTACCTTCCAGTCTTCAATGATATTCCCTTCTGGCGTAACAACCTGCCTGTCAATCTGGCCTGAAATTTTCCAGCCATTCAAAAATGTAAAATATCTCTTCTCAGCAATAATATTATCTTCAACTGAGTTTTCTAGAATGTGATGGACAGCGGTTCCCAAAAGAGCGAAAAGGGTTTCGCTTATATCTTGTTCAATTTCATCCCAATGCTTGTACTCCAGCGCTACAATCCTGGCGCTGTTGATAAGCTGCGTTACGGAGATTTGAGAATCGCCCCTACTGTATTTCGAATTTCTTGCAAACTTCCTTAACACCTCTGGCAGGTTGTGCCTGTTCGTAATTTTCATCCATTTCCCCGTCGATTATTTGATCAAGCCCCGTCTTTGTTGCCATAACAGCAGAGCCTTCTTTATCAAAAAGGCAAACCACTTTTTGACGCAACCACTGATAACGCTGAGCGTCTTTACTTTGCAAAAGAAGGCTCCCGCTCATTATCGGATTTTTCGTACTCTCCGTACTTCTGTCTCATCATTTCGTTTGCCATGATCCAAGCCATACGGGCAAAAGCTCGCTCCGGTTTTGATTGAGGCATCGCGGCCCACTTTCCAGCCAGAATGCCTTGCAAAGCTGCCGCCGCAAACATATCCCTAGTCTCCATCATCATCTACCTCCGTAAAGTCCCAAGGCGTGTCAATTCCTTGCCTATGAAGCTCTATAACTTTCTGGTAATTAAATCTAAATCTTCTCTTGTTGGCATTGTCGATCTCTTGTTCTGCCGAAGTGCTCCCGCTTTTTGGAGGCGACCTTGTCCAAAGCCAAACCTTTCCCAAAAACCATTTGTAATTAATATCACAAGCAGAACAATACTTCTCTGCGCCCCGCTCAAAAAACAAGAAGTCTATAGCGGTAAACGCCTCTGGCGCAATGACAGTGCCTTCTGTCGGGGCCGTATAGGCATCGCGGACGGCCAATGAAAGCACTGATCTCAAAAGTTGCGTTTCTTGATGCATGAGGTATAGTATCCCAAGTAAACCCAACACAAGCCACGTATCCACTCTACCATAAGGGGTTAAGAATGGTTCTAGATAGCCGAAACAAAGGCCGCAGAGGGGAGGTTGAAGTTGCCAGGATCCTCTCCGCAGCTTTGGAAATCGAAGTGCCCATCAACTATGCGCAGGCCGCACTTGGCGGCTACGACATCAGTGTCGCTGGGTGGGCTATCGAAGTCAAGAGGGCAGAAAAAGTTGCCCTGCGACAATGGCAACAGCAGGCGATGGCGTCAGCCTGGAAGCACCACCTGATGCCATGTTTGTGGCATCGGCGCAACCATAACCAGTGGCAGTGTTGGTTCCCGGTTTGCGCGTTCCTGGTGGTGTGGGGAGGCTCGGGGCCGTTTGCTCAGGACGACTGGCTGATGGTCACTGAAGACATTGGAGTAGCAACCATCAAGAAGATGCACACCCATGCTGAAAGAGCTTCGTAGAACAGCGCTGCAAGAGCTTCGTAGAGCCTTCTGGAGCGGCGCAATTGACGAGAGTGACTTGGGTATTGCCTTGGCTGCAATCGCCGCTACAAACGATCCTAGCCTGCTTGCGGAGTGGCGTCTGTTGATCGAGCAATG
>Ga0194133_10005747_pt1 | contig 15658 bp, 16 predicted proteins | sample TA2KigOf40mmetaG_FD_155448 | JGI IMG/M metagenome (GOLD analysis project Ga0194133, IMG submission 155448) | Freshwater microbial communities from Lake Tanganyika, Tanzania - TA2015055 Kigoma Offshore 40m | ecosystem: Environmental > Aquatic > Freshwater > Lake | place: Tanzania: Lake...
CCGGAACCCCCGGGGACCCGCCGGTGAACGGAGGACGGCGATGACCGCCACCAAGCGACCCCTTCTGGTCCGGGCCGAGGACGGCGCGACTCCGCTCGAGCGGGCGACCCACACGCTGCCCGAGTTTGAGTGGGACGCCATCGCCCCCGTCATCGCCGAGATCGACCGGCTCAAGCGCGAGCGCAACGCCATCGTGCTCGCCCACAACTACATGACGCCCGACATCTACCACGGTGTCGCCGACATCACCGGTGACTCGCTCGGCCTCGCCCGTGAGGCGGCGCGCACCGACGCCGACGTCATCGTGTTCGCGGGCGTCCACTTCATGGCGGAGACCGCGAAGATCACCTGCCCGGACAAGACCGTGCTAATCCCCGACCCTCGGGCGGGGTGCTCGCTCGCCGAGTCGCTGACGGGCGCCGACGTGCGCCGCCTGCGGGAGCAGTACCCGGGTGTGCCGATCGTCGCCTACGTGAACACCTCCGCGGAGGTGAAGGCCGAGGTCGACATCTGCTGCACGTCGGGGAACGCGGTCGAGGTCGTGCGTTCCCTCGGTGTCGACCGGGTGCTGTTCATCCCCGACCAGTACCTCGCCGCCTGGGTCGCGACGCAGCTCCCCGAGGTCGAGATCATCCCGTGGAAGGGCGCGTGCATGGTGCACGAACGCTTCACGGGGGCGGAGCTGCGCGCCTACCGGGCCGAATCGCCCGGGGTGCAGGTCATCGCCCACCCGGAGTGCCCACCCGACGTGTTGGCCGAAGCGGACTACGTCGGCTCCACGGCGGGGATGATCGACTTCGTGACGGGTCGCGGCGGGCGACCGGTCCCGGAGCGGGTGGTCATGGTGACGGAGTGCTCGATGGCCGACAACGTCGCGATGGAGGCGCCGGGCGTGGAGTTCGTGCGGCCCTGCAACCTCTGCCCGCACATGAAGAGGATCACCCTCGGCAAGATCCTCGACTCGTTGCGCACGATGACCCACGAGGTGGTCGTCGACCCCGACGTCGCCGAGCGCGCCCGCCGGTCGGTCGACCGGATGCTCGCCGTCGGGGCGAAGCGGTGACCTTGCGCGTCGAGCGCCACGGCCTCGTCGTCATCGGTGCCGGTGTGGCCGGCCTGTCGGCGGCGATCGCTGCGGCGACCGTGCCCGGCGGACCCGCCGCGGGCACGGTGACGGTGCTCGTCGACACGACGATCGGTGGCGGGTCGAGCCCGTGGGCGCAGGGCGGCCTCGCCGCGGCCGTCGACGGGGCGGACAGTCCCGCAGCGCACGCTGCGGACACGCTCGCCGTGTCCGGCGGTCTCGGCGACCGCGACGCCGTCGACGTGCTCACCGGCGGTGCGCCCGATGCCGTCGCCTGGCTGCGATCGCTCGGCACCCGGTTCGACGTCGGGTCGTCGGGCGAGTTGGCGCTCGGTCGGGAGGCCGGGCACCGGGCTCGTCGGATCGTGCACGCCCACGGCGACTCGACGGGTGCGGAGATCGTGCGGGCGCTCGTCGACGTCGCCCGTCACACCCCGAACCTGCGGGTGCGGGAGCACAGCGTGGCCGTCGACCTCCTTCGCCGCGGCGGCCGGGTCGTCGGGGTCGTCGCCCTCGAGGGTGGCCGTACGGTGCTGCACCTCGCCGGTGCGGTGCTCGTCGCGTCGGGCGGCTACGGCCACCTGTTCGCCCGGACGACCACACCGCCCGTCGTGCGGGGAGGCGGTGTGGCGATGGCCTGCCGTGTCGGTGCCGCGGTCGCGGACCTCGAGATGGTGCAGTTCCACCCCACCGCGCTCGCTGCGCCGGGTGCCGATCCGCTGCCGTTGCTCACCGAGGCGCTGCGTGGCGAGGGCGCGACGCTCCTCGACCGTGACGGCCGCAGGTTCATGGTCGAGGAGCACCCCGACGCCGAGCTCGCCCCTCGCGACGTGGTCGCCCGCGCGAACTACCGGGTGCAGCAGGCGGGCGGGGAGCCCGCGCTCGACGCCCGTTCGATCGGCCCGGACCTTCCGGACCGGTTCCCCACGGTGTTCGCGCTCGCCCGCGCCCACGGGTTCGACCCGCGCACCGACGTGCTGCCGGTCTCACCCGCAGCGCACTACTGCATGGGAGGGGTCGCCACCGACGTCGACGGACGGTCGAGCGTCGCCGGCCTGTGGGTGATCGGCGAGGCGGCATCGACGGGAGCGCACGGCGCGAACCGTCTGGCGTCGAACTCGGTGCTCGAGGGGGTCGTCATGGGTCGCCGGGTCGGCCCGTTGCTCGCCGGCGTCGTCGCACCGACCGTCGACGTCGTGGAGGTGCCGGCCGGTGCGCTCGCCGTGCAGGGCACCGCGCCCGGGCCGGTGTTCGCGGCCGTGCGCGAGGTGCTGTGGCACCACGCGGGCGTCGTGCGCGACGGGGAGGGCATCGCGGCGGGCCTGCGGGCGCTCGACACGCTCGGGTCCGACGGCGAACCGGTCGACGTCCCCGGCCGTGACGCGCTCGTCGTCGCCCGAGCCGTGCTCGAGGCGGCGGGTGCCCGGGCCGAGAGCCGCGGGGCGCACTTCCGGAGCGACCACCCGGAGCCCGATCCGGCCCAGGCGTCGCGGCGGGTGGTGCACCCGGTCGCGGCGGCGACCGTGACCCTGCGGGTGGGGGAGGCGTTCGCCGAGGTGGCGTCGACCGCGTCGGTGCGGTCATGACCCTCGGACGCGGGCCGTTGCCCGCGCTGCTCTACGAGGACCTGTTGCGCGCCGCGCTCGTGGAAGACCTCGGACGCGCCGGCGACGTCACGACCGATGCGATCGTGCCGGTCGACCTCCGCGGCACCGGGGAGATCCGGGTACGGCAGGACGCGGTCGTCGCCGGGGTCGACGTCGCCGCCCGGGCGTTCACGCTCTACGACCCGACCGTGCAGGTCGTGCCGTGCGTGGTCGACGGTGCCCGGGTCGCAGCGGGCGAGGTGCTCGTGCAGATCGAGGGCCCGTTGCGGGCGCTGCTCACCGCCGAGCGCACGGCGCTGAACCTCCTCGGGCGGCTCTCGGGGATCGCGACCGCTACCGCCGACCTGGTCGCCCTCGTGGCGGGGACCGGCACCGAGATCGTGTGCACCCGCAAGACCACCCCGGGCCTGCGGTTCCTCGAGAAGTACGCGGTGCGGGTCGGCGGTGGCTCCAACCACCGGTTCGGTCTCGACGACGCCGTGCTCGTGAAGGACAACCACGTGGCCGTGGCCGGCGGTGTCACCGAGGCGGTGCACCGAGTTCGGGCGACGGTCGGGCACCTCGTGAAGGTCGAGGTCGAGGTCGACTCGCTCGCGCAGCTCGACGAGGTGTTGGGCCTCGACGGTATCGACGCGGTGCTGCTCGACAACTTCGACCTCGACGCGCTCGCCGACGCAGTGCGACGGGTGGACGGTCGCCTGGTGACCGAGGCGTCGGGCGGGATCACCCCGGAGCGGGTGCGTGCGGTCGCCGAGTGCGGCGTCGACCTGATCTCGACGGGTTGGCTCACCCACTCGGTGCGCAACGTCGACGTCGGCCTCGACTGCTGAGGCCGCCGGGCTTCGTTGTCACAGGCGTGGTGCATCCTCGCCGCATGGATGTCGCATCGCTCCGCTTCGCCCAGGCCGTCCGGCGCATCGGCGCGGCCGCCCGGGCATGCAGCTGGTCGGTGCCGGCATTCCGGTGTCCGCCCCGGGTCCCCGGGGTGACACGCACGATCCGTCGGGCGCCGCACGGTGTGGTGGTCGCGGTGGCGGTTGCGGATCGTGTGTGGGACGCCGTGCTCGCCGACCTCGTCGAGGGGGTCGTGGCGGCCAACCGGTTGCAAGGTGCTGCGGCGGCCCGCTGTCGGGCCGAGCTGTGGGCCGGGCTCGCCGGCGACCCGCAGGCACTCGGCGACGATGCCGACGCCGCCGTCGCCGCTGCCTGAGGGCAGTGCGGCGGTGCGCAGCGGCGCAGCGCTACTGCGCTTGGCCATGTCGCTGCGCAAACTCCTTGCCATCACGACCTCGTTCGTGCTCGCCGTCGCCGGTCTCGCCGCTGCCGGCGATCGCGCCGGTGCAGTCGGCGAGACATGGACGATCACCGACACGACGACGTTGACGGTCGGCGGGTCAGGACTCGCCTACGGCGACGGCGTCTTCGTCGGGGTGAACTGTGTGAGCGGTGCGGGCAACGAGTTCCTCGTGTCGTCGGACGGCTCGACGTGGATAAATCTGGGCACCGCCAGCGACATCTGCATGACCTCTATCACCTATGGCGACGGGAAGTTCGTCGCGCTCTCCCAATACGACCGGCACATCCACGTCTCCGACGACGGCGGCCTCAATTGGGATCAGATCGATCCGACCGTGGCGAACTTCGCGGAGTGGACCGGCATCACCTACGGCGCCGGGCGGTTCGTCGCGGTGTCGTTCTTCCCCGGGCGCAAGGTGCTCACCTCGACCGACGCGGTCACCTGGACGGCGATCGACGCGGACGCGGCGTCGTCGACGATCGACCAGACGCAGTGGCGGGACATCGCCTATGGCAACGGCATCTTCGTCGGGATCTCGCACTACAGCCGGTCGCTGACGTCGCCCGACGGCCTCACCTGGACCCTCACGAGCAGTCTGCCCGTCGGTGCGGCGGACATCGCGTTCGGCAACGGGACCTTCGTCGCCGTGGCCAGCAGCGGAGCGTTGCGCGTGATGACCTCGACCGATGGCGTGAACTGGACGGCACCGTCCCTGTCGGGCGCCCCGGCGACGTCGGCCTGGAACGACGTCACCTGGGACCCTGCCGGCAGCCAGTTCGTCGCCGTGGGCACGTCGGCGGTGATGACCTCGCCCGATGGCACCAACTGGACCATGGGCACGGTGCCCGCAGCGAACGGCTGGTCGGCGGTGACCGCCGGAGCGTCGATGCTCGTCGCGGCAGCGTCGAGTGGGACGAACAACCGGATCATGACGGCCGGTTCGTACAGCTACACCCCGCCGCCCCCGCCCACGACGCCCACTCCGCCGTCGACGCCGACGACGGATCCGGTCGTCGGTCCGGCGTACACAGGCTGACCTCCGCCGTCGGGCCGCTACGGTGACCGTCACGCCCGGGTGGCGGAACTGGCAGACGCAGGGGGCTTAAACCCCCCGGCCCTTCGGGGCGTGCGGGTTCGAACCCCGCCCCGGGCACCATCGGCACGGACCAGCGGTCGGCTGTCCCGTCGTCGTACGCTCGGGCGCGCCCGATCCCACGAGCCACGAGGACGATGACCGAGATGCAGTTCGACGCGACGGTCGACGCCGCCCGGCGTGACCAGCAGACCGTGACTCCCGAGGGTCGGTCGGTCGCGCCGACCATCGACGGGGTGCGGACCGTCGCACCGGTGAACCACGTCGACCACCGGGGCAGGGTGTTCGAGCTGTACCCGGGGCCGAGCGAGTTCTGGACGGATCCGATCGTCTACTGCTACGGCTTCACCGCCCGCCCGAACCAGGTGAAGGGGTGGGGGTTGCACGAGCGGAAGGACGACCGGTACTCGCTGATCACGGGCGAGCTGCTGACGATCCTCTATGACGCCCGCCTCGACTCGCCCACCCACGGCGTCGTGCAGAAGGTCACGTTGACGACCCAGGGGGTGCGCCAGCTGCGCATCCCGACAGGCGTTTGGCACATGAACGTGAACGTCGGGTCCGAGGAGGCCTTCCTCGTGAACCACCCGACCGAGGCGTACCACCATGCGAACCCGGATCGGCTGCTGCTGCCGTGGGACGCCCCCGAGATCCCGGTCGACCTGCGGGAGTTCTTCCCGATCCAGTTCAGCGGGTCGACCGTCGAGGGCTGCGATTGAGCGCGCCGAGCCCGACCGTGTCGTCGCCGACGACCACGGTGGTCGTGCCGACGCACCGCCACCACGAGACCTTGGCGTTCGCGGTTCGGAGCATCCTCGGCCAGACCGTCGCGGACCTCGGTGTGGTGATCATCGGGGACGGGGTGACCGACGCGGTCCGGTCGGAGGCGCACCGGCTGTGCGCTCTCGACGCCCGGGTGACCTTCGAGGACCACCCAAAGAGCCCGCGACGGGGGGAGCTCCATCGCGATCGGCTCATCCGCGCCTCCACCTCGGAGTACGTCGCCTACTGCTGTGACGACGACCTGTGGTTCCCCGACCACCTCGAGACCATGCTGGAGGGGATCCGGGGCCACGACTTCATCCACCCGCTCCCGGTGCTGATCGCTTCGGACGGCATGCCGTTCTTCATGCCGTCGGATCTGCGGCGACCGGAGTCGGTGCGCTGGCACCTGAGCGACGATTCCCGCAACACGATCTCCCTGACCGGGGTGGTGCACACCCGGGACGCGTACCTGCGACTGCCGCATGGCTGGCGGGAGACACCCGAGGGCCGCTGGACCGACCACTACATGTGGCAGCAGTTCTTCGAACAGGACTGGTTCGCCGGCGTCACGAGCTCGCGTGCGACGACGTTGAAGCTGATGGCGGAGGTACGCGACGACCTTCCGACCGGTGCCCGACGTGCCGAGATCGAGCAGTGGTGGGACCGGTTGGGCGACCCGTCGTTCCCGGCGACGTGGGAGGCCATGGTCCGGGCGGCGTTGTGGACCTCGGCGGTGAGCCACAACGTCGTCGCCACGATCTGGGAGGACGAGATCACTGCGCTCCGCCGTCAGCTGGCATGCGAGCGGGCTGCGGTCCGCGGGAGCCGCTCATGGCGCGTCACCGCGCCGCTCCGAGCGATCGGTCGAGTCGGGCGGAGTGCTGCAGCAACTCTGCAGCGTCGCTGACGCCGGGGTCCGGTAGCGCAGGGGGCACGGTAGGTTCGCCGCCGTGGGTCTCCACCCGATGGTCGTTCCGCTCCTCCACCTCGTCGCCACGGCCGCGATGGTCGGGTTGATCTGGTTCGTGCAGGTCGTGCACTACCCGCTGTTCCGGGCGGTCGGTGACGACCGGTTCGTTGCGTACGAGGCCGACCACCAGCGTCGGACCGGTTTCGTCGTCGGCCCGCTGATGGCTGCGGAAGGACTGTGTGCGCTCTGGCTCGTCGTCGATCCGCCGTCCGGCGTCGGACGACCCCTCCCGCTGGTCGCGCTCGGCGTGCTCGGTGTCGTGCACACGAGCACCGTGTTCCTGCAGGTGCCGCTCCACGGTCGCCTCGCCGTGGTCACCGACCCTGCTGAGCGGCGTCGCCACATCGACCGCCTCGTCGGGTTGAACTGGGTGCGCACCGTCGGGTGGTCGGCGCGCGGGGTGCTCGCGGCCGCACTGGTGGTGCGCGTATGACGATCCCGCGACCGATCGACCCTGCGACACTCGACCTCCATGTCGAGGGGCACAACCTCGCGGGGCGAAAGCTCGCCGAGGTGTTCGGGCAGCAGCACACGCTGCTCGTGTTCCTACGCCATCACGGTTGACTGTTCTACCGTCAACTCGTCGACGAGTTCGCCGACGCCGTCGCCCAGCGGGCCGATCACCCGGCCGTCGTCTTCGTGTACCAGGGAACGGTCGAGCAGGGGCCGATGTTCTTCGACCGGCTGTTCCCCGGTGCGGTGGCGATCGCCGATCCGGACGGCGAGCTGTACCGCCGGTTCGACGTGGAGCGGGGTGGTGTGCTCGCGATGTTCGGGCCGGCGTCGTGGTCGTGCGGGATCACCGCGTTCCGGCAGGGACATCGGGTCGGACGCAAGATCGGCGACGCATGGACGATGCCGACGATCTTCGCCGTGCGAGATCACCGGATCGTGTGGGAACACCGTGGCGGGCACCCCGGCGACCATCCGGACGTGGCGCGCCTCGCCGACCTCGTGGTGGGCACATGACGACGTCGCAGGGCGCGGTCACCGTGCTCGCCGTGCACGGCAACGGCGGCGGCGGGGAACGCTTCGCACGGTGCGCCGCGCACATGCCGGAGGGCACGCGCCTCGTCGCGCCGACGCTGCCGGGGTTCGCCGCCCGTCCGCGTGATCCTGCGCTGCGCACCCTCGCCGACTACGCCGACCGGCTCGCTGAGGAGGTCCGTGCGGTCACACGCGCGGAGGGGGCGACGCCCGTGCTCCTCGGCCACGGCATCGGGGGGTCGATCGCCCTCGACCTCGTGAGCCGCCACCCCGAGCTCGTGGCCGGCCTCGTCCTGCACGCGCCCGTCGGCGCCCACCTCGACACCCGGTTGTTCCCCCGGCTCATGACGACCCGTCCTGCCCGGGCCGTGGTCCGCCGCGCGATTTCGTCGAGGCTGCTGCGACCGGTCTGGCGGCGGCTGTTCTTTCCCTACGGTGCACCCCGGCCGGTCCTCGAGGAGTTCTTCGAGGCCTATCGAACGTGCGCCGTGTTCGGCGACATGTTCGACCTGATCACGTCGTCGTGGTTCGACGGTCTGTCGCCGGTGCGGGGCGTGCCGGTGGTGGTGCTCTGGGGCGCGGACGACCGGGTGCTGCGACGCGGTCAGGCGGACGCGGTGGGGGAGAAGGTGCCTGGCGCCGAGGTCGTCGTGCGCGAGGGGTGGGACCACTTCCCGATGATCGAACAACCCGAGGAGTACGCCGTTGCGATCGCGACGATCGCCCGCGACCTCCTGGCCCGCTGACGTCGCAGCCGCAGGGCACGGCATCGTCGCTCTCGGCAGCGGGCTGGTCGCCGGCCGTGGCGCCGGACCCAAGGCGACACTGCTCGACCGGGCGGCTGCTGCTGGGCTCCCGGTGCCCGCCGGTGTCGTGATCCTCGACGGTGCGCGTCCGCCCGACCTGACCACGCTCGGGGGCAGATCCCCCGTGCCCCGGTTCGCCGTCCGGTCGGCGTTCGCGGCCGAGGACGGTGATGTCGCGAGTCTCGCCGGGTGGTTCGACTCCTTCCTCCGGGTCGAAGCGACCGCGGTCGTCGACCGGATCGCAGCGGTGCAACGGTCCGCGGATCGGCGCCCCGGCACGTTCCGACGGGACGTCCTCGTCATGGCGATGGTGGAGGGCCGCACGTCCGGCGTCGCGTTCAGCGAGGCAGGAACCTACGACGACCTGGTGAACGCCACGTCCGGTACCGCCGAACGGCTCGTCGTCGGCGACGACGAAGGGGAGCGGCTCCTCCTGCCGCGACTCGAGCGCGCTCCCGCCGGCTGGCAGCGGCGACTCCAACGACTCCTCCGCCGGGTCCGCAGCACCTTCGGCGACGACGCGTGGGACGTCGAGTGGGTCGACGACGGTCGTGTCTGCTGGTTGGTGCAGCTCCGACCGGTCACCCGACCGACCCGTCGTGACGAGTGCTTCACGATCGCGAACCACGCCGAGATCCTCCCTGCGTTGCCGTCGACGCTCATGACGAGCGTGATCGCCGGAGCGGGGCCGGAACTGTTCGGCTGGTATCGCCGCGCCGTGCCCGCACTGCCGGCGAACCGGGACTTCCTCGAGGTGATCGCCGGCCGGCCGTTCATCAACCTGTCGCTGCTCGAGGACATGCTCCGCGAGTTGGGTCTCCCCACGCGGCTCGTCGCCGACTCGATCGGCGGCCCGCCCGACGTCGACCGCCCCCTCCGCCCGGTGCGGGTGGTGCGTGCGCTGCCGTCGCTCCTGCGACTCGGCACAGCGCAGGTCACCGCGGTGCGGCGCGCACGCCGGAACGAGGCGGCGCTCGTCGCACTCGGCGATCAACCGATGGCGACGTTCGGCGCGGCGCTCGACGTGCTGCACGACGCGTACGTCGCACTCGTGACGGGCATGTTCCCGCTCTCCTCGGCGATCGGCCCGCCGCTCGCCGTCTTGCGGCGCCTCGGGACCCTGCAGGCGCACGCGGCGCGTCATCGAACCGTGACGACCGAGCTCGCGGACGGCGTTGCCGCCGTGCAGGCCGGAGCACGCTCGGTCGAGGACTTCCTCGCAGCGTTCGGTCACCGGGGTGTCTACGAGAGCGACATCGCCTGCCCTCGGTACCTCGACGACCCGACGGTCCTGCGAGGCGGTGCCCCGCCGGCGCCTGCGCCGCTGCGGGCCACGTCGCCGCCGAAGGCCGCACGATCGCTTCGGGTTCTGCTCACCGTCCCCGTGTGGTGGTCGGCACGTGCGCCGCTCGACGCCCGGGAACAGCTCCGGCACGAGGCGATGCGCGCGTTTGCTGCGGTGCGACGCGCGCTCGTCACCCTCGCGACGACCGCGGTCGACGATGGGCGACTCCCCACCGTCGACGCGCTCTGGGGGCTCACCGTCGCGGAGGCTCGCGCCCTCGACGTCGGCACCGTCGTGACCGCGGCGGACGCTGCCGCCCGGGCGCAGGAACGTGCCGGACTCGCCGCGCTCGAGCCGCCGCCGGTGGTGCGACGGTCCGACGATCCTGCGGACTGGGTCACCGACGGCGCTGCCGCCGGGGGTTCGACGTGGCGTGGGCTGTCGCTCACCGACGGCACGGTGCGCGGTCGGGCATGGGTGCTCGATGAGCCGGCACACGACCTCCCCGACGGCTTCGATGCGGCATCGACGATCCTCGTCGCCCGGTCGATCGACGCCGGGTGGGTGACCACGCTCAGCCGTGTCGGCGCCGCAGTGGTCGAGACCGGGGGCGACCTTTCGCACGGGTCGATCCTCGTCCGGGAGCTCGGACTCCCGGCGATCACGAACGTCCGTGGCGTCCGTCGCGGCGTCGCGACCGGCGATGCGATCGAGGTGCGCGCCGGCGCCGGCGTGGTGCAGCGACTCGATGGCGACGGGGACGTTCCGGCGGAGTGCGAATCGGAGAACGACGTCGAGCCGGTCAGCGCCGACCCGCCGTTGTGGCGCCGACGGACGTTGTTGCGTCAGCGCTGGGCGGAGCTCGCGTACCTGCACTGGCGCTACGACCCCGCAGTCGTCCAGCGTCTCCTGCCCGACGGGCTCACGGTCGACACGTTCGACGGCGACGCGTGGGTCGGCCTCATCCCCTTCGAGATGCGGGATGTCCGTCTCGGCCCGCTGCCGCCGCTCCCCGGGTTCCGGCGGTTCGTCGAGATCAACGTGCGCACCTACGTCGTCGACGCCAGCGGACGGCGATCCGTGTGGTTCTTCTCCCTCGACGTGCCGACCCTTCCCGTCGTCGCGGTCACCCGCACGGTCTTTGCGTTGCCGTACCGCTGGGCGGGCGCGTCGCACATGGTGCGCGGTGCACGTCACGAGTACCGGATGACCCGTCGCTCGGCGCACGGCCGGGGCGCGACGGCCCGCATCGCGTTCGACGTCCGCGACTCGATCGCAGCCGACGAGGTCACCGACCTCGATCATTTCCTCACGGCCCGGTGGGGACTCGTCACGGCACGCGGCGACCGGTTGCTCCACGGTGCCGTCGACCACCTCCGCTGGTCGTTGTGTCGGGTCGATAGCGTCGACGTCGACGCGTCGGTGCTCGAGGCGGCCGGCCTGCCCGCGCCGGTGGGGCCACCACGCGCCCTGTACTCACCGGGTGTCGACGTGCGTGTCGCCCCGTTCCGCCGGATCACGACAGGAGCGCAGCCATGACCGACTCGTTCGACCGTCCGACCGGTTCCGTGCGAGGGCGGTCGGTGCTCGTCGCCGGTGCGACCGGCGGGATCGGCGCAGCCGTGGTGCGAGAACTCGCCGGCCGCGGGGCGATCCTCACGCTTGTCGCGCGGGACCGGGCGCGGCTCGATGCGCTCGACGTCCCGGGCCACCGCCTCGCCCTCGACCTCCGGTCCCCTGCTGCGTGTCGTGCCGCGGTCGACGAAGCGGTCGTGCACGGCGGTGGTCTCGACGTCGTCGTGAACGCGGTCGGGGTCGTGGCGTTCGGGGCGGTGGCCGACCTGACCGTCGACACGATGGAGGAGTTGTTCCTCACGAACACGTTCCTGCCGATCCTGCTCGCGCAGGCGGCGTTCGAGGCGATCGGCGAGGGCGGGGTCATCGTGCAGGTCTCCGGCGTCATCGCCGAGCGCAACCTGCCCGGCATGGCCGCGTACGGGGCGTCGAAGGCGGCGTTGCGGGCGTTCGACGAGGCGTTCGCCCGTGAGGCCCGGCGGCGCAAGGTGCGGGTGATCGACGCCCGCCCGCCCCACACCGAGACGGGCCTCGCCGACCGCGCCCTCGAGGGCACGGCACCGCGCATGCCGGTCGGTCTCGACCCGGCCGCCGTCGCCCGACGGATCGTCGACGCGGTCGAAGACGGCGCAACGGACCTGCCGGGCGACGCGTTCGGCTGATCAGGCCCGTCGGCCGCGGCGGTGGCGCTCCGGCTCGGGCAGCACCTCGGGTGCGAGGCGAACCCGGATCGGTCCCCGTGCCGTCGAGGGGTCGACCACGACGCCGCGCTGGGTGATCTCGACCCGCCTCGCAGCGGCGAGCCGTCGCGCCGCGGCCCGGGTCGCCTCGAGGAGGTCCCGCCACCCGTCGCCGTCGACCGTGCGTGCCGCTTCGCTCGGGCAGATCGTCGCGCCCGCCGCCCGAGCGGCGAGCAGCTCGAGGATCGCCGTCTCGAGCGCCCGGTCGGTCGCACCGACCCGACGACGTCGGCAGGCGTCGCTGCAGTATCGGACGCGGTCCCAGTTCGCAGCCCATGCGGCCCGCCAGGTCATGCTCCGCCCGCACGATGCGCAGGTCTTCGACTCGGGTTCGATCGATCGGGCCCGGGGCACCCGCACATCGTCGCCGAGCTAGTTCGGGCGGTCCACCCAGCCGTGTCCGTCGACCCACTCGGCGTTCGGTCCGGGTGGTGTGGCGTACACGTAGCCGATGCCGGGAACCCAGCGCGGCCCACCGGGATCGACGACGGTGGCGTCGCCTGCGGCGGGAGCGGGTGCGGCGGGAGCGGGTGCGGTGGGCACGGGTGCGGCGTCCGCCTGGGCGGGCGCCGACGGTGACCAGCCGCCCCGGACGTCGACGAGGTCCACGAGATCGTCGGTCGTGTGCAGCACGTCGGCAACCACGTCGAGGCCCGCGATGTCGGCGATGTTCGCTGCCCGGTTCCGCACCGACCACGAGCTCGGCTCCGATGCCGACCCGCCGGCCGTCGAGCCGGCCCGTCGGCCCCCGCCGACCAGGTAGCTGCCGGCGACGAGCACACCGCCGACACCGGTGAGCACCAGCCCGGGGGTGAGCATCGAACCGACCGCGGCACGCGAGAACGCCTCGGTGATGCCGGATGCTCCCGGCAGGAACACGTCGGCGAGGAGCGGTCCCGTGTACCGCAGCACCACCCACACCACGCCGGTCGACAGCGCCCACCAGCCGACCCGGCGCAGCACGACCGACCGGGTCGGGGCGACGGCAAGGGCGAGGAGCGCGGCGAGTCCGGCGAGGACTGCAGCGATCGGTGTGCCCCGCTCGACAAGGGAACGGGCCGTCCGCAGCGGTGTGATCTCGGGTGCGGGCACCTCGACCTGACGAGCAGGGAGCGGCGGGAGGATCGCAGCGACGACGGGGCTGAACTCGGCGATGCGTGCTCGCAGCAGCGTGTCCACGACCCCGGTGTCGAAGGTCGGCGCCACGTCGGTCGACCCGAGGCTGTAGGCGATGACGCCTGTGATCGTGTCGGTCAGCGGCGTACGGACGGTGTCGTCGCCGAGCGACTCGTCGGTGATCTCGACGAGCGTCTCACGTCCCACGATCTCGATGACCTCGGCGGGGAGGACGCTGTCGAGCGAGTCGACGATGCGTTCCGCGAGCTCCCGGCGCAGCGTGTCGTCCTCGAGCAGCTCTGCGGCGATCCTCGCCGGCCGGGACGCGTCGAACACGGTGCGCTGCAAGGTCACCCCCGCCCAGGCGAGCGAGCCGACGGTCAGCGCCATGGTGAGCAGTAGGCGGGAGAGCGCACGACGGGTCACCGCTGCAGTCTCGTCGCGTCACGGGCATGGCGCGCGTGATTCCCGGTAGCGGGGCGTCCCGCGGCAGGATGCCCGCATGGCCACCGCCGCCGAACCCGCGCCGATCGACGCCGTCCTCCTGCTGTCCTTCGGCGGCCCCGAAGGACCAGACGACGTGCTCCCCTTTCTCGAGAACGTGACCCGAGGCCGGGGGATCCCCGCCGAGCGCCTCGCCGAGGTCGCGGAGAACTACCACCTCTTCGGCGGTCGCAGCCCGATCAACGACCAGAACCGGGAGCTGCTCGACGCGTTGCGCGCCGACTTCGACGCGCACGGCCTCGGCGACCTGCCGATCTACTGGGGGAACCGCAACTGGCACCCCTACCTCGAGGACACGATGCGGACGATGGTCGCCGACGGCGTCCGCAACGCCGTGGCGTTCGTGACCTCCGCGTACAGCTCGTACTCGGGGTGCCGGCAGTACCGCGAGGACATCGCCACCGCGCAGGCGGCCATCGGCGCCGACGCCCCGCAGGTCGGCAAGATCCGGGCGTTCTTCAACCACCCCGGCTTCGTCGAACCGCTGATCGACCGGGTCCGTGCCACCCTCGCCGAGGTCCCCGCCGACCTCGCTGCCGACGTGGAACTGGTCTTCACCGCCCACTCGCTCCCGCTCGCCTCGGCGACGTCGTGCGACTACGAGGCGCAGCTCCGCGAGACGATGCGACTCGTCCTCGCCGGGCTCGACGCCGACTACCCGCACGACCTCGTGTGGCAGAGCCGCAGTGGTCCCCCGCAGGTGCCGTGGCTCGAACCGGACGTCGTCGCGCACCTCGACGCGGTCGCCGGGCGGGGTCGCCGCGCCGTGGTGATCGTCCCGGTCGGGTTCGTGTCCGATCACATGGAGGTCATCTACGACCTCGACACGCAGGCGCTCGCCCGTGCCGCGGAGATCGGACTGTGGGCCCGGCGGGCGCCGACGGTCGGGTGCGACCCGGCATTCGTGGCGATGGTGCGCGAGCTCGTCGAGGAGCGGCGCGCCACCGAACCGTTGCGGCGAGCGCTCGGTGTGTTGGGGACGCGGCCCGACGTGTGCCCGCTCGACTGCTGCCCGGCGCCGGTCAGACCGACGCAGCAGCCCGGTCGACCGCCCGGCCGACCTTCGTGACGATCTCGTCGAGCTCGTCCTCGGTGATGGTGAACCCGGGGCCGATCATCACCGCGTCCTGCGCGAGCGGCCCCGAACCCGCCGGGTAGACCCACACGCCCTCGGCGAGCGACTCCTGCACGACCCGCTGGGCGAAGCCCACCGACTTCGGGTACCACGTGTGCGGCTCCCGTCGTTCGACGAGCTCGATGCCGGCGAACAACCCGATGCACCGCACCTCGGCGACGTGGGGGTGGTCGTCGAACCGGTCGCGCAGCAGCGTCGCGAGCGACGCACCGAGCTTCGCGGAGCGGTCGACGAGGTGTTCCTGCTCCATGATCTCGAGCACCCGGTCCGAGATCGCACACGCCGAGGACTGCGCGCCGAAGGTGAAGAACATGAAGCCGTGGGCCGCCTCCGCGATCGGGGCGGTGACCGCGTCGGTGGCGTAGACGCCGCCCATGGCCGCGTAGCCGCCGGAGAGCCCCTTGCCGCCGACCATGATGTCGGGCGTCACCCCCCAGTGTTCGATGCCGAAGTTCCGGCCGGTGCGCCCGAACCCGGTCATCACCTCGTCGATGATGAGCAGGATGCCGTGGCGACGGCAGATCTCGGCGACGCGTGGGAAGTAGTCGTCCGGCGGGATCAGCACCCCACCTGCAGCGCCGATCACCGGCTCGGCGATGAACGCAGCGACCCGCTCGGGCCCGGCGGCGACGATCGCCGCCTCGAGCGCGTCGGGGTCGTCCCAGGCGACCTTCGGCCAGTCGGCGAGCATCCC